>Ga0315282_10004084_pt1 | contig 25648 bp, 23 predicted proteins | sample YL17G07_20_MG_FD_203693 | JGI IMG/M metagenome (GOLD analysis project Ga0315282, IMG submission 203693) | Sediment microbial communities from Yellowstone Lake, YNP, Wyoming, USA - YL17G07_20 | ecosystem: Environmental > Aquatic > Freshwater > Lake > Sediment | place: USA: Wyoming | collected... | reverse complement strand
CTAGAACCGTAGCTCAATCGGTGAGTCCTTCACTTGCAGGGTATGCGATATCAACCCTGGGGCTTGGCGCACCCTTCATCGCTGCAGGCAGCCTGAAAATTGCTTACGATCTGATGATCTACCGCAGCTTCCGCAAAATCAAACCTCCAGAAGAGAGTGCGGCTAGGCGGTAGCGGGTTCTAAGGGCGTAATTTCGCGATGCTCATATTCCAGTGCAAGGATACGTCATGGTTTCCGAACTAGCTAGGAAGAGGGTAAGATGCGGGGTGAAGAAGGGTCAAAACCACTTGTCAAAAGGAGGAGACTTCATCGAGTAGTCGTAGATCCTTCTTTGACGGTCCGTCCGGAAATTCAGGTCCCTCAACCTCATTTCGGTTCACTCAAGAACATAACGCCGTTTACGGCTGGCTTCTTTCACCATCCGCCAACGCTGAATCCAGAGATCGCGAAGAATGAATATCGTGAGGCCGGGTACAGAATCGAGTACTCAGCTCAGGCTTTGAAGCTTATTCGCGAGCATCGAACTGTTGAGTTCGAGTATGATCCAGATGGATTCGTATGGCTCAGACCTGTCAAAGATGATTCTTTGAAGGATCTTGTTGACGATCATACTCTGAAGACCTATCTCATTTGGAGCCCTTATTATGATGCGTATCGGCTTCGCCAAGCGGGTTCGCTGGAATTCACTAAGCGGGCTTTCGAAGAGCAAGGAATCCTTGTTCACCTGAGAAACTTCCCTCATAGTTCTGCTTGGGCGAGCCGCATCCGATTTCCGCGCAAGGTGAGTGTAGTGCTGTATCCCTTTCAGCGCAGGGGCGTTGAATTCATCCTGCAGAATGATGCTCGAGCCTGCCTGTTCGACGAAATGGGACTTGGAAAGACCATCACAGCCACGACGTCATTGCTGCAACTTGTCAAAGATCGGAAAGCTTCTCGAGCACTGATCGTTGCCCCAAACGCAGTTGTCGAGCAGTGGCGAGGTGAACTGGTTGAGAAATTCAGCCTCAACCCCACCCTCGTCACATCGAAAAGGCAGCTGAAAGAACGAATGGACCTGTACGACGAACCGCTCGTCGTTCTGAATTATGAACTTCTTCGGACGGACGTGGAACTGATCCTGCAGAAGAACTTTGACACCTTGATACTTGACGAAGTCACTCGGGTGAAGAACTGGGACACCCAGACAAGCGAAGCAGTGAAAAAGCTGATTGTCCGAAACGTAATCGCCCTAACTGGAACTCCGCTCGAGAATCATCTCGGTGAACTCTACAACATCGTGAACATCGTGAAGCCTGGCTTCTTCGGCAGATATAACGAGGATTTCCTTGCCAAGTACACGCTGAAGATGTCAGGCCAGGGATGGCAAGCCACCCGTCCCATAGTCAATCCTGAGAACTTACCCGAACTCAGAACAGAGCTTCGAAAGATCTCGATACGACGCACCAAGGCTCAGGTTCTGAGGCAGCTCCCTGCGCTTACGATGCAGTATGTCTACACGGAACCGGCTAGGAATCAGAAGATGATCTATGACATTCTCCAGGAAGGGTTGGGTGAGACGATTCTTGAGGAATATGCATTTAGTGCCAGTGGTGAGGAAGGCCCGAATCCTTTCAGCGCGAACAGAATCAGATTCTACACCCTCTTGCGTGAGGCTTGCGCGGACATCAGCATGATTGCAGGTTATTTGCGGCGCAAGCAACGTCAAAACACATATGACGCAATAGTTCTGCGAGAGTCTGCGATCTTCAAGAAGTTGATTCGAGTGCTGAGCAGACTTGAGCCTGAAAACGCCAAGCTTGTTGAGTTGAAGGAATTGGTCAGGGATCTGACGGAACAAGGTCACAAACTTGTAATATTCTCGCAGTACGTGCCCATTGTCAACCTGATTCAAGACGAACTTTCCAACGAAGGCATCGCTACCCTCACCTATCACGGACAGCTGTCAGACGAAGTTCGAATCAAGGTGCTAAGAGACTTCACTCAACAGCCAGAGTATAGAGTCCTTGCAAGCACAGATGCCGGCCAATTCGGGTTGAATCTTCAGGTTGCAGACGTTGTTGTAAACTATGACCTTCCTTGGAATCCTGCAAGGTTACAGCAGCGCATCGCCAGGTTGCATCGAATAGGTCAGACCAACAAAGTTCTAGCCGTGAATTTTGTCGTAAAAGGAACCGTCGAAGAGCATGTGAGAGAGGTCCTGGAAAGGAAGAGGAAGCTCTTCAGAGACGTAACCGTTAGTGAGATAGCAGAAAGTGAGGATCTCAATTTGGATGAGCTGAGAGAGATATTCGGCTTCGACATGCGAAAGCTTGCAGAAAAGATACAGGAGCAATACGGCCTCCGCCTCGAACCCCGCGCAAACCGAAGGAACTGATACGAAGAGAAGTTTCACTCATCTCTCTTGCGTATAAGCCCGCAATCCGCTCTGTAATCGCATAATGGAGCGGGGAACCTTCTGCGAAGCATGTAGTCCGCCTCGCGTTGCATATTACGAGGGACGAAATCTAATCCTGAAGCGTGTGGACTGCGGCTGCGCGTGCCCGAATACGGTTTTCGAGCGAGATGGACCCAGATGCCCCAAGTGTAATCATATTGTCAAGATCGAACTCACGGATGAGTGGGCTGACCCGTTTCTCTGGATAAACCCTCGAACTCATGCTCCCGTGAAGATCGACGAAGTCCAGCCATCAACCAGCTAAGCACTTCGTGACGCATATCACGAGACCTATTCTGTTTGGCACAAAGTAATTAGCCAACCCTGTCGGGGAGCAAACGCTGGGTCAATTTGGCTTCTGAACTGCGACCTGAAAATCTACGATGGACCTGTGATCCAAAGATTATCAACGCGAAGTCAACAGAGGAACTGAAACCACTTGATGTGATGGTTGGGCAGCCTCGCGCATACCAAGCCTTGTTGTTTGGTTTTCATGTCAAGGAAGCCGGATTCAACATATTCGCCGCAGGTCCCCCCGCGACTGGCAAGACTGCAACTACTATCGATTTCTTGGAAGAAATAGCGAAGGGAAAACCCAAGCCTTCTGACTGGTGCTACATTCACAATTTTGAAGACGAATATCAACCGAACATACTCCGATGTCCACCGGGACTTGGAAGGCAGCTCAAACAGGACATGCGCGAGTTAATTCAAGCAGCTCGAATCGCCATGCCACAATTATTCGAGGGTGAAGATTACGCAACCAAACGGGACGAAATGCTCAAGAAGGTCAATCAGAAGCGCCAAGAAGCAATCTCAAAGATGGGACAAACGGCCGAAGAAGAGGGGTTCACTATGCAGCTCACAGCACTCGGCATCTCACTCGTCCCGGTCATGGACGGTCAACCAATATCCGACGAAGAATTCCTCGCCCTTCCCAAAGAGACTCAACAGAAGTTCGCCAAGAAGCGCGAGACGTTAAAGGAAAAACTGTCGCCCTTCTTGAGACAGCTGCGCGACTTGGAGACACAAGCTCGCGATGAAGTCGCTGAATTCGACAGGGACGTAGCGCTATACGCAACGGAGCATCTGATGACCACTCTCCTTGACAAGTACAAGGAGTATCCAGACATCGCCAACTTTCTGCGTGCAATTCAAAATCAGATCCTGGAGGACTTGGATCGATTTCGAGGCCGCAGGAGCCAAAAGAAGGATTCGAGCCAAGACGCCTGGCAGGAAGAGTTGGGTTTTCGGGTGTACGACGTTAATCTGATTGTTGATAATGCAGGTGTTGAAGGTGCTCCTGTCGTTATAGAACAGAATCCCACTTACGATAACCTACTTGGACGTATTGAGAAGGAGAGTCAGCTTGGCACCCTGACAACAGATTTCACTCTGATCCGTGGAGGCTCACTGCACCGTGCGAATGGTGGGTATCTGATTATTCGTGCAGAGCAGCTTCTGCGCGACATGAACGTTTACGACGGATTGAAGCGCTCGTTGAAGGCCGGTGAGATTAGGATCGAAGACCTGCCCCAAAGAGCGGGGTATGCAAGTGTCAGATCTCTGTCTCCGAAACCTATCCCATTGGATGTGAAAATCATCCTTATCGGCGACTCGAACATGTACCAGCTTCTCTTCGCCTATGATCCCGAGTTTAGAGAACTCTTCAAAGTCAAAGCGGACTTCGACTATGCGATGGAGAAGACCGACACTAATATTCGAAGCTACGCTGGTTTCTTCACAACACTAGCTCTCAACGAGAGTCTCAAGCATCTTGATGTTTCAGCTATCGCACGGCTTCTGGAGCATAGCAGTAGGCTTGCGGAAGACCAGGACAAACTCTCGACGCAGTTTGGCCTTGTGGCGGATGTAGCTCGTGAAGCTCATTTCTACGCTTCACAAGAGAACTCTAAATACATAACCGCAGAGCACGTGGAGAAAGCTATAGAATCCAAGATCTACCGTTCAAACCTGATTCAAGAGAAGCTACGAGAGTATATTCAACGGAACATAATTTTCATTTCGACTGAGGGTGAGGCGGTAGGACAGATCAATGGACTATCCGTGTTGAACGTTGGAGATTTCTCGTTCGGCGCCCCCTTAAGAATCACTGTGGCTGTTGGTCTTGGGAAGGAAGGTTTGATCGACGTTCAGCGGGAAGTCAAGATGAGCGGCCCGATACATGGTAAAGGCGTCTTAATTATTGCCGGCTACTTGGCATCTAAGTTCGCGCGAGACAAGCCGCTAACGCTCGCTGCACGTATCGTTTTCGAGCAAAACTATGAAGGTGTTGAAGGGGACAGTGCGTCTAGCACTGAGCTCTACGCCTTTCTCTCCGCCCTCTCAGGGGTTCCCATCAAACAGAGTTACGCGGTAACCGGTTCAGTCAACCAGAAGGGTGAAGTTCAACCTATTGGAGGAGTGAATGAGAAGATTGAAGGATATTTCGAAGTTTGCAGGGCTCGAGGACTCAACGGCCAACATGGTGTGCTGATTCCAGAGAGCAACGTTCGTAACCTTATGCTCAAGAAGGAAGTCATCGACGCCGTTCAGGCTAGGAAGTTCCACATCTTTCCCGTTAAGACTATCGAACAAGGCATCGAAATCCTCACAGACATACTTGCGGGCAAACAGTTTGCCGATGGAACCTTCGAGAAGGATTCCATTTACGACCGGGTGGATAGAAGGCTGAAGGAAATGGCCGAAACCGCAAGGCGATTCCAGGCTTTTGTCACCTAGAAATGCGGGGAAGAAGCCAGAAGTTCTATCTACTCTGACAGCATACGAGTAGTTCGGGGCTTGCTCCTACGAGCAAACTAACTCCTGACGATGTGTTTCTACTTCACCCGAAGATCAGATGGGTTGGTCTCGCGAGCGAAAAGGGCGATGTGATCTTCGTTAAGATGCGGCCAGGCGTCAACAGCTTATCTCCAGAGGAAGAAGACAGATCCTTCATGGAACTCAACCCACTTCTCATACTTGGGGCATGTGGCCGACTTAGCAAATGGGCGGGCGATGTCGAGAGCATCGCAATAAGGTACGAGAAAGTTGTCATGTTCCTAATTAGGAATAACGGAAAGATCCTCGCACTCACCATGGAAAAGAACGGTACACCTGAAGGCGACCACAAGATAATCGCTACGCTGAGCCAGTCTCTGCAGTCGATGATGAGCTAACCCGAGGAAGTCGTTATTCTCCCTTGAGCGAGGGCTTAGTCTGGGATGACGAGAAGGGAGAGTTGCGCATCCTTGGGCAGCGTCGTGTGGCGTTCAACGTCGAAGCTCTCTGTGAACACTTGGACTCACTGGTAGCAACCTCGGTCGCAGAGGTCATAATGAACAACCATGAATACAGAATAGGAAAACGCAATGCCGAACTTCTTCGAACTCAGAAACCGGAAGCCACGGTTCAGGAAGTCATCGAGCAGTTGTCAAGGGCGGAACGTCAGGTCGGCATAGGGGTCGTGAAGGTGACCTTGCCTAGAGAGTCCACCGGCGCAATTGATATCGAGATCACAAATCCATGCGTCAAGAGGACCGCTGGAACCGCAAAGGCGCTCCTAGCAACCAACTGGTGCGGAGTCCTCAGTTCTCTATTTGGCGGGGACTTCGAAGCTGGAAACTTGACCTACCACGAAGCAAAGAACAAAATCACCTGCAAGCTATCCGCTAGGCGAGTTAGACAGACTTGATTCAAGCGTCGACTGTTCGGGCCCGCATATTGAAGAACATGGGTCATGTAGACTTAGCTGCACGATCACACTTGAGCGCGGACACCCAAATGCAGGATGGTCCACACCGAAATCGTGGTGGGCCCGGAGGGATTCGAACCCTCGACCAGCAGGTCTCTCCGTTGGACCTATGAGCTTCGACCTTTGGTTTCTGTCGCTCTAGCCTAGCTGAGCTACGGGCCCGACACCCAGCAGGTCAATCTCCTTGTTTTCGCTCAAAAAGCTTCTCGACAGCTAGTTGAGTTTCATGGTCATGTAGGTTTCCGTCACGTATCCTTCTTGCAGCCAACCTGGAACCCTCCCACAGGCGATGAACCCACTTTTCTTGTACAATCGCTCTGCTGGCGTGTTTCCATCGAACACACTGAGCCACACATTTGCGAGGTGAAGCCTTCTGGCGAGTGTTTTCATCTGCTCCATCAGCATCGTCCCAACTCCGACTCCCTGGTATTCAGGTTTCACGTACATGCCCACACCCATCGTGTGCTGCAAAACGTCTTGCGAATGCTTGTAGAGGTCTAATGTTCCCACAGGCTCACCTGTAGCTTCGTCCTCACAGACTAGCGGAAAGACGCGCCCCGCATTGACCATCTCCTGATACGTTCCGGGCACCCATGGGTAGAGGCCTTCGAATATTCCACTCCCAATCCCTCTGATCACCAACGGATGAGTGGCGAACTTATCGAGCGCGGCGCGGTCTTCAGCGCGGTAACCTCTCACCTTCAGCTTTGGATTCTTCGCTTTGGACACTTCAGCAGACGGGTAGAGTCCTAGCTTCGTATAGAGTCTTCTAACTGGGAAGCCATATCGACTCGCAAGATCCTTGTACATGAAATGCCAATCGTACCGTCGCCCACCGACCGACACAGTCTCGGGCAAACATGCCCCGACCTGATAACCCAACACCTTCAAAGCCTGAAGCTTCTTTTCATCATACCCGAAGACCCTAGTCCGCACAATCACCTTTTCTTGGGCCAGGCCGGTTTCCTCGACTTGCTCTATCGCACTCTTGAAACCGATTTTGGAAGCCGCGACTACCGTGAAATTCATAATGGGTACCGCTTTCTGCGTCCCAGATCGGACCGAGAGCAAAGCCTCCGGTTTGTTCCCCTTCAAAATCAGGAAGCTGCTCCCGGACGGAAAATATTCGGCAAGAAGTTTCTCGCTCAACGGAAGAACATGACCGGTCTGCAGAGGTCTTCTGTTCAGGAATTCTCTTCCAAGCTCAAAATCCTGTTGCAAGTGAAGAATCTTCATACAGGACACAAACGAGAAACTCAACCATCTCAGGACTCTTGAGCTCTGAGCTAGCAGTCGAGCATCGGCTGCACATCCTTTTTACTGAAGCCAAGCGAGTCGTCCGCGTCGGAGACAACAACGACTCAACGATTAACCCGCACACACTTTTTTTGGCCAAATACCACAAACCAACCCCCAACCCCTCAACCAACCCCAAAACAAAACAGCCCACAAACCCAACTTCCCATTTTCTCCCACCAAACAAGACGCAAAGTAACATGTTGTCCCCATAAAATTACATACACCCCCCACCCCCCCTCGAAAGACTGTGGTTGGTTATCGCCGCAAAAATGAGCTCCCCTACCTCTACGAAGGGGTGTGGCTGTTGTTGGTGCTCCGGGCGGGATGTTCGGCTTTGTTGGCTTTCGAACCCGCGTCGCTGACTCTCTCCGCATTGTCGAGAGGCCAGCATACTCTCGGCGTTACGCGCCTTGACCGGGCTATACTACCGGAGCCCCAAGTTGCCCGGAACAAGCCGATTAACGCGGTCAAACGGTATTTTAACAGTGTGCAAGCTGCAGAAAAGAAAGTGAAACGGGGGAGTTGTTCAGTCTAGTAGTCGGGTTCTCCGCCTCTTGGAGGTGGAGTTGGAGGCGGTTTGGCTGCGGCGATCACGTCATCGACCCGCAGGATCATTGATGCAGCTTCGGCTGCGGACTTGATAGCCTGTTCTTTAACGCGAACAGGCTCCAGGACGCCCTGCTTCCTCATGTCCCTGACCTTGCCCTCGAATACGTCCACTCCGTATGTCAGACCATCTTTCTTCTGGTGTGCCGAACGCAGTGACACCATGATATCGATCGGATCCAAACCTGCATTGTCGGCCAGAGTCTTCGGAATCGTATCAAGCGTTTCGGCGAAGGCCTCTATTGCTAGTTGCTCGCGTCCGCCGACCTTGATTGCGTAGTCTATCAACTTCTTTGACAGTTCAGCCTCGATCGCACCTGCACCAGTCACAACTTTGGGTTTGTGTACGACATCGGCCACGACGGAGAGAGCATCCTTCATCGCTCTCTCAGCTTCGTCAACCAAACGCTCGAGGCCGGCTCTGATTAGGATGCTGACCGATCTAGGATCCTTGCACTCTTGAATGAAGACCATCTTATCGTCACCGATCTTTTTCTCCTCAACGAGGCCTGCCTTGCCAAGGTCTAGAGCCTTCAGGTCGTCTAGGTTGGTTACGATTTTGCCTCCGGTTGCTCGAGCAAGCTTCTCCATGTCGGACTTCTTGATTCTCCTCACAGCGAGGACTCCTTCTTTCGCCAGGAAATGCTGTGTTGTGTCGTCGATCCCTTTCTGGCAGAGCACAACGTTAGCCCCGGACGCCTTGATCTTGTCCACCATTTCCTTCATCATGTGAGTTTCCTCATCCAAGAAGGCCTTCATTTGAGTTGGATCGTTGATTCGTATCTCCGCCGAAGTCTCAGTTTTCTCAATCTCCAATGCCGCGTCAAGCAGCGCGATCTTTGCATTCTTGACTTGTTTGGGCATTCCCGGGTGAACCACTTCCTTGTCCACGATTACGCCCTTCACCAGCTCGGTGTCCAGCATGCTCTTCCCTTCCTTCTTGACGAGCTGAATGTTGTCAATGTCAGCGTTCCAAGAATCGCCTCGCTTCTCCATCACCTGCAAAATAGCAGCGACCGCAATGTCCGCGAAATGTTCACGGACACCACCAAGACCTTTACTGTGCATCGAAGTCATAGCAACTTTCTTCAGCGCAGCTTTGTCTTCCAGTTTGATCGGTTCGCCCAATGAATCGAGGATCTGGACAGCACGATCAGCGGCCTTCTTGTAACCCGCTACGATGGTCGTGGGGTGAACGTTGTCGTCCAGCAAGTTTTGTGCTCGTTTCAATAATTCGCCTGCAAGGACAACGGCCGTGGTTGTCCCGTCGCCGACCTCATCGTCTTGTGTCTTGGCAACTTCAACCATCATTTTGGCCGCGGGGTTCTGGACATCTATTTCATCAAGGATCGTGGCGCCGTCGTTAGTTACAGTCACGTCGCCCAAGCTGTCGACAAGCATCTTGTCCATGCCGCGCGGTCCAAGGGTGCTCTTGACAACCTCGGATACGATGATTGCTGCAGTGATGTTGCTTCGTTGAGCGTCTCGCCCGCGATTGCGACTCGAACCTTCTTTCAATATGAGAACAGGTTGACCAGCTAGATACGACACTCTTTGTTACCTCAGGTGACTTCTCTGCATGAAAACTGGCGGTTATAAGGATTTTCTCAGCCCACCGATAAGAGATGATATACCGCTGATTCTCAAGAGAGTCTGCATCTTCACTATTCCGATTTTGGAATCGCGTACAATCGAGTGCGTTGAGAAGTTGCAGCCAAAAACCAGTGCAAGAATCCAGCGAACTTATTATATCGGTCCAGCCATTCGTGCGAGAAGTAGGTTTTCGAACCTCTTCAGTAGGATTTTGAGGAGACCCATTTGCCCGTCAACCTGTTGGTGCGAACATCAAACCTTCGCAACTGTACACTCATAACAGGATTCCATGGAGTAGGCGAGACGGGCTACATATCTGTCTCATACCTCGTTCACACCTTGAAGGCGGAACGGATAGGGTTCGTGGATGTAGCACATCCACCTCCATTCATCGCAACATCGGACGACGGACTAGTGACACCCTTCGAAGTCTACAAAGCTGGGAAGATCATACTGGTCAAACTCGAGTTTTCCCCACACCGAAGTGAGGAGGCTGAATTCGCCAAGACTCTCGCCAACTGGGCTATGAATAGCAAGTTCCGGGACGCCGTTCTCATCGGAGGATTGGATGGGACCCTCCAATCGGGCCCCGATGGAGTGCGAATAGTCCCCACGCGGACCTACCCACTCAAATCCAGGAAGATGAAGCACCCCTCGCTCGAGGAAGGCCTCTTCGTCTACGGACCTCTGGCGGTCATGTTAGGTGAATTCGAGAAGCGAAGCTTTCCAGCCGTTGCGATTCTTCCATACGCGTCCGCTGATCATGCCGATCCGAAAGCAGCGGCCACAGCTATCAAATCAATCTCCAAGGCCTATGGTCTGAAAGTGGATGTGAAGGATCTAGAATACGACGCAAAGGATATTGAGGAAGAGATAGACAAGCGACTGCAGCAAACCGCTCGGTCGCTGCGGGGAATGTACGGGTAATCCGACATTCTTACAAGGACGAATACAAGTTAGCTCCAACAATTCGAGATACAAGGAAACTAGCTGATTACGAATGCAACTGCGATTCCTAGGCGCTTGTCAGGAAGTTGGAAGATCCGGTGTGGCTGTCAAAACCGCCCGTAGCCAGATACTCATGGATTATGGAGTCATGATAAACCATGACGTGGGTTTTCCAGCTCACATCTCTCCGAAGGATCTTGATGCAGTCGTCCTGACTCATGCTCACCTCGATCACAGTGGGCTGATACCTCTATTCTATGTTCATGCGTCCAGGTTGCCCGTTTACGGCATTGAGCCGACATTCAAGCTGACTAAAGTCCTCGTGCGCGACATGATCAAACTCAGCGGCTACTATCTTCCCTTCGAATACATAGACCTCGAAAATATGCTGAACCATGTCCTCCCAGTGAATTATCGCTCCAAATCTACAGTGGGCGATGCTGAAATCACCCTGGTCAACGCAGGGCACATACCTGGAAGCGCACAGGTAATCGTGGCGGCTGACGGAAAACGGGTTCTCTACACTGGAGATTACAATCTGGTTCCAACGCATCTCGTACCCGGTGCAGACCGAGCCTACAACGATCTGGATGCGATTGTCATAGAGAGCACATACGCTGCAGAGGATCACCCAGATCGAGTTGAGGCCGAGCGAAACTTCGTCCTCGCATGCAAAGAGGTTGTGGAAGCAGGAGGCACCGTGCTAGTCCCGGCCTTCGGAGTGGGTCGCTCCCAGGAAATTATCTGCATGCTCGCCGACCACAACTTCTCCTACCCAGTCTTCGTAGATGGTATGGCTCTGGATGCGATCAGAATGCTTGAGCAGCATCCAGACTCTCTGAGAAACCAGGAACAGTTCAAGCAGGCAATGAGGCAGGCTGACCAGATATCGAATTGGAACGGTCGACGCCGCGCAGCCCGAACTGCAGGAGTCATAGTTTCCCCCGCAGGAATGCTGAAAGGAGGAGCATCCGTTTTCTACATGGAGAACATCGCAAAGAACAAAGACAACGGAATTTTCCTAGTGAGCTATCAGGTGCAAGGTTCCCCCGGAAGAATATTGCTTGACGAAGGACGCTTCATACTTCATGGAAAGGCACGCAAGGTCGGAGCTCGCGTTGAGAAATTCGACTTCTCATCACACGGCGGAAAAACGCAACTTCAAGAGACGCTCAGGGACCTTGACAAGCGAACGAGAGTCTTCGTGATTCATGGAGAAGAAGCAAACTGCAGGCACTTGGCGGACTGGGCATCACAGGAATTGGGACTGCAGGCGACAACACCGCGACCCGGAGAGATCTGCGACGTCTGAAACCTTAGGGCTCATCCAAGTCGGTACCAGCCTAGACTATCCACTTGACACCCTGCGAGATCCAATCACTACAAGATTTCCCTGGATTGATGTAAGCATCACCAGTCCACTCGCTGAACCGGCAGAGGCCTACGATTCACTTAGAAACCAATATCACTCAACCCGGATCCTAATACTTCTTGAGCAGGAAATCCAAAACCTGCAAGTCAACAGACTTTTGGGCGTTACACATTTTGATCTATTCGTTCCGGGATTGAATTTCGTATTCGGGGAAGCTAGGCTGCCAGGCCAGGTGGGAGTCATCTCAACCTACAGATTGAAAGCCTCTTCTCGCGGCGAAGCTGGTCTGTTCGTGGAACGGGTCGTCAAAGAGGCTATCCACGAAATTGGTCATATGGTGGGTTTGGAGCACTGCTCTGACACCTCATGTGTGATGTACTTCTCTAACACGCTCGCTGACACTGACTATAAAGGTCCAGATTTTTGCGGCAAATGCCGTTCACAGGTGAGGATGCAGATTGAGTAACGAATTCAAAGCAAAACCAACACATCTGCTCCCCGAGATACTCGCCATAGCGTTAGCAGGCGCGTTAACCTACAGTCTTCGAACCTCCAACGCCCCAATAGAAACAATCACGATCTTTCCCGAAACAACTGGGGGCATTACATTGAATGCGAGCATCTTCGTAATCTTGATGGCTGCTACCGGGACCATGATGTACCTCTTCATAAAATTCGGCCTAAAACGCATCGTAAGGTACCTGATTAACCTCGCAATTCTCACCCTCGTCTTCTTCCTCTTCACATGGTACGGCACACTCTGCGCCGACTACTTTCCATCCTTCTTGGCTTCGAACAGCTGGATTTGGCTGATCATCAGCCTGCTTGCTTCAGTGACACTCGGGTTGGCACTTCACAAATCGAAAGGCGGGGTCCACTTTGCTGCCATAATCCTAATCGGAGGAATGACCGGAACCTTTCTGGGCGTCTCAATCCCGACACTAACCGCAGCTGCGCTTTTGCTTGCTCTGGCGGCCTACGACCTTTTCGCCGTATACAAGGGGCCGATTGGGAAGATGGCACAGTCGACTGATCTTGAGGAGTTCACGGGAGCCGTCTTCACGTACGGGGATTTGACGGTCGGCATGGGTGATATGGTGTTCTACTCTATGCTCGCAAGTAACTCAATGATGAATTTCGGTCCACTACCCTTCGTTGCCGCGTCCATCGGACTCGTAGTCGGAGCCTATCTGGGCTTCAAAATGCTCGAAGGCCGCGACATGTTTCCAGGGCTACCTTTTGCCATAATCCTCGGCTTAGTTCTCATGTACGCGACATCCCAGATACTATTGTCCATCAAACCTGCATAAGGCCTGTGACTTATCAAATCTAGGTGTTGGTTTCCAGGATGATTATATCAAGTCACATGGTTTGGGGTTACGTGTTCGGGAAAACGACGGCACGTTTTCAGAGAACTAAGCCCAACCTTGCGTTGCTGATTCCAGTCGGAGCTCTTCCAGATTTCGATCTTTTCACACGAGAGCCGTATGGGACATTGCTTGGGCATCACGGAATCTCGCACTCGTGGGTCGTGATCTTGATTTCGCTGCCATTTTTCTACGTTTTCGGCGCGCGAACTCTTCTTGGCGACTGCGGGTGTTGCTCTGTTATATCTCGCAATGAACAACTTCTTCCTTATTCGGTTCCTGTCGCCAGTGTATCTCGACTATGGGCAGATCGAAAATGGATTGTCTCAGGTCATAGGTCCCGCAAGACTTGCGTTGAATTTCCTTTCGGGCTCAGTTTTCACAGCTCTAAACGCCGGGTATTTGATCAGCATTCTCAGAAACAAATCTCCGCGCGCAATTTCTCCAAGTTCGTCCTTCGCGGCTCAGTTGACGAAGAGTAGTTAAGCTGCTGAAGAGAAGTCTCTGTAGCGGTATGACGTGGATTGACCTGCACCGAGGCGCCTCACGCCAGATGAGGAGATGCATCTCCGCTGACCGCAATAACGCTTATAGTGAAAGCGGAACCCTTGCCGTAACAAACGGTGCTCGAATGTCCGACTCGCGAAGGTACGTCGCCCCAAGCTGGGACAGGATCTATGAAATGCTGGTTGACCTTGCCATCAGAATCCGTCGTTCAGGATTCAGACCAGACCTCATTGTGGGAGTGTCAAGGGGAGGATGGGCGCCGGGAAGAATACTCTCAGATCTACTAGAAAACACGCACACAGTCAACATCAAAATAGAGTTCTATGTGGGGCTTGCAAGAACAACACGGAAACCGGTGATCACTCAACCTCTTTCTCAAGATATCAGAGGCAAAAGAGTTCTGGTGGTTGATGACGTTTCCGACACAGGAGAGAGCCTGAAGGTCGCCCTAGATCATATGCTGGAAAAGGGAACGACAGGCGTCAAGACAGTTACGGTGTATTACAAGCCTCACAGTACCTTCAAACCAGATTTCTTCGCCGACTCGACGAGCGACTGGATCATCTTCCCTTGGGAGAGACTGGAAGCTACCAAGCTGTTGCTCGAAGAGGCACGATCAGCGGGACGCGACCTGAATTCCGTTCGTGCAATATTGAAAAAATGCAGCATTCCAGACGGGATCGTTGAATCCCTCTTTCAGCTCGCGAACGGTGGAACGTAGTCCTTGTTCTTTCAGTTGACCGAGTTCCCCGCGCATGTGTGGATTTCTGGATTCAAGAACAGACCTGACAACGTAGAGGTCACCCTTCGCTCGATTCATGAAAAGTCCCCACATGTGACTGCTCAACTCGTCGACTTGGGTCGAGTGCCTGGTTCAAGGTACATGTTACTGGCTGTATTGAACGCCTTGAAATCCTTTCATTCGAAACAGCCAATCGCCCGAAGCCTCGGCATGGAAATTCTGCTTTACATCGCGGCTAGCAGGCAGATTGGTGAAGCGATACAGCGCGTCGGAATTAGTTCCAGCACTGAGAAAATCGCAGCAATACTAGTAGGAACCACGAGAGACGAACTGTTGCACGCGGCAGAGTCACTTGCTCAGATTCTCAATCAGAAAAGCGATGACGATCTGATCGACAACTGGTCACCAGATAGAATACGAACCGTGCAATCGATTCTCGAAATTGGTGACCAGGAACTCAAAGCCACGCTCAGAGCAGGTGAGGCCAAAACCAAGGCTATCGAGCGTCTAGCTACAGAGAGATCAGCATTGCTGACAGTAAGAAAATAGCACTCTAACTGACACGCTTCTCGCGCTCAACGGAAAGAACATCCTCCGGTTCTATAAGAGCCACTCCCGCAAGTTGCCCAATGACTTCCACTAGAACTATTCTGTCTGGAGTGTCGAGGTCAACGGTTCTTTCGATCCTCTTTGCAACTGTGTCAATGATTGTCTTACTGGATAGGTCTGTGTGACGCTTCTCTACTGTGATTCTGAATTTCTCTTTGTCTCCGATGCCAGCTGCAAGTCCTACGGCTGCCTGCTCGATTTCGGGCAATTGGGCTTCGACTACTTTCTGGACCGGGACCAGCTTGAGAGTGTATTTGAATTCCCAAGGCCTTTCTTTGAGTAGAGCCCTAAGATCCCGGATAGCTTTGATGGGGTCGAGCTTAGTCTTGGCAACGACTAGTCCGATAACTGAAGTGGTTTCAATGGTGGAACCACGGTCGCCGACTTCTCCGAGAAGGTACCACATTTCGCTGCACGTGTTCCTTTCGTTGCCTCTACTCGTGGAGACAACGAGATTGAAGTCATTCAGCAAAGGAACACACCAGAGAATGGCGAGATGTAGGTTCGATACTATAATAGCTATCTAGAATTCCGGAGAGTTCTGAGAATCTCTGTTTTGCCAATTGGACCTTCTCGCAGAACTACTAGCTGCTGCTTGGTCAGATCGATGACGGTCGAGGCGACTCTCATCGGGGATTTTCCACCATCCAAGACAACATCAACACGATCATCAAGTTGCTCCACGATGTCGTCTGCGGATGTGGCAGGTTGGCTTCCAGTCCTGTTTGCGCTTGTGCCAACAAGCATTCCAGAACACAAAACCAGGAGCTGATGACAGATTGCATGATTCGGAGAACGCACCGCTACTGTTCGTTCGGGGGCGAGGATGGATGGGACACTTTCTCTGGCTGGAAGTACAATTGAGAGCGGGCCAGGCCAGAATCTCTCAGCGATTCTTTTCGCTGCTTCCGAGAAGAAAACGAGTCGTTCTGCGTCCTCGATGCTATGAACTAGGACTGGCATCGCTTTCGTGCCTCTGCCTTTCGCCATCATTGCCTTCTCGACTGCAGATAGGTTGAATGGATCACATCCCAATCCGTAGACGGTGTCTGTGGGATAGCAGATGATGCCGCCCTTCGCTACGGTGTTCGCAGCGATACTCAGTCCGTCGAGATCGGCTTTAACAACACGCACCAAGGAAATCGCCAAACAAGGTTCACTACCTGAAGCGCAAACTGCTTAAAGACTGGTTTGCTACACACGCATCCCTCATTCGCGGCCAATCCAACGCGTCAAGACTTTGGGGAATCCGAGGAGACTAAAGTATTTGCTTGGCAAGATTGTGGTTCATGGTGGCGCGGGATTTTGGAAGAAGGAGATCCCACGAGGGTTAGCGGGTGTTACCGCAGCCGCGTCCGAAGGTGTGGATATACTCCGAGGCGGCGGCTCAGCGTTGGATGCTGTGGAGGCCGCTGTTATGGTGATGGAGGATAATCCGGTTTTCAATGCTGGGAAAGGCTCCTCGTTGACCGTGGCTGGGACGATCGAAATGGACGCTGGCATAATGGATGGTCGAGATCTGTCAGCAGGCGCCGTAGCGTTGGTCCGAAGAGTCAAGAATCCGATTCGATTAGCGCGAATAGTCATGGAGAAGACCGATCACGTCCTGCTGACTGGAGATGGAGCGGAAGAACTCGCCAAGATCTTCTCACTTCCCGAAGCCAACCCCATGACACAGCACCGCCGAAGATTGCTCATGAAAGTCAAGAAAAGGGGAACGGACGAGCGAGTCAGCTGGGTCAGGAAGAACCGGGAATTGATCGATGGGCATCCAGAGACCCTCAGGTTTGACACTGTTGGAGCTGTGGCATTGGACAAGGAGGGAAATCTCGCGGCAGCTGCGTCCACAGGGGGACCGACGATGAAGCTACCTGGCAGGATAGGTGACACTCCACAAATAGGGTCTGGCCTCTACGCTGACAACCTGGTTGGCGCAGCAACAGTGACTGGCCTAGGAGAGGTCGCCATCAAGCTGGCTCTATCGAAGGCAGTCTGCTCTCAAATGGAGATGGGCCTAACGGCAAGAATGGCAGCCATACGAGCAGTCAGATTGGCTTCTAATCGCTTGAAAGGTGAGGCGGGTGTCATAGCGATCGACAAAACCGGTCACATTTCCTCAGTGCACAATACGCCCTGTATGCCTTGGGCGACATCAAACACCTGGGCACCCAAGCCGAAAGCTAGAGCGAATGGCGAGATAGTCGCCCTCGTCAGAAAAACGGCTTAACATCCGTGTGGCAGGTTAGAATCGTCCAGACTCTTTACGAACATTCTGAAATGCTCCAAAATCAGCCAAAAGGTTTAAACTCTCACATCTAGGGGGTTACGCGATTCCTGTTTTGGAGATTTTTCTCTTGAGTGAAGAGGAAAACTGGGACAATGACGGAGAAGAAGACGACTGGACTGATGATGAATGGGGCGAAGACGAAGGTTGGGGAGAAGAAGAGGAGTGGTGACTAAGTTCAGCCTCCGTTTCTCATCTCTTTGTTCAATTCACTAACTAATTTTCAATTTCTCTTTTTCATTGAGGTGTGTGTGATTGTTACGTGTGGCTACGCTGGACAAGGAGCATTGTAAACCTGATGATTGCGGCATTCCATGTTACCGGTTCTGCCCCGAAGTTCTGAACCGGAGGTACGCGATCAAATTCATTGCCGGACAGAAGAAACCGATAATCGATGAAGACTTGTGCACAGGTTGTGGGATTTGCATCAAGAAATGCCCCTTTGATGCCATAAGCATCGTGAAGCTACCGCAGGAACTGGATGGGGAGTGCATTCACAGTTACGGCGTCAATGAATTCAAACTCTTCCGATTGCCCGTTCCACAACCTGGAACGGTCATAGGCCTCATCGGCAGGAATGGGACAGGAAAGAGCACGGCTCTACGGATTTTGGCCGGTGAACTTACACCCAATTTTGGAAACCTCGAAACTGAGAGCAAGTGGGATACAGTGCTCTCACGTTACCGTGGAACACTCCTCTTCGAGTATTTCCAGCAGATCGCAGGCAAGAAGATGAAAGTAGTGCACAAGCCCCAGCATATTGACAAGATTGGGTCTTTGCTCGAAGGAAAGACGGGTCAGTTGCTGAAGAAGGCCGATGAGCGCGGAAAGCTAACCGAACTAGTACATGAGCTTGAGCTGGAACCGCTCCTCGAACGAGAGCCAAAGGTGCTTAGCGGCGGAGAGCTTCAGAGGGTCGCTATCGCGGCCGCGATTTCAAGGAATGCCGACGTGTACATGTTCGATGAACCGTCGAGTCACTTGGATGTGTATCAGAGAGTTCAAGCCGCACGGAGCATCAGGAAGCTAGTTGACGAGGGCAAGTCTGTCCTTGTGGCAGAGCACGATTTGGCGATATTGGATTACCTCTCCGATGAAGTTTACCTTGTCTATGGTCAGCCTATGTCCTATGGAATCGTGTCACATGTGCACCCGACGAGGGGTGGGATCAATGACTATTTGATCGGGTTTCTGCCCGATGAGAACATGCGATTCAGAGATGAACCCATCCGCTTTCATGTCAGACCGCCGAGACAGATCGGCTTTGAGGTGGAAGCTAAGCTCGAATGGCCGAAGATCACCAAGACCATTGGTAACTTCCACTTGGAAGTTGAAGCTAGACATCTGAATGCCGGTGAGATCGTTGGCATAATCGGCCCCAACGGCATTGGAAAAACGACGTTCGTAAAGGAGCTACTCGATTTCTATACGAAGTCAAGCCAGAACGAACTTCAAGTCAGCTACAAGCCGCAGTACATTTCCACGGACTATGATGGCACGGTTGAGCAGTTGCTCACAAGTGCTGCAGATGACTATTCTTCATCTTTGTTTACCGACGAGATCATACGACCTCTTTCCATTAACAGACTGCTTGACCGAAAGATAGATGGGCTCAGCGGCGGAGAACTGCAGCGTGTCGCCATAGCTACATGCCTTGGACGAAAGGCTCAGCTGTATCTGCTCGACGAACCAAGTGCATTCTTGGATGTTGAGGAAAGATTGAACGTTGCGAAGGCTTTACGGCATCTCGTCGACTCACGACAGGCGTTTGCGTTTGTTGTAGAGCACGACATCCTCGCTCTGGATTTTCTCGCAGACCGCATCATGGTCTTCAAGGGCGTCCGAAGCAGAGATGGAAAGGCATCCAACCCGCTGCCTTTGCGCGAGGGAATGAACCTCTTCCTCTCCGACATGGGCGTTACATTCAGACGGGACCCAGATACCAAGCGACCGCGGATAAACAAACAGGACAGCAAATTGGACAAGGAGCAAAAAAGCTCTGGCGAATTTTACTACGTTTCCGCGGCAGGTTGAGCGTGCTACAGGTTTAACTAGCGCGACTTTGCCTTAAAGACGCGGAGACCAAATTTCAAGTGACAACGAACTACTGCCTTGAATGTGGCGGCATACTGAGCTACGACAGCGCACAGAAATTTTACACATGCAAGAGTTGTGGGCTCACTGTGAGTGCCCAGCAGCTCATGGAGGGCAGAAACAAATTGCGTGATAGTGAAAGTCCCGAGGAGCAGCGCAGACGCCGCCAGAATGACTATTTGAAATGGTGGCTTTCGAAAAAGCCTTAGTGATCTCTCATCTCGGTGAGAGACCGCGAACGCGGCTTCTCCTAGAACAAATACTGTTTAGTCCTCGATGCGCTCATTCTCATTGAGGGTTTGAGGATGCCCTGCACAGTTGAAATATTATCCGTGGGAAATGAGCTTCTGCTCGGGAATACGGTTAACACGAATGCCTCTTGGATCGCGGCACGCGTAACTTCGTTGGGAGCCACGGTTTCCAGAATCACTACTGTCCCGGACAATCTCAAAGAGATTTCGCACGCAATCAGAGAATCACTAAGAAGAAAGCCCGACTTCCTCATAACGACTGGGGGAATCGGACCGACCTTTGATGATATGACGCTCAAGGCCGTTGCCAGAGCGCTCAAGGTGCCTCTCAGAGTTGACAGGATCGCTCTAGCGATGGTTCGGGAGCATTATGCCCGAAGATTCCCTAATCGAAGAATCTCACTGACCCAGCCACGCCTCAAAATGGCCCGAATTCCTGCTCGCGCCAAGCCTGTTCGAAATCCTGTTGGCACCGCACCCGCCGTGCGAGTAACCGTAAAGGAGACTCAGGTGTTCTGTTTGCCGGGTATTCCAAAGGAAGCAAAAGCAATCTTCCGAGAATCAGCCTCGAAGGCCATTCTTGCTAAAACTGGCGGGATGATATTCGCCGAGAAATGGCTGAGAGTTCAGGGGATTATGGAATCGTCGCTAGCACCGATCATCGACCGGATCATGGCGAAGTGGTCTAAGGTTTACATTAAGTCCCACCCGAGAGGGGTTGAGGCTGGAGGGCGCTCTTTCATAGAACTCCATTTCTCAATCTCATCTTCAGATCCCAAGAGAACAGAGAAGATTCTTCTCGGGGCAACGCGTGACCTAGCAGACCGTCTGAAAAATTCTGGGGCTAAGATTGGCCCCGTAAGATGAGAAGCCCGCCTCGTCCCGGCTTGGGTACCGAGGGGGGTGGGCGGGCTTACTTTTGTGGGGACAACATGTTACTTTGCAATGACGAGACTCATTGTCAATCATAGACAAAAGGGATTGTCAAGCAAGCTAGGGATCCGGAAAGATGCAGCTCCTCGTTTACGAAGAGCTGCCACTTCGCAATCCCAAATCCTCGACATACCACCGGCAATGAACCCACTGCTTGGATTACAGTGCTGCTCTGGCGCCCGGGTTCACAGTCACCTAGTCCTGTTCTAGCCTGCTCATCATCGCAGCGCTGAACAGTATGACTTGTTGTGCGGAAAAGAATTCCCTCCCAGTGAAATCCAGCAGACTTGATAGGAGCTAGCGCACTATCGCGGGGGAATCTCACATGGCGTATTCCGTGTTCATTGTGGGGATGGCAGGGTCTGGGAAATCAACACTCACTGCCGCTTACCTAGAATGGCTCAAGGCTGGAGAACAGGATGTGATCGTTGCCAACATGGATCCCGGCGCCACTGCTCTCCCCTACAATCCCGACATCGACGCCCGCCAATACGTGGACGTACAGAAATTAATGTTGGATTATCAACTCGGACCGAACGGCGCGCTCATCATGGCGTCTGATCTGCTCGCCGATCACATGGAGGAAATGCGCGAGGAAATTGACGCGGCCAACCCTGACGTTGTCTTAGTGGACACGCCTGGTCAGATAGAACTTTTCGCTTTCAGAGAAGGAGGCCGATTCATTGCGAGACATCTAACAGAGGATAGTCAGGCATTGATCTACCTGATGGACGCGCCTTTTTCGCGCTCACCGCTGAACTTCATTTCCAACGTATTTCTCGCTGCAGCCATTGAGAGCAGGATAATGCAGCCCCAAATTTATGCACTCTCCAAGATCGATCTCGTTACGGAGCAAGAGATAGATGAGATCGTTACTTGGGCAACTGAACCTGACTCCTTCGACATCGCGCTTGGCAGGGCAAAGGAGCTGAATTTGTCGCTTCTTGTGAAAGACCTCGCGAACGCTGTTTTCAGGACCGGACTGTTGTCTGAACCAATTCCAGTCTCCGCTAAGGGGACCACAGGCCTCATGGAGTTGAACGCTGCGGTAACTCGAGTACTCACCCGAGGAGAGGAAGCTTCAGCATAGGCAGCCAGGTGAGCGTGTTTTGCACGATCAAGATTCATCCCATAGCTCATTGCCCGAGGTAATCATATAATACGCGGGCCAAGCTGCGTTGAGCGTCGACCCAAGGAAAGCGCCCTCCATGCCATTGCCCATCGTCGAGCAGATCATTCACCGAGCACTCAGCGAGAATAGGAAGTCGCTTCTAGAGCCTGAGGCAAAAGAGATCTGTCGAGCTTACAGAATGCCGACCCCGGAATTCGGCGTCGCCAAAAGTGCGCCAGAGGCCGTCGCGCTGGCTAAGAAGGTAGATTTCCCAGTTGTGTTGAAGATCATCTCCCAAGATATCCTCCACAAGACTGAGGCGGGCGCGGTCTTACTCGACTTGAAGTCGAACGAGGAAGTAGAGCGGGGATATCAGCAGATCGTTGACAACGCCAAATCATACAACACGAGCGCTCGTCTCGAAGGTGTGCTCGTTCAACACATGGCACCGAAGGGCGTGGAAGTCATAGTGGGTGGTCTTCGGGACAGCCAGTTCGGTCCAACAGTATTGTTTGGTCTTGGAGGAATCTTTGTCGAGGTACTCAAGGATGTGACGTTCAGGGTCGCGCCATTGACTGATTTGGATTCTCAGGAAATGATTAGAGAGATTCACTCATACCCTGTGCTGAGAGGGATTAGGGGGCAGGGCCCAAGCGACGAAAACGCCATAATCAGCATACTTGAGGGCACTTCTCAAATCATGTTGGAGAACTCGTCAATTGAACAATTGGACCTAAACCCTATCATGGTGTATGGGACCGGTGCAAGCATAGTTGACGCAAGAATGATTCTAGGTGACGAGTAAGACTCAATCTTGAGGAAATGTGGACAAGGGATTAATTAGGGACGGCTGAATGTGTTGGGCCATCTGTGCAATCGCGGGTTCGCTTTGAAAGCTACAAACGCCTTGCTTCTGGTATTTCTTATAGTCATCACCTCGTTACCAGCAGGATTCTCATCAAATGAGACAGCTACTACTCATACGATCACAGTTCGAACCGTCCCATTGACGATAAAGACCGTGCTGATCGGCTTCGACGCACAGACAATCGACCAAGACTACCTGACGTGGCGAGGAAATGCCGTGCAAAACTCGGTCAACAACGTGCTCTCGACAGGCAACATAACAGGCGTCTCTTACGATCTAACCTACGATTTCGTCTACACAAAGGCCGAGTTCCAAGACAGCCTAGTCAATTACCTGAAGTCAATCGAGCAGAAGAAGGTCGTCTATAATCCCTGGTTCAAATCGATAACAAGCAACTACTTCTACGATGCAGAGAAAGTCGAAAGCTGGTTCGCAGCTAACAACGCAAGCTATGGAGGCTTTCCGACCAGCGGTTACACCTTCGTCTTCGCAAATCTGACGAGCTTACCCTCCGTTACCGAGCAGCAACTGGAAAACGAGAATCCGTCTAGCGCCACACCCCATTACTACACAACAAAATACGTAGACAAGGACTTGGACTACCAGATCCGGTATCGTGATTTCTCGGTGGGATGGGGTGGCCAAAACAGGCTGTGGTACCTGGACATGGCGGCAGGTCCCGAATTCTGGACTTGGACAAGCCCCGAGGCTGTTCCACACATCCCGATGCAGATTGCCATAGACCTCTATCGGTTCAACCTTCACTCGCTCTACGGGAAGCAATGGCTGACGCAATTCCTTTCAGACTATATCTATGACGCTGTTCTGAACTTGGCGGTTCCCGTGTTCGTATACCAACCTGTCTACAGTCGGACCTACAGAATTGTTGTTAACATCATTGATAACCGCACAGAAAAGGAGAGAACAGCTGTTGCAATAGAAAGCACAATCCACCCAGAACTCATCAAAGAGGCGTACACAGACATACTGCCATACTCAGAAATCCAAGTGGAAACCCACTTCATAGAAGCAAGCGCGAAGCCAGATCTCCAAAGCGTGATCATAGAGAACACTGTTACACCTCCGTCAGATCTCGCGCTTGGCAGGTATGTGGATACACGTCCGATCTATAGGTACCTTCAGGAGCACCTATCCGAATTCGCGGGCACCGTCAAAAGAGATTCGAATGAGGTGACGCTTCCAGTCTTTGCATTCGCCTTCTCTGCGGGAATTTACTTCGGATACACTTACAAGTGGTACGTTGCGACTCTCAAACTTGATGAGGGCAATTTCCTTGGAATTTCTCTGGGAGATATGGCGCTAATCGGGATGAGCCAGATCGATTTCAAAAGAGGGGATAACGTGAGTCCGCCTCAACCAGGCAAAGGAATAGGTTTCACGCAGGCCGTTATCCATGAGGCAGGTCATTCACTCGGCTTAATGCACCCCCACCAGTTTGGTTACCTTGAGGATTTCGTATCATCGGCCATGAGCTACTGGTCTTGGGAGTATAAGTTCAGTCAGTTCGACAAAGACGCAATCAACAGAGCACATGCAGATCAACTGATCAACTCAGCGACAACCACACTTGCGGAAGCTCAAGATGTTCTCAACGGTCGAATGGCCTTGGGATCGGTGGGAGACCAGTTGGCCTCCGCAAGAACACTAGTTGACAAGGCACTCGGGAAATATGGTTCAATGCAGTACGCATTGGCAGTTGAGATCGCTGCGAGAGCAGCTCAAATAGCCTCAAACGCCTTGACTCTCGCCCTGGCAGCACCGAGCTGGGTGGTTATGGTGTTGGCTGCGCTCATTCTGGGAATCGTAATCGGCTCAGTACTCATCTTTATGGCTCTTAGAAAGTATGACGAGAAAACTGCCCGAAGAAGGTAGACCACAGCGAGAGAGGTGCTCTCATGGATTCAAAGACAATCCAGACACCCGTTGAGCACCTTTATCATGAACTCGATCAGCTCAAAGCAAGCAGCGCTAACAAGAAGACCGAAATTAGACTTCTAAGAACGCAGATCGATGAAACCCTGAAGCAGCGCGATGAACTCAACGCAGAGGTCAAGCGAATCTCGACTGAAGTCAAGAAACTGAAAGAAAAAAGAGATTCACTGAACGGCAAAGTCAAGGATCTGAAGACGAAGCGCGATGAGCTTCGGAACGAGGCGTCGAAGAAGCGTGAGACGTTATCCAAGCTCCTGGAACAGGCGCGTCGGATCTCCGAGCAGTTGCATGGCAGTATGTCTGATGTCTTGACGCAGATCAAGCGCTTTGAGTGGTATATTCAGACTAACCCTCTGTCTACACAGGCCGAGCGGAGCTTAGTCGCCAAGATTGGTGCGTTAGAAGCCAACCTCGCTAAGCACAAGGGGCTCAGGAACGTCAGGGAAAAACTCCTACGCCTGAAGGTCGAGGTGGGGGCTCTTCGAATCCAAGCACAATCTACCCACGAGGAGCTGACGAAGATCGCTGACGAAAGCGAACACGTCCATACAGCCATGTATGAACTTGTGAAGGTTCTCGCGGAGAAGAAGAAAGAAGCGGATCAGAGACATGCGAAGTACGTTGAGCAGAGTAAAGAGCGCCATGAAGCCATTGCGACCCTGAGGAGCAATCTTCAAAGGATTGACGAGATTCGAACTCAGATAGGCGAGGTTAAGGTTTCATCGAAAGTTGAGAAAGCCGAGAAGCTCAAATCGAAGTACAAGGAGGCTGCAAACGAGAAGGTGCGCTCGGGCGGCAAATTGTCCTTTGAGGAATTCCAAGCACTCATGGGCGATTCCCTCTCGGACAGTGAGGAAGAGTAGGGGCAGGAATTCTGAATCATGACCAAGATTGGCATAATCGGCGGCAGCGGGCTCGAAAGC
>Ga0315282_10004083_pt1 | contig 25661 bp, 19 predicted proteins | sample YL17G07_20_MG_FD_203693 | JGI IMG/M metagenome (GOLD analysis project Ga0315282, IMG submission 203693) | Sediment microbial communities from Yellowstone Lake, YNP, Wyoming, USA - YL17G07_20 | ecosystem: Environmental > Aquatic > Freshwater > Lake > Sediment | place: USA: Wyoming | collected... | reverse complement strand
AACTGTGCCGAAAACTCATAAGCTGCGATATCAATACCGGCGAAATACCCATAATTCCCATAAGCAGACCCAAAACAAGTATCTGCCACGGATACTCAAATATGCTCACGCCCTGTACAGTGAATTGACCTAAGTACCAGGATTTGATAGAACTTACAGAGCTAAGGCTGAATCCAAGGTACGAACCACTCACCACCTTCGACCACACTGCACAGCTTACCGAAAATACGGCGAGGGCCAGCAGCCAGCACCTCTGAACATTCTTGTGGCTGTAATGAAGTGTAGGCCCGACCGCCAGAAATGATTTCGCCGGACCATTCTGACGCGACGAAGAGGGTTTGGGAATCTCCGCGGCTGTTTTGGATGCTTTCTTCGTTTGCTTATCTTTCATAAATTCAATCCACCATAGGCGGATAAATCTGCCATCAAGACCTGAGTGTGCCGGCAGGCCAAAAACTTTGCGCCGTCATAGCTGTAAAAGTTCCTGCCGTCGCTGCCCCTATAGCTCGCGAAACCGGTATTATACTCACAAACATAGGTTAAAAGAACAGCAAAAACCAACATTTTTTGGGTTGCTTACGGCTGCCCAAAGTAAAAAATTTGATTGAATCTGAAAGGCAAATGAGCAAAATACGCATTAATCCAAAAATTTAAGGAGTCAAAAATGCTCAGCAAATACTTTGGACTCGCAGAAAAGCAGACGAACTTCAAAATTGAATTAGTCGCCGGCCTGACAACTTTTCTTACTATGGCATATATTATTTTTGTCAATCCAGCTATTCTAAGCCAGGCAGGGATGGATAAGCAGGCGTTGATAATCGCCACCTGCATAGTAACAGCGGTTATAACAATTATCACCGGTTTATTCTCGAATGCCCCGATAGCGATGGCGCCGGGGATGGGGCTGAACGCTTTTCTTACGTATAGTCTTGTAAAGGCCGGCGAGATGACGTGGCAGACAGCTCTCGGTGTTGTGTTCCTTTCGGGATTATTGTGTTTTGTGTTGACGATGCTCGGTTTGAGAAAACGGCTGGTTGAGGCGATTCCCGTCAGTCTGGTTTCAGCCATATCGGTCGGCATAGGGTTGTTTATCACGTTTATCGGTTTGCGCAATATGGGAGTAGTCGTGAAAAACGAAGAGACACTGGTCTCGGCGGGGCCGCTGAGCTGGACGGTTGTGATGGGATTGATTGGTTTGCTGGTTATGGCTTTTCTGGAGATAAAAAAGGTGAAAGGTGCTTTGCTGATAGGAATAATGCTTTCGACGGCCCTGGCGATTGCTTCAGGGTATGTGCAAAAGCCGGCCGAATTAATCTCTTTTAACTTTGACATCAGGCCGGTGGCGTTTCAGTTGGACATTTGGGGAGCGTTTAAGTGGAGTTTATTTGGAAGCGTTTTTACTTTGATGTTTATGGATATGTTCGACAGTATCGGGACGCTGGTGGCCTGCTGCCACGAGGCCAAAATGGTCGACCGGGACGGCAAAATAAAAGGATTGGACCGTTTATTGGCGATTGATGCTGCTGCCAGTATGCTGGGGGCTGCTCTGGGGACCTCAACAATCACATCGTATATTGAGTCAGCTGCCGGAATCGAAGAGGGAGGGCGAACAGGCCTTACTTCGCTGGTGACAGGCATCTGTTTCCTACTGGCACTGTTATTTGTACCGATTGTTGGAGTGGTGCCGGATTACGCGACGGGGCCGGCCTTGATTATGGTCGGCTTGTTTATGATGAAGGAAATCAGTAGAATCAATTTCAGAAATATGGAAGAGGCGTTTCCGGCCTTTATCATTATGATAATGATAGCCCTTAGTTACAGCATCAGCACGGGACTGGCATTTGGTTTCGCATCGTTTGTAGTGATAAAAGCCGTGTGCGGCAAAATCGGCGAAGTTAAGCCTACTATGTGGTTGATTGCAGTTATTTCCATAGCATTTTTATTGCAGGGTAAGCTCGCTGAGATAATTGGCATTTGACCGGCACCGCAGGATAGAAAATGACATAAGATAGGTTTGATATGGTTCCTCTTTTCGGAAAACGTTTGTTTTCTTTTTTACTTCTATTTGTTTTCACTGATTTTTTTGCTTTGTCCGCTTCGGCGAGCGAAAGCTTGATTAATTACGGGAAGGACCAGACGCCGACAGCAATAGGAATGCGTCTGGTCAAAAACCTGCTTAACCGCAAAGATTATATGCTTTATGGCCAGGATGGACTCCATTACGCCGAGGCGTGTACCGCTTATAGTGCATACCGTTTTGCGGCTCTTACCGGCAATAAAGAGCTCCTCGCTGAATTAAACAAACGCTATGGCAGCATAATCGATAAAAATAAGCTTATTTCACAAAAGCCGCATGTTGACCAAAGTGTTTTGGGAATTCTCCCTTTGGAAATCTTCATGCAGACTGATGATAAAAAATTCCTTGAGCTGGGTTTATCTTTTGCAGACAGGCAGTGGCAAAACCCGCAAGAAGATGGTTTAACGAGCCAGACCAGGTGGTGGATTGACGACATGTACATGGTTGGCATGCTGCAGATGCAGGCATACAGGGCAACGGGCGAAATCAAATATGCAGACAGAGCGGCATTACAAATTGCCGCATATCTCAAAAGGCTGCAGCAGCCCTCCGGTTTGTTTTTTCACGGCCCTGAACATCCCTTCTATTGGGGACGCGGGAACGGCTGGGTAGCGTCGGCCCTGACCGAGGTTCTCAAATCATTGCCGCAGGACCACCCCAAAAGAGGCCAGATTATGGATAGCTATCTCAAGATGATGGCGACTCTTCTGAAATACCAGTCTGAAAACGGAATGTGGCGCCAGTTGGTTGACTACCAGCCTGCATGGGCTGAAAGTTCGTGTACCGCGATGTTCACCTATGCAATGATTACGGGAGTTAAATACGGCTGGCTCAAAGGCGACGAATATCGTCTCGCTGTGCAAAAGGCCTGGGACGCACTTTGTGCGCACCTCGACAGCGAAGCAAACCTCGGGGAGATATGTACCGGGACAGGGCAGGGCAACAGTATTGAATACTATCTTAAAAGACCGAGAGTGCTGGGAGACCTGCATGGGCAGGGGCCTTTGTTATGGTGTGTCTGCGAGTTACTTGATACAAATTCGGCAGTTCAAGCCGCCGAAAAGATGCAGTGGGATAGAAAGGAGGCAAATACTATGGAAATAAAAATTACCAGCACAGCTTTTGCCGAGGGTGGGATGATTCCGCCGAAGTACACCTGCGACGGCCAGGATATTTCACCACCTTTGCAGTGGGATGCGGTTCCCGAGGGCACCAAAAGCATCGCCCTTATATCAGACGACCCCGATGCCCCAATGGGTACCTGGGTACACTGGGTTCTGTTTAATCTCCCTGCTCAGACAAGAAAACTGCCCGAAAACGTACCTCCTGACAAGACTCTGCCAGATGGTGCCAAACAGGGCATCACCGACTTCAGCAGGGTTGGCTATGGCGGACCATGCCCGCCGAGCGGTACACACAGATATTTTTTCAAGATTTACGCCCTCGATACCGAACTGCAGCTCGATGCCGGTGCCAGAAAACGTGACCTGCTGAAAGCGATGGAAGGGCACATCCTCGCCCAGGGACAGTTGATGGGTAAATACAAACGTAAATGAATCGGCTGTGCGCTGCCTGGACTGCGGGCTTAAAAATTTTCCAGTACTGAAGCCGTGTGAAGTGCCAGAAGCATCAGGTAATCCAGGTCGCTTAGGGTATACTCTTCATGAGCCATATCGTGGTCGATGTATATCGCACCGAAGCAGCCGGTCTGGCCGATTAGAGGTGCGATAAGTGCAGACCGTATTCTTTCCTCGCCTAACTTAGATTCCAGCCGGGAAAACAGCAGAAACTGCCCCTGCTCCACTGCCTCCGTAATCTTCTCATTGAGTTTTATTTCCTCTAACTGGACTGCCGGCCCGCTTTGTCTTTTGCCTGCGTGGGTGGTCATAGGACCGCTTGTCTGATTACGCAGCGCACACCAGCTGCGACAGGCGCTGAACTGCTTTGCCGCTATGTGCAGCAGTGCCCGCAGGAGCTCGTCAAGCCCCTTGGCCCGGCATATTTCACCGGTTGCTTCCGCAAAATCCTTTATTCGCGTTGCCGGCAGCTTTACAGGAGATGCGGTGTGCTTTGAATCCACCCTTCTTACCGTAACCCGCTGTTCGCGGGGCGGTGTTACCAGCGTATCTTCCAGAGGAATCTCTGCCTCTACAGCAGCCTCTTTTTCCAGGTCAATCTCGATGGCATAATCGGCTATCCGCAAGGTATCACCACTTTTAACCTCGGCTTTGTGGATAACATCATCGTTCAAATATGTTTTGTTTACCGAGTCAAGGTCTTCCACCATCCATTTGCCTGCCTGCGTACTGAAAAGAACGGCATGCTGTCGTGAGACTGCCTTGTCCGGCAGAAGTATCTGGCTGTTTGTGTGCCGGCCGATATAAATTGGTCCCCGCGCGAATTGAAATTCACGAATTGTGGTATCGCCCTGTTTTAGCACCAAACGCATCGTTCTTGCCACCTGCATTTGGACTTGGAAGTTCTTACGTTCTATTATCCACCATTTTGGGTATTTTGTCAAGTAATCGTGTAAGCTCTGTTCTGTAACAATTATCGGCTGATTAGCTTACTGCCTTAAGCGGTTATTATCGGTACTGTCTTTATTATGAATCCGCTGCGGTTATTACGCAGGAAAATCCCCAGCCTGTCTCCAGACCTTCCGCACGACTTTTTATTGGCAGGAATCCGGTCTCCGCATATAATAGCTGGGTTATCCAAAGGCGCAAAGATAATCGGCTGTCTTTGCCAATCAGGAGAGTTTAGGATTATGAAATACGATGAGAAAGACCTCTTGGCAAAAGCAGCAAAACCCCTGCAAATAGCTTCAGAGCTTCATTTATATTACAGGGGCAAGATAGCTATAACGCCTAAGTGTCGCGTGAAAGACCTGCATGATTTTGATATATGGTACACTCCGGGTGTCGCATCTCCGTGCAAAGATATTGTTAAAAATCCCGAAATGGTTTACGAGCTGACCAATAAATGGAACACCGTTGCCGTTGTTAGTGACGGAACACGGGTGCTCGGGCTTGGGAATATAGGGCCGGCGGCAGCTCTTCCTGTTATGGAGGGAAAAGCTCTAATCTACAAGTACCTCGGCGGCGTTGATGCATTTCCGATATGCCTCGATACGAAAGACGCTGATAAGTTTATAGAGATTACCCTGTCATTACATCCTTCTTTTGGAGGGATTAACCTTGAAGATATTGCTCAGCCTAAGTGTTTTTACATACTCGACAGGTTGAGAAAGGAAAGTCCGATACCGGTTTGGCACGATGACCAGCAGGGGACCGCAACGGTCACTCTTGCCGGCCTTATTAATGCTTTGAAAGTAGTTGGTAAGAATATTGCAAATATAAAAATCGTTTTTATGGGAGCGGGCGCATCAAACATAAGGATTTCGGACCTCATTTTCCAGGCCGGTGCTGATGCAAAAAGATGCATTATGTATGACAGCAAAGGCCCCCTTCATAAAAAACGAACTGACATAAAGGATAGTCCCTCTCTGAAGGAGAAAGCAAATATCTGCCGGATTACCAACAAGTCCGGCTTCGAGGGTCCAATCGCTGAAGCGTTGCAGGGAGCGGATGTGCTGATTGCACTTTCAAAACCAGGGCCTAAATCCATTCAAAAGGAATGGATATCAAAAATGGCAAAAGATTCCATTGTCTTCGCATGTGCCAATCCGGTGCCTGAAATTTGGCCGTGGGAGGCAAAACAAGCCGGCGCCAGGATTGTCGCAACCGGGCGAAGTGATTTCCCGAACCAGATAAATAACTCCCTCGGTTTTCCAGGTATCTTCAGAGGAGCTCTTGACGTAAGGGCCAAAACGATAACCGACGAAATGTGTATCCAGGCGGCAAAAGAATTGGCAAGGACCGCCGAAGATAAGGGGTTAAGTGAAGACTACATAATTCCTTCTATGGATGAATGGGAAGTGTTTCCGCGCGAGGCGGCTGCGGTCGGCTCTATGGCTATCGAGCAGGGAATAGCTCAAAAAGTTATGACACGGGCGCAGCTTTACAAAACTGCTGAAGCAATCATAAAGAAAGCAAGGGAGCAAACCAAACTGCTGATGGAAGAGGGATTCATAACAGAGCCGCAAAAAGAATTTTAGCCAATAATGCGAAAACCGAACGTGACAATAACCTCTCGCCTTATGAAAATCGCCGACATAATCCGCGCTTGATGTCATTGCGAGAAGCGCAGCGACGAAGCAATCTCAATCCCACGTCTCACCCTGATAATCAATCACAAGAAGTACCTTCACAATAAAAACCTTTGTTTCGTCTTAACAATCAATCATAAAAAACTCTTGTACGTAAAGCGCGTACGCGCTTTACGTATGCTATATGTGAGTACAAAAAAAGATTTACATAGTTTCGAATAAGTGTTCTGCGGGGATTATTACAGGGTGGAGCAGATTCATTCGGCGTATTTGGCAACTTTAATTAGACGAAGGATTAGCTCGGCTCGGCCATGGACAGCTATTTTAGCGCAAATATGGGCTACATGTGTTCTGGCGGTATTGTAAGTGATATGACACTTTTTTGCGATTTGGCTGTTATTCAGGCCTTCACAAACCAACTTTGCAATCTCAGTCTGCCGGGGCGTTAGGTGAAAACCCTTCCGGATTTGGTCCCATTGTCTTGAACTAAACATAATACGACAATTATAGTGGATTCTGCGCAGGAGTCTGCATTTTTGTTGAGAATTTTACGGCTGAAGCTAACACAAGCGTTAGAGGGTCGGATATTATTCTTGATAGGGTATAGTGTCAAAAAGGCTCATACGTAAAGCGCGTACGCGCTTTACGTATGCCACATCATACTACATCGCGTTATGAAATTTGCTTAACTAACAATTCTGCGTACTCGAAAAGAATTCGCCGCGTTGCGTCGCAACGGGTAAGTGGCGTCCCTGCTCAAAACTGAACACCAAAAACCAACCGAACGCTGTACACTATACGCCGAGCGTGACAATACCTCTCGCCTGATGAAAATCGCCGACATAATCCGCGCTTGATTTATCTGAGCTACTCGCAGGCAGTGGCCACACTTCTGCAGGGTATCCTTCTCAACCGAAAATGCTTTGGAGAATAGCTGACAGTGGTGCCCAAATTGCGGCCAACGATTTTACCGTCGTAACAATTTCTTCGATCCGTTTTAATATGCTTCTCACAATTGTGGGTTTGCGCGCTTCCTTACGTAGTACACATTGAGAGGAGATAAATGATAGTTGTTCAACAAGCTCGTTTCTCAACTCTGCGGTCAATTGTTTTTCTGCAAGAACCGCTTCTGTAAACTCTTTCAGAAGGCTTGCTAATTGCTCATTGCCAGCAATTTTTATGTTGTCCATTGCGACATCAATTTGTCTCACCTGTCCTGTGTTAATTGAACCCACAACACTATTGTCAACCTTGATATTATTGAAACTTGTAGTCCCTTGGTATATCACAGGCCTTAGAACTTCATAACGAGGCAGCACTCCCGGAATCCCAATTACCGACTCTGCTTGTGCTGTCAAAAAGTTCAGCATAGTCACATCCCGATAATGTTCTAATAGTTGGGCCTGCTCAAACTTGAGATTGCAATCTACACACAGATAGTTAGCACCGACTCTGACTATTGCAGGTTTTCCACACTGACTACATTTTTCCATAATTACTTCCTTATTAAAACGCGGTTTTTCTCGGTGCAAAATTTCTTCTAATTTTTGTCGAAAGTTATTTTCGTCGATGTCGATTTGCTTTTTAAACGCCCGAAGTTTCCTCCGAGTCCAGATACCAGGGCGATGAAACCTATATCTAAGCAAGTTCACCTGATGCTTGCGACATTTATTTGAACGTTTGAATAACCATTCGAAGCCATACTGAAAAACAGGGTCAAGCATTTTGTCTGCCTGTAATTCTCTTTCTTTCGCGATAAGTGGTTCCATTACAATCCACGTGCGCCGCATCGTATGTTGCATCGGTCCCAAAACGTAATCTACATCTATAAGACCGGCAGCTCCAAGCCATCCTACTCTGTCAAAAAAATAACAGAACTTTGTCGTTCTACCTTCATCTCCCGGGATAACCCGATCAATCTCTTTCATTCCTTTTCCAATTAACTTGGCTCTACCGTTGGGAAGAAAATCATAAAAGAAATACCCACGTAACCTTCGCAATTCTTCACTCCACCAATCTCTGAAGATAAGATCTGTTGCTTCCTTGATAGCCACTCGTTTTGCATGACGACTACTCCGCAGAAAAATCAATAATGCAATTAAAGCAATCAATGAAGAAAACATGGAAATTGTTGTTTGCCAAGGCATAACTGCACTTTCCCTCCAATACCACAGAATAAATTCTTTAAAGATTGAAAACATGAACCACGATTTACACTACCCAAAATTTTCTAATCTGTCAAGCACATTCGTCATTCGTAGCTGGTGACTCATTACTCGATTCACTATTCTCACGATATTCTTATCTTTTCACCCGGCTTCATACGCAGGTGGTCGTTGGCGCTGCCGTTTTTGAGACTGATTTCTAATGTCTTGTTCGAGCCTTCGATTAAAAATAATTCTCCCTTTTTCGCCGCTTCGTAGGTTGTATGCAAATTCATCATATACTTCTTCTTCGCTGTTTCTACGCAGTACTTATTTTTCTTTTGTCTGGCTAAGTTCGTTATGATATTTCCGAATCGGTCAATCCGAACAACTATTCCTTCCCTGCCTTTTTTATAAAGCTCTAACTTCTTTATTGTCTTTATTTTCTTGCCTGTGCTCGCAAACTTACCATTCTCAATCTGTGCTGCGGCTTTGGCGAATATGTCTCTGCCGTGGAACGTTCTGCTCGCATTGGCGGCAACGGCGATTTCCCTTATCTCGATTACTTTTTGCTTTGCAAGTGCCTCCCACATCAGGCCGTTGTCAGGCCCGACAAAATAATAGTTCTTTGTCTTAACGGCGATTGCCTTTCTTTTTGTCCCGACGCCCGGGTCAACCACACAGCAGAATGTTGCACCTTCAGGAAAGTATTTGTAGTTATTCTTTAGTATCCACGACCCTTCGATAATACATTGCGGCCGAATCGTATGGCACAAATCAACCACCTTCGCATCCGGCGTATAGCGGTAAATCACCCCTTTCATCACGCCGACGTATTCGCTGTCGCCGAAGTCCGTCAACAAAACTATCATATCAACCTCGCAATTTATTCTCTCGCGCCGCCGCCAACATTATACCCCCTGTGTTTTCTTGCGAAAGCAAGAAGGGGGGGTCCTCCGTCGTCTGCCTTCTGTCATCCGTCTTCTGCCATCTGTCATCTGGTCTTTTCGTCTCATTTAGCTAAGTGTCCAAAATGCGTAATATGCCTTTTAGCAGTACTGAAAGCGGCTTTTTGCCCCCGACTTGACTTTTTCGGCGAATGGCCCTATATATTATTAGCCGGTCGGGGCTAATCACTTTTGTTGCAGTTTGTGGTTTTAGTACATAATCACACCTTAAGTGTGGATGGAAAATATCATTAGGGACAAGGATGCGGCGATAATACATGGCGGGGACATTTGACCATACAATAGTCACTCGGGTTCAGGAGGCTAACGACATCGTTGACGTCATAAGCGAGCACGTCAGCCTCGCAAAAAAGGGCAAAGAAATGGTTGGCTTGTGTCCTTTTCACGACGACCATCGTCCGAGCATGAATGTTAACACCGACAAGCAGATATTCAAATGTTTTGCCTGCGGCGCCGGCGGCGATGTGCTCAAGTTCGTGCAGATGCGCGAGAATCTTACCTTCCCACAGGCCATACAAAGGTTGGCCCAGCGAGCGGGCATAAAACTAAAACCAACCACGACAACGAGGACCGAAAGCCGGCAGGATGACGTCGACCCCAACCGGATTGCGAAGCTAAACGCATGGGCTGCTGAGCACTTTCAAAGCAATCTCGCGGATAAACAAAAAGGCGACGCTACCCGCAAGTACATCGCCCAAAGACAAATTTCACCCGAGAGCATAAAGAAATGGCAGCTTGGCCTCGCTCTTTCTGGAGACGACCTCCTTACGGCTGCCGCTAAGCGCAATATTCCGCTCAAACTCCTCGAGCAGGGGGGATTGGTTGTAACGCGAGCCGACGGCAGCGGCTTTACCGACAAGTTCGTAAACCGCCTGATTTTTCCCATCGCCGATGCGACAGGCAGGATAATCGGCTTCGGCGGACGGACCCTCGACGAGACCGGCGCAAAATATCTTAACTCACCTGCAACTGCACTGTTCAACAAAAGTAACGCTCTTTACGGTCTGCACCAGGCCAGAAACCACATTGCCTCGTCCGGCATCGCAGTAGTTGTCGAAGGTTATACCGACTGCATAATGGCACATCAGTTCGGTTGCGCCAATGTTGTTGCCAGTTTGGGAACCAGTTTCACCACAGGTCAGGCGCATATCCTCCGCCGCTATGCGAAAGAGGTGGTTTTACTTTTTGACAGCGACGCCGCCGGCATTGAAGCCGCCAACAGGGCCCTCGAGATTTGCCTCCTGCAGCGCATCGACATCAAGCTTGCGCATGTCCCCGAGGGAAAGGACCCCTGTGATTTTCTCCTGGCTGCCGGCAGGCAGCGATTCGAAGAGCTCCTCAGCGGCGCCTCCGATGTTTTAAAGTTCAAGTGGGCCAGATTGAAAGACCGTTTCGGCTCCGAGCATACACTTGCTGATAACAAAGCGGCCATCGACGAGTTTCTCCAGACAGTGGCCGCTGCTATGCGGGCCGGCAATCTCTCTGCGATTGAGAGGGGCCTGGTGGTCAACCGTCTTTCTACGATAGTTCCTCTTGATAGCAGGCAAATTAACGCTGAACTATCGAGGAAAATCTCTGCCCTTACGAGAACTGGTCGCCGCGGTTTAGAGGACAAAAAAGTTCCTGCCCTTGATTTCGGTCAGGGCTTAACCGCGGCAGCCCAAAGAGAGATACTTGAGGTCTTGTTGAACCAGCCGTCGCTCTTTGAGCTTGCAAAGCAAAAAATTACGCCGGCCGATTTTGATGTGCCGATATTGGCCAAAACCGCAAATGTGCTTTTTGAGACCTTAAACAGCGACCCGAATGCCTCATTGAAACAGGTTCTGGCCAAAGTTGAGGACATCTCTTTAAGCAACTGCGTTGTTGAATTGGCCCAGACCGGCGCACAGAAAGGAAATTTCGAATCCCGGCTGGCAGCGGCTCTGGATGTCATCCAGCGATTGCAGCAGCGAAAGAAAATCGACAAAGGCACCACTGTTAAAGCTCAGGATAGATTTTTGCGTGATGTTCACAAAGCCGCCGCGAAGCAGAATCCTCATAACATCGGAATGGTATAGTAAACAAAGGACAATATCGTGTCAAAAAAGAGATTAAAAGCACAAAAACCCGGCGGCAGTCCCGCCTCTGCGGATAGCGCCGCCCAGGAACAGCAGCACGACCAGAAAAAGGACCCGCAGCAGCAGATAAAGGCCCTCATCGAAAAGGGCAAAAGCAAAGGATACCTTACCTACGAAGAGGTGAACCGCCAGCTCCCTGAAGAAGCCATCAGCCCTGCCAGCCTTGACAAGCTCCTGGCGACACTCGACGAAATGGGTATTCAGCTGGTCGATGAAGCCGACGTGGAGCACCCCCCTAAGGATGAGTTCGAGGAATTCGAAGAGCCTCAAGCTGATGAAGAAACCGCTCCCGCTGAGCAGCTTGAAGAGGATGAGCTGCTCGAAAAAGAGCTTGTTAGAGCAGGGGTCGCCCGAAGAATTGACGACCCCGTCCGGATGTATCTTACCCAGATGGGAGAGATACCGCTGCTGACCAGGGAGAGCGAAATCGCACTCGCGCGAAAAATAGAAATGGCACGAATGGCCTTTCGAAGAAAAATGCTCGAATCCGATTACTGTGCCAGAAACGCCGTCACGATTCTGCAGCAGGTCGCCGAAGGCACGCTTTCGTTTGACAGAACTATGAGAATCAGCACCGCCGAAAATCTCGTCAGGGCGGTAATTAAAAAACGCCTCCCACAGAACCTCCATACTATAGACAAGCTGCTGGACAGCAACCAGAATCTGTTCCGCAAACTTACGCAGGCTCCACCCACTGATGATGCAAAGTATATACTGAGGCGGTTATACAGAAACAAACGTAAGGTCGCCACCCTTCTTGAAGAGCTCAGTCTGCGGACAAGCAGAATTCAGCCGATGAAAAATAAGCTCCACAGCATCACCCAGAAAATGCATGAGCTGGAAAGGATAATTAAGCAAGGCCCCAATGGCGATTATACTCCTGATGACATCGACACAATGAAGCAGGAATTGACCGGCCTGCAGGAACTGGTTATGGAAACACCGGACCAGCTTGATAGGAGACTGCGGACCATCGACAGAATCTTCAACCACTACGAGGAAGCGAAACGCATGCTCTCGAGCGCTAACCTCAGACTCGTAGTTTCCATCGCGAAAAAATATCGCAACCGCGGCCTGAGTTTTCTCGACATAATTCAGGAAGGCAACACGGGCCTTATGAGGGCTGTTGATAAATATGAATACCGAAGGGGATACAAATTCAGCACCTACGCCACCTGGTGGATTCGCCAGGCGATCACCAGGGCAATCGCTGACCACGCACGGACCATTCGCATCCCCGTTCATATGATAGAGACTATGAGCCGGCTGCGGAACGCAACCAAAACTCTTCTTCAGCAGCTCGGCAGAGAGCCGAAAGTCGAGGAAATCGCCGTCGAGGCCAAGATGAGTATCGAGGAGGCACGAAGGGTCCTCAAAATCTCAAAGCATCCTATCAGTCTCGACAGACCCATTGGCGAAAGCGAAGACAGCTATTTCGGCGATTTTATCGAAGATGAAGATGTCGATTCACCGGATTCCTCCGCCTCGCAGGGAATGCTCAGGGAAAGAATCGAAATGATTCTAAGGACTCTCTCGTATCGCGAACGCGAAATCATCAAGCTCCGTTACGGAATCGGCGACGGCTACACCTACACACTCGAGGAGGTCGGCAGAATCTTCAAAGTTACTCGCGAACGGGTTAGGCAGGTCGAGGCCAAGGCAATAAGAAAAATGCAGCACCCCGTAAGGTCTCGAAAACTCGAAGGCTTCCTCGACCACAAATCGGCCTAACGAATTGTCATTCCGTGCTTGACACGGAATCCAGGTTTCGTCATTGCGAGGCCGAAAGTTTACCCTGAGCGCAGTCGAATGGGTGGCAATTGACACAAAGTGTCATCCCCGAGTGCTGCTCCTTCAGCCGGGAACAGGGGACCCACCCCCCAATTAACCAATTCTCTAATTCGCTAATTAACTAATTCCCTCCGTCCTCCGTCGTCTGTCTTCTGTCGTCTGTCCTCTGTTTTCTGTCCTCCGCCGGGTGGTTAATATGGAAAATCCCAATTAAATAAGTTTATTTTTAGCTGGCGATAGGACGATAATATATAAGAAATAAAAAGAGACTTTCTTAGGAGTACAAGGAAATGGTCAAAAAAGCCATCTTAATAATCATGTTGCTTTTCGTCATACTTCTTGCAACGGGTTGTCAAACAGTACAAGGTTTCGGCGGAGATATCCGCTGGATTGCCGGTGCGAGAGACAACCATTGAGGAGTACAAGGAAATGGTCAAAAAAGCCCTCTTAATAATCATGTTGCTTTGCGTCATTCTTTTTGCAGCTGGTTGTCAAACAGTACAAGGTGTCGGGGGAGATATCCGCTGGATTGCCGGCGCGAGAGACAACCCTTCCGGTGCAAGACACAACTATTCCGATACAAGACGCAACTATTCTGATACAAGAGACAACTATTCCGATACAAGAGACGACTATTCCGGCCCAAGAGAAGACTATTAAGGCTTGTGTTTGACAAAACTCTTTGCCTATTGTAGCGCAGCGAAGACCCCAGAACGTTTTTATCTGGGGTCCAGAACTTCTTTACTCAGGTCTCTCCATTTCGGATTCATCTGCTCTATAAGAGCCAGCTTCCATTTCCGTTTCCACCATTTTAGTTGCCGTTCCCTCTTGCGTGCCTCTCGATAACCATCTACTTTTTCATAGTAAACTAACCCATGAAGATTATACTTTTGCACAAACTTGCTCCCCCTCTTATTCTTGTGCCTTACAACGCGATTTGCAAGGTTTTCCGCCATCCCCACGTACAGCGTCCCATTCCGCTTACTCGCCAGTATGTACACATAATATTCCCGCATCGCTGTATTATAACCAAATCCTCGAAGCGTAGCGGAGATCCTCGACTGGTGCTCCCTTGGTCTTCTGTCGGGGATCCAGTTTTCTCTGCATTTTCGTAGCGCAGCGAAGATCCTCGATTGGTGCTCCCTTGGTCTTCTGTCGGGGACCCAACTCCCGAATCCAAATCTCAAATCGAAACTTGTCCGCTGGCCTTGCCGGCGGCGTATTTAGCCCACGGTTTCACCGTGGGTTGCAGGCGCGAGGTTGGCTTTATATCCACCCTTCAACGCTCCGGAATTCGTCGAAATTTCTCGGATTTTTCTTGCATTTATAGTATTTGTCCTTTATAATGGTTTTATCGAAGTCCCGCAAGGGATACCTTACGGCAAAAGAGGAGGAGATATGAGAACGCAAATCATAACAATTGGCCTTGTGGCGCTGGTACTTTGCCTTTGCCCTATAACAAAGGGGGCAGATAAGACATTCGACTCAAACGGGCAGATTCTGCCGGGCGAGACCTGGGACACTGTTTATGTTAGAAATAATGGCACTGTTGTGGATATGTCCGGCGGGCAGATAGGCAGTCAACATTCGTTTGGTGGTCTGATCACCTCTGATAGCAGTATATTTAATATGTCTGGCGGTCAAATTATAGGTTATTCCAGCGGTTTTAATAGCATTTTCATAAACGACTCAAGTACCTTCAATGTTTCTGGCGGTACAATCGACATGTATATGGATTTTGTTGTATATGGTTCTGCTAATGCTAATATCTCTGGCGGAAATGTAACGGCTGGTCGTTTGAAAACATCTTTTTCTTCCACTGTTAATATAACAGGCGGGTCTATAAACTTGGATATGCTAGATGTATTCGGTGGAGGAAGATTGACTATTTCCAGGGGGTTGCTAACTATTGATGATACCTCGATTGGAAATAACTCAGTAATCGATGTATATGGCTATGATTTCAATTATGACCCTTCAAAAATGATTTTAACCGGTCGTTTGTTGGACGGCAATCAACTCAATATCAGTGGTTTAGATAGTCTCGAATATCAGCGTTTCAATCTTATTCCCGAACCATCTAGTTTACTCCTTATCGGCTTTGGTTTGTTGATGATAAAACCCCGCAGAAAGTAACAAGGTTGGAATTCTCATTCGATGGCAAGAAGGAGGAAGGTGAAGACAAAGGCACTCCCTATACTTTTATCCGTTCTTATTTTTCCTCAGGTTTGTTTTGCTCAGTTGTGTGCAAGATTGAAGGATATTTCCGCAGGCGAAAACCATACCCTTGCCCTTGCCGATGATAACAGCCTCTGGGCCTGTGGCACCGGGCCTCTTGGCCTCGGCGATGGAGTAGAACAAGTTCCGTCTCTTCAGCGTGTCCACGGACCCAATGATGTAGGCTATCTTAACAATATAATTAATTTTGACGCTGGCTGGGAACATTCGCTGGCCGTTGATTCAAACGGCTTTGTCTGGGCTTGGGGAAGTTATGATGAGTATTATGGTATGCTCGGCAACGGCCCTAATGAAGGAAGTTCAAATGTGCCAATTCGAGTTCACGACGTCAATAATGATGTTAACGGTCTGCGAAACATCGTGGCTGTCTCAGCCGGCAGAAGCGGACTGCATTCTCTCGCTGTGGATAGTAACGGCTATGTGTATGCTTGGGGGTATAACTATTGCGGCCAGTGCGGCGATGGTTGTTCTGTTCCTGGGGTTAATAGGCAATTTCCTATTCTTGTTGTCGACAGCAACTTACAGACTCAGAGCGGGTATCTCGGCGATGAGGCAAATATAATTGACGTTGATGCAGGTGTTGACCATTCCCTTGCACTTGTTGCACTTGCCGATGGAGGCTACGTCTATGAATGGGGTAACGGCTATTCGTATCCTCAAAAAGTCCCCGGGGTTGGAGGTGCAGGATTTCTTAGTTATATCGTTGGTATTTCAACTTGCTACCACAGCGTTGCTGTTGACAGCAATGGCTTTGTCTATGAATGGCAATATGGTAATCCCTATAAAGTTACCGCTGGTGATATGAACACTGCGTCTGGCTATCTTGAAAATATCGTTGAAGTCGGCGCAGGAAGCGGTCGTTCGATGGCCAGAACCAGCGATGGACACGTATTGGTATGGAGTGTCGGAGGAAGCCCTGAGTATGTTGAAGATGGAGAAATGAAAACTCAGTCAGGCTTGCTTGAGGGAATTATTTCCATTGATGCAGGATTTTATGACCACAAATTAGCTGTTTGCGAAAATGGCTATGGCTGGGCCTGGGGAACAGATAATAGTGGCGGTAAATTCGGTGTCGGAGATACTAATCCTCGACCAGAACCTGCTCAAATGTGGTGCGCCGAGACATCGAGTTCGATATATCTGACTAAAACCTCGGAAATCCAGGGTGGTGAACCCAATTGTGTGCGTCCGTTTGCCGGCGACAATTATTTAGTGTACGATGTATGTTATGGAAATCCGATAATAAACCCATCCGACCCCAACTACTACGGCACCGTCTATGACGTCAATATCATTGACCATCTCCCCGTTGAGGTGAATTTCATTTCGGCCGACAGCAATGGTGTTTATGATGGTAATGACAGAACCGTTACGTGGCATTTGGGCAATCTTGAACCCAACCAAGAAGGCTGCTTCACACTTACAGTTACGGTCAATGAGTATGCTCGGCCCGGCGGAGAAATAACCAATTTCGCAGAGATGACTTCGGACAAGTACTATTCCTACACCACCGATACAGTGCCGGTCTGCAACTGGGGTACTGAAATCATCTACGTTGACCAGGATGCCAATGGCTGCAACAACGGAACAGACTGGGACAATGCTTACACCGATTTACGAGATGCATTTATTGGTGCTCAAAATCTTGGCGCTGAGGTAACAGCTATCTGGGTCGCAGCAGGAACATATAAACCGACCTACGACATAAACGAAACAGACTACCAGAGCAAATCCTTTGAGCTGCTTGAGGATGTTGGATTGTTCGGCCATTTTGGCGGTATCGGCACGTATGAAACCAGCACAAGCCAGCGAAATTTTGCTGACGCGAATAATGAAACCGTTCTGGATGGACAGATAGGCCAAAACTATTATGACGCCGTGTACAAGGTTATCAACGCTGACAGTATCTACTACGCTGTTGTTGACGGTTTTACAATAAAAGGCAGCTGCGGTGGAGCTGGGGTTCATCTTGATAACTCTTATGTCGCAGTTGTCAATTGTAAATTGAAAGATAACTATAACTATGGCATTTACGCCATCAACTCGCACCCTGATATTCACAATTGTACTTTCACTAACAACTCTACTGGTGGTATTTATTCTATCACCTCACAACCAGATATTAGCTATTCTATTTTGGATGGTAATAATTCGACTGATTACGGACTTTATATGGAATTGGGTTCATCCGTCGATGTTACAAGTTCTGTTTTCAAAAACCATAATATCTATGGTATATATGGAAACGTCGGCACTTTAGTTATCGAAGATTCTTCATTTGAGAACAACAATGAAGGACTGGACATCTCAAACGTAAATACAACTTTAAGTGAATCTTCCATTAAACAATCCCTGTATTATGGTATATGGGCAAGCAATTCATATCTGACAGTTGAGCGAAGCGTGATTCATGGCTCACAGTACTACAATGGTGTTTACATGCAGGGTTACAGTATTCTGGATTTAATAAGTAGTGTCATCCGGTATAGTGGTGCACATGGCTTGTCCCTCTCACTAAACAGCCGGACTAATATCAAAAACTGCTGGATACACAACAATGGTCTTTATGATGGTGGTTCGGGAATCTATTTTGATCATCCGGTTGAAAATCCGCTTGTAAGGAATAACACGATTTACGGCAACAACTCGTATGGAATACAGGTTTCAGCCGCGTTGAGTGTTGACCCGAATATTCGCAACTGCATAATTTACGGCAACGACGCAAACGACCTTTACCGCGAAAGCGGCAATTTAAACAAAGTAAATTACTGCCTGCTCCAAAACGCCCATTCTGGCACCGGCAATATCATCGGCGACCCCGGTTTTATGAACCCAGCAAACCCGAACGATTTGCACATCGCTGGGGATTCGCAATGCAAAGACGCCGGCGACCCAAATGGCAGCTATGGCGGTGAGACAGATATTGATGGTGAGAATCGTGTTTATTATGGCAGAGTCGATATCGGCGCAGATGAGTATTACTGGAGCAACGCTGATTTTAGCGAAGATGGTCTCGTTAACTTCATAGATTATGCCGTCCTCGCCGCCGCTTGGCGGAGCAAATCCGGAGAAGGAAACTATAAAGAGGATTGCGATTTGAAAGACAATAATGCAATCGACTTCAACGACCTTGCCCTGTTCTGTGAAGACTGGCTCTGGGAAAAGGCTTGGAGCGATGGAGGCTGGATGATGGCTATGGGCGGCAGTGGCGGCCGCGGCACAGATGGCAGTCTGATGTTGCCTGATGCAACCGCCAGTTTGAAAGCAAGACCCGAAAGGTTAATCGCCAAAACCCAGAAGTTTTACGATATTACGCCTCAGACAACTATATCAGCCATACAAAAATTGAAGCCCCAGCCCCGGCATCAGGCTAAGCCCAAATTATATAGTGAGCTTGTCGAACTACCCGAACCAGAATTACAATCCCAGCTTGAACCGCTACAACCGGAACCTCAGCCTCAGCCCACCGAGGTTGATATTCAGCAATTAGAAAATTGGCTCGATGAAATCTGGCTCAACGGCGACCTGAAGGAAATTATGACTGAAGAAGAATACTTGGAGTTCAGGGAGTCCATCGAAGATTCGCCGCAATAATTGCCCTTTCCTGTTTACCATTAGCGTGTTTATACTGAGCGAACTTGACCTGCGCACTGTCGAAGGAACAGCCGCCAACAAAACCTGTCCTTAGCAGAATCCACATCTAAAAAATTTATCCCCCTCCGGCGGATTCCTCTAACGACATACGATATACAGTTTATCCTGAGCCAACCTGTCCTGAGTAAAATCGAAGGAGTCGAAGAGCATCACACAATACGAAATAAATCCGTGTCTAAAAATTTCTTTGACGACATACGATATACGTAATACGAAACGAGCCGCGCAACCACAACCAAACAACTCAAAACTCAACACTAAAAACTCAAAACTCCGCCTTCGGCGGTTGGCCTTCGGCAGTAGCTGCACAGACTCAAAACTCAAAATTTAGAACTCAAAATTGCGCGAATTGTTCGATTCGAACAATTCGCGCGAGGGGGTACTTCAATCACTGTCCAAAACGTGCTAATTTCTTCCAATTTTTGTAAATTTTTGTCATTTTTTGTTAATTTTTGTAAATTTTTGTAAATTTCTTGCAATTTTTTTCTTCAACAAGCGCGTTTGATGCGAACTTTTTGCTGTTTCGCATGCGCATTTGCTGCGAAAACGTGTTCGATTTTGTTCGTTTCACAAATTTTTCTTGCCCAGCCTGCCTAATCCCTGCATCTTAACGTCCACCCCAATCCTCATTTTTAACCCAAAAACCAGCTTACCCTGCTCCGCCGGAGCGCTTCGCAGAGGCGAGAGTTTGTGAAATCGTCCCCAACGAAATTGCCCATTTTTCTAAAATTTCGGATTATCAAGGCTGGATTATGAATGCTTGCCTTTTAGTAAAAAATGTTTATAATTTGCTGCACAGGCTGTATAAGCTTTTTCGGCAAAGGCATATGGCACGTAAGCGAAGAAAAATGGCCTTATATGAGGTAATCGGCAAAACGGGTTCTAAGCCTCGCTATGACAAGCTCTCAGAGCAATCGCAGCCGCAGGAATCTGGTGACCACAAATCAGATACAACCGGCTTTGCTGCGACATCGCTTGGCAGGGCAGCGAGGTGGCCGACGAGGCCGAGAATGCTGCTCTTTAACGCCGGGCGAGTAGAAATATCTCTGCCGTATCAGCTTGCGGTTGCGATACTGTTGGGTTTCGTTTTGTTAATTTTGGTGGCGTTTCGGCTCGGCCAAAACCTGAGTAGTAAAGCTGCAAAAAGTTCAATCGTTGTGCCGAAGAGTACACAGACTTCGGCGAAGGCTCCGACTGAGCTCAGCCGAACGTCCCCCGTCGAGCCGAAATTGGCGGAGCGTCCTGTTGTCGAGGTGCCGGAAAAAGCTGAGCCTGTTAAAAAGGTTCCGCCGGTAGTGCAGAAGCCGGTGGTAGCTGATGCGAAGGGCAGCAACAATAGAATCGTGATACAGACCTGGCGGGTCAAGGAGCAATTGGAGCCCGTGAAGGAATATTTCGCCAGGTGCGGCATAGAGACAGAGATAATAAGTGAAGGTGACTGGTATTATTTAGTCACCAAGGGAAAATATGATAATCCAGATAAGCCCGGGACAAATGGCTATACTGTGAAGCAAAAGATAATCGAGTTAGGGGCCAAATACGAGCCGCTACAGGGTTCTGCGAGTTTTGGTCCTCAACCGTTTCACGATGCGTATGGCAAGAGATTTAACGAATAGTTTTTAGGAGAGATATCGGATGTCTATGGACCGTTCTTTGAAGATTAGGGGAGCCTTAAGGAGACACCGAAACGTGCTGAAACGTGCGGAGCGGGTCGAACGACTTAAAGACGAAGAGCGCTGGTCGGAAGGTAATTCAGTGTTCGGTCTGCCCAAGGTTGCTCATCGCAAGAGTCACGCCGGCCGAAAGGCCGCCAAAGAGGAGGTAGCTGTGCAAGCTGCTGCCACCGAGGTACAGGCTGAGACAGCTGAACCTGCGGAGAAAGCAAAAGAAAAACCGGCATCTAAAGAAAAACCGACATCTAAAGTTTAAGTGCAAAATCGCCGACTCGGGAGTTAATATGAGGTGGTATGCGGTTTCTATTTTGATTTTTCTGTGTGTGTACGGTCTCTGCCTGGGGGATACGGTCGTTCTAAAGGAAGGCCAAACGCTGACAGGGGATATCCTTGCGGAAAAAAACGATGAGCTGGTAATAGATATCGGCGTAACGGTCCTGACCATTCAGAAGGAAAAGATACTGCAATATGAGTATACAAGAGCTTATGAGGAGGCTGCCGTTGATTCCAATGAGGCGGCTCTGGGGACAACTGCGGAGGTCAATCAGGCCGGTCATGGGCGGCTGTATACACAGGCTAAGCTGGCAAAGACGACTATCGAAAAATGCGTAGACCGTGTTTCAGAAGCGGTGGTTAAGGTCTCAAGTCCTGCCGGCATAGGCTCGGGCTTTTTCTTAAACAAAGATGGATACCTGATAACAAATTATCATGTAATAGAAAAAGAGACAAAGATCGAAGTTACCGTATTCCAAAAAGCCAAGGACGGCTTCGAGAAGAAGCAGTTCAAAAAAGTCAAAATCGAAGCGATTAATCCTTTCGTTGATTTGGCACTGTTGAAAGTTGAAGACCTCGGCGACGTGAAGGTAAAATATGTGCCTCTCGGCGACATGGACAGCGTCAAAGTCGGCGAGAAGGTCTTTGCAATCGGCAACCCCCTGGGACTGGAGCGGACCGTAACCGACGGTGTCATCAGCACAATAAACAGGGCCTTCCAGGGGCTTATTTATATCCAGACCAACGCGGATATCAATCCGGGCAACTCGGGCGGGCCGCTGTTTAATCTCGCAGGGGAAGTCATCGGCGTTACGAACAGAGGCTATATATTCTTCGGCGGACTTGGTTTTGCTATACCGATCGATTACGTAAAGCATTTCATAGATAACCGTGACGCCTTTACGTACGACAAAGACAATCCGAATACCGGTTATAGATATATTCAGCCAGACCGAAGACGCAATAAGGCTGAGCCTGAATTTCTCAAAGAAAAAGGCCAGTAACGGCAGTGGTCGAGGGGGACGGGAGCATTAAAGGGTGAAAAAATGAAACGTGCTACAGGGGCAGTTTTGACTGTAGTTAGTATATTTATTGTATCGACGTTGTCTGGTGTTGCCGCGGCGGATACATTGCCGGCAACAGCAAAGCTTGTTCCTCCGGAAACCATCCTGCTTGTTAACGTTGAAGATTTCAACCAGACCCAGCGGCAGTTTGAGAAGACCAGCTTCTACAGACTCTATAAAGACCCTGCGATGGCTGCCTTTGTGGATGATGCCAAAGCAAAGTGGCGTGAAAAGCTCCCGCAACAGAACAACAAAATCGTTCGGGCAATTCTTGACGCAGAAGTACTGCCCGAAGGCAGGGTAGCTGTCGCGTTGGTGACCAATGAGCAAAACAAAGAAGCGAATGAGCCGATTGTTTTGTTCATAACCCAGTGGGGTAAACAACTACCCAAAATTACCGAAGCGGTAGAGAAGGAAGTCAAAAAACTCATTGAAGCTGGCGCGTATCAAAAAAGTGAAAATTACCGCGGTGTCAATATAGAAACGGTTACCAAGGAAGGTTCCACAGCAGTCAGCTACTGCTTCTTTAAGGATTGTCTCATAGGCTCTTCGAATGTGGATAGCCTCAAATTTGTAATCGCCCATATCAAGGGCGCCAGCAGCGCAACGTTAGCCAACGACAGTGATTATACCGCCACCTTAAAAACCACGGGCCCGTATCACGATATCGATTTCTACGTCAATATAAAGCAGGTCATTAAGACCATCATTGCCCATGATACCAGCGGCGATGAGAGAAAAACTATCGGCGACCTTGGAATTGACAATATCGCAGCTTTGGGCTGCTCGGTAGGCTTTAGCAGACAAGCCGGCAGTAACTGTTCCAGCGCGGCGCTATTGAGAATCAACGGTGCTAAAAAAGGCATCTGCAGGATGCTTGAGGTCGAATCGGCTACCTTTAAGGCCCCGCGGTTTCTTCCTGCTTCGACATGCTCAGTAACGTTTATAAACCTGAATATCAGAAAGGCATATGACGAGCTTTACAGTATTCTTTACAGTTCTGATCCTGCCCTTGCGGCGGTACTGCTGACGCCACTTTTACCGCCCAGTCCTGATGGCGAGCCGGGCGTGGAGCTAAAAAGGGATATCATAGAGCACTTAGGCTCTCAGATTGTATTGGCTCAGAGCGTCAACAAGCCGTTTTCCACCGGTTCGGCACCAACGACGTCGCTTATCGCTCTCGGTGTAAGCAACCGCAGAGCTCTGGAAAAGTCTCTTTCATATCTGCACAGCAAGCTGATAGCACCAAATAAGCCCGATTCCAAACGCGAACTGCTTGGCTATACGATATATCTGTGTGATTTTCTTTCTCTGCTGCCGAGATTTTCGCAGGGTGAGGCGACGCCCCTGCAGCAGCCGGTGCCGAGGGCTCTTCCACAGGCATCTGCGATGGCGTTCACGGTCACCGACACCCATCTGATTTGGGGGTCAGAGTCGGCTGTTGAAAAGGCTATTCGAACATTGAGCAGTTCCGAGAGCACATGGGTGGGTTCATCCAAGTGGTTTACCTCGGCCAGAGGCAGTATCCCATCGGTCGTTGGCCTTGCAGGCGTGGAAGACAGCGAAGCCTCGAACGAATCGTTCTGGTGGATGCTCAAGCAGGGCAAGACCGGCCTCGGCGGCACATCATTTGGTCTGATGTCATTTAAGTTTGGCTTGCCTGGATTAGGTGCATCTATTAATCCGGCTCTTTTGCCTGAATTTGATGCTGTGCGCAAGTATTTCGGCTCGTCCACACTCTCCGGTATCAGCAGACCGGATGGTTTTTTCTTTGAATTCAATTATCTCGCCCCAGCCAAAACTGAATGACGGATGCAGTTGGTTTCTCGGGGGTCAGTGTATGACTTTGTTCAGGGGGTAGGTGATGATTCCCGATGCGCCGGCCCGCTTCAGGGCTGGAACAAGAGAGCGTTCCACTTTATCTTCAATAACCACTTCTACCGCCATGTAATCGGAATCAGCGAGGCTCGAAATCGTCGGACTCTTTTCAGCAGGCAGCAGTTTCAAAACTTTCTCGAGGTCGCCTTTTCTTACGTTCATCTTCAAACCAACTCTATTTGCAGCGTTAATCGCTGCACTAAGCAGTATAGAGATGTTTTCTATCTTTTCTCGTTTGAAGTTGTCCTGCCAGGCTTTTTTGTTTGCGATGAGCCGAGGCGTCGAGGTCAGCACAGTATCAATTATCCTGAGATTATTTTCCTGGAGCGATGAGCCTGTCTCCGTTAGTTCGACTATCGCATCAATCAGCCGGGCTTTTACTTCGGTGGCACCCCAGCTAAATTCCACTTTTACATTGATGTTTTTATCTTCGAAATACTTCTTTGTAACATTAACAAGCTCGGTCGCAATCAGTGCGTTCCGCAGGTCCTGAGGCTTTTTAGCTTTCGATTCGTTAGAGACGGCCAGGACCCATCTGGTCGGTTTGTTTGAAGTTTTGCTGTACATAAGTTCGCAAACTTCCACTACGTCTGAGCCGTTTTCGGTTATCCAGTCGTAGCCGGTGATGCCGGCGTCGAGAACGCCGTCTTCGACGTATCTGCTTATCTCCTGTGCTCGCAGGTAAATCGGCTGAATTTGCTCATCGTCGATACGCGGCGCATAACCCCTTTCAGTCTCGGTGATGTGGAAGCCGGCTTTGTTGAAAAGCTCAATGGTTGCTTTTTGCAGACTGCCTTTGGGAATACCTAATTTTAATGTCTTGTCTGGCATTTTATACCCTTATAAGAATCTCTTTATTTTTGCTTTTTCGCTTTTTTTGTTTTAATTTTCTTTTTACGAGCGGCTTCCCTATGACCCTTACACGACTCACTTTGAGCTCGCAGAAGATGGTAAAACTCATAGCCGCTACGAGCAGGAATCTGCCTCGTCAAGAACCCTTCAATCTCCTGCTCATCGGCGTTGGGATGTACGAGTTTGTTATCTCTTAGATATTCGAGCATCTTTTTGGTCAGGGGTATAGCATGGCCGTGCAGGGCTGTGAGCACACAGTAGTTTACAACGAACCTGCTGGTACCATCCATTTGTTCGAGGGTCTGTTTTGCTGGGCGTTTGCCGAGCTTTTTTAAGGCTTCAAGGCTGAGGGCATGGTATCGGTTAAATGCAGCTGCCAGGGCTTTGGTCAGTGACGAGGCAATTTGTTTCGTCTCCGGCATATTCTCACCCAGTGCCTCAACGATTTCTTCGCTTCGTGAAACACGCAAATCATTGAAATCAGCGAAATTCTCAACCAACCTTTTCATCGCGGTCTGCGCGGCGCGCGCAGTGAGGTTCTCACTTACGATGGAGTAAACCAGCGCTTCGACCGGGTCGTCATGAGCAACCGGCTGGACTCCGGGGCATTTACGTTTTAGTGAGCCGTACAACCGGCGTAATTTCTTGGAATACTCGCTGCTGTTTTTCATAAAAGCCTTTTGCCGGATGAGGGTTTAGCGTTTCTGCTGTTCCGGTGAGTCGTTGTTTTTCAGTTCGCTGACAACCTTGTCTATAAGGTTCAT
>Ga0315282_10004082_pt1 | contig 25662 bp, 21 predicted proteins | sample YL17G07_20_MG_FD_203693 | JGI IMG/M metagenome (GOLD analysis project Ga0315282, IMG submission 203693) | Sediment microbial communities from Yellowstone Lake, YNP, Wyoming, USA - YL17G07_20 | ecosystem: Environmental > Aquatic > Freshwater > Lake > Sediment | place: USA: Wyoming | collected... | reverse complement strand
GTACGCGCCGTCCTTGGCAGACACACGGTAGACGTAGTTGGTTTGGACCTTGCGCTCTTTGCCGGCGCTGTCCTTCTCCGTGCGTTCCGGCCCCCAGTTGACGGCGTAGACCAGCCCGCCGTCGGCCGCGACGCGCTCCGCGCCGCACATGCCCTGGCGCTTGTTCTTCCATTTCACGTTGCCTTGCAGGTCACAGCCCAGCAGCGCATAGCCGGCCTCCGCCCCGCTCCAGCCGAGATACACGCCGTTCTCGTCGGCGGCGCAGCCGGAGGGCAAGCCGTGGTCGCCGCCCCAGTTCTCCGTGCCTTTCACGCCGTCCCACGGAGCGCTTCCGCCGTTGCAGGCGAAGCCTTTCAGGCGCAAGCCGATGCCGGTGTGCCAGAGAGCGCTCCAACTGTACTCGCCCGGCTCAACCGGAACGCCCGGCCGCGTGAACGACGGCGTGGTCAGGCCGTCCCACTTCGCCTCGTGCTCACCCTTGGTGCGGAACGCGGTGTTAAGAAGCTGGCGCACGACTTCGCCGTCGGGCTTGGTGATGTTGAGCGACACGTAGCCGTCGGCGGGCATGGTGAACTTGAGGGCCTTGAAGCCCGCGACCGCGCGCTCCTTGATGAGGCCCGTCCAGTCCACAACGAGCCTGCCCTGCTCGAGCTTCACGGGGAATTCGCGGCCGTCGGCGAGACGCACGGGCTGCGGTGCGACGCCGCCCTTGGCTTCCAGCGTGGCCGTGCCCCAGCAGTTGCTGCCCATGAAGGTGAAGACGCGGTCGGGAGTCACACCGGCCTTGAAGATGTCCTTGATCGTGAGCCTGCCCTTGGCCGGCGTGGTGAAGTTGGGTTCGACGGTGACGGTGAGTTTGTCGCCGGCTTTCAGCGCCTGGCCGTCCTTCGTCAGCAGCTTCCACGGGAACGCGAGTTCCTGGATATAGCCCTTGCCGTCGGCGTCAATGGTGAAGGCCTGCTGCGCGCCGTGCGTGGCTTTGGCGTCCTTGATCGTACCGCCTTTGAAGTCGGTCCCGATCTCGACGAAGACAATGTCTTTGCCGTCGCGGCCCTTCCAGCAGGTCATGTGATTGCCGAAGGCGTTGGGCGTGCCGGCCGCGGTGATGAAGCGGATCTGAAGGCAGTCGGCCTGGAAGCCGTAATCGCCGACAGTCTGGCCGGGATTATCGAGCGGCGTTGGGTCCACCCAATGGCCGAGCACGTACAGATTGTCGGCGTCGTACATGAGGTGCACCCAGATGGCGAACTTGTCGCGCTGGTTCTCGACGTTATCGCAGGCGAAGATGCCGCCGCTCAAGTCCCAGTCGTCGGCCTTGCCGTCCACCGTCACCTTGCCCGGCGCGGGCAGCGCGCGGATGCCAAGGTTCTCGGTGGGCGTGGCGGCGAGGCAGGAGCCTCCTGGCACCAGGAACCAAGCCGCGAGCAACACCAGGAAGCAGGACCTCGTTGTCATGTGCGTTACCTCTCCGTCCGTGTGAACGGCAGGTTGCCGCCCACTACCCGAATCAACCAACTTGCCATGTGCCACGTGGCCGGCATACTTGCCGCTGGGAGGAAAACCGTATGGCGGCGCGCCAACTGCCGGGAATGAGGTTGCGACATTTGCCCGTCGCGCGACAGCGGCGCTTCGGCATCTTGATGGCAAGGAACAGCGCCGGCCGGCTCACGAAGGCCCAGCGTGCCGAGCGCGCCGCGCTCGTGCGCGAGGCCGAGGAGATCGCTCTGCGCAACGCCCGCCTGCTGGCCGGGGAGCGCACGAGGCTGCGCGAGGCGTGAGGGGCCTGCCCCTTGTGGCGCCATCAGGCCTCCAGCGACCGGATCCTATGTTGGCCTGGCTCGACAACCACGAAGGACGCAAGCAGTTTGTCGGGTGAATGTAAGCCCAGTACCCGCTTTAGTTCCGCATGGACGGCATTCGCCGTGACGGCGTACACATCCTGATCAAGCAGGAGCCTCATGCCGGTTGCGCCGCTACGTGGATCTCTTCAGCCGCAAGCAGGTTCCTGGCGAACCTGACGCACGCTCTCAGGTCATCGAGTGTAAGGTCGGGGTAATGACTTGTGATGATCTCGGCAAACGGAATGCCTTCTTCTATCAACTCCATGACGTCCTCAACCTTGATGCGCGTTCCCGCTACGCACGGTTTGCCGAAGTGGATATTCGGGTTCACTGCAATGCGCGCTGTCATAGCTTCAGCCCTCTCACCACTGCTCACCCATTCTACCCGGTCACGCCGGATTACAACAGTACCATCCGCTACGTCACGCGCCGGGGACGTTTACTTCGCCATCCCCTCCAGCGCCCTGATCCCCTCCTCCACCCAACCGCTGCCCCACACGTGCGGGCGCTTCGGACCGTCGGCGTACTCGTGTAGAATGCGCAACTCGTCCAGCAGCTTGTGGGCGTCCACGGTGTGAGTGCGGAAGTTGTCGTAGCCCGCCAGCCACAGGCGTTTCGCGCCCTTGAAAGGCTCGCCTCGCTCGCGCAGCAGCGTCGTGATCCGGTACTTCTCGAAGTTCTCCTGCGTGCCGAACGCTTCGTTCATGCCGAACTGGTCGGGCTTGTCCTTCGTCAGCGGCGCGTCCCACGCGGCGGCAGCGGCGAACACGCCGGGATGCCGCAGGATCAGGCTGAACGCGCCCCAGCCCGACTTGCTGAAGCCCAGCAGCAGGCGCTGCGGCTGCTTGCAGGGAAAGAGCTTGTCCACCAGCGGGATGACGGCGCGCAGCAAATGCGCTTCGTCCTGCCTGCCTTTGTCCGTCGGATGGTCCGCGTACCACGGCAGCTTGTCGAAGTGCGGCTCGATGACGATGAGGCCGAGTTTCTCATGCAGGCCCGTCTTCTTTACTGTGACAATGCCGTCGCCGAAGTGCGTCTCCTCGCGCGGTTCCACGGGCAGCACGAAGAGGAAACGCTTGTTCTCCTTCTCGGCCGCGCTTGCCGGAGCGATGATGCGCAGCTTCGTGCGCTGGCCCTGATACGGCGACGTGACCCAGTAGTGCGCCACGCCGTCCGTTTCGCCGGCCGGCTCCAGTTTGCTCTCGTCGCCCGCGTATGCCACGCCACACAGTGGCGTGCCAGCGGCCAGCGCCGCGATTCCCGCCATCATCGCCGCCATGGTCTTCATCGCCGCTCCCGAAAGATGTCGCCGATCGCCAGTGCCGCCGGCTTGGGCCGGCCCTGGAAATCCACGATGGCCGTGTTGGCCATGCATGGGAAACAGTCGTGCCCCGTGCGCAAACCGTCCTCCTTGCCATGCGCGATCCAGAGGATCGCGCTACAACTCAGGGCACGTTGTCCGTATTCACACGGAAGACGTAACCGGGGAACTCCATCGCGCCAGTGAACTCGAACTCGCTCTTGCCGTCCGGGATCGGGATCTCCTTGCCGTCAATGTGCGCGCTGCCCAGACGGTAGTTGAGCAGCTTGCGGCCTTTGAAATCCGCCACCGTGACAATGTACGCGCCGTCCGGGCTGTTGGTGCGCGTCTGCTGGCAATGAACGGGATCGCCGATGCGCGAATCGCGCAGGCGGCGGTAGACTTCGGCGCCCTTCGGCGTGATCTCGATCCAGTCAATCTCGCGGTCGCCGCGGCAGCACACCAGGAACGTGAAGTTGATCGCGAACCAGCCGCCCACGTCGCTGCCCTGCGTGGCCTTGCGGAACGGATCGGCATAGCGTTGGTACGCGATGCAGGTGGGGTTGCGGCCGACCTGCGCCACGCACAGCGGTTTGACGTCCTGCGGCGTGTGCGGCTTCTCGGAGGTAAACCCCGTCACGTCGTAGGCGGCCAGACGGCCGTCGAGACAGGCAAGCACGGCCATGACGGGGTGCTTGTCATGCACGTTCCACGGCGAAAGACGCACGGCCGTGGGATGCGGCACATCCACGACCGACAGCACGAGCGGCTTGAGGCGCGGCTCGGTCTCGAAGCTGAACGGCCATTGCTTCGGGTCCAGGCCGGCGTTCTTCGCCTTGTCGGCGTTGGCCTGCGAGGTGAAGCACATCTCGCGGACGCCCTGCAGCAGCGGCAGCAAGTCAATGAAGACCGCCTTGCTTTCCGCGCGCGATACCACCACGGCACAGCCGGTCCGGCTGATCTCGTCGCCCTTGAAGCGCTTCTCGCGGTCCTTGGGGTCCTCGATAAGGTACTCGGTGGACCGCACCGGCGACCCCCAGCCGGCGAACGACGTGGCGGAGATGTCCGAGGGCGCGGACAAGCCGGGCAGATCAATGTAGCCGAGCAGCTTGATGTGTTCGTTGATGCCCCAACTCGGCAGTGCGAATGCGGTGCGGCCCTTGTCGGTCCCGCCGAGCGCCAGCACGGCCACCTGGCCCTTGATTTCCTGCGTGTCCCAGATCGTCACGAGGAGGAATTCGTTCTTGCTGGTGAGCGCGATGGCGGTCGGCACTTTGTGCCGCGGGAACATGAAGCACGGGTATACGGGGACGTTGTTCACGGAACCCGCGCCAATGAGGCCCGACGTGAAGAGCATGTAACCGTTCTCGGAGAACGAGCAGTACGACCGCTCGATGGCAAACGGCTTGGCGATGGGTCCGGCGGCAGCCTGCGTCCAGTTCTTCTGCAGCACGCCCGGCTCGGGATGCGCGCCACCCCACCATGCCGGTTCGGGTTTGAGCTGCAGGCAATGGTGGCCGTAGGAGGCGACATCAATGCGGTCCACGCCGTGGTCGCCGGCTTTGTCCGGCACGTAGAGCACCTGGCCTTGCGTGGTCCAGTAGCCGCCGGGATCGGCCACGGGCGTGCCGAACTGGTATGTGAAGCCCTGACCGTTGCGGCCGATCTTGCCGGAACTCCTGTCCGTCGCGGCCGGCAGCGTCGGGAACTCCTCAGCCTTGCCGCCCTTGTGGAAGAACTCATAGTCCGGCCCCAGCATGCGATGGACGGACTGCAGGTCGTAGCTGAGCGCCTCGCGCACATACGCCTCGCGGTTCACCTTGCCGTCGCGGCCGATCACGCCGCCGACGGTTGCCGCCAGGCTGTCCGGCGCGGCGGGCGAGGCGCCCGCCGCTCCTTCCTCCTTGGTGTCGGTGGCGGTCTTCGAAGGCGCGTTTTCCTTCTTCGGCGTCTTGACGGCCGCCTCAACGCTCTTGGCGGCGTCAGCGTCCTTTTCCCACAAGCCTGCGAGGAGCTTCTCGAAGCCAGGCCCGTCCGCGCGGCCGAGCTTCGCCGCCAGCAGCAGGTACGCCGCATGGACAGGCGCGGGAGCTTTCTCCACCAGGGGCTGGCACAGCTCGTACAGCCCCTCGTCGCCGAGCATCTTCCAGGTCAGGTTGAGTTCGGCGCCTTGGGCGCTGACCAGCAGCCGGTTGCCGTCGGCAGCAAGGATCGTGGCCGGCGTTGCCTTGCCCGGGCCGCTCTTGACGGGCAGGACGAGCTTGCCACCCTTGGCCTGCTCGATGACATGCTGCTTGAGCACGTCGGCGGGTTCCGCCGCCACGCTGAAAGCGATGGTCTGGCCCGCGAGCCAACAGCCAATAGCCAATAGCCGATAGCTGCCAAGGCCGCCGCCGCCCCAGTTACGCCGGTTGGCGTATACTCGCCGTTCTGCCCTCGTCACTCGTACTTGTACCTCCGGCCCTCGAACCTTTCCGGGTGCGCCCTCGCTTCGGCGATCACTGCATCCAGTTCCACCTTCATGTCCTGGCTGACCAGCAATTCGGGCGGATAGTGCTCTGCCAGTATCTCCTGCACGCGTTCGTGCGCCCGCGCGTAGATGTCCTTCCCGCCTTTCGCCATCCACGTGTCCCAGCGTTCGTAGTTGAAGAGCGTTGATGGCCACTGCGTCCGGCGCATGTGGCGCAGCGTGTGTTCGTCTTCGATGAAGCTGCCGAGGATGCCCACGCGCTTGATCGCGTCCACGCCCAGCGTCTCGTCGTTCACTTCCACGCCGCGGCTGAAGATGTGATCCAGCGCGCTGGCCCACTCGTTGTCAATCACGAGCTGCTCGAAGCTGGTGCCCTGGTCCGCCCCGACAATGCCCTGCGAGCCGAAGCCGCCGCCGGCCAGCAGCATGGCCAGCGCCGACATGCCCTTCTCGAAGCCGCCCTGGAAATCCGGCACGCACGCGTCGGTGAGCGCGCAGTTCGCGCCGCTCTCGAACCCGTACCAGTTCGCGAGCTGGAGGCCGGCCCAGCCGAGGAGCACCTGGTTGGGCGAGCCGAACAGGCACATCGTGCTGCGCATGTCCACGGTGTGAGCCGAGGCCGACCAGCCGCCCGGCACGTTCCACAGGTACGCGATCACGTTCCCGATGAGGTTGTACGCGTTCTGCATGACCAGCGTGCCGGCGAGCGCGATCGGCGCGTCCAGGCCCGCCATGGCCATCGGCCCGATGTGGAACGTGTTCCCCGACTCGGCGAACATCAGCGCCAGCTCGAGGCTGAACTCGTCGTAGGAGAGCGCGCCATTCGGCTCCAGCAGGTAGCCGATCCGCTGCTTCTTCCCGCCAGCCTTGATCTCGGCGAGGCGCATGATCTGCCGCGCCGCTTCGGGCGTCATCATGTAGACGCCGTACGGCTTCTTCGAATACAGCGCGCCCAGATAATACCCGTACACGTCGCTCATGTACCCCGGCACATCCGCGGGCGTGACCAGTGGCATGGCCCAGGCCACGTACGGCAGCTCGTTGCAGAGCACCAGGCCTTTTAGCACGTCTTCGGTCGTGCCTTGGCGCCGGCTGCGCGCCTGGTAGTCCACGATGTTGGCCTCGCCGCAGGCGCCAAGGCTCACGTGCCCGTCGCGCAGCACGCCGCGCTGGAACTTCTCGTCGCTGCTGATGCGCCTGCCGCCCGTCAGCGCGCGCAAGGCGCGCTCCACCAGCGCCGCCGGCAGCTTCGCGTGGCCCTTGCCAAGATCAACGGTTGCGCCTTCTTTCTCGAGCCGCTCCAGGACGCGCCGGTGTGGGAGGTGGCAGCCGACGGTGCTCAGCACCTCCAGCGTCGCGCGATGGATCACCTCCATCTCGCTCTCGGAGAGGATTTCAACCTTCGCCTGGACCGTCTTCATATCCCCCTCCGGCGAGTCCCCTCGTCACTCGAACGACGGCAGGAAGTCCTGCTGCAGCTCCAGCATTTCGTTGAGCAGCTTCTCCGCCTCGGCGATGCTGTTCACGCACGGGTCCAGCAGCAACGCCTGCAGCAGCAGTTTCCTCTCTCGCGTCCGGTACGCTTCGGTGATCAGACTGTGAATCGTGAACTGCGTGCGCATGTATGCGGCGAACGTCTCCGGCACCGGCCCGACCGGGAGCGGGAGAATGCCGCGCGCGTCCACCAGCGCCGGCACTTCCACCACCGCCTCGCGCGGCAGGTTCTCGATGTAGCTGCCGCGGTTCAGCACGTTCACCGCGCTCCTCCGCGCGCCGCGGTTCAGCTCGATGTCGCAGATCACCGGCACGGTGATCTCGCCGCTCGGCGCCAGCAGTTCCGGCGTCACCGGCGCTCGCCCCTCGGCGCATTCGATCAGCGGCGACGGCCGCGCCGTCTCGCCGGGCCGCACGCGCCGCGATTCCTGCCCGTAGTGCCACTTCGTCCCGTGGTACTCCGCGCCGAACGACAGGTACTCGCCGATGTGGTCGTCCGACGGGAACGTGAACACGCCGAAGACCTCGGCGAGCTTCTTGAAGAGCGGCGGCGTTTCCGGCGAGCCGTCCTCGCGCACCTTCTGCAGCAACTCGCCCAGCCTGTCGTTGCCGGTCGCGCGGTCCGTGACTCGCAGGATGCAGTAGAAGTGGTTCATGCCGGCGGAGACGATGTCGAGTTGCTCGCGCTCGGCGCGCAGGTATCTGCAGATCCAGCGCTCGGCCTCGAAGACGCCGTGGCAGATGCCCGCCGCTTTCACCTTGGTCAGATGCAGTATCGCGTGCAGCACGCGCGCTTCCGGGTTCGTGAAGTTCAGCAGCAGCGCGTCCGGGCAGAGCCGCTCCACGTCACGGCAGATGGGGATGACCAGTTCCAGACTGCGCAGGGCGTGGAAGAGCGCCCCCGGTCCGCCGTTCTCGCCCAGCACGTGTTTGAAGCCGTGCGCCAACGGCACGCGGAAATCCTGCTCCCACAGCGGATACCGCTTCCGCGCGACCGCGGTGATGACGTAATTCGCGCCCGGCAGCGCTTGTCGCCGGTCGGTCGTGCTGGTGAGGGCAATGTCCGACTGCGTGTGTTCCTTGATGCGCCGCGCCAGGCTGGCCATCAGCGCCAGAGCTTCGGGGTCCTCGTCCACCAGCGCCAGCGTCACGCCGCGGCCCCGCAGTTCCTGGCTGAGCAGCAGGTCCGCGATCTGCCCCCGCCCGAAGCTGTGGCTCCCCGCGCCGATCAGGACGATCTTCATGCGCGCCTCTCGCCGCTATGCCCAGACTGCCATCGTGCGCCGCTTCCTGCTCACTTTCCACGTCGCAGCGCTTCCACTGTGCCGTCCTTATGTCCCACCAGCACCTGGTCCGCGGTCCCCAGGAACATTCCCGTGTCCACCACGCCGGCAATCTTCAGTATTCTCGTCTCGAGTCTTCGCGCCGCGGTGCCGTCCCTGAGCGGCTGGAGCAGTGCGCAGTCGAGCGTCAGGTTCCGGTTGTCGGAGATGATGGGCGTGCCATCGCTGTTCAGCCGCAACGTTGGACGCAGACCCAGCACACGCAACTGCCGCGAGGCGTACCCCTTGGCGAGCGGGATGATCTCCACCGGAATGCGTCCGCGCTCGCCCAGGGTCTGCACCAGCTTCGCCTCCCCGACAAGGATGATCTGCCGCCGGGACGCGCAGGTCACGATGCGCTCCCGCACCAGCGCGCCGCCCCAGCCCTTGATCAGGTCGAGGTTCGGCGCCACCTCGTCCGCGCCGTCCACGATGAGGTCCAGTTCCACGTCTTCCTCAAGCTCTATCAGCGGAATCCCCAGTTCGCGGGCCAGCTTCTCCGAACGGGCGGACGTTACCACGCCATGAACCCGCAGGCCCTCCTTCACGCGCGCTCCCAGCGCCGTGATGAACGCCGTGGATGCCCGGCCGGAACCCAGCCCCACCTTGCCGCCGTCTCTCACCATCGCCAACGCCATCCGCGCCGCCGCCTGAATCCCCGGATCGTCCGGATTGCCGCTGCTCAGGTCCTTGATCATCGGTTGCTCCCTGTCCGGTTGTGATGGCCCCACGTTAGCGTCCGCGCGCCGCTGAAGCAAGCAAACGGCACTTCCATCGTCATCGTATGTGAGGAAAATGGAGAATCTGGATGAACGCTCCCGTTGATGGCCAGCCGAAGCCGAGCCGCCCGGCATTCAGACGTCTTGTTTGCCTTCTGTGGGTGCTGGCAGTGCTGGCGGCTGCGTTTCCGATCGTCACGTACCTGCGGATGAGCCGCCGCGGTCCGCAGTGGCAGCGTGTCGTACAGGAACCGTCCCGCTCTGCCGAAGACACTGCGCGCGCGCAGCCCATCCGCGAGATGATGGCGAAGCTGCGCGCGCTGCACGGTCCGCTGCCCAAACCCGGCCCGCACGACTGGCTCGCCAACCACAAGGAAGACGGCCAGACCTTCGATGAATACCTCGCCGCCAGCCCGGTGATCCTCGGCGCGGACGGCCGCCGCGTTCTCTACATCCAGCCGCTCGGCGAATTCTCCGCCATGCAGCGCAAGATCGTCACGCTTACCGCGGACTTCATGAAGCTGTACTTCAACACGGACGTCAGGGTCAAGGAGGACCTGCCGCTCTCGCTGGTGCCCGACGGCTCCAAGCGCGCGGCGCGCGGCTTCGGCCAGCAGTACCACGCCGGCTTTATCCTGCATGACATCCTCAAGCCGCGCCTGCCCGCCGATGCGGTCGCCAGCATCGCCTTCACGGCCGCCGACCTGTACCCCGAAGACAGTTGGAACTTCGTCTTTGGCGAAGCGTCGCTGTACGAACGCGTCGGCGTGTGGTCGCTGGCGCGGTACGGGGACCCCGACGAAGACGCGGCCGCGTTCCGCCTGTGCCTGCTGCGCACCATCAAGACCGCAACGCACGAGACCGGCCACATGTTCACCATGCAGCACTGCATTCTCCACCCCTGCAATATGAACGGCAGCAACCACCTCATGGAAGCGGACGCGACGCCGCTGGCGCTGTGCCCGGAATGCCAGGCCAAGCTCTGCTGGGCCACGGGCGCCGACCCGGCCGAGCAGTTCAAGAAGCTCGGCGCGTTCTGCAAAGAGCTGGGCCTCAAGGAAGACGAAGCGTCCTACGTGAAATCCCTGGAAGCGCTGGGGAAACGATGACCAGGAGGAACGCTTTCTTCGCAGGAAACCCCGGGGCGCAGGGGTACAATGTTATTCATGCCGCTTGGTTGGAATGAGATTCGCCACCGCGCCATTGCCTTTGCCAACGAATGGAAAAGCGAAACGCGCGAGCGCGCTGAAGCGAAGTCGTTCTGGGACGGCTTCTTCAACGTATTCGGCATCTCGCGCCGGACGGTCGCCGACTTCGAGGAACCGGTGAAGGCCATCGCCGGGAAGTACGGCTACATTGACATGTTCTGGCCCGCCGTGTTGGTGGTGGAACACAAGAGCCGCGGCGCCGACCTTGTGAAAGGCGAATCCCAGGCCTTCCGCTACATCGCCGACCTTGTCACCGCTGGCCGCCGCGACGAGGTGCCGCGCTATGTGATCGTCTCGGACTTCGCCCGCATCGTCCTGTACGACCTCGAGCCCGATGAGCCACGGTCCCCTGAACAGACCCGCTATGCCACGTTCGACGTGCCCGTGGCCGAACTGCACAAGCACATCCACCTTTTCGCGTTCATCCCCGGCTACAAGACCCACAAGTTCGAGGAGCAGGATCCGATCAACCTCGAAGCCGTCGAAATCATGGGGCGCCTCCACGACACCCTGGAAGGCGGCGGCTACCGCGGCCACAAGCTGGAACGATTTCTGGTGCGCGTGCTTTTCTGCCTCTTTGCCGAAGACACGGGTATCTTCGAACGTGACGCTTTCCGGCTCTACATCGAGAACTCAACGAAAACGGATGGCTCCGATCTTGGTCTCTATCTGGCCCGTCTGTTTGACATCCTCAACACGCCCGAGGAGCGGCGGCAAGAGAACCTGGACGAAACGCTCGCCGCCTTCCCCTACGTCAACGGCGCTCTCTTCGCCGAAGACCTGGGGTTCGCCGACTTCAACCGCGACATGCGCAACGCGCTTCTCGCCTGCACGCGCTTCGACTGGTCGCGGATTTCGCCGGCGATCTTTGGTTCGCTCTTTCAGTCCGTGATGGACCCCAAAGAGCGCCGGCAGATCGGGGGGCATTACACCAGCGAACGGGACATTCTGAAGGTCATTCAGGCGCTGTTCCTTGACGACCTGCGAGGGGAGTTTGAGCGCGCGAAAAGGAACAAGAGCGCCTTGCGCAAGCTCCACCACAAGCTGGCGCAGCTCCGTTTCCTCGATCCGGCCTGTGGCTGCGGGAACTTCCTCGTGGTCAGCTACCGCGAACTGCGCCTCCTCGAGCTTGACATTCTGCAGGCCCTCAATGGCCATGGGCAACAGGAACTGCCGCTGTCGCTGGTGGACGTTGACGCGTTCTACGGCATCGAGATCAGCGAATGGCCCGCGCGCATTGCTGAAGTGGCCATGTGGCTGATGGACCACCAGATGAACCTCCGGTTCTCCGAAGTGTTCGGCCAATACTATGTGCGCCTGCCGCTGAAGAAATCACCCACGATTGTCTGCCGGAATGCGCTGCGATGCGACTGGAAGGAAGTCCTGCCGCCCGGGAAATGCAGTTGCGTGCTGGGGAACCCGCCGTTTGTGGGGAAGAAGGAGCAGAACGAGGAACAGAAGCAGGACATGGAGTTGCTGTTCGGCAATGTCAGAGGCGCCGGCGTTCTCGACTACGTGTGCTCCTGGTATGTCAAGGCAGCCGCCTACATACAGAAAACCCGGATTCGAGTAGCCTTCGTCTCGACCAATTCCATCACGCAGGGCGAGCAGGTCGGTGTGCTCTGGAAGGAACTGCTTGACCGATACCATATCAAGATTCACTTTGCGCACCGGACCTTCGCGTGGCAGAGCGAGGCGCGCGGCAAGGCCCATGTCCACGTTGTCATCATCGGATTCGGAGCGTTCCCGGCTGACAGGAAGACCATCTACGAATACCAGCACCTCAAGGGCGAACCCCATGCCACTGCCGCGGCCAATATCAACCCGTATCTGGCTGACGCGGGCGACGTGGTGCTGGCGAAGCGAGGGCACCAGGTATCCGGAGCGCCGGCGATCAATTACGGCAGCATGGCGAATGACAAGCGCAAGGAGGATAAGGGACTCGGTAACTTGGTTCTGGACGCTGACGCACGCCGCCAACTGCTGGCTGAGTGTCCGCAGATAGCACCCTACGTCCGGCCCTTCGTGGGCAGCGAGGAGTTCCTGAACAACACGCAGCGCTGGTGCCTGTGGCTCGTGGGCGCGCCCGCGGCGCTCATCCGCGCTTGTCCGTCCGCGCGCGCGCGCGTCGCCGCGGTCCGAAAGGCGCGGGAGGAAAGTGACCGGCCAGAGACGCGGGAACTGGCAAAGACCCCGGCGCTGTTTGGCGAGATTCGGCAGCCAGACACTCCGTACCTGCTGGTTCCGAAGGTGTCGTCGGAGACGAGATCGTACTTGCCGGTCGGCTTCGTGAAGCCGAAGGTGATCGCCAACGGCAGCGCGCTGATCGTTCCTGGCGCGACGCACTACCATCTTGGCGTTCTCTCCTCTGCCATGCACATGGCTTGGATGCGGTACACCTGCGGGCGGATGAAATCGGATTACCAGTATTCGAGCCGGATCGTATACAACAACTTCCCGTGGCCGGAAAAGCCGACCGACAAGCAGCGGAAGGCTGTGGAGGCCGCCGCGCAGAAGGTGCTGGACGCTCGAAAGACATACCCAAAGGACACGCTCGCAGACCTATACGACCCGGTGGCCATGCCCCGGGAGTTGGTCAAGGCCCACACGGAACTCGACCGTGCTGTGGACCGCTGCTACCGCAGACAGCCGTTTACCAGCGACAGGCAACGCGTGGAGTATCTGTTCTCCTTGTACGAAAAGCTGACCACGCCCCTCATCGCCGGCCCTGCAACGCGACGCGTGCGTTCGCGAGCACTCTGATTGGCGCATTGCGATGTCGCGGGAACCGTTGCCACACTCCGCCCCCGCGGTGTACTCTACCGCAAGGGAACGCGTCAAGGAGTCCACCATGTGCCCGAAGCACCTGCCGTTTGCCGCCGTACTGGCCGCCCTGTGCGCGCTCAGTGTTCACGCCGGAGAGAAAGCCGCGCGGGACGATTCGGCCGCCGAGAAGCTGGGGTGGCGCGTGAGCATGGCGTCGTACACGTTGCGGGCGATGCCGTTCATGGACGAAGTAGCAGCGCTCAAGACGCTGGGGCTGAAGTATGTTGATATCCACCCCAGCATGGCGTTGAGCAAAGAGAACAAGATCAAGACGGACCACAACCTGCCCGCAGACCTGCAGGAACTGATGAAGAAAACGCTCGCCGACGCCGGCATCAAAGCCGTCTCCTACGGCAACGTCGGGGTTGGCGCGACGGAGAAGGAAGCACGCAAGGTCTTCGCGTTCGCCAAGGCGATGGGCATCGAGAACATCGTCTGCGAACCCAAGCCGGAGATTGTGCCGACGCTCGATAAACTGGCTGAGGAGTACGGCGTCAACGTCGCCATGCACAACCACCCCAAGCCCAACTCGACGTACTGGAATCCCGAGACCGTCCTCAAGACGGCGGAGGGCTGCGGCAAGCGCGTCGGCGCCTGCGCGGACACGGGCCACTACAACCGCTCGGACCTGGTTCCCGTGGACTGCCTGAAGAAGCTCAAGGGGCGCATCATCAGTCTGCACTTCAAGGACGTCGTGCCGGCGGGCAAGGGCTGGACGGACGTGCCCTGGGGCACGGGCAAGTCGGACGTGAAGGCAATGCTCGCCGAGCTGAAAGCGCAGGGCTTCAAAGGCGTCTTCTCCATCGAATACGAACACGGCTCCGGCCAGGCGCTGCTGGACGACATCGCCAAGTGCATCGCGTTCTTCGACAAGACCGCGGCCGAACTCATCGCAGAAGGCAAGTAGGCCGGACCGGGCGCGCGCTGCCGCCAGGGACCGAGTTCACCCATAGTCCGTGAAGGTTCTGCTGTTGCCTGCCGTCCCTTATGCGAAGTACAGTGGAAGGCAAGGAGGCAGAGGGAATATGGCTATCGCGAAACGAGTCCTGCTCTTCATCGTGGTGAACTTCTTCGTTATCATCATGCTCTCCATTGTCATCAGGCTGTTCGGTCTCGACCGCATGCTGACGGCACGCGGCCTCAACTACCCCATGCTGATGGGGTTCTGTCTGATCTGGGGCATGGGCGGCGCGTTCATCTCGCTGCTGCTCTCGCGCTTCATCGCCAAGATCGCCATGGGCGTGCAAGTGATTGACCCCGACGATCCCGACCCCGATCGCCGCGGCGTCGTCACGCTGGTCCACAGGCTGGCGCGCGACGCGGGCCTCAGCGTCATGCCCGAGGTCGGCGTCTACGAATCGCCCGAAGTCAACGCCTTCGCCACCGGTCCGACGCGCTCGCAGGCGCTGGTGGCCGTCTCGACGGGCCTGCTGCGGCGCATGGAACGCAACGAAGTCGAGGCGGTCATCGGCCACGAACTCGGCCACGTCGTCAACGGCGACATGGTCACGATGACGCTCATCCAGGGCGTCGTCAACGCGTTCGTGATGTTCCTGTCGCGCGTCATCGCGTTCGCCATTGCCAGCGCCTCGGCCAACCGCGACCGCCGCGATGGCGACGGCGAAGGCTTCTCCTACCTGACCTACTGGCTGGTCCAGATCGCCCTGGAGATCGCCTTGATGATCCCCGGCACGATGCTGGTCTGCTGGTTCTCGCGCTGGCGCGAATTCGGCGCGGATCGCATGGGCGCGCGGCTGGCCGGCCGGCAGAACATGATCCAGGCGCTCGAACGGCTGCAGGAGACCTTCGGCCAGGTCAACGACGCCCGCGCGCCGGCGCTGCAGACCCTCAAGATCTCCGGCCGCGGCACGGGCCTGATGCGCCTCTTCTCGACGCACCCGCCGCTGGAGGTGCGCATCGAACGGCTGAGGAACAGCGCCTGACGGGCGCTACCTGCAGAAATCCACCGCGCCGAAGTCAACCTGGTTCAGGCCGGAGCCGACGTCCAGGGACGTGAGCTGCTCTTTGACGCCGCGCACGTAGGGCTGCAGCAGGATCACGTTCACGCGGTTCTCGATGATGACCCACGAGCAGTCGTCCACGATGATCCTCTCGGCCTGCCGGTACAGCCGGACGCGTTCGGCGGCGTCCATGCTGGCGCGGGCCTTTTCGAGCAGCGTGTCCACTTCCGGCCGCGAGTACCGCGTCTCGTTGCCCGGCCTGCCCCAGTTCCGCGTGTGGAAGAGGTAGTACAGGAAGTTGTCGGGGTCGTTGTAGTCGGCCACCCAGCCCAGGTAGAAGAGGTCCGGCGGGTCGTTGCCGACGCGGTCGAGAAACGTGCCCCAGTCCAGCGCCTGCAACTCGGCCTTGATGCCGACGGCCGCCAGGTCGCTGTGCACGGCCAGGATGATCTTCTTCTGGTCGGCGTCGTTGCGGTACAGCAGCGTGAAGACCGGCAGCCCCTGGCCGCCCGGATAGCCGGCCTCGGCCAGCAGCGCCCTGGCTTGGGCCGGGTCGTAGCTCCAGGCGTGCAGTTCCGGGTCGTGAGCCAGCATGCCGGGCGGCAGAATGCTGTACGCGGGCCGGCCGCGCTTCTCCAGGATCGTGTCGCAGATGTACTGCCGGTTGAGCGCGTGGTTGAGCGCCTGGCGCAGCTTGTGGCTTGTGCCGAGCGGCGCGGTGGGCGCGTTCTTGCCGTCCGGGCCGGGGCGGTGCATGGCGATGCCGAGGTAGTTGGTGCGGAAAGTCGGGTTGCGCGAGATCCACTCCGGATGCGCCTCGCTCAAGCCCTTCAGCCGGCCGAAGGGAATCTCGCACACTTCAAAGCCGCCGCGCGTGAAATGGTCCAGGCGCGTCTGCGGGTCCGGGATTACCTCGTACACGACGCGCTCCAGCCGCGGCTTGCCCTTGAAGTACTCGTCGTTGCGCTCCAGCACCAGGCGCGAGTTCTCCTTCCATTCCACGAGCTTGAACGGGCCGGTGCCGACGGGCTGGCGGCTGAAGGAACCGCCCGCCTGTTCCGCGGCCTCCACCGCTTCGCGCGGGACGATCGCCGCGTTGACCATGCCGATCTCAAAGAGGAACGTGGGCGACGGCCCGGTGAGGCGGACGCGGACGGTGTAGTCGTCGAGCACCTCGATGCCCGTGGCCGCCGCCGACTTGCGGTCAATCTTCTCGCGTGCGCCCACAACCGGCTCGAGGATCTGCAGCCGTTCGGAAACGTTGGGATCGAGCAGGCGCTCCCACGAATACTTCACATCCGCGGCCTGCACCTCGCGGCCGTTATGGAACCTGACCCCTCGGCGCAGCTTGAACGTGTAGCTCTTGTCCGCGGCGTTCCATGCGGGCACGGCTTCCGCCAGATCGGGCGCGGGCAGCATCGCCTTGTCGAAACGCACCAGGCCGTTGAAAATCTTGCGTGCGACGCCGTCGGACGTGACGTCCTGGATTTTCACGGGGTCGAGCGACGGAGGGTTCTCCGACAGCGGCAGGCGGAACACCTTCGGCCCCTGCCAGGCTCCCGCGTCGCCGCCGCTCGTCTGCGCCGCGCCGCTGTCGGCCGCCGCGTCGCGCGCGCCGCTGGTATCCAGCAGGAAGAACGCGGCGGCGGCGGCGAGCAGCACGGCGGCGATAATGGCGAGGCGGTTCACGGCGCAAGCACCGCGATGCAGTCAATCTCGACCCGCGCGCCCGCGGGCAGCTTCGCCACCTGCACGGTGGACCGCGCCGGCCTGTGGGTCCCGAAGAACTCCGCATACACCGTGTTCATGCCCCCGAAGTCGGCCAGGTCCTGCAGGAACACGGTGGTCTTGACCACGTCGGACGGCGCGCAGCCTGCGGCAGCCAGTACGGCGCGCAGGTTGTTCAGCGCCTGTTGCGTCGCAGCCTCAATGCTGTCGCCGACGATATTCCCCGCGGCGTCGCGCGGAATCTGCCCCGACACGAAGACCAGGTTCCCGCATACCACGGCCGGGCTGTACGGCCCAATGGCCGACTGCCCCGTTGCCGGCTGCACAAAACGCATTTCCGCCATGCTCCGGACTCCGCTCCCGCCGCCGCGCTCACTTCGGCACAATCACCTTCGGCTCCGTCGGCGGCTTTTCCTCGTACACCGTCGGCGGCTGAGCGGACTTGCGCCGCTGCTCGTCCTGCCACCACTGCCGCCAGTCCTGCACGGACCGGGCGCGCGCGACCTCGCCCCCGCCGGGATCGAAGCTGAAGTCCCGGTGCGCGCGTGCCCGCAGCGCTTTGAAGGCCATCGAGCGGATGCCATATTGCTGGTCGGCGAGCGCTTCAATAAGGTCGCCCGTGGCGTCCTCGCCGCCGAAGAGGATGGTCAGCCGCAGGGCCGGAGCGCGCACTTCGACCTTGGGGTGCTTCAGCAGCAGCCGCACCTTGCTCACCACAATCTTGTCCACGCCCTGCTTGAGGCCCCACAGTTTGAGCTGTTCCTCGGCGGGCACGGCGTAACCGGGCTCGCGCTGCAGTTGCTCGACCAGCGCGCTCACGGCCTTCTCCGGCTCCATGTCTTCCTTGACGGCCGCGGGCTTGTCCGCCTTGCGCTTGCTGGCGGAGCCGGCCTCGGGATCGAAGCCGGTGTAGGCGTCGCCTTCCCGCGGCTTTTCGAGCGCCTTCTTGGCCGCGGTGGTGGTGCAGCCGTTCAGCGCCAGCGCGAAGGCTGCCAGCAGGGCGAACATTGCGCACCTCGTCGTCATTGCCACGCCCTCCTCAGTTCCCGTTGCGCACGTCAATGCTCGCATGCTTGAAGAGCAGATCCTTGACCTTCATGTAACTCGACAGCAGGCTGTCAATGGCGCCGATGTCCTCTGTATCGTCAGGCTTGCACCTCTCCTTGCACTGCTCCAGCGTCTCAATCTGCTTTTCCAGCGATTCCTTCAGGGCCTGGAACGAGGAGCGCTCCATCTGCTTGGCCTGCGCCTTGATCTTCTCGATCGCGGCGACCGCGTCCTCCTTGATCTTGTCGCGCTCGGTGATGTTCGCGTACCACGCCTTCCACTTCGCCGCCTCCCACGCGCGCCGCTGCTCCTCGCGTCCCGCCACGCCGTTGCGGGTCAGCAGCACCAGGGCCTCGCGGATGGAGGCTTCCGCCGCCGGGTTGGTGTCCAGCAGCTTTATGACGATGCCGATCTCGGACAGCACCTTGCCGCAACTGCGCTTGCCCAGCGCGGTGATGTACGCCTCCATCGTCTTGCCCTGCAGGTCGTTCTTGAAGGCTTCCAGCAGCACTTTCTTGGAATCCGCGTCGCGCAACTGGGCCAGCGTTTCCGCGTTGGCGATGCGCACGCTCTCGTCAGGGTCGCCGACGAGCGCGCCGAGCTGCGTCATCGGGCCCGCCAGGCCCGTGCGCGGCACGGCCGTCACCGCCAGGACGCGGATGTCCGCAAGCTTGTCCTTCAGCGCGAGCGTGATGCCTTGCTTGGCCTTGTCGTCGCCCATGCGCTTGCCCAGCGCGTCCACGATCTCGCGCCGCACGTCGTCCATCGGGTCGGACAGCAGCGGCAGCAGGTCGGCGCTCGGCGCTTTGTCACGGACGCGCACGAAGCCCTGCTTGGCGACGGCCGCAAGGTCCTTGTCGGGGCTGGTCATGGCTTTCAGCAGCACGCCGGCGGCATCGGGCAGCGCCGTGGCGGGGATCCCCGAGCGGGCTTTGTCGCGCAACGCGCCCTGCTCGGTGGAACCCAGCTTGACCAGTTCCTTGCACACGCCGGGGGTCCGGAGGCCGCACAGGCCCTCGACGGCGGCCAGCCGCACTTCCGGGTTCTGCTCCGCCGGCTGCGCGCAGGGGACCAGCGCCTGTGCAATGGTCTTCACGGCGGCCGCCTCGGATTTCTGCCGCTCCGCACTCGGCTTCTCGGCGCCCCGCGAATCCGTCAGCACTTTGGCGATGCTGTTCAAGGTGCAGACGAACAGGAGTTTGCCGGGCGCATCGGCCGCGGGCAGGACCTCCTTCAGCTTGTCAATCACCTGCGGATAGGCCGTCGTCTTGCAGCCGACCAGTTCCATGCCGTACGTCGCGGCCTCGCGCAGCAGCGGGTCCGGCCTGTCCACGCGCCCGGCGAAGACCATGAGCGAACTCGCGCCCCAGTGGTCGAAGAGCGCCTCGGCGGCGGCCTTGCGGTCGCTCACGTTCGGCGCCTCGTCCAGCGTCTTCGTGTACCAGTAGCGCAGGAACGGGCTGTAGCCGAGGATGACGGTCAGCAGCGCCACGGCGCCCACGATGCCCAGGACTTTCTGCTTGGTGGTGAGGAGCGGCTGGACAGCGTCCTTCTCGCGTATCGTCGTCTTGCCGGTGCGTCGCCCGTCCGCTGCTTCAGTTTCGTCCATGCGGCGCGTGGCACGGCCCGAGCCGCGGGATACCTTCTGGCCGGCCCCGGGCACCAGGCGCTGCGTGGTCTTGGACGGCAGTGGCGGCGGCTCCGGTTCCGGCCGCGCTGCCTGAGGCTGAACGACCGGTTCGGGCGCGGAGCGGCGGCTGGAACGGCCGGAGGGGCTGGCCGGGGGAGGAACGGGGGCAGCGGCGCGGCGCGAACTCGGCGCTGTCCGGGCCGGCGGCGGGGGATCGGGCCGAGCTGGCGCAGGCCCGGGAGGCTGCTCCACGGCCTCGATCACTATCGGCTCGGGCTCGGGCGCCTCGTCAACGATCAGCGGCTCATCCGACACCGGCGCTTCTTCCTGAGGCTCCGGGTCGGCCGGCGGGCGCGCCGGCTGCGCGCCAGGCCTGACGAAACGTCCCGATGGCGATTTCGAGCGGCCCGACAGACCTGGTGGTCCGGCACGTCGAACGGTTTTCCTGTTTGGGTCGGCCAAGTGCCTGCTCCCCCATGCAACAGCAACGCACAATGTTACCGGATGCCCGCCGTTTTGCCAAACTGCGTTACCGAAACAACCGGGCCGGAGTACATCACGGTAACTGCACCGCCGGCGTCTCGCCGGCTGTCGTGGCGGCGTCGCTTGCCAGCGCGCGACGCCCCTCGCCGCCACCTCTCACGCCGGCGCTGTACTGCGCCGCCCCGCATGGTACAGTCCGGTTGCATTCCGTGTGCAATGGAGGCGCCCCATGTTCACCATCAGACTCGCCATCAGCCTGTTCTGCCTCGCCAGCCTCGCGGCCGCGTTCGCGGCCGAGGGCGACGCGGCGAAGAAGTCCTACGCGATTGTCGTTTCGGCGGGCGAGTTCGACCGCAAGGAGACGCCGGTGTGCATCGCCTCGCCGAACCCGGCGCAGACGCAATGGACGCTGCTCAACGACGCGGGCGCGTGGGTGGGAAGTCAACAGGACGCCAGGAAGCAGCTCTGGTTCATCGTGCCCGAGTTGAAGGCCGGCCAGAGCAAGACGTACACGTTGCGCGAGGGCCGCGTCCCGATGGAACCGCTGCCCTTCGCGGTGAAAGCGGCCAAAGATGGCGGCGCGGTGAAGATCACGGTCGCGGACAAGGAAGTCCTGCGCTACCAGGGCGAGAAGACCGAACTGCCGAAGGGCTTCCAGCCGCAGTACCAGCGCGGCGGCTACATCCATCCGGTCCTCACGCCGTCAGGCAAACTCGTCACGGACGACTACCCGCCGAAGCACATGCACCACCACGGCATCTGGACGCCGTGGACCAAGACGGAGTTCGAAGGCCGCCATCCCGATTTCTGGAACATGGGCGGCAAGACGGGCACTGTGGAATTCGTCGCGCTCGACGACACGTGGAGCGGCTACGTCTTCGCCGGCATCAAAGCGCGCCACAAGCAGGTGGACCTGAGCGCCAAGCCCGAGCCGAAGACGGCGCTGAATGAGACCTGGGAACTCATGGTCTTCAACGTCGGTTCGGGCGAGAAGAAGTACAACCTGTTCGAGCTCACGGTCACGCAGGAGTGCGCCTCCGCCAGCCCGCTGACGCTGCCCAAGTACCACTACGGCGGGACCGGCATCCGCGGGAACAGGCAGTGGGATGGCGCGGCGAACTGCGACTACCTCACCAGCGAGGGCATCACGCGGAAGGACAAGGAGTACGCGAAGCCCGATGGCCCGCCCGCGCGAGCGCGCTGGTGTCACATGGGCGGCAAAGTGGACGGCGCGCCGGCCGGCATCGCCATGCTGGACCATCCTGCGAATTTCCGCGCGCCACAGGCGCTGCGCCTGCATCCCGACGAACCGTTCATCGGCTACTGCACGTCAAAGCTTGGCGACTGGAGCATCGAGCCGGGCAAGCCGTACGCCGCGCGCTACCGCTACGTCGTTGCCGACGGGCCGGCGGACAAAGCCGAACTCGACCGCCTCTGGAACGACTTCGCCACGCCGCCGAAAGTTGAGGTGAAGTGAGCGCTGGCGCGCAAAGCTCGAAATCAGAAATCCGAAATTCGAGGGAAAGCGACAAACGGCAAAACGGAAATGCGCGGGCCGCAGCGGCAGTAGGCCGCGGCCCGAGGCCGAAAGCGGGGGAGAGATACGTATGATGTCCTCAGAACTCCCACGGTGACAAGAAAACCGGTGACAGACCATACCAATCTCCGTTCCCGCGCAGTGGTCAGGCGAACAACCGCGGGACCTTCGCCGGGCGACCTGGACTACAGACTCCACCCCTGCCGGTATTCGCGGTGGAGGCAGCGGTTGGCGTCTTCGTTGTTGGTGACTTTCAGGTTCGGGCCGTCCCAGGTCAGCTTCTTGCCGGCGCGCAGGGCGACGTTGCCCAGCAGGCAGACTTCGCTCAGCAGACCCGCGTGATCCACAAAATTGGCGCCGGCGGGCTGGCCGCCGCGACAGGCGTCCACGAACTCTTTGTGATGGCCGGGCGAGCGCGGGAGCAACTGCGCCGGCCGGCCGTAGCTGCGCTGCCGCGACTCGGGAATGAGGCGATGGCCCATCAGCACGCCTTTCTCGCCCACGTAGGTTACGTCCTCCAGCCCGCGGCCAGGCTCGAGTTCCTTCGGCGTGGGCGGCTTGAGGCCGCCGTCGTACCAGTTCAGCGTGACCGGAGGCATGTCGCCGCGCGCGGGGAACTCATAGCGTGCGATCACACCCAACGGATAGACTTCCCCGTTGTTCTTCGTGCTGCACGCCTCGATGGTTGTTGGATGCCCCAGTTTGAGCGCCTTGAACACGGTGGAGAGTTTGTGGCAGCCGAGGTCGCCGAGCAGTCCGGTGCCGAAATCCCACCAGTTCCGCCACGTCCACGGATGGTACGCGGGATGATACGGCCGCTGAGGCGCTGGGCCGAGCCACAAGTCCCAATCCAAGCCCGCGGGGACGGGCGGCGTCTCCGGCGGACGCCCGTCCCAGGCCGGCGAGGGCCAAAAGCGCGGACCGCTCCAGACATTGACTTCGCGGACCGGACCGATGGCGCCGCCCCAGATGAACTCGCACACCAGCCGCGCTTCCTGCTCCGCCTGCCCCTGATTGCCCAACTGCGTGGCGACTTTGGCCCGCCGAGCTTCCTCGGCCACCTGGCGGGCCTCATAGACCGAATACGTCAGCGGCTTTTCGCAATAGACGTGTTTGCGTTTCTTCAACGCAGCCATCGTGATCACCGCGTGGGCATGATCCGGCGTGGCGATCACCACCGCGTCCACGTCTTCCTTTGCCAGCAGCTCGCGGTAGTCCGTGTACGTTCGGCAGCCTTTGTAGGTCCCGGCCGCCTTCTCTTTGGCGTAATGCTCCTCGACAAGCTGCCGCGCCGGCTCGCGGCCCGCCTTCCGCTGTTCCTTGCCCTGCGACCAATTCCATGACAGGAAGCCGTCGGCCTCGGCTTGAACGTCGCACGTGGCCACTACCTGCACCTCGGCGAACTGCAGGAACGCGTTGATGTCCTGCAATCCCTGTCCGCCCATGCCGATGCCGGCCAGCGTGATCTTGCCGCTCGGCGCGACCTCTCCGGGGCCGCCCAGCACGTGCCGGGGCACCACGGTGCAGGCTGCCGCCGCCGCCGCGTGTCCCAGGAATGCGCGGCGCGAGATGCCGGGTTTGCCCTGCTTGGGAGCGGTGTGTTGGCTCATGAGCATGCCCTCCAATCCCGGGAATCGAAAGCCCGGCACTCACGAACACCGTCAGCCCACGGCTTTCCGCGCGGCACAGGCGCGGTGGTCGTGGATACGGTGCTTGCGGCGGCGTGTTGCCTTGCGCAGACTGACAATCGGAACGCCCCGCGCTCTCGCCTCCTCTTGCACTTGGAGCGCATGGTCATGCAGCGCCTCAAGGCCAGGGTGTTTGGCGGCGATTGCCGCGCGGACCCGTCGCAGGTCGGCGATGATTGGGTCTTTCCACATGGGTTACGCCTCCAGTTCTTCCGGCGTGCAAAGGCCGGGGATTGGCAGCCCTAGCGGCAGGTTCGCTGCCAGCAACGCCCGGCGTATCTGGACGCTGGCGATATGCCTGCAGTTCCAGGTTAGCAGATAATCCACGCGGTGCCAGGACGCTGCAGCGAGATGGAACGCATCGAGCGACTTCGACTTCGGCAGGTGCAGGGCTTCGCAGTATTTCCTGGCCAGTTGCAGGAGACCCGGCGTCTCCTCCAGCACGGGAATGCCGGAAAGAACAGCCAGCCGCCGTGTGATCATCTGTGGATCGCCCTTCGCCGCCTCCATGAGAACGTACGGTGAGATGACGAGGTCGAACTTCGGCCGCTGCAACCGCCACCACTCATGGGTTACCTGCTGGTGCGCCGCAACTATCAGGTCTCGACTGGGCAGTGCAGTCAGGTAGCTGACTACGCTGGTTTCCAGATAGACGGTTGCCTTCATCGCGAATGTCCTTGCCGCCCTTCCCTCTGGGCCGCTACCGCAGCCGCGTCTCCGCAGCCGCCAGCGCGCGCAGCAGCGCGCGGGCTTTGTTGAGCGTCTCCTCGTATTCGCGTTCGGGGACGGAATCCGCGACGATGCCGGCGCCGGCCTGCACGTGCGCGTCGTAGCTGCCGTCGGGACGGGCCTGCATCACGAAGGTGCGGATGGCGATGCAGGTGTTCAGATTGCCTTTGAAATCCATCACGCCCACCGCGCCGGCGTAAGGTCCGCGGCGGTCCGGCTCCAGTTCGTCAATGATCTCCATGGCGCGAATCTTCGGCGCGCCCGACACCGTGCCCGCCGGCAGGCACGCGCGCAGCACCTCGAAAGCGTTGAGGCCGCGGCGCATCTTGCCGGAGACGTTGGAGACGATGTGCATCACGTGCGAATAGTGCTCGATGACCATCTGGTCGTCCACCCGCACGCTCCCGTATTGCGAGACGCGGCCCACGTCGTTGCGGCCCAGGTCCAGGAGCATCACGTGTTCGGCGCGTTCCTTCGGGTCGGCGAGGAGTTCCTTCGCCAGCGCCGCGTCCTCTGCGGGATCCTTGCCGCGCGGGCGCGTGCCGGCGATGGGGCGCAGCGTGATCTGGCCGTCCTCGACGCGCACCATCACCTCGGGCGAACTGCCCACGAGGTGGAGATCGCCCATGCGCAGGTAGAACATGTAGGGCGACGGGTTGATCGCGCGCAGGCTGCGGTACACTTCGAACGGCGCGGCGCGGGTCTGGCAGGACAGCCGCTGCGACAGCACCACCTGGATGATGTCGCCGGCCTTGATGTACTCCTTCGCCTTCTCGACCGCCGCCATGTAGCCGGCACGATCGAGGTTCCCGCCGGAGGAAAAGGGGACATTCTTCTTTTCGCAAAGACCAAGACCCCTGTTTCTCCCACCGAGGCCGGGCGAAAAGAAGAATGTCCCCTTTTCCTCCCGCGGCGGCAGCAGTTCGTCGAGCGGTTCCATGGCCGGCGCACGCAGCCGCGTCACGGCTTTGTCCAGCGTGGCCATGGCAGCCTTGTAGGCGGCGGCGGGGCTGGACGCCGCGGCCGGGTCGGCGTGGTGCACGATCGTGACCGTATTCAGCACGTGGTCGAACGCCAGGATCGTCCGGTAGATCGGCACCAGCATGTCCGGGATGCCTTCGATTCCGGGCTCCTCCGGCGGAGAAGCCAGCAAGCGCGGCTCGATCAGCCGGATCACGTCGTAGCCCAGATACCCGACGGCGCCTCCGGCAAACGGCGGCGCGGGGGCCGCGGAAGCCGCCGCCGGCGCGCGGTTGGCATCGAGGTATTTTTGGAGGGCCGCGAGGGGGTCGCCGGCGTGGCGCGTGGCCTCGCCGCCGGGCCGTTCGATGACGTAACTCGGCTGCGGGAGGACATCCCCCCGGAAGATGACTTCAGGCGTGTTGCCCACAAAGCTGTAGCGCCCGATGCGGTCGCCGCGTTCCACCGATTCCAGCAGGAACGCATAGGGGCTGGGCGGCATGCGGCGGAACGCGCCCACGGGCGTGAGGCCGTCGGCCAGGAAGCTGCGCGTGACGGGGATCAGCCGCCCCGGATGCTTCGCGGCCAGTTGCGTGAAGGTTTTGAGATCGGGCGTGAGGCTCATACCGCGTGTCTCTCTTTCTCCGTTCACAGCTTGTCGGAAATCTGTTTGGATGGCGCCCGAGGCAGCACGCCTTCAATGATCTTCAGCACAATGC
>Ga0315282_10004081_pt1 | contig 25663 bp, 23 predicted proteins | sample YL17G07_20_MG_FD_203693 | JGI IMG/M metagenome (GOLD analysis project Ga0315282, IMG submission 203693) | Sediment microbial communities from Yellowstone Lake, YNP, Wyoming, USA - YL17G07_20 | ecosystem: Environmental > Aquatic > Freshwater > Lake > Sediment | place: USA: Wyoming | collected... | reverse complement strand
CAAATCATATCCAGCCTGCGCAGGTAGATGTCTGCGGTAAGCTCGCTGCCCTCGCAAAGATTCGTATACCAACGCCGCACATCCGGATCCGACAGCAACCGCCCACTCCGAGACCCATCACCGGTCATACCACCCCTCGCGCAATCCATTCTAAAGCGCCGAACGTCGGACTTCCCAAAACTAACAAGGTACCGCCCCCCACAGGAAGCTGGCGGGCCCGCGGGGATTCGAACCCCGGATCCCAGGCTATCTTCGCCACAGCTCCGAAGGCTTGCACGACACACAGTGTCACTGTGTCTTAATCCTGGCTCGACTACGGGCCCATGACCTCAAGCAGCCATACTCAGCATAATTGTATATGGTTTCACCGGTTCGACACCGTCGCCTATCCTCGAAGGGATGCTTGCGCGTCGGTTTTCGAGAAGCAAGATAGTTAGGTACGGTGATTGCACTATGCTGTGTCTGGGAAGGTGTTGCTATGACTGTGCTCGCTGATGTGGAAATCGAGAAACTCATCAAAAGAGGATCATTGACTCTGACCCCCTTCGATCCTAATTGTCTTAATGGAGCGGGATATGATCTGCGTGTGGCAAATGATGTTGTGATCTGCCCAGGTAAGCACGAGCTGGCAGCAACGCTTGAACGAGTTGAGCTTGGCGATGACATTGCCGCAACCATGCACATCCGGTCCTCGCTTGCTCGAGCAGGAATCATAGCAAGCCTAGCATTGATAGACCCAGGATTCCGAGGCCAACTTACAATCTCACTCTACAATGCAGGAACCGAACCATTTGTAATGAAAAGAGGCGACAGATTTGTGCAAGCGATCTTCCATCGTCTTAGCACAAAGGCGCGACGCCGTTACCATGGCCGATATCAAGATAGTCAAGGAATTGTAGAAAGACGCGCGTAGGCACTTCATTCTTTGTGTCAATCCGTGTCGAAAGTGTTATTACCAGTCGGCATGGACATGTGAATGCGCCCGACTTGTCAAAAGCATTGTGGAAGGCGACACATTGAGAACAGGTTCTCGCATATCCGACTTGAAGTATAAGCTAATGACGATCGAGCTTCTCAACCTCGCGAAGAACTACTACACGTACAGGGAACTCGCGCAAATAATCGGGCTCCCTGAAACCGTCCTGAGCAGATACGTGAAAGGACACGTGCTACCAACTATCGATCGCGCTCAGAACATAAACAGAACTCTTCAGAAGATAATGCGGCTCGAAGGTGAAATCCAGCAAAGAATACGCTTTGACGACGCCGGCTACTTTGACAATACGCGACTAATCTCAGACACCCTGCTGCTAGAACGGGCGGTCCAGCACGCAGTGAACGCATTCGCGGGCATGCGCATCACAAAGATCTTAGCAGCGGCCGTTGACGGCATACCATTGGCAGCACTGCTTGCTCACAGACTTGGCGTCGGACTTGTCATCGCCAAGAAGACACGCGAAGTTGGCGTCCGCGAGTTCATCGAAGAGGTCTACATACCCAGCAAGACCGCAATAATGGTCAGCCTGTACGTACCGAGAGACGCCCTAAAGAAAGGAGACTGTGTCCTCATAGTGGACGACGTGATTGATAGCGGAGAGACCCAGATCGCGTTAACTCGGATCGTTCAGAAGGCGAAGGCCGAAGTCACGGGTATGTATGCGCTAGTCGGAATGGGTGCGGACTACAAATCCAAGATAGAGGCAGTTACGCACTGCCCAGTAGAGATCGTGTTGCAGGTGGGCAAGAAGCCACTCCAAGAAGTGTAGTCTGGCTCAGACGAGCAAACGAGAATCAGAGCATAGGCGGCCCGGCTCTGAGCATTTCAGGAGTCAGTACACCATTCTCGGTTATGAAGCCCTCCACTAGCTCTACCGGAGTCAAGTCGAAGGCTGGATTGAACACCTCAACCCCTTTCGGGACTATTCTTTTGCCTGCAATGTGAGTAATCTCCTGCGCCCCTCTCTCTTCGATCTTCAGATCGATTTGATCTCCTTGAAGATGAAAGGTTGAGGATGGAGCGGCCACGTAGAATGGAATGTGATTTGCCTCCGCGGCAAGTGCGAGTAGATAGGTTCCTACCTTGTTGGCGACAAGTCTTCTTGTGATCCTATCGGCCCCCACTATGACCTTGCTGACCAATCCGCGACTCATTACATAGCCAGCTGCTCCATCCACGATTAACGTCACAGGTATCTTATCTCTAAGAAGTTCGAAGGTTGTCAGTTTGGCTCCCTGCAAACGGGGTCGAGTCTCGGTTGCGAACACCTGTACCTTCTTGCCCTGCATAACGGCGGTTCGAATTGGTGCCAAGGCCGTACCGTAACTGACCGTCGCAAGCGTACCGGCATTACAGTGCGTAAGAACGCGATCGCCATCCTGTAGTAATGCAGCCCCAAATTCACCGATCCTTCGATTTGCATGAACATCCTCGTCCGCCATCTTCTGAGCTTCTTCCACGATCTCCCGGCTTGTCTCGCTTGGTGAACTCGTTGACGCTTCGGCTTTGCGGAGAATTCTGTCTACAGCCCAGAATAGGTTCCAGGCTGTAGGGCGGCTCATTCGAAGAACGTTTGCAGCGGCTCTAAGCTCGTTCATGAATTGCTCCCTAGTCTTCGCCCGATTCGCCTCTGCGGCCAAAGCTAGGCCCATGGCGGCTGCTACACCAATCGCCGGTGCTCCGCGCACCACCATTGCCCTAATGGCCTTGGCCACTTTGCGATGGTCCTTGAAAGTCACATACATAAGCTTGTATGGCAATCTTGTTTGGTCTATCATGCGAACTTTGCCGTTTACCCACTCAACAGTTCTCAGCTCATGCATCGGAAGCAACAGCAAATGACCCTTCTACGAAACGAAGCAACGCGTAGAATTACCTTTCTACGGACAAACCTGTAGGTTTGTCATAGCGGGGTGGTCTCGGGTCCGGGTATGGGTCGTCGGGGGTTCGTCTCAGGCTTGTTGGTGCAGGTAGATTCAGTGGTCGCGACAACGCGTCGCGTCAAGAGTGGACGAAGACCTTGCATCGACTTCTGGAACTCTACGATGCCTAACTGGACAAAATCAAATGGCATCTTCACGGAAACCCTAACCTGGGGTACGTCGATGAACCGGGCAGGATCATCCAAATGCAGATTATGGAGGAATTACCCTTTTTCCGCTTCTCTTATCGAACATAATCGTCCACTGACCGCTCGGAGAAACACCTCTTATTACGAAATAGTCTGCATCTTCGTATTTGTCGGTGACTTCTGCTCTGTCCCACTGGTCTTTGGCGAACTCCTTCGCACGCCTTGCGGCTTCAGTTATGTTCATCTGGACTTCAGAACCCTTACCCCTGCTCGTCATTCTATTCCGTCTCTTCCGCCATTCTGGTCTGGTCAAATCAAATGCCTCTCCGTCTCCGAGACTAATTCTTTCAGGGGGATATTTCTGTATTCGCCAGTGGCTCTGCCCTTGCTCTGTGGCTCTAACCCAGCTGCCGCCGAGCTTCCTAGTTGCCTCATTGACTCGGCCCACTGATCACCTAGGAATCTGTCTGGCGCGATAGCCAGCGAGCATGTCGTGCGGATCTGCAAATCACTCTCAAGGCGGTTATGACGGCGGGTGAATCACACCAATGCGCAGTGATTCAAATCCGATTGACTAAGTCAGAGAGCAAGTTGAACATTCGTTACAGTACTCTCCCCGAAACCAAAATCCACGCCTGTCCTCCGGGAAACACGCGCTGTAGAATGCAAGTACTCCGAGCAAGAACCAAGAAACACAGGAAACTGTCGCACCAATTACCTTTTCGCTAACAAAACGTGTGCCAAATTTGTCTTCGCAAAAGCATTAAGCCAACATCGCCTTTGCAGAGCTAAAAGTGATCTTCGTGGAAAGCGGCGCTGACACTCAGGTCGGAACTAGAGTTGAAAACGGTACTGAAGGAGTGCAGTTTACACCTTGGACTGCGTTCTCGGACCGGCGTGGGGTATACATTCCTTACAAGCCTGAGCTGATGGAGTTGAGAGACCGAGGCTTTGGTGACCTAAAGAAGAGTAGGTTATTCTTCACCCCTTACGAGTCCTTCTACTTAGTCGAGAAACAGAGGATACGGGTGTTTGCACCTAAGTCGGATGATGAACTGTCTCTTAGAGGTCTAGTCCGGAGATTCTCCGTGGGCAAACCCGAGATCTGGATAAAATACTTGGTCTATCGTGACCTACGGGATAGAGGATATATAGTTCGCGAATCTGACAAGAAATTTGATTTCGATATATATGGAAAGGGTCCGCTTCGGCGACTCATCTCAATAGTCTATGAGGGGAGAGAGGCCAGCTTGCGAAAATTGCGAAAACTCTTGGCGATCTCAGACAAAGAGAAGAAGGAGTTGATTTTGGCCGTGGTGGATCGCAGAACTGACATAGTGTACTACACGCTGAGTTCATTGCACGTTTAGATCGCCGTTGTTTACTGAGTTATCGAACGGGTATGGCTTTGGGATTTGTGAGATTGCTCACTGTGGTTGCCGCGCATTACAATGGGGGCAGATCAGGGTGCCTGCCGGCAACCGGGCTCCGCATTGCACGCAATACCTAATCTCCCCTGGTGCGTAACTAGGAGATGCCGATGGAGTTGGTGCTCCAACTTCGGGGCCGGGCCGTCGGACAGATGACAGAATGACAGCGCCAATAACTCCTGAGACCAAGTTCAGCAAGAACTCTAGGGCGACTCCGGCTTGAACTACGGACAGTGGGGGAGATGGCCCAGAGGGAGGGGTGTAGAGACCAAAAGTGAACAGTATTAGGACGATTCCGAGGGAGAACGGATAGCTGAGAATACCGGACAAGCCTCCTGCCGCTGCTGCCTGACCTACCTTTCCGTGCAGCAGATATGCTGCAACCAATCCTCCAATCAATGCGCCGAGAGTCGATGCGAACGAAAAATCCGTGATACCCACGATTGCTGCCAATACGCCACCTACGACCAGCCCCCCGAGGGCGGCTGTGCCGACTTCCCTGCTCCTTGCTGGCATTCTAGTTCATTCGCCAAGATGCACCGCTCTATAAAATGTTGTACTTCAAGGGGTCGAGATCGGACTCACAAGATTATAGGACAGCTGTTCACAAGACGCCCTGCAAGCCTGTGGAAGAGTTGGCATCCCGAGTCTTCAATCTGCCGCGCGGAATGAAAGATACTGAACCCGAAGAGATGGCCCGAAGGTTGTGGCTGTACGACAAGATTCGTGAAGCGGTTCGCAGATACGGTTTTCAGATGGTTGAACCCACAACGATTGAGAATTTGAAGACGCTCGAGGCGAAGAGTGGACCGGGAATACGCAACGAGATCTACTGGTTCAAAGACAAGGCCGGTCGCAGTCTCGGCTTACGGTTTGACCTAACGGTCGGTTTGGCACGAATGGTCGCCAGCCGCTATGACCTGCCCGAACCAACAAAATTCGCTGCCATAGGAGGTAACTGGCGTTACGACGAACCGCAATTTGCACGATACCGATACTTCACGCAATGGGACGTCGAGATCTTCGGTTCGACGAGCCCATTGGCCGACGCTGAGGCCATTTGCGTCGGAGCAGACATCTTGAACGACGTGGGCTTGAGGGATTTCATCATTAGGATAAGTAACAGGAAGCTTACCGAGGCCTATCTTCGACAATTGGGCATTCGGTCTGGGGAGAGGTTAGAACAGTGCCTCAGGATCATGGACAAGGTCAGAAAGGAGGATTGCCGGAGACTAGAGAGGGAGTTCAAGGCACTCAAGATCAAAGACACTACCATCGAAGAGATCCTTTCGTTCATCTCCATGAACGGCCCGCCCGAAGAAGTTCTGCAGAGGTTAGAAAGCCTCAACTTCAAGGAAGAAGATGCAGGTGTTGGCATGAAAGAGTTGAAGATCCTGGCAGATTCGCTTAGGGCATTTGGCCGATCGACTTATTGCCAGTATGATATGAGCATCGTCCGCGGAATCGGCTACTACGACGGCATTGTCTTCGAAGCATACGATAAGGGTGGGGAGGATGTCGGCGCAATTTTCGGCGGGGGAAGGTACGACAAACTTTGCAAGATCTACGGAAAGCGCGACATTCCAGCCACGGGCGTAGCCGGCGGAATCGAGCGATTGATTATATCACTTGATCGCGCAGGACTTTTCCCGAAGAAACAGCAGATTGCAAAAGTCTTTGTCGCCACGGTTCGTGATCAAGTCATTCCTCAAGCCCTCGAAATAGTCCAGAAGTTACGAGAGAATGGCATCGCTACAGAGATCGATCTTAAGGGACGCGCCTTGGGAAAGCAACTTGAATATGCTAACTCACTGGGAATACCATACTTGATAGTAATCGGTCCCCAAGAAGTGCAGTCTCAGGTCGTTAAGATCAAGGAGATGTCCACCCGAACCGAAACTGATGTGCAAATATCGGACCTCGTGTCGAAACTTCAATCGCTAGGTTAACTGATATCTGCCCCCGAAGACCCCTTTCTCGCGCGATTGCAGGATTGCGTTCAAAGCAGCAAGAAGACACGACAGAATCTGACAAAACACTTGTCAGGGTCCTGCCCATCGATTATCCTCCGAATGGAGTATCGGTATTCTGACTCACGACTATTTGCTCAGGCGAATTAGGAACAGCCCTATGACCACTAGGACGCTTCCGCGAAACAGCGTATCCCACGCCAGATTGAATGGGCCGAAGCGCCAGTAAGCCGCTCCGTATGCGTTTCCTAGGTAAACCCCGCCAAGCGCGCAGACTAGGCCACCGATGTATTTTACACTCCTCGTCAAGACTCGCATAGTAGTCGACCTTATCGAGATCCATATCCTACCTCAATCAAGCATCGATTGCCTAGATTCTGGTTCCTGCCGACTCATAAGATCGACTAGGAGTGAAGTGATTCTGGAGAATGAAGCCACAGGTAGTCTCTGTGCTGGGCAGGCTTTCTGATCTCGGTTTTCGTTAAGCAGTCTTTACGGCAGCAGCCTCTTCCAATCCAAGTTCTTTGATCGATATCTCTCTCATCTTGAACTTCTGGATCTTCCCTGTGACAGTCATCGGAAATGTGTCGGTGAATTTGAAGTAAGTTGGCATCTTGAAGTACGCAATCTTTCCTTTGAAATACTCCTTCAGTTCGTCAGCAGTCGCCGTGACGCCGGGCTTCAGCTTGACCCAAGCCATGACCTCTTCTCCATACTTCTTGCTGGGAACTCCAATGACTTGCACGTCGGAGATCTTCGGGTGCGTGTAGAGAAAGTCCTCCACTTCTCTTGGAAAGATCTTTTCTCCGCCCCGACTGATCATGTCTTTCGTCCTTCCTACAATATTCAGATACCCATCTTCCCTCATCACCGCGAGATCTCCCGTGTGCATCCATCCTTCAGGATCAACTGCCTCCTTCGTAGCCTCCGCATTGTTCCAATATCCCAGCATTACGACGTATCCGCGAACACAAAGCTCTCCTGCAGTTCCTCGAGGAACAGTATTTCCGGTTAGCGGATCAATGACCTTTGCCTCCACATGATGATGCGCCTGTCCCACAGTGGAAACACGAAGCTCCATCGGGTCGCCAATGCGAGTCTGGAATGAGACGGGTGAGGTTTCTGTCATTCCATAACAAATCGTTATGTCTCGCATACCCATATCCGAGATCACTTTCTTCATCACCTCAACTGGGCATGGAGAACCTGCCATGATGCCGGTTCTCAAGCTTGAGAGGTCGTACTGTTTGAAGTTGGGAAGGTCGAGCTCAGCGATGAACATTGTCGGGACACCATGAAGAGCCGTGCACTTCTCCTCTTCAACAGTCACAAGGACGCTTTCTGGGTCAAATGAATCTCCTGGAAGAATGATGGTGGCGCCATGTGTGACGCAAGCCAGGTTTCCTAGAACCATCCCAAAACAATGATAGAATGGGATCGGGATACAGAGCCTATCGCGATCGGTGAATCTCATCTCCTCTGCGGCAAAGTAGCCGTTGTTTAGTATGCCGCGATGCGTGAGGGTGGCACCCTTTGGGAAACCTGTCGTCCCTGACGTATATTGGATGTTGATTGGATCATCGGATTTCAGGCCCTCTTCTCTTTCCTTCAATTCGCAACTTGAGGCCTTCTTCCGTCCAATTTCGTTGAATCGATTCCAGCTGAGCATTCCGTTATGTGGTCTGTTAGTACTGTCTACTAGCGTCACAATTCTGCTAAGTGAGGGAACCTTGTTGGCATGAATCTCTTCTTCGACGTTTTCTGGTAGGCTCCGTATCTCGGGGATAAGTTCGTAGATCATCGAACGATAGTCCGATGTCTTGAATTGGCTTGCCGTTATGAGGAAGCTTACGCCTGATTGATTGAGAGCGTATTCTAGCTCTGGAATCCGGTAGGCAGGATTGATATTGACTAGAATTGCTCCAATTTTTGCAGTCGCCAATTGGACTAGAACCCATTCCGTGTTGTTGGGTGACCATATTCCAACACGTTGCCCTTTCTTCACTCCGAAACCAAGAAGCGAGATCGCAACGCTGTCGACCGCGTTTCTAAGCTGGCCGTACGTAAATCGTTGCCTTTGACGTCTCGATATGAGAGCCTCGTTATCGGTGTACTGCGCAGCTATTTCGTCGAAGAATTTGCTTATCGTTTTGTCAATCAACGGCTTTCCGGTTGGCCCTTCGGCATAGCTGGGGGCGGCCTTCAATTCGCGCACGACCATCGACATACTGGGTTCGGTTGATGGAAAGAAGAATTCTTGGTATCTTCAATACATACAGTAATTGATTCCCGACCCTCAGCTTGCGTGCTGACTAGCCAGCGGGGTCGGTTTTTCTCTTTTCTCTATGTTTCGACGGCGAAAAAGCGAACTGAGTCTAGCACCCTGAACGGGTAGTGGCAGAGCTATCTCACACTTGATGAGCCGCTTTTCGTTTCGTGCTCACGGTTCTATGGCGAATCTTCGCGAGTTGAGATTGTCGCGACTACAGTGCCGGTACGATCCCTGGAATTCTCGGAAATGGCTGAACTTCCGCCACGTGCTTGACGCCGCAGACATAAGCGACGAACCTCTCGATTCCTAGTCCGGCTCCTGCCGAGGGTTTCAGTCTTCCATCCTTTGCGAGTCCAAGCATGAAATCGTAGTCCTCCTTTCGGATCCCATCTCTTTCCAACTTACTGACGATTTTCGAGTACTCATACTCCCTTTCTGATCCCGAAGCTGCTTCCCCGTATCCCTCGGGCAAGATCAGGTCGAAATTTCGCCACCTCTTGGAGTCCTCGTCTTCAAAATCGTAGAATTCTCTCGGTATGTCCGTGATCCATATTGGATTCGTTGTTTTCTCTGAGGCACTTTCTGCCCAGTCTCTGCCGTACTTTTCCTCGAGCTCTTTTTTCCTGTAGACCTCGAACGGGGTCTTTGGGACACCTACATCTCTTTCGAGCACTCTCAACTCATCATGCATATTTTCCTTCACCGCCACTATCGAGCGCCTAAGGAGGTCCTCGAAGATTTCGAGGACATCTTCCACTTTTCCTTTCGCGATTTCGATGTCGAGTTGCGTAAACTCGTAGAGGTGGTGTCCGCTCTTCATCCGTTCTCGGGACTCTATCCTGATATTCGGTGATAGTATGAAGATCCTCTCCGGTCCTAGCGAGGTTAGCGTCATCTTGTGAATGATCATGCTTTGCATGGTTCGTACTGTCTCCCCGTAGATCTCCAATTCTATCCTCTTCTCTATGCTCGCTCCGGGATCCGGCTGCAGAGGATCCGTTGACTTAGCAAGCATAACTGGAAGGATCCAGCTGAAGCCCGTTTCAACCAGCCGTCTCGTCATTGTGCTCAACATTCCAGTTTGCAATTTGAAAACAGCCCTCCTTTCTTTGCTTCCGAGGTCCTCTATTAGCCGCCCTGGATTAGTGATGTCTGGATGTCCAGTCAAGACAACCGCTGGTCCTTACCTGCCCCTCATTTTCGGCGCTACAGATAAGCTATTTGCAATTTTTCTCGAATCTTTTACAGTTTCAGTGGCATTTACATAGGACTTTTCGTAATAATTACAACCATGAGCTTATCGCTTGACGATAAGGATCTGAGAATCCTTAGGATAATTCAGGAAAATTGTCGTCTCACTGCGCGAGAGATTTCGGATCGGACCGGCGTACCTGTCACGACCGTATTCGCCAAGATCAAAAGGATGGAACGTTTGGGAGTGGTCAGGGGTTATCATGCTGTTCTTGAAGCTTCAAGACTGAATGCGGGCACAACGGCGTTCGTTTTCATATCGTTTGAATACAAAGGCAAGCATCGTGTTCTCTCGCAGAGGAAGGTCGCTAAACAGATCGCAAACCTCGCGGAAGTTCAGGAAGTCCACATAATCTCCGGGGAATGGGACATTCTGACCAAAGTAAAAGCGAAGGATGTGGAGTCTGTTGGTAGATTCGTCGTCGACAAGCTCAGACTCATAGTGGGCATCGAGAAAACGTTGACGTGCTTCGTCTTTGAGTCCGAGAAGGAAACGACGGCAATTGCGCTGTAGGTTCCTTGGTGCAACAGGTCGACAATGGCTCCGGAGAGCGGCGCCAGATATACAGAGAAGCGTGATAAGCGGCACATGCTCACATGTCGTACATGATCGGACACCACCACGAGGATATAACGAAACTCGCGAAGAAATCACCAGATTCACAAGAACGAACGACGTGTAGGTGTCTGCACCTAGGATACTACGGCTTTCTGATCCTTCAGTCCGTGCCCTGTTATGATGCAGACAACCTGGTTATCGGCTCCTACCAGGCGCGATTTCCGCGATTTGATCAAACCCGCGACTGAAGCTGCGCTCGCTGGCTCTGCAAAGATACCTTCGTGATCGGCTAGCAGTCGCTGCGCACACACTATGTCGCCATCCGTTACCACTAACATTGCTCCCTTCGATTCTCGAACTGCTGCAAGCGCTCCTTTCCACCGAGCTGGTGCACCAATTCGAATCGCACTGGCCGATGTCTCCGGATGCTTCCAGAAAATCACTCCTTCAGCGCCTGTCGCGTAGGCGGTAGCAATTGGTGCTGCCCCAGAAGCCTGTACTCCAATCATCCTAGGAGTCTTGCTCGCTATCTTCAGTCTAGTAGGTTCCTTGAATCCTTTCCAGATAGCACTTATGTTGCCGGCGTTTCCGACCGGGACGAATACGCAGTCAGGAATCTTGCGCCCTAGTTGCTCCCAGATTTCGAAGGCAACTGTCTTCTGCCCCTCGATTCTGTAGGGGTTAATGGAGTTGGCGAGGTAAACGCTGTTTTTCTTTTCAGCAATTCCTCGTGCCTTCTCAAGGGCTTTGTCGAAGTTACCGTCAACGTCAGTAATCTTCGCGCCATGAACAATCGCCTGCAGTAGTTTGCCCTTTGCGATCTTGCCTTTCGGAATCAGGACCTGGGCTTTCAATCCGGCTTTGGCTGCGTAGGTTGCCATCGAAGCGGACGTGTTTCCAGTGGAAGCGCAGAGAACAGATTTGGATCCGATTTCTACAGCTCTCGTGATCACGACCGTCATCCCTCTGTCTTTGAATGAGCCCGTGGGGTTCTGGCCTTCATTTTTGAAGAAGAGGTCGTGGACATGGATTCTCTGTGCAAGTCGCTTCGACCGAGGCAGTCCGGTTCCGCCCTCAGACTTTCCCAAGCGAGCGGTTAAAGAAGTTAGTTGAACTACGAATGGGTCTGATGCGAGCAGACACTTCTCGCGCTCCGCGGTCAGGAAGAACCCACGTGCTCCAGCATCACTTTTTCCTTATGATTTTCATGTGTCCAAGCACCACTGCTACGACGACAACTATCCCGACTATTGCTGGTCGGAGCAGAGGAATCTGGCCGGAAGGAGCCAAAGTCTGCGTTCGGATGTGGGTCAGCGTCTGAGTGAAGGCTACCACGGGAGTATGGATTGATGTAGCGAAAGCTACGATCGCAACGACTTGCGCTGACTCTGCTCAATAATGCGGTGTGTCATCTACCCACGTAGAATTTGTCTGTCAATGGGAACGGGGGTGCGTCTTTCATCACCCACCCATTCATGATTGGGTCCCCTGTGTTGACTACGGTATAGGTGAAGACCAGTTTGATTTTTCCACTATCGGAAGCCTTCAGGACGCTGACTGTTTCACCCTGCAAATCCTTAATCTCGGCCACCTTCTGGCCCATTGAGACCAAGTCGCCTGTTCCAACTGTTTTGTAGACGATTCCTCCTCGATCAGCGATGACATTGAATTTCTTCTGTGCGATCTTGTGTCTTACGCTGATCTGCGGAGATCCATCCAGAATTCCAACGTATTGCAGTATGTTGTGTATTCCGTTCATGTGGATCGTAACATCGTCTTCAGTTATTTTGCCGACGCCTCCTGCCTCTGCCATGATCGAGGGTACGCCCATCTTTGCTGCTTCCAGGAATAGCCCCTTTGCTAGTTCTGGGGTTCTGCAATCCATCTCTGCCAACCCGAATATCCTGGCCATGGCTTCTGATTTGGTATCAACTTCCTTGTTGTTCACCTTTGGAAAGACGATGTATGGTTCTAGTGCTTCGCTAGGTTCACCTCCATGGCAATCAATGTGGTAGTCTGCTTTCGCTATGATGTCACTAAGCAGGAAGTAGGCTATTCGATGGCTAATAGAACCATCAGGCATGGCAGGATAAAGGAACATCAGATTCACGTTGTCAATAGGATTGACATAGGGGCTTCTTGCCTGAAAGGCAGGCATGTTGATTACAGGTACTGAGATGATTGTGCCGTGAAGTTCACGGGGGTCGATCTTCTTGCAGGTTCTTATCACAGCTTCGATTGCCGCGTACTCGCATGGGTGAAGTCCTGCGGTAAGGCATAATGTTGGGCCGTCTCGTACTCCGCTGATAATCCAGAGGGGTAGTTCTATTGGGCCACTCGGAGTCTCGCCAACTCTCACAAAGCCGAATTTCTTCTTTCCACTTTCTGCTGAAATATCTCCGATCTTTATTGTCTTCGACATAGAAAACCCATTGACAGCCCGCTTGAAACCGACGAAATAATAAGTGTTGTGAGCTCGGTGCTGGTCAGTTTGATTCCTGCAAACTGGACTGTCGCTTCGCTCGGCTCATGGATCCTCATTTTCTTCGAAGAACAGTTGTGTTTGAAGGCTTGGAAGAGATGCCCGTCATGACCAGAATAATCAGGAGAAGATTGATGGCTGCGTCAAAGATCAGAGGCGAGAACACCGCTCAATGTAATCCGAACCCTCGAAGGTTCGGATGGTCTCTGGCTGTCATCACAGGTCGCACAGCCATTGCTTTGACGGCCTGAGTCTGTGTCGCGCGCTGCACGAACTTAGTGTGCATCTCTTTGAGATTACGTTTGACGCTTGGCTTTGAAGACTTGACCGGCATGCAAAGGCGCGAGCTGTGATGAGTATTCGACTTCGAATCTTCATCGAGGTATCGTTCGCGGTTGCAACGGTCCCGAGCTGCCCTTCAGGGCAGCGCTCAAGGCGGAGTTTTCGGATGTTTCTCCAGCAGCGTTTCCTCATTCTCTTTTAGTATGGCGGAAGGCCTTGGTCGAATGAGAACTCTAGTCTGTTGTACTGTTGCCTTAGTTGTATGACTTCCTGCTTCACAGTCGCTGGCGGCACGTTATCAAGCAGGCATTTCCTAATCAACCTGGCTACGTCTGCCATGGTTGACTCCTTCATTCCTATTCTCGTGAGCTCGGAGACTCCGAAACGGACAGCTCCAGACTTCCTTTCCTTGCGATCCCCCGCCAGGAAACCCCTATTCGCTATTATGTTGCATGATGCTAGCGCTTTTGCCGACTCTATCCCTCCTCTTCCAGTGGGCCTAACGTCCAATAGTATTTGGTGAGTCTCCGTGAATCCTTTATGTGAGGCGACGACTGTGAATCCTTCGTCGTTCAACGCTTGGCCCAACGCTTTTGCATTTCTGATTATTTGATCAGCGTATTTCTCACCGTACTCGATCATCTCAGCTGCTGCTACTGCCAATGCTGCTACTCGATTCTGGTGGTAGTTGTCGAATAGCGAGGGGACCATCGCTATATCCAGTCTCTTTAGAACGTCTTCGTCGGCGTTTGAGAGTACTACGCCTCCTTGTGGACCTGGGAACGTCTTGTGAATACTGCCAAAGAGAGTGATTACGCCTTCTCTAAGGGGATCTTGAAAACGTCTTCCTGCTATGAGACCGAGGACGTGTGATCCGTCATATGTACAGTAAGCCCCGACGTTGTCGGCAACGTCCTTCAACTCCCTGATCGGTGCTGGGAATAGGATTCGGCTTGCACCAAAAACTAGGAGTTTCGGCTTGATGCGCTTGATCTTCTTCTTTGCTGCCTCCAAATCTATTGTGAACTCTTTGCTGTCAAATGGCCAATGCTCAATCTTTCGACCCATCAGTATGGCAGCGTCGTCCCACCCTTCTCCATGTCCGCCGCTCTCTATGTCCGTCGTCACAATCACGTCGCCAACGTCTGTTAGAGCGGCCCAATTGCCAAGGATTGCCGCGCTGCCTGACAGCGGCCTGTAGTCGGCGTACTTGGCGCGAAAGAGTTGTTGAAGCAACTTTTGGCAAATCTTCTCCACTTCCACAATGTGATCCAGACCCTCGTACACTTTGCCTTCTTCGTAGGTTGCCCAATTGGTGGCGAGAGCCGGTCCCACAGTATTCACGTAACGACATCCAAAATCTGTAGGCAGTCTATTTCGAACTGAAGGACTTGCGATATTTTCAGCGGCTATCATATTCAGACAGTTGCTCCTCCATTCGATGTGTCTTCTCTCTAGTTCAACTATTTTTTCGAGGACTTCTCTGCTCATCGCAACTCACGCCTGTTGACGGAGCGTGGATAGCTATAACGCTTTAGAATGTGAGAAGGATACTCAGCTTTTTGCTCTGATATTTTGAATCTGCAAATCAGCGAGAACTTCGTTAGCCTTCAAAGACAAATGGAATAATCTACCTCAACTCAATACATCCCGAAGAACTCCGCGTGGCGGCAAGGAAGCGGTGCAGCTACTTGTGGAAGGGCAGTGGCGTACCGTTAGACCGACAGACGCACATGGAAATCAATACTCATCTAGCATGGGGGCAGGCGTTCAACAGCCTCAGTCCTAGCAACGTAGAACTTCCAATGGACTTGAAACGTGAGCAAAAGGTTGGGTCTTTACTTCTCGAGTAGGCTTGTGAAGAAGTCGTGGTGTTCTTCTTCGTCCTCTTCTATTTCTTCGAAGATCTCTTTTGTGGCAACGTCGCCTTCTTTCTGCGCTAGCTCCATGATCTCCTTGTACATTTTGATGGCCCCCTCCTCAGCCTTCACATCCAAAGTCAACATCTCAGTCAGGGTTTCGCCGACTTTTATCGGGCTAGGCTGTGTCGTGGGTTTTCCTCCAAGGTACCAAAGGCGTTCAGCAACTTTTTCGGCATGCTTCATTTCATCAACGGCAATTTTCTTGAACCCTTCAGTAACGACGAAATGCTCAACGCCCTTCCATTGGACGTGTTGCCACATGTACTGAATCGCTGCCTGCATCTCGTCTGCAATTGCATTGTTCAACATTCCCAGCAACTTAGCTGAAGCCATCTAGTTCATCTCCCAAACCACTTGCAGGTGTCGAAATATAACCGTTCGCACACGTTACCGTCATAGAATCTGAGTCTACGAAATCAATGAGCTCACAAGACCACAGTTAGTCTCATCATGTGCGCTAAACTGAGTTGCCGCTTATTTCGTGTACGTGGTACTAGTGGTGCGCACACACACAAAATGGCCCCTCTCTTTCCTGTCCTGTTCCATGGGGAGACCGGATCACAACGCTTCCGTATCTGGGGAGAGAGATGACACAGGATTATGGATATGCCTTTCTAGGGAGGACATGAATGTGATCGGTCGAGTCTGGCATGGCTGGACTACACCAGCGAACGCTGACGCTTATGAGTCGCTCCTCAAAAGCGAGATTTTCTTGAGCATAAGAAAACGTCAGATTATTGGTTACCGTGGAATTCACTTGTTTCGGCGGAACGTGGACGATGAGGTGGAGTTCGTTACAGTCATGTGGTTTGACTCGACAGAGGCTGTTCGAGCTTTTGCGGGAGAAGATTATGAGGCGGCAGTTGTCCCTCAGAAGGCAAGAGCTTTACTTTCGCGATTTAATGAACGCTCGCAACACTACGAAGTCAAGGCCGAAATGAAGACGTGACCTTGCATTCTGTCAGCTACCTTGAAGGGGTTTCCTAGCGCGCACACGCTCGTCTCTGTGCATGCATCATAATTTGAACCGTTGTCCGTGGTTCGTTTCTTGGATCTGTGTGTGTGCTCTTCATGGTGCGGGCATCGTAATTTGAACTCTAGTTACGCGTGGCTTTGGCTAGAGTTGCATCATCTATTGATGCAAAAGCTAAGACAAATCGTCAGTCCTATATTCGGCTTGATTATGTGATGATGTGGGAGACTGTATTGAGACAAAAGGAAGTGGCCGAGGTCAGAGTTGGGGATGTGATGACCACTCCTCTCATTTCCATGGATGAGGAAGATTCAGTAATAGAGGCGGCCAAGCTAATGGACGAGAAAGATGTATCTTCCGTTCTTGTAAAGCACGGAGAGGAGTTTTCAGGTATTATTACAGATCGTAACATAATCCGCCGAGTCGTATCCAAAGCATTGGATCCAACGAAAGTCAAGGTGCGCGAAGTGATGACATCTCCGTTGATAACGATCAGTCAAGAAGCCACAGTTGACGACGCTGCGAACAAAATGAAAGAGAATAGCATACGAAGATTGGTGGTGGAGAAGAATCACCAGAAAGTGGGGATAATCACGGAGTCAGACATGATCCGTATCGATCCAGAAGTGCATTTCTTGATTAGGGAGCGATCGAAACTGGAAGCGCGACCAAGCCCCGCCGAGCCTCGTAAGATAGTCTTGGCTGGATTCTGCGAGCAATGCGATAACCACTCAAGTGAGTTGAGAAACGTCAACGGTACATGGCTCTGCGAGGATTGCAGGGCGTAGCAGCATGGTTCATAATCCTACGTAGCGAAGTCCGATTGCGAGCGTACAAAATTCGGTCTCCATGACAGTATTATCAGATTTCCGGATTGTTCTCGACCGAATTTGAATTATCAACTTTGTGTGTGTATGGGTATGATGGTGCGAGCAACAGAATTTGAACCATAGAATTCCTACCCTATGCAGTCCACAGAACCCCGGCTGGAACAGGGCGCTCTCGGAACCGGTATTCTGGCGAGCAGAAAAGGATCCGGATAGAATTTACGGTGGACCGGGCGGGATCTGAACCCGCAGACTTCCCGTCAACCTATTGTCGGACGGAAGGAAGGACTCGGACAAAATTTGTGGCGGGCCCGCGGGGATTTGAACCCCGGACTTCTGCACCACGGCGTATGATGTGGTTCTACAGCTTTATCCGGTGTTCCTTAGGGGGTTCGGCAACCAGCCCCACTTGAAGCGGGATCTGCCGCTCTATCCAACCTGAGCTACGGGCCCACCTCGAAGTTCCCCTCCCAAAGTAAAAGCGTTGAGGCTGTCTGAATGATTCGGTCCTGTCGTATGGAGATCCCACGTTCTTTGACCTACGGAGTTCTCTGCCACTCAGGCCGCTCTGACTGGGCGCCGGAGGGTGAAGCCTGCTGATCCTAGTCCATTAGGAGGGCGCTCAGTTTGCCCTTATCATGACTCGGCAAGAGAACGCATCTTATGTCTAAGAAATCGTTAGATAAGTCGACATCGATGACCTACGTTAGCAAGCTGACCTCGGCGGGTCAGCTGACGATACCGAAGAAAATCAGGCAAAGGCTTGGATTGGGAGCGTCATCGCTAGTTGTCCTAAACGAGGTTGGAGATGTGGTGTTGCTTAGGCGTTTCGAAGCGGACGAAGGGACCTTGAAGTTCCTGCGCAGAAAGCTCAGAAAGACTTGTCTGACCAAGGTACGGTAAATAAGATCGTTGAAAAAGAACGAGCAAAGCTTTGGAAAGAAGCGACTGAAAGTTTTCGTTGACGCCAACACTATCGTCAGTGGATTGCTCTTTGAAGAGAATGAGGCTCTTCTCCTGAAGCTGGGGGCATTGGGCGCCTGCAGTCTAGTAATGACTCGCTATGTCCTAGACGAGGTCGCACGAGCTCTCAGAGCAGAAGATTTCCGCTTGGGTGACGAGGAAGTCGCCTAGCTGCTTTCACATGCGAACAAGTGCATGGTCGTCTACGGAAATGTGGCATGAAAGAAGCTGTATGAATGCTTGTCAAGACTCGATGACAAGAAGGATGCACATGTCTGGGCGGCTTCTGACAAGCTGGACTGTGATATCCTCGTAGCAGGAGACAGAGAATTGCTGAGAAAAGCAACCAGAGCCAAGACTACAGAGGAGACGTTGGAGATTCTTCTCGGCAAAGCAGGATACCTTTAGAACTCGACGAGGAGGTGAAACGGCAGGACTCCTAGCGCGCCTACAAGGCCGCCAGTGATCATCACGAAGACCTCATCTGGTTCGTTTTCACGAACCTTAAAGGAACGGATGGGCATGACGATTGTTATGTGCGGGGATTCCCGAGCCAGGTCAAAGGGGCAGGACCGCCACGCAGCGCGGTGCCACACTTAAGATCGGATCGCGATCTTTGGGCTAGAGAAGGCATCCTGTGGCGTAGAGTTGGACGCGCAAGCCTTCAGGGGTTCGAATCCCCTTCCCCGCACCAACGAGAATTCTCAACACTTTGGCAGGTGAGAATGTACGGTTTCACGGTTCGGTTGAGCTCTTCAAGGGTGATAACACCCCTCACATGATCCTTGATCAACCTACGCACATACGTTGCTGCGCACCAAACCTATCGCAAACGAGAAGAAGACAGACTCAGTGAAGACTGTGCTATACGAGAAAGGAAGACAGGCTCGATAAAGATTGTCGTCATAGCCCCCGTTGTGATCACACCCTAGCTTTGCGTTTGCATACGGCCACGGAACCTGTCACACACAAGGCCCCGCATAAGGGGTCTTGGGCGATTGAGTTTTGGATTCCAGAACCGAAGCCTTACCTGCAGTTTGGACAGCAAGATGTAATCTCGAGTTTGTGAGTAATGAGTTTGTCTCCTAGTCTAGGCTGGAAAAATGACTTTGCCTGACTCCTTTGTGATGCTTAGGCCTGGTGCTCTCTGCCGCAGAGCCTGAGAGAATTCTGCTGCTCCAATCAGTTCCGTAAAGGCCTTTACAGACGGTTTGCTCGAATGCGACTTAGCGACCAAGAAATCGTACTTTTCATCGTCCGTCTTGATAAAATCAAGACCTGACATAACAGCTACGCTTTTGATACCAAAACCCACATCGGCTCGATCGTTTCTGACGGCCGCGGCAACGGCTGAATGTGATTTGGCCTCATAGTCGTAACCTTCGACTCTTCTTGAAAGATCTGCAAGTTCGGAGTTCTGGGTTTTGGCGAGTTCGTTTAGATGCTTGTCGATCAGAAGCCTCGTCCCAGATCCTCTGTTCCGATTGATGAAGCGAATTGCCTCTCTCGTTAGATCTTGGAATCCTTTGATGGCCTTTGGATTCCCGTGCTTCACAATCAATCCTTGCTCGCGGTTGTAACCACGGACCAAGAGCACCGACTCAGTTAGATCGAATCTTCTGATGAAGGGGATGTTGTATTCTCCCGAGGCTTCGTCTTGAAGATGAACCCCCGCGAGATCTGCTTCTCCCCGTCTGACTGCATGGAATCCTCCTGTCGACCCAACGTTTATTGTTCTTCCAAAGAAGCTCGTGTCTCTCTCCCTTAAAATTCCAAATGCAATGTCCAATCCAACGCAGTGACTTCCAATTGCGACCAGAGAGGGAGGAGCCAACTCCCTTCCAAATAACTCGATTTCCATTTTCTCGCCTTCAGCCACATACTCCTGTGTTTCAGGAAGATCCGCAAATCCGTCTGCTAAGGAAAAGGAGCTTATCGCTCCTGAACCGCTCTGCATTCGATAGGCCGACAATCCACCGTTGAGCCGCGATATGAGTTGCACCGGCAATAGCTCACGACGACCCCGAGCTTTGAAGAACTTCATCGGCGAAAACGCCTGCACTCTTACGGGCTTGACCTCGGCCCTATTGGCCAAGCGTCTTATGACTGGGGCCACGAGTACATGGAATATCATAAGCGCCGAAGTCGGGTAGCCCGGTAACCCGAAGATGAGCTTGTCTCCAACAAGTCCCACCAGCGCCGGCTTTCCAGGTTTGAGGGTCAGACCATGGACAAGAACTCCTGGTTCACCAAGTTCATCAACTGCTTTGTAGATCAGATCTCCCGGCCCTGAAGAGGTGCTGCCCGACGAGATCACGATATCTGAGTCCTGGAGAGCAGACTGAAGTTGATTCCTAATCGTGGAGTAGTCATCGGGTAGAATCCCAAGAAACTTCGCCTCACCGCCGCACTCGGCAACTGAGGCGGCTATTGCCGGACCGTTCGTGTCATAGACTTTCGCAAAGTTTAGCGGGGTGCCTGGTTTGACAAGCTCATTCCCGCTGGAAAAGATCACAATACGCGGCTTCCGATATACAGGAACTTGATCGATGCCAGCGGCGGCTAACAACCCTATTTCTCGAGGCGTCACGGTCTGTGATTTCCGGAGAAGCAGCTCCCCACACATCACATCACTCCCAGCACTAGTAACATTCTCGCCAGGTGAAACAGCTCTGAATATCAGAACTTGGTTGACGGACCTCTTCGTATACTCGACCATGGCTACCGCGTTCGAACCATTAGGCATCGGTGCCCCTGTCGCTATCTCAACGGCATCGCCTTTTGAGACAGTGCGTGCTAACGAATCTCCAGCTTCCACCTGAGCAAGCACTTTCAGCTTCTGCGGATTCTGTTCATCCGCGTGGAACGTGTCTTCCGCTCTGACAGCGAACCCATCCATTGCAGCGCGATCGAAGCCGGGCACGTTGGTGGAAGAGAACATGTCCTCGGCTAGAACTCTTCCAAGTGAGTTTTCCAGCGAAACATGCTCAAGTAATGGTGCCTTCGGTTTCCATGAAGCCGATATCGTGGAGATGGCGGTCTCAAGACTCTGGAGTTCACGAAAAATCTTCCTCTCACTTACCAGTTTGACTCCGCTCCCACGGCCTGAACAGTTCTGCCTCCACGAGTTGGCCTTCCTCATAGCCCTCAGTGTGCTCGGGAATTATGATGAACCCGTTGGCTTGAACGAGACTGCTCAGAATGCCCGCTCCTGAAGTCCTTACAGGTTCTGCCACGAAACCATCTCGACTCGCGGATACTATGACGCGAACGTAGGTTCTGGATCCAAGAATCCCGGCAACGCGTCGATTCAGCTTCACTTTGATTGTTGGTCTTGGCATACGATCTGTTTGGAGCAAGTGGCTTGCTAGGGGATAGACAAATTCCAGGAAAGCAATGTATGCGGAGACCGGATAGCCAGGCAGTGAGATGATCGGTTTCCCATCCACAACACTCAGTCCAGTCGGCATAGAGGGGCGCATTGCGACCCCGTGAACTAACATGCCCGGCTTACCCAAACTGTTGATAACCTTAGGAACGAAGTCTTCCGGTCCGACGGATGTGCCAGCTGTAACCAGCACTATATCCGCGGTCTGAATTCCCTCCTTCAGTCTGGCACTTATTTGCTCGAACTCATCGGCAACGATCCCCAGATCAACAGGTTCACATCCCAACTCCCGAATGGCCCCAGTCAAGATTGGGCGATTCACGTCTGGGATGCGACCTGATGCCGAATCGACCCTATCCCCAAGCTCGTTGCCTGTCGAGAGGACAGCGATGCGCAGTCTTCGCACCGCAGAGACCTCATTCAGTCCAAGATAGGTTAGCATCCCTAGATCCTGCGGCAATATTCGCGTCCCTTTCTTCAGAATAAGGGCCCCTTCGCGAACGTCTTCTCCGATCCGCGAAACGTTCTCGCCCGGATGAACTCCGCTCGAAATCTGAATGTCTCCGTCTCTTTGGCGCGTCGTGTGTTCAACCATTACAACCGCGTTTGCACCCTCAGGCATCTGAGCCCCTGTGACGATCGAGATGGCTTCGCCTTTCTTTACGCTGATTTCTGGGGTAGATCCCATACTGATGCTACCCGCTGATCTCAAGATCACAGGTGCCACGGTCGACGCACCGTAGGTGTCTTCGGCTATGACAGCAAATCCGTCCATGGCCGCTCTATCAAAGCGTGGGACATCGATAGGCGAGGACACATCCTTGGCCAAGATCCGGTGCAGTGCCATGGAGGTGGGCACAGTCTCGATTTCTGGCGACCTCTTCGGCAAGTTGCTTAGGAGAATTCGAAGGGCTTCATCGACTGGAGTCAGATGTTTGAATCCCGAACCGCTCGCGCCACGTTCGTGCACGTTGCCCGAACTAACTGATATGGACGTTATCCCAACCACACATGTTTAGTCTAGGTTAGAGAAGGCTTTCAAGGAGAGTAGGTTAAAGGTTGTTCGCACATCCTGCATGGAAAAGTCGAACCGGTCAGAGGAATGATCACTCTGCACCTAGCAGCTTGTGTCAGTCTAGCCGCCTGCGACAGGCGGTATGAGAGCAACTCTGTCTCCATCTTTCAACTCTGCGTCCTCTGATGCCGCTCGACCGTTGACTAGTGGTCGGATGGTTCTCTTGATGCTCGCAAGTTGAGGATGAGCGACCACTACCTCGTGAAATAGGCGTTCGACCGACACAGGGCCGGGCAATTCAAAATCGTCTTCATTGGTCCCTGCAAACTCGCGAGCTTGCGCAAAGTAGACGACCTTAACTCTGACGCTACACATGAGCCTCTTTCCTCAGACTACTAGTCGTATGCTGATGCAGAAGACCTTTCGCGACCGATATCGCAATAAGCCATTTCATCTGAAATCGATTAGCCGGTGTGTATCGGGAAGCATGTGGACATGACCGAGATTGAGGACATAGTATTCCGTCCCGTGGGCGTTGTCAGGACTAAGGCTTCCGATGACGAGATAAGGGAAGGGAGTCGGGAACTGGAGTCATTTGTAGAGATTCTTCCCGAGTTTCAAGAAGCACTGGACGGCTTGGAGGGTTCCTCACATATTCTTGTATTGACTTATCTGAACAGACTGAGGCTTGAGCAGATCGGTGTTCTGAAAGTCAGACCGCGACGACTATTGAATAGGGGCTTCCAGCTCGAAGAGCTGCCGCTTGTGGGCGTGTTTGCTATCGACTCTCCAAGCAGACCTAACCCCATCGGGTTGAGCCTCGTGAGACTACTCCGGAGAGAAGGGGGGAGACTGGTAGTTCTGGGCCTCGACTGCTTTAATGGAACCCCTGTCCTAGACATCAAACCCTACAGAGATGAGTACAGGCTAGAAGACTACACGCTTGCCGAATGGTATCGCAAATTGAGAACCAAAGCCGGGAGGACATCTAGCTTGAGTACGCAGAGGAAGGAAACCTTTCACATGTTCCCTGCTTGCTCCCAGATCTCATCAATGGTCCAGCGCTTCCCCTGGCGGTTGTGGAGGAGATGATCTATGGAAGATGCGTCCGCCTAGTGTTCGACTAATACAGTAAGGTACATAGTAGTATTTTCTCTCATTCCGACACAGCCTTCTTCGGTTTCACCATAATGCGGTTCCAGGCAATGGGTATTCGAGGAATGAGGTGAGAATCAGATGATTTCACACGACGTGATAATCGTTGGAGGCGGATTGGCGGGCCTACGCGCTGCTGTTGAGTCGTCCAACTATGCAAATACGGCGATCATAAGCAGAGTTCACCCACTGAGATCGCATACAGTTGCCGCGCAAGGCGGAATCAATGCCGCATTGGGCAATGCGAGTGAGGACAGTTGGGAGAAGCACATGTACGACACCGTCAAGGGTAGCGACTTCTTGGCGGACCAAGATGCAGTCGAAGTGATGACGAAGGAAGGCCCTGAGAGGATCATTGAAATGGAGCATTTGGGCTGCCCTTTCAGTCGTACTGATGAAGGAAAGATCGCGCAACGGTCTTTCGGAGGCGCTGGTTATCCGAGAACTTGCTACGCGGCAGACAAGACAGGACACTATCTGCTTGTTACAGCCTACGAGCAGGTCATCAAGCGGAAGATCAAGGTTTACGAAGAATGGTTCGTTACGTCGCTCATTGTGGACGGCAGCGCCATCAAAGGTCTCGCGGCTATGGATATTTTGACAGGTGACTTGGAGGTTTTCAAGGCAAAGGCGGTTGTTCTGGCGACGGGTGGAGCAGGATGGATTTACGGGAAAACCAGCAACTCGATGATCAACACGGGAAGCGGGATGACCATGGCCTACAGGGCCGACGTTGCCCTGAAGGATATGGAATTCGTTCAGTTCCACCCGACTGGATTGTACCCGACCTGCATCCTGATCACTGAAGGGGCACGTTCGTGGGGTGGTCACCTGGTTAATTCGAAAGGGGAGCGTTTCATGCAACGATACGCGCCTAAGGCTATGGAGTTGGCTCCACGCGACATTGTAAGCCGATCAATCCAAACGGAGATCAACGAAGGGCGCGGATTCAACAATGCCTACGTTCACTTGGACATAAGGCACCTAGGGAAGGAGAAGATACTTCAGAACTTGCCAGGAATTCGCGACATTGCCATTCAGTTCGCCGGAATTGACCCCATTACAGAACCGATTCCGATTCAACCGGCCCAGCACTACACGATGGGTGGCGTTGACTGCAATGTGAATTGTGAGACTTCGGTCAGGGGATTGTACGCGGCAGGGGAATGTGCATGTGTGAGCGTCCACGGCGCGAATAGGCTGGGTGGCAATTCGCTCCTTGACACAGTGGTGTTCGGAAAGATCGCAGGAGAACAAGCGGGAACCTTCGCCAAGAGTATGGATACAGACGGCCCAACGGATTCCATCTTTGAAGAGGCTCTTGTGGTTCAAAGGGAGCGTATTAGGCATCTCTTCGAAGGAAGCGGAAACGAAGATCCGGCTGTGATACGAGATGAGATGCGGAACCTCATGGTTGAGAAGGCGTTCATGTTCAGAGACAAGCAAGGATTGGAAGAGGCGAAATCGAAGCTCAAACAACTGAAGACTCGACTCAGTCGACTGAGACCGATAGCTTCTTACAAGATCTACAACTTGGACCTGATTCGATGCATCGAGTTGGAAGACATGTTGGACCTATCCGAAGCCATCGTGGCTTCAGCACTCAGTCGCGAAGAATCGCGCGGATCACATGTCCGGCTGGATTATCCAAAGCGCGACGATTCACGGTTCTTGAGACACACACTCGCATACCGCACGCCTGACGGGCCCAGAATCGAGTTCTCAGACGTTAAGATCACAAGATATCAACCAGAGGAAAGAAAGTATTGACGGCCCTATCCCGCAGGCTGCAGAGAACGGCCACCCCCGACCCGAGCGCTCCGGATCACTTTGTACTTGATCCCATTAGCTGCAAGCCTATCGTGGCGTGTTGAATACAAATGACTGAAACACGAGAGCTAGCACAATTCATTGTGAAAACCGACTTTAGCGACCTACCTGGGAATGTTCAACGACACGCAAAGTTCTGCGTTCTGGATTGGCTAGGCGCTTCGTTGGCAGGCTCAGTCGAACCTCCTGCCAAGATCATCTCTGCGATAATGAGAGAGCTGGGCGGAAAGAAGGAGTCTACAATAATCGGTGCGGAAACCAAGACGGCGTGCGCGA
>Ga0315282_10004080_pt1 | contig 25670 bp, 21 predicted proteins | sample YL17G07_20_MG_FD_203693 | JGI IMG/M metagenome (GOLD analysis project Ga0315282, IMG submission 203693) | Sediment microbial communities from Yellowstone Lake, YNP, Wyoming, USA - YL17G07_20 | ecosystem: Environmental > Aquatic > Freshwater > Lake > Sediment | place: USA: Wyoming | collected... | reverse complement strand
AAGGATTTTAAATTGGAGGTGGAGATCGTGGAGAAGACATTCAAGTATTCAAAAGATTATTCTTGCGAAGAGTTGCTGAAGGGCTGTCAAGCTTTTTTCGGAGGTCAGTTTTGGGTCTGGTATCAGACTGTAGCAAAGGTTGTTGGCGAAGAGAAAGCTAACGAGATTCTCTTGGAGCTGGCAAAACGCTTTGCAGAGTTGGAGGTGGATTATGTGAAAATGCTCTGGGGGAAGGAGTTTAAGAATCTTGAAGAGTTGACTCACTGTTTCGATGTCATCCATGCGATGGTGGGATACGATTGCTCTTGGACAATGGAGGATAAGTTCAAAGGATTTGAGAAGATATCGAATTGTCCGATCCACAGCGCTACCCCAGAGGAGCTCAAGGGAAGGGGGATATGCAAAATATACTGCAACCGAATAGGTGAAGAAGCCTATTCAATGCTCAACGCAGAAATAACGCGGGAGAAGTATCTATGCGATGGAGACCCTTATTGTGGATGTAGAATAGAGTGGAAGGGTCCTAAAACCTGAACCTGAAAGTCATATAAGGTGTTTCCCAAATATTGGGGGTTTGAAAAGCCTAGTTCTTGAGGACGGGAGGTTGAACATGAAGCTGGAAGGAAAGGTGGCCATGGTCACAGGGGGTGGCAGGGGGATGGGGCGATCGCACTGTCTTGCACTTGCTCGGGAGGGTGCTGACATAGTAACCTTCGATATATGTAAGGATTTATCACCCCTTGGTTATAGTTTATCCAGAAATGAGGAGCTTGATGAGACAGTAGGTCAGGTCAAGGCCTTAGGGCGCAAGGCTATTGGTCTTATTGCAGATGTGAGTAAAGCCCAAGAGGTAAAGGGAGTTGTAGATAGAGCGATCGACAAGTTTGGGAAGATAGACATCCTGGTAAACAATGCTGGTATTGCTCTTATAGGTACCCCATTTCATGAAGTAACAGAAGAGCAGTGGGACATGATACTAAACGTCAATCTGAAAGGAAGCTGGTTGTGTTGTAAGTATGTGATCCCTCATATGATAAAACAGAAGAGAGGAAAGATTATCAATATTGCATCTCACTGTGGATTGATCGGAATGGCTACGATCGGTCCCTATACTTGCGCCAAACATGGGATTATAGGCCTCACAAGAACTTTAGCAGCGGAGCTGGCTCCGCTGGGGATTAATGTCAACGCAATCTGTCCAGCAGCAGTGGATACGCCAATGTTATCCAAGTCATTTGAGCAAATTGGTATGACTTTTGAGGAGGCAGAAAAAGAGTGGGGAGGGGCGAGTGTTGTACCCCACGAGCTAATCCCGCCAGAGGATATCTCAAAGGTGGTGGTTTGGTTAGCATCGGAAGATTCCCGCTTCCTCCATGGTCGCTCCATTCTTGTGGGGGCATCGACGGGTTTAATCCCTTAAAAATGGTTTTTAAGCTGGGTAATCAGTTCTTTGGTGATCTTTCTTACTCCCTCTCAAGTTTCTTGGAAAGGAGAGAACAATGGAAGCAGAAAAATGCGATGCTGTCGTGATTGGAGGAGGCCTTTCCGGGCTGGGTGTAGCAGGCCTCTTAGGTAAGTCCGGTATGAAAGTGGTGCTGGTGGAGAGGGGCAATGATCTTGGTGGTAGGGCTAGATCGGTGGAGATAGATGGTTTTACCCTCGATCTGGGCCCTCATGTGATCCAAGAAAAAGGATTTCAAGACCAGGTCTTTGATTTGCTCGGGAAAGGTGACGAACTCAGAAAACTTCGGGTCCCCCTTGTGGAGGGAGACATAAAGGTAGCTACTTATAAAGATGGTAAATGGAGAAATTTTTACGATGTCATTCCAACTGGACCCGAAATGGAGAAGGTGGGCAAGGCCATTGCCGCAGTCAAGCCTGAAGAGATGGCCAAGTACGACGCCATATCAGTGGCGGATTGGGTAAAGGGGATCACCAAAGATGAAAACGTCATCTTTTTCGTCAATTTTTTTGCGAGTATGATGTCTACTCACCCTGATCCAAATTATATTGCGGCGAGTATCATGATTCGTTTACTCCAAATGCCTGCCTATAGCCCAGCAGCAGGGGGATTGATTACCTATTATCCTCGGGGTGGAATGAAAAATTGGATCAAACTGTTAGCGGATGGGTGCAGGGACCATGGAGTCGACATTAGAACCAATGTTGATGTGACCAAAATCTTGGTAAAAGATAAAAAGATGAGTGGTGTGTTGGTAGAGGAGGCGGACAGGCGAAAGCAGGTGAGGTTCGCGGGGTTTGGGGAGATTGGTGAGGTAAAGAAGATAGAGGCTCCCATTGTGATCACCTCCTTTCCCATATGGCAACTATTTAGCATCATCCACAGGGATTACTTTCCTACCTGGTTTGTGGAGTGGATAGATGCTTCTCAGGACAGAATTACCTCTGATGTGGGTTTCTGGATTGCATCGAGGGAGCCTCTTTTTAAGGAGAAGTGGTTTGTTTTGACTGAATCCCGCCGAACCAAGTTACCTATCGTTGTACTTCCTCTTTCTAATGTGAGTCCGGAGATCGCCCCGAAGGGAGTTTCTCTTTCTATTGAAGTGAGTATGGTGGATCCCAAGTTGAGGAACGATAGGGAAAAGGTCTATCAAATTATTGAGCTTTTGAAACAGGATATGGATGACCTGTATCCGGGGTGGAGAGAGAAAGCGATCTGGGTGAAGCCCTATTTTTTCGGGTTTGAACAGCTCTGTCATATGCCCACCCATTGGGGGGTTTTCAGGCCGGGACCGAAGGCTCCTGTGGTTCAGGGATTGTATTTCACGGGAGAAAGCGTTAACACAGGTATACCGACCATGGAGGGAACCTGCGAGTCAGCGATCATATGCGCAGAAGAGGTTCTCGGAAGGTCTGTTCGGTAGTGAATAAGGTTTCCCATATCATCTTGAAAAAGTTGCGCAGAGGTTTGAAACTTCAAGAATAAAATCAAGGAGGTGTCCAAATGGCAGGGAGATTGGAAGGAAAAGCAGCCATCGTCACGGGTGGGGGGCAGGGTATTGGACGCGCTATCGCAGAGACGTTCGCCCGCGAAGGTGCTATGGTTTGGATCCCCGACATTCGCAAGGAGAATGCCGATGCGGTCGCCGCGGGCATCCGCGGAAAAGGAGGTCAGGCTTGGGGCGATCTGTGTGACGTCACCGACGAGGCGAGCGTGCAAGCGATGATGGATCGTGCAGTGGCAAAGATGGGCAAGCTCGATATTCTGATGAACAACGCGGGCATCGAGCTGCTCAAGTCCATTGAAGAAATCACCGTGGCAGACTGGGACCGTGTCATGGCGGTGAACGTACGCGGCATCTTCCTCTGCTGCAAGTATGCGCTTCCGTACTTCAAGAAGCAGGGCAAGGGCAACATCATCAATATGGGTTCCTCGGCGGGGTACATAGGCGCGCCATTCCAGACCGTCTATTGTGCGTCAAAAGGCGCGGTGCATCAGTTTACAAAAGCGCTCGCCCTGGAGTGCGGCTCGGCCGGCGTGAAGGTGAATGCCATCGCTCCGGGCGGTGTCAATACGCCCATGCTCGATTATCTCGATGTCGAGTTCAAGAAGAAAGGCGTTGATGTAAAGAGCTTTATCGACCTTCAGTACGGCGGCATGGAGCAGCCGCAGGACATCGCCGATATGGCGCTGTTTCTTGCCTCAGATGAATCGCGGGTGGTGCACGGCGCGGCGCTCCTCGTGGATGGCGGCCTCACCGCTGCATAGTGCAAACGAAATAAATGCAATGATGATGGAAGTAAAGGCATTGCCTTGGATGGGAGTGTGAATTACGGGTGAAGGACGGATTGAGGCTGAGCATAAACCGTCGGAAGTGGAAACCAGCGATTGATCACCGGAGTAAGCCTTCCTGTAGATGGGGGTTTTCTGGCTGGGAAAATATAAAACCTTTTGGGTTGGCTATTGAGAGAAGGAGTGATCGTTTATGGACGGCTATATGGGAAAGATTCTACGAATCAACCTCACAAAACGGGAATTCAAAGAAGAACCTTTAAAACCCAAATTGGCCCAAGATTATATTGGCGGGACTGGTCTGGGAGTTCGGATCATTTACGATGAAGTTCCTCCTTCCACGAATCCCCTGAGTCCGGAAAATAAAATTGTTTTTGCTACCGGTCCAGTAACTGCCACCAATTATCCTTCCGGTGGACGGTATCAGATTTGCTTCAAATCTCCATTGACAGGCATACTTTGTGATTGTAGTTCTGGTGGATATTGGGGAACCGATTTCAAACGTGCTGGTTATGATGCCCTGGTTGTTGAAGGGAATTCTCCTGAACCTGTCTACCTGTGGATCCACGATGGCAAAGTTGAATTCCGCAATGCCTCCCACCTTTGGGGTCTGGATGCCCTGGAGGTGCAGGAGACCATCAAGAAGGAAGTTGGCGATGAGAAAGCTCGAGTGGTCTGCATTGGCCAGGCCGGGGAGAAACAGGTATTGATCTCCTGCATGATCAATGACGAAGGACGGGCCCCAGCGCGGGGAGGCAATGGTGCCATTTTGGGGGCAAAAAAGCTGAAGGCCATTGCCGTTCGTGGGACAGGTACTTTCCCCATCCATGACCAGGAAGCTTACAATGAACTTTGCAAGCGAATCGCCCGGGATAATGCTACCCTTCCAGCCCTTGCTCCTTTGCGTGAATATGGAACTGCTCAGGCTTTGGATAACCTTTATACCCTTGGTGACATTCCAATTAAAAACTGGCAAATCGGCCTTTGGGAAGAGGGCTGCAAGAACTTGGGTGGAAAAAAGATGAAAGAAACCATCCTCGTTCCACACGTAGCCTGTTACCGTTGCACGATTGGTTGCTCCCGTTGGGTGAAGATTGACGAGGGGCCATACAAAATGGAGGGTCCAGGACCTGAATATGAGACTTTGGCTGCTTTAGGAACGATGTGCCTTGTTGATAATCTAAACGCTGTCTCCTTTGCCAATGACCTTTGCAACCGCTACGGCCTCGATACGATCTCCACAGGAGCGGCTATTGCCTTTGGCATGGAGTCTTATGGAAAAGGGTTGATTACCCAAAAAGATACTGGGGGAATTGAGCTCAAATGGGGAGATGAACAGGCTATGATTGCCATGGTACACCAGATCGGAAAGAACGAGAAGGTCGGAGCTATTCTGGGGCAAGGAGTCCGACGGGCAGCAGAAAAGCTTGGAGGGGATTCTTGGAGGTGTGCTGTGCATGTAAAGGGATTGGAAAGTCCGATGCACGACCCGCGCACCTTCCATAGTATGGGGATTAATTACGCTGTGGGTCCTCGAGGATCCTGCCATTTGCATGGTTGCCCCATGCTCTGGGAGGGAATAGAAAACCCATTCCCTGAATGGGGGCTTACGGGGACTTATCCTTTATTTGTCAGCGAAGGCAAAGGGAAATTGGCCAAGCTTTCGCAGAATCACTCGGCCGTGGCCAATTCAATGGTCTCTTGCTACTTTATGATTTTCATTCTCACACCCTCAGATCTTGCTGCTGTGTTGGCAGCGGCAACAGGCACACAATATACTTCTCAAGGCCTCCTCAAAGTAGGAGAGCGCATCATGGCACTCCATCGGGCCTATAACAACCGTTGCGGAATCACCCGCAAAGACGATATCTTGGCACCGCGACAATTAGAACCTACCAAAGAAGGTGGCAATGCTGGAAAGGTTCCAGACATGGAAGTCATGATCAATGAATTCTATAGGGAAAGTGGTTGGACAGCGGATGGTAAGCCCTCGCGAGAAACCCTCGAATTTTTAGGCCTGGAGGAGGTCGTTCTTGACCTTTATGGTCCGAGAAAAGATTAATGGCAGCAAAGCAGCGCCTGCAGGCTTTTGAAAATGACTTAAAGGAGGGATGAAAAGTGAGAGACAAAGCGATATTTAACGGTATCTATCAGGTGGCTTTGGTGGTGAGAGATTGCTACGGCTCGGTAAAGAAATATGCTGACGAATATGGCATTGGGCCTTGGACTTTTTATGTATTCGGCCCAAAAACGATGAAAGACACGGTGATACATGGCAAGCCAGAAAATTATGCCATGAGGCTTGCTGTGACCAAAGTTGGTAATGTAGAATTTGAGTTGATCGAGCCGCTGGATGACAAGAGCATCTATGCAGATTTTTTAAAAGAACATGGTGAGGGCTTGCATCATGTTGCCTTTGGAGTTGAAGACTATGGAAAAACATTAAATTTTTTCAAAGACAAAGGCATTGGTGTTCTTATGGGAGGCAATTGGCAGGGTGTCAAATTCAGTTATCTCGATAGTCAGAAAGAACTGGGACTGATCGCTGAGATTTTCGAGCCTCCTCCAGGGTTTGAGTTCCCGAAGCCAGATGATGTTTACCCGAAGGATAAATAATTCATCACCTCCTTAACGGTGAGTTTTGTAGTCTCTTTAGATTTTTTTGTGTTGGACCGGGTTTTCAGAAGAAACATAGGACGAGGAAAAGTTTGTTAAATCAACAGGAGGGTGAGATATGGCAAAGCAGCTGGAAAAAACGAAGTCTCTAGAGATGTACCGTACGATGGTCAAGATCAGGGGGTTTGAAAACAATGTAGAACGCCTCTTTTTAGGTGGCAGAATTCCAGGATTCGTTCATCTTTATATAGGAGAAGAAGCCATTGCAACTGGAGTTTGTGCCGCTCTGAGGGAGGATGACTATATCACCAGTACTCACAGGGGTCATGGCCACTGTGTGGCAAAAGGTGGTAACCTAAAAGAGATGTTTGCTGAGATCTATGGTAAACGGACAGGGTATTGCAAAGGCAAGGGAGGATCCATGCATATCGCCGCCGTCGAGAAGGGGATACTCGGTGCAAATGGAATCGTGGGTGGGGGAACCACTATTTCCGTTGGGGCGGGTTTTTCAGCAAAGTATCGGGGAACGGACCAGGTCTGTGTCTGTTTCTTTGGAGATGGTGCCAGCAATCAAGGCGCCTTTCATGAAGGTATCAATTTAGCTTCGGTTTGGGATCTTCCTGTTATTTATGTCTGCGAGAACAATGAGTTCGGTATGTCGGTTCCACAGAAGCATCACCAAAAGATTGTTGATATCTCGGATCGTGCTAAGGGTTATGGAATTCCTGGGATAACTATTGATGGCAATGATGTGCTCTTGGTCTATGAGACTGCAATGGAGGCAGTGAATCGGGCTAGACAGGGTAAGGGCCCCACTTTGATTGAATGCAAAACTTATAGGCACGAGGGTCATTATGTGGGTGATCCAGACCTCTATCGTGACAAAGAAGTGGTCAGAAAGTGGATGACAGAACGAGATCCCATACAGAGGCACAAAGAATATCTGTTTAAATCAGGGGCCTGTAAAGAAAAGGAACTCGAAAAGATTGACAAAGAGGTAGAGGGAGAAATCGCTGAAGCGATCCGTTTTGCAGAAGAGAGTCCTTTTCCAAATCCAAAAGAAACCTTAGAAGATTTATATGTTGAGTAAGGATTACAAGGGAGGTTAATATGATGAGAGAGATAGCTTTTGTTGATGCTTTAAACGAAGCGCTGAGAGAAGAGTTGATCAGAGACGAGAGAGTCTTTATTGCTGGGGAGGATGTGGGACTCTTTGGGGGTGGTCTGGGTGTGACAAAAAACTTGTTTAATGAATTTGGAGAAAAGCGGATTAAGGATACCCCTATATCAGAAGCAGCTATTATTGGACTTGCCGTGGGTGCCGCTGCAACGGGGTTGAGGCCTTGCGTTGAAATCCAGTTTATGGATTTTATGGGTGTTTGTATGGAGCAGATCCTCAATCAAATGGCTAAGCTTCGCTATATGTTTGGTGGAAAGATTACTCTTCCATTGGTGGTGAGGACGCCAAGTGGGGCTGGATTAGGCGCCGCTGCGCAACACTCCCAAACTCTAGAGGCATTTTTAACTCATATTCCAGGACTGAAGGTCGTTATGCCAGCAACGCCTTATGATGCAAAAGGACTTCTTAAGACATCTATTCGGGATGAGAACCCCGTGTTCTTTATTGAGCCTAAGCTATTAATGGGTTCTGTTGGGCCTGTCCCCGCAGGGGAGTACACGATTCCATTGGGGGTAGCTGATGTGAAGAGGCAGGGGAAAGATGTGGTCATCATCACATGGTCATATATGGTTCATATAGCTATGAAAGCGGCAGAACTTTTGGCCAGAGATGGAATTGAAGCAGAAATCATTGACTTGAGAACCCTCAAACCCCTGGACGAAAAAACGATTTTAAGTTCCGTTGAAAAAATTGGGAAAGTCCTCATTCTCCATGAGGCTTGTAGGACTTCGGGGTTTGGCGCTGAGATAGCTGCGATTATTGCCGAAAAGGCTTTTGACTACCTGGATGCACCGATTAAAAGAGTAACCGCTCCAGATACACCCGTGCCATTTAGTCCCGTTTTAGAGCGCTATTACATGCCCGATGAGGAGAACGTTGTTCAAGCGGTCAGGGAGATGTTGTAGAGAAATCATCTTTCAGATGAAAATATAAATCTCATGAAATGGGAGTGAATTCGATGCCTGTAAATGTGTTGATGCCTAAACTCGGAATGACGATGAAAGAAGGAAAAGTCGTTAAGTGGCACTGTAAAGAAGGCCAACAAGTTGAAGAGGGGGATATTGTTGCTGAAATTGAGACCGAAAAGATCACCTATCAAATCGAGGCACCTATTTCTGGAATTTTAGTCAAAATCCTTATAGGGGAGGGGAATGTTGCCCCAGTGGGGCAACCTATAGGCATAATGATAAAGGAGGGAGAGACGTTTGATGAATCGGCCATGATTGTACCCCCCCCAGAGGTTTCAGTGGGTATAGCTCCTTCCGAGACGCGAATTGAGGTTTCTTCGCCCCCCTCCGATCAAACTGAGATCAGGATTACTCCCATTGCAAGGAAGATTGCTAAAGAGAAGGGATTAGATATTAGTAAGATAAAAGGAACCGGTCCGGGTGGCCGAATTACCAGAGAAGATGTATTGGCCTTTGCTGAGGCGCCCAAGGAGGTAAAAGTCCCTGAGAAGGAGCCTATTCGCGAGGGTGTCGTGGGCCTGGGAGCTATGATGCAAGTGACCCGAATGAGAGAGATCATAGGCGAGCGGCTCACGGCCAGTTCGAGAGATGTTCCTCATGTCTACTTTGCGTGTGAGGTGGACGGGAGTGGCATGATTGGGTTTAGAAATAAGTTTATGGAGATTGTGGAATCGACGGTCGGGGTGCGGCTCTCGTTCAATGATATCCTGCTTAAGGCTGTCGCAACGGCCATAGAGAAATACCCTCTTTTCAATGCAATGATCGAAGGTAAGACAGTTAAAATACATAAAGAGATCAATATTGGTTTGGCCGTTTCCATAGAGGAGGGGTTGATCGTACCCGTGATTCGGAGGGTGAATGAGAAGACCCTTCGTCAGATCGTTGTAGATCGAGAAAACATTCTCAACCGGGCAAAAACGAAGAAGCTCACCTTGGATGACCTAACAGGAGGGACCTTTACCGTATCGAATTTGGGACAATTCAACATTGACTTTTTCACTTCCATCATTAATCCTCCTGAGACAGCAATCCTTTCTGTGGCAAAGATGAAAGAAAGGCCTGTTGTCGTAGATGGAGCCGTCGCCATTCGCCCCACCCTCAACCTTGGACTGTCGGCAGACCATCGCGTGGTGGACGGAGCCATGGCTGCGGGTTTTTTACAGGAGCTTCAAAAGATTTTGGAAGATCCTTACTTAATGTGCTTGGTTTAAAACATTCGCGTCGAGGGCTGAAAGAACCCATGACTGAAAAGAGAGAGACTTATGATGTGACCATTATCGGAGGAGGTCCGGGTGGATATACGGCAGCCCTCGAAGCTACCGGCAAGGGGATGAAGGTTGCTCTAATTGAAAAAGAGAGAGTGGGGGGGACCTGTCTCAACCGTGGTTGCATCCCTACTCAGTGTCTTCTTCATGATGTGATGGCCTATGCGTCATTCATGGGTTATGAGTTTATTGAAAAGGACCGTCAGTCCATTAAGGTCAGCCTCGAGAAGATCATGGAAAGAAAAAATCAAGTCGTGGATCTTCTCGTAGGCGGAACGGAGAAGACACTCTTAGGCCAAGGTGTTTCAATCTTTCACGGAGAGGGGACTTTTCAGGATCCCCAGACGATTGCCGTCGAACCTTCCAAAAGGGTCATCCAATCGAAGTCTATTGTGATTGCGGTAGGGGCTTTTTCGAACCCGGAGTCCCCTTTTGAAATCGACCACCAAAGCATATGGGATACCACCGATGCCTTGAATATGAAATCCCTTCCCGAAAGCATCGCCATCATTGGTAACGAGCACAGGGTCATGACCTTTGCCGATATCTTTCATTACCTTGGATCACGGGTGAGCATCATCACTCAAGAAGATCGGGTTCTTCCTGATCAAGATCGCGAAATCTCCTCTCGTTACAGAAAAGTCCTTAAAGAAAAAAACATCAGCCTCCTCACTCAAACGAGAGTGACCCATGTTGATAAGGGGGGGGACGGAGGATCCGTTGAACTGAAAATGGAGACGAAGAAAGGGATTCAGTCGCTCACTGTTTCAAAGGTTCTTGTTCCGGGGGAGCGACAGGCGAATGTGAAAGGGCTTAATCTGGAGAAAATTGGTCTCCCTCTAAAAAATGGATCTATCCCTGTAGACAACCAAATGATGACTCCTGTTCGTAATGTCTATGCCATTGGGGATGCCATTGGAGGGAAGTATGCTGCCCATAAGGCGATGGTAGACGGGAGTGGGGTGGTAAGACACCTAAGCGGTGAAACAATAAGAATGAACTACAATCTTGTTCCTATTTGCCTTTACACGAGTCCAGAAGTTGCCTCCATCGGTCTCACTCAAGAGGAAGCAGAGCAAAGAAGACAAGATGTTGAGGTGGGTTATTTTCCTTTTGCAGCCGGCGCCAAACCTGTCATTTTCGGGCAGGCAGAAGGGATCATCAAGGTCGTTTTTGAGAAGAAATACGGTGAGGTCCTGGGGGTACATATGATTGGGCCTCAGGCGACGGAGCTTATCGCCATTGCATCCATGGGGATGGGAAATGAGTTGAGCCTTGATGAAATGAAGGAGATCATCTACCCTCACCCGTCTTTTTCAGAAAATTTTCTCGAGGCGATTAACGATTCCCTCCGCATGATGAAACGTTAGGATTGATTTCAAAAAGTAACCGAAATAGGAGGTTGCAAAATATGTCTAACCGAAGTAAGAGTAAAGAGCAGATCTTTAAAGAATTAGTAGAGGTGGTAGGAGTAGAGAATGCAAGTATGGAGACAGAAGTTCTTTTCTCATATGCCAGGGATGGCATGAGCCCAATAATGGGTGATTTTGTGCCTGACTATGTGGTGAGGCCGGGATGCCTTGAAGAAGCACAGCAGGTGGTGCGTATAGCGGCTGAAAACACGATACCTCTCCAGCCTATTAGCATGGGTACAAATTTTGGTGGCTTAGTACTGGCGACTGGAGGAGGGATTCAGGTCGATATGCGGGGTATGAATCGAATCATCGAGATTAATGAGGTGAGTATGGCAGCTACTATAGAGCCTGGTGTGACCTGGGGGGAGTTGAATAGAGAGGCCAAAAAGAGAGGTCTTTATTTAGATGTACCCTTTGGACCATACACTGGTACTCCTGTTGGAGGATGGTGTGGTTGGAATCTATCTGGTTATTTCAGCTCTGCCCCGCCTGATAAGGTACTTTCCCTGGAGGTTGTTCTGCCCTCAGGTGAGATCTTACGAACAGCTTCATTAGCATATCCTCCTCATGAAAAAATCAATCCCTATTTCAGAGAGGCATACGGCCCTGATTTAACAGGACTATTCCGAGGATCCTTTGGCGCCTTTGGTATCGTAACCAAGATGACAGTGGGCCTCCATCCACTATTTGAGACTCAGGCAAGGATAGATATTGACTTTGAAGATCTAGACCCGGCCGTTAAAGCAATGCAGGCCGTGGCCCGCAGGAATATCCAAACCTTCCTAGCTCTCTATAATAATTATATGATGGCGGTTACCTGTGCCCCTGATTTTTATAAATTTGTAAGTGACAAGGAAGAGCTTATGCGGGTTTTTAGACTTTTTCCCCGATATCTTATGAGTCTTGGTTTGAATGGTTCGGCCAAACAGGTAGCTCTATATAAAGAAATGATCGGCGATATTGTAGCTAAAAATGGGGGAAGCATCTTTGATCCAACAAAATTAGAACAACAGGTGCAAGAGAATATGGATGATTTTCTGCCAGGTGCCGGTAGGAGGGTCAATCGATTCCTTGGACCCTTCAACACCCACGCATCCATTACTCTTTGGGGAGTAGGGTTTGATAAAGTTGTATCGGCCACAAAGGAGGCATGTCGAATTATTGAAGAGATGGGATACAGGTCGGAAATGACAGGTGAAAGCGAACCTACGATGATAATCTGCCCCTGGGCTCTCCATGGGAGGACGGCCTATATTGAACTTGATTTATCTTATAACCCAGAAGACCCTGGGCATATCCAGAAGGTCCTTGGAATAAACCAGAAGACTATGGAAATTATGAGGGATAAATATGGGGCTTCAATGAATATTTATTATCCGGGGTATTGTGGTCCCTTGATGCCTGAATATATAAAATTATTAAAAGCCATTAAAAAATATTTTGATCAAGATGGTATCATGGCGCCAGGGAAATTAATAGCAGGGGATTAGACAATAAAAAATTGAATTAGAGATAAATGTAAATATTGACCTCATACATCAGGGAAAGGAGAAAAAATGGCCTTAAAAGACTTTAAAAGAGATATATTTCGTTGCGATAAATGTGGGGGTTGCATAATTGGATATGGTAGTTTTATGCCTAGTTGTCCTTCAGGTGAAAGATTTGGTCTCATGGCCTATTATGCAAGAGGTATGGTGGATCTTGCCTATGGTTTACTAACCGATAAGATTAATTGGTCTGATAAACTCTCAAACATTGTCTATGCCTGTGCAGACTGTAAGATGTGTGAAACCATGTGCACAGAAAATACCGCTGTTAGAAATTTAGATGTAATTATGGAACTTAAGCATGAGGCAGTGGAAAGGGGTTCAATTCCTCTCAAGATTAGGGACTTTTTGGAAGGTATTGATAAATACGGCAATCCGTATCAAAAGTCCCGTCAGAAGCGTAGTGAATGGGCTAAGGATTTAGGGGTAAGAGAATATTCAGGAGAGGAGTTTCTGTTTTTTGTGGGTTGCGTTGGTTCATACGATGAGATTGGACAGAGGAGTGCTAGAGCCTTTGCAGAAGTACTGCTGAAGTCCGGTGTCTCTTTTGGGATCTTAGGGAATAAGGAAATTTGTGACGGAAATGAAGTGAGTCGGCTAGGTGAGAAAGGTCTTTTTGAAAAATTAGCTGAAAAAAATATTGCCCTTTTTAAAGAGTCAGGAGTTTCAAAGGTTATCACTATTTCTCCTCATGCATATAACGCTATTAAAAATGAATATCTACGATTTGGTGGAAAATTTGAAGTATCCCATTCAACCCAATTTATGCAAGATTTATTGAAAGCAGGTAAAATTCAACTAACCAAGGAAGTAAAGGCTAAGGTCACATACCATGATCCATGTTGGTTGGGAAGACGTAATGGCGAGTACGATGCCCCCAGGAAGATTCTACAAGCTGTCCCTGGTATCCAGTTGGTTGAGATGACGAGGAATAGGCAATATTCTTACTGCTGCGGCGGTGGTGGAGGTAATTTTATCTCAGATGTTCTTGGTGGTGGAGAAAAAGCTCCTGCTAGCATTAGAGTCAGAGAAGCAGTGGAAACTGGTGCTGATCTTCTGGTTGTAGCGTGTCCTATCTGTGCCAGGATGCTTGAGGACGCTGTTAAATCAAAGGATTTTGAGGATAAATTGAACATCAAGGATATCTCTGAGATTGTAAGGAATAGCATAGCATAAAAATAGGGGTGGGTACTCTGCCCAGGAGGGGAATTTTAATTCAATAGAGGAGATTAAAATAGTTGAAAAAACTTTATCCTCTCTAGGGTATTTCTTTGGTATAAAAAATTAAAGGAGGATATTAGATCTTTTAGATGAGTTTCAAAAATATAAGATCTTTGTTGAATGCGTTTATTAACTTTTAACAACAAGATGTTTGCCTTATTGTGGATGCATCATAGGGTGGAAGGGACCCAGAAAATGAGGCGAACAATAATCTGGGTATTTTCTCCAATGGTGATGCATTTGGGAGGCATATCATTCAGAAAGTGGGGGTAAAAGCATGAAGCTGGAAGGAAAAGTAGCGATAGTGACAGGGGGCGCAAGAGGGATGGGTAGAGCCCAATGTTTAGCTCTTGCTCAAGAAGGTGCAAATATTGTGACCTGTGATATTGGAAAGGATCTCCCCTTCGTTATTTCACTCGGAACCGGAAGTGAGCTTGAAGAGACAATTAATCAAGTCAATGCAATAGGAAAAAAAGCTATTGGTCTAATTGCAGATGTGACCAAGGCTAATGAAGTAAAGGCAGTCGTTGATAAGGCAATTGATACGTTTGGGAAAATTGATATCTTAGTTAATAATGCAGGCCTTGGAGGGATAGTCGCTCCATGCCACGAGGTGACAGAAGAACAATGGGACATGATGCTAAATGTTAATTTAAAAGGGGTTTGGCTTTTCTGTAAATACGTGATCCCTCATATGATTAAGCAGAAGAGCGGCAAGATAATTAACATCTCTTCAGTAGGAGGACTCTGTGCAATGCCTGCTCCTGTTGCTCCTTATATTTGCTCTAAGCACGGGGTGATAGGCCTCACGAGAGCTTTAGCTTGGGAACTGGCTACCTATAAGATCAATGCCAATGCCATATGTCCCGGGGCCGTCGACACTCCAATGCTTAGAAAGACATGTGAACGGATGGGCATTCCTGTTGAGGAGGGATTAAAAGCCTGGACAGAGCCTATGTTATTTAAAGAATTGATATCACCGCAAGATATTGCTAATGCAGTAGTATGGTTAGCCTCAGAGGATTCACGTTTTGTAACAGGGCGCTCTATTGCTATAGACGGAGGTTGGACAGGTTTGATCCCTTAAAATATGTAATGGTTAAAACGATTATATCTTTGAGACCCTATCGTGGATGTATCATAGAGTAGAAGGGGCAAAAAAATAGAACAAAAATCCAAATGGGTTTTTTCAAGAAGTGATGTATTGAAAGCCATAGCTTAGGAAGAGGGGGTAAGGTATGAAACTGGAAGGAAAAGTAGCGATTGTGACAGGTTCGGGAAGGGGTATTGGTCGTGGGATCGCTCTCGGTCTAGCCAAGAAGGGCGTAAATGTTGTAATTGCTGATGTGGGTGGCGAGATGAAAAAGGGAATTCCAGGATACGAGTTCTCAAGTTGGGAACAAATGCAAGAAGTTGCTATAGAGTGTGAAAAGGGGGGAGTGAAGTCTCTGCCGTTGAGGGTTGATGTCTCCGATCAGGAATCTGTGAAGCAGATAGTTAAGAAAGTTACCGAAGTGTTCGGAAGAATACATATACTGGTTAATAATGCAGCCATTGTCACTACACGCCCCTTTTTAGAAGAAGATGAATTAAGTTGGGATGCAGTCTTCAGCGTAAATATAAAGGGCATCTTTCTAACTTGTAAACATGTAGTTCCTCATATGATCAAGCAGAGGAGTGGTAAAATCGTTAACATTTCTTCTGCAGGAGGAAGACGTGGTTTCCCAAGGAATTCTCTTTATTGTGCCTCTAAAGCGGCCGTGATTAACTTTACACAATCGACGGCCTATGAGTTGGCTCCATACAATATCAATGTAAACTGCTTAGCTCCTGGTGCGGTTCACACTTGGATGTGGGATAAAAGCCTTAATGAAGGAGTTGCCACGCTCTATGGTGTCAAGCCCAACGAGGTCTTGGATACGATCGTCAAGATGACCCCTCTCGGTAAATTGATGACCATTGAGGATATGGCCCAGGCTGTTATCTATTTATGCGAGGCAGATGGTGTAACCGGTGAAACTCTCAACGTAAGTGGGGGGTTACTAATCTTTTAGAATTCTATCATGTTATCCCTTTTGCTCAAGTTCTATCTTGGACAAAGCCCTCTTGATTGACATTAAAACTTAGTAAAGTTAAAATGAGGGTAATTTCATAAAGGAAGGCAAGCCATGTACGGATGGGCAGGAAGGATTTTGCGGGTCAATCTTTCAACAGCCAAGATTGAAGAAGGCCCTTTGGACGAAGAGTTCAGGCTGCACTACCTGGGGGGGAGGGGCTTCAACTCCCGAATCCTTTACAAGGAGGTCAAACCCGGCATTGATCCTCTTGGTTCGGAGAATAAACTCGTCTTCGGAGTTTCGCCTTTTACAGGCACCGGATTGATCCAATCAGGGAGGTGCCATGCTTCGGCCAAGTCTCCGCTGACCGGAATCCTGGGAGATTCAAACGTGGGTGGCCATTTCGGCCCTGAGCTGAAATGGGCGGGTTACGACCTCATTGTACTTGAGGGAAAAGCAGACAAACCTGTCTACCTGTGGATCGACAATGACAAAGTGGAGTTAAAGGAGGCTGGTCATTTATGGGGCAAAACGATTCCTGAAACCTACCAGATGATCTGGGACGAACTTGGTGATCCTCGTATTCGTATTACTGCGATCGGTCCTGCAGGTGAAAACTTGGTGAAATACGCCTGTATCATCAATGACTATGGCAATGCCTTTGGAAAGACCGGTATGGGTGCGGTAATGGGATCCAAAAAATTGAAGGCGATAGCGGTGAGGGGAACCCAAGGGATTAGCGTAGCAAAACCAGAGGACTTTAAGGCCTTGGCCAAAGATTTGCTCAGAAGGATCAAGGAGAACGAGACCTATCCGATCTTCTCCAAGTATGGGACCTCTATTTACCTTCCTTATTATGACACGATGGGAAAATCCGTATCGAGAAATGCTCAACAGATTGGGGAAATTGAATATATTGAAAACTATAGTATCGAGAAGATGGCCAAGTATTTCACCAGGAGTGTATCTTGCTTCGGCTGCCCCATTCACTGCAAGCGCCAATTTGAGATCAAGGAAGGTCCCTTTGCAGGGTTAAAAGGCCATGGGAGTGAATTTTGCATTCTCAGTTCCCATGGTCCTGCTTGTGGCAATCCTTATATCCCTTCTGTTTTTAAGATCAATAATATCTGTAATGAATACGGGATCTGTGGTGATACATCTGGGTTGGTATTGGCTGCAGCATTCGAATGGTACCAACGTGGGCTAATCAGTAAAGAAGATACAGGGGGTATTGCGTTAGAGTGGGGCAATTATGAAGCGCAGATAGAGATGCTTTATAAGATCATAAGGAGAGAAGGGTTGGGAGATATTTTAGCAGATGGTAGCGCTGCCGCTGCAGCGAAGATAGGCAAGGGTGCTGAAAAATACATTAGGCACGCAAAAGGAGGCGATGTGGATGCAGTTGATCTAAGGTCTATCAAGGGTTGTGCTCTGTCCGATGCCGTTTCAAGCAGGGGGGCTGACCCACAGCGTGGATGGCCTTCTTCAGAGCTGCTACCTATGTCTCCTGAAGTGGCAAAGGAAAAGTTTGGTACTGAAAAGGCAATCGATCCCGATTCCTATGAAGGGAAAGGTATTGCGGTAAATTATTATTCATCTTTATGTACGATATGTGATACCTTGGGAATATGTAAGTTTCATACAGAGTGGCTCAACAATCCTATTGGGATGAAGGACATGGCAGAGTTATTTTCAGCCGTTACAGGGATAGACATGGATGAAAAGGATCTTTTTAAAGTAGCTGCTCGCATCAACAATGTAGAGAGGGCGTATCTCGTGCGAGAAGGAATTAGACGAAAAGATGATACAATTCATGGAAGAGGAATGGAAGAACCGGTACCGACAGGCCCTCATAAGGGTAAGAAGATCGATCAGGATAAGTTTGCCGAGATGTTAAATGACTATTATGAAATTGTTGGATGGGACAAAGAGACAGGCATTCCGACTCGAGAGACCCTCGAGTCCCTGGGACTTAAAGATGTCGCAGATGATCTGGAAAAACTACTTTCGTCTTAAAGAGGTTTCCAATTCAAATCTATAAGGAGGGGATATGAGCGACAACATAGAAGAAAGAGTCAGGATGTTGGAGGATATTGAGGAGATCAGGCAGCTCAAATCGAGATACGTATATAGCTTGGATGAGCGGGATTGGGACGGGGTTCTGGACTTTTTTGCGGAAGATGCCAAGGTGGATTTTGGAGCCTTTGGAAAATTCGAGAGCAAGAAGGAGATTGGAAAATTCTTCAAAGAGACTTTCCCCCCGGTTGCCACCTTTACCATGCATATGACCCAAGATCCTATCATTAAGATCGATGGTGACCGAGCGAAGGGGAAGTGGTACATGCATGAATCCATGACGTTTAAGGAAGGAAATAGAGCAGCCTGGGGAGCGGTAAAATATGAGGATGAATTTGTGAGAAGGGGAGGGAAGTGGAAATGCATTCATTCCTTGGTTCAGATTATTTATCTGACTCCTTATAAAGAGGGTTGGGCAAAGAAAAGGATGATCTTTTAGACGAAGAAAGGCAAGAGGGGGATATGGGCAAGACCTTGGAGGAGAGGATCGGGATCCTCGAAGATATTGAAGAGATAAAGAAGCTCAAGGCAAGGTATCTTTACGCCATCGATGATGGGGATTGGGATAGCGTTCTCGATTGCTTTAGCGAAGATGCGAAGGTAGATTATGGGCTGTGGGGAAGATATGAAGGAAGGATGGAGATTGAGAAATTCTTCAAGGAACTATTTCCCCCTCATTACTCCCTTCACCACCATGTGACCCACGATCCTCTGATAGAGATTGATGGCGACAAGGCAAGGGGAAGGTGGAATTTGGATGAGGCTGCAACGATTGCAAAGGGAAGCAAGGCGATATGGATTTCCGGGAGATACGATGACGAATATGTAAAAGAAAGCAAAGGATGGAAATACAAATCCATATCCGTGAAGTTTTTTTATGTCACTCCTTATGAGGAGGGCTGGGGCAAGAGAAGGATGATAGACCTGGATTATCTGACTTCTTGAAGAGGCAATGACACGGGAGGCATGAAGGATGAAGCTTGAAGGAAAAGTGGCCATCGTTACAGGCGGAGCAAGAGGAATGGGTCGCTCCCACTGTCTGGCCCTCGCTCAAGAGGGGGCTCACATCATCACCTTTGACATATGTAAAGATTATCCAGTCGATTGGCCTCTGGGGAAAAAGGGGGAACTCGAGGAGACCATCAATCAAGTTCTGGCCTTAGGAAGGAGAGCCGTTGGTCTCGTCGCCGATGTCAGCAAGGGAAGCGAGGTCAAGGCTGTCGTTGATCGAGCCATCAACGAATTTGGAAGAGTGGATATCCTCGTCAACAATGCGGCAGTAGACTTCCACTATGGCCCATGCCATGAAGTTTCTGAAGAGGACTGGGAGCTGATGCTCAACGTCAACCTGAAAGGACCGTGGCTCTGCTGCAAATATGTTATCCCTCAGATGATGAAACAGAAAAGCGGAAAGATTATTAATATCTCCTCAGTTTGCGGGCGCATGGGAATGCCCAATGTCGTTCCCTACACCTGTTCTAAACACGGGGTGATCGGCTTGACGAGAGCTTTGGCCGCAGAGCTTGCACCCTACAAGATCAATGTCAACGCCATATGCCCAGGACCGGTAGATACGCCGATGTTTTCCGAGTCAGCAAGGATCATCGGAGTCGCTCTGAAGGATGCCAAGGAGAAGTGGGTAGAGAACACGGTCTGGCGAGAGCTGTGGCAGCCCCAGGATATCTCGAAGGCCGTCGTCTGGTTAGCCTCGGAAGACTCCCGTTTTCTGACGGGCCATTCCCTCCCAGCCGATGGGGGTTGGATCGGTCTCCTCCCGTGAATGAGGGAAGGATCATTGAATGAAAGATTTGGAGCGGTTGTTCAGCCCTTTTAGAATCGGAACGATGGAACTTCGGAACCGGATCGTCATGGGTCCGATGGGAACAAATTTCTCAAATCCTGGCGGGAGGATTACGGAGAGGGAGATTGCCTATTATGAGGCTCGGGCGAAGGGTGGCGTTGGGCTGATTCTCACTGAAATGACGGTAGTCGATCCCCGGGGAAGATATCAGCGGGAGGTTCCGGAGATTTCAAGTGATCAACATATACCAGGTTGGAGAAACCTGGCGGAGGCGGTCCATCGGCAGGGCGCGAAGATCGTTATTCAACTTGGCCATGCCGGCCGAGGAACGATCCCGGAATATATCGGTGGACTTCAACCGATTTCCCCCTCAGCGATTCCATCCCCTTTTACGAGATTGGTTCCCAAAGAATTGACTCTGAAAGAAATCCGAGATTTGATTAACAAATATGGCCAGGCAGCTTGGAGGGCCAAAGAGGCGGGAGCGGACGGGATAGAAGTTCACGGCGCCCACTGTTATTTAATGTCTGATTTTATGTCGCCCCTGACCAACAAACGAGGCGATGCCTACGGTGGCGAATTGGGTGGGCGTATGAGATTTCCGATGGAAGTGATTCGCACCATCAGGGGGAGGGTAGGAGCTGATTTTCCTCTTCTGTTTCGCATCTCCGCAGATGAGATGGTACCGGGTGGCAGAAATCTGGAGGAAACGAAGATCCTCTGTCGCCTCTTAGTTGAGGCAGGGGTCGATGCGTTGGAAATCTCAAGGGGATCCCTCGAAGCGTTGCGTTGGGTTGTTCCACCAATGGATACCCCCATCGCACTCAATGCTCAATATGCCGCGGAGATCAGGGAAGACCTGCGTGTTCCCATCTTGGTTGTTGGCAGGATCAATGACCCCCTTGTGGCAGAGTGTATTCTCGAAGAGGGAAAGGCCGATTTGGTTGTCATGGCCCGGGCACTCCTTGTTGATCCTGATCTTCCCAGAAAAGCCTTATCCGGAAGTTATGAGGGCATTGTCCCCTGCATTGCATGTAATCGATGTCTTGAGATTGTTATGACCGGAAACCCAGTAACTTGCTCGATGAACCCTGCGGTTGGAAGGGAAAAAGATATGGCCATTGTCCCAGCCGGAGAGCCCAAAACGGTACTTATTGTTGGTGGAGGCCCTGCAGGATTGGAGGCCGCCAGGGTGGCGAGCCTGAGGGGACATCGAGTTACTCTTTACGACAGGACAGAGAAGCTTGGAGGACAGCTTAATATAGCATCCATTCCACCTGCTAAACAGGAGCTGGCAAAGGCAATAAAATACTTTTCAACTCAGATTGAGAAGTCAGGTGTTAAGGTGGAGATTGGAAAAGAGTTTACTCCCGCATTGATCCACCAATCGAAACCTGATGTAGTGATCATAGCCACAGGCTCAGCACCTCTAATTCCTGATATTCCGGGAGTGAATAATCCAAGAGTCGTTACAGCCATAGATGTATTATCCGGTAAAGTCACTATTGGTAATAAAGCCCTTATCATTGGTGGGGGCATGGTTGGTTCTGAAACAGCAGACTATTTGAGCGGGCTCTCAGTGGATGTGACCCTATTGGAGGTGCTGGAAAATATTGCTACGGATATGGTGATTTGGCAGAAAGAGTTTCTCTTGGAACGGTTAGCTATGCGCGGGGTAAAAATCATCACTTCAGCCAAAGTTATAGAGATCCTTGCTGATGGAGTGAAATTTATTAAAGAGGGCAAGGAGAACAGCATCAAAGGCATGGACAATATTATTATAGCCATGGGAGCCAAATCAGTGAACGAACTATCTGAAAAAATCAGGGGTGACGTGAGGGAGCTCTACATCATTGGTGACGCCTCTGAGCCCCGCAAGGTTCTGGATGCAATTCGTGAGGGAGCGGAATTGGGTCGTAACATATGATTCATGTCATTCTTGCAAGGGTCATTTGGGATAGGAAATCGTATCTGGCCAACCGAACGTCTTTCAGGGAAGGAGTGCAAAATGCAAAAACCAAAACTTGGATTCATTACATTTGGACACACATACTTTGACCCATTGGGGGATAAGGTTGGTTTGACTGAGTCAGCAAAGGTCGCCTGGGCTGACTTGCCATTTGCGCTGATTCCTTCTCCGGAGATACCTAAGGATGTTGCCGTCACTGTCAAAATGACAGAGTTTTTTGAGGAGCAGGGGGTACATGGTATCGTTATCAATGCAGGGGCATATGGGTTTGAGAATCTAGCAACCGTTCTCGGCGTAAATACCTCACTACCTCTTCTGGTATGGTGTCCCCTAAAGACCACCCAGGGTTTAATTCCTATAACAACCTTCTTTGCTACGATGGCAAATATGAATCACCTGAATCGCCAGATCTTCCCACTGGTGGGCAACGTTGATAGCCCTGAGCTTAAAGATGGTCTTATTGCCTTTTCCAGGGCATGTCTCGCAGCCAAAATGCTCCGGAGAGCAATATTGGGCATTGTAGGAAGCCATTGTCCTGGCATGTTAGATACGACCTTTAGCGAATTTCACTTACGGCGCTTTATCCCAGGTCTTTTAAGTCTCGACACTCAGGACATCCTTGATGCTATGGCGGCAGTGACCCAGAGCGAAATCCAAGAGGCCATCGTGAAGATCAAAGCCACCTTTGGTGGGGTGACGGCTGAAGAATCTCATATGGCTGTTGCAGCCCGATCTTATATTGCCATGAAAAATATCGTTAAGTCCTACAACCTCAATGCAATCACCATCCGATGTTGGCCGGAATTGTCTAAAAAAGGTTTTTCTGGGTCTTTGGGCTCGTCATTGCTGTTCGATGAGGGCATCATCTGTATGTTAGAGTGCGATGTCCCGGCTACGGCTACAGCTTTGGTTTTCTATTATCTCACTGGTCAACCGTCTTATATCGGTGAAATTGATTGTATCGATGTAGAGGCTAACCAGGCCCATTTTGTAAATGACAACAGTATGCCTTCGAGCTTGGTATCCTCTAAGGCGGAACATCAAATCATCGATGGAGATATATTTATTTATATCACCACCGGCAAACCCGATGGATTAAATATAAAGGGAACCTTAAAGCCCGGTCCCATCACCCTTGCTAAACTTCAAGGGACACCAAAGGATGGGAATAATCTGGCCATGGGTATTACGATAGGCGAAGTGGCACCTTTTACCCCAAAAGAAGGCACTCTCATTAATGCTCATGTTAAATTTAAGCAGCCCATCCACGATTTTCTATATACTTGGGCGAAGAAAGGTTTTGAGCACCATATGGTGATAAATCACAATCTCGTGGTTAAAGAACTTAAAATGTTATGTGAAATTATAGGAGTTAAGCCAGATATACTGATTTAATTTTTCGTCAGTGATAAAAAAGAAATGAGAAAGTCATGAGCAAAGAAAAGAGGCCTTTTCTTGAAGAAGTGATTAACCCAATTTTCTTCACAAGAAGGGGGTTTTTAAAGGGATGTGTTTATGCAGCGGCTGGAATTGCCTTTCATCCCCTGACAGGAGGAATAGAGAGAGTTTTCGGTGATGAGAAGAAGGCGGCAAGGGATATGTCAAAGCGGCCTTCTACGGTAGGGATTGTTAAAGAAATGAATCATGAATTGATTGGCGAATCCTGGAAAAATCCCTTTAACCCTGTTCCCAAAGGTGAACCTCCTGAGAAATTTTGGAGGCCTATCTGGAGCAAGGAGAGCGAGATTAAAATTGAAGAAATGGTCAGAAAGGCAATCGATGTTGCAGGGGACTGGCCTGTAGAAAAGGGAGATGTAGTAGCTATCAAACCAAATCTGGTCGCCAGTCCCCTCCTGTTTGCACAGATAGGGCGTCTTACCGATCCGGAACTACAGTGTTCGGTCACAGATGCCCGGGTGGTTCGAACCGTGGCAATCTTATCGAGAGAATCAGGGGCCAAAGAAATCTATATTGTCGCCAATCCTATGGTAGCAAATGGATACATAAATTTAAGGCAGTGGGGCTACGGGAAAGTTGCGGAGGAGACAGGAGCAAAACTGATAGGGTTATCAGAAATTCCATACAGATATTATAAAGCCCCACTTAAGTTGACATACAAACAGTATGCCCTGCCAACTTTAATGGTTGATGTTGTGAATAAAGTGATAAGTGCTGCAGCTTTAAAAACCCACTCCATAACTGGAGTTACCTTGACCCTGAAAAATATTGGGGTCGGAACTCCCTCGGGAATAGTATATGGAGGGCCGAGGCTTGGTTTACCCCATGAAAGAATAGCCGAGGTGATTACTGACGTGTGCTCTATTGTTGGTATTGATTATGCCATTATAGATGGTATATGGGGCATGGAGGGAAATGGTCCTTTATCAGGAGACCCAGTCCCAATGGATCTAATCATAGCAGGCCGAGATCCAGTGGCAGTTGATGCTATTGGCACAGAACTAATGGGTTTTCAGAAAGAAAGTATCGGGACTACGAGAATAGCACAGGCCTATGGTATTGGAACTTATGAGGGTATCGAAGTCAAAGCTATAGGTGGACCGCTTGAAAAAATGGTAAGGCAGTTCAATCCAGTTCCAAAGAAGTCTCGTTTTCCAGGATCCTTTGGGAAAGTGTATGGATGGGAAGGACTATGACAGTAATTCTGCTACTAGAATTTTTGATTGAGTGTCAGATCGTGATTGATGAGAAGAGAGAAAAGAGAATAAGTGCGAATGAATTAATTCTGGAATGTGTTGCAGAAAATTGAATTCATGTTGAGAATCAAAAAAGGAATAAAATAAATCGTAGGGGGTAAAAAGAATGACCTATAAGCTACTTGAACCTGGGAGAATCGGGAAATTAGAACTTAGGAACAGGATGGTCATGGCGCCCATGGGAACAGTCCTCGGAGGCGTTCACGGAGAGGTCACCGGTCGGTTGATCGATTGGTATACGGAACGAGCCAAAGGCGGGGTGGGGTTGGTGTGCGTGGAAGATACGCTCGTCACCTCTGCGGAAGAGTACGGTCTGGAGATTGCGGGTCAGTTGAGAATTCACGACCACAATTATATTCCAGGCTTTAACGAGCTGACGGAGAACGTTCACCGGTATGGGGCGAAGATTTCGTGCCAGCTTAATTATCCAAACGCTGGAATCGATCCCAACCTGGTGCCAGGGGTTCAAGGTGTTACCCCGAGCCCTTTCAGTCACACAGGCCTTTATGGACCGATTCAAACAAGAGAGGCTACCATAGAGGAGATTCAAAGCCTCGTTCAGGCCTACGCCGATGGGGCGTTAAGAGCAAAGATTGCGGGATTTGACGCGATCGAGCTTCTCGCCTACAGCGGTGGAATATCCTGTTTCTTCTCGCCTTACACCAATAAGAGAACCGATCATTATGGGGGAAGTTTTGATGGTCGGATGCGATTTGGCCTTGAAGTGGTGGAGCGGGTCAAGAGAAAGATAGGGGACGATTTTCCTTTAATCGTCCGAATGCCAGTGGAGGAGTTTGTTCCGGGTGGGATTGGGATAGAGGAGGCGAAGAAAATCGCAAAGAGGTTCGAGGAGAGTGGAGTTCACGCGGTCAGTCTGTGCAGCGGAACCTATGGGACGCCGATTTCTTTGGCCTTTGGGGCCAGCTGGCCTGTTTACCAGAAAAAGGGTTTCCTGAAACCCTATGCTGCGGAAATAAAGAAAACACTCACTATTCCGGTCATATTGGTTGGGGGATTACATTTCATTGAAATAGCCGAGCGAATTCTAAGAGAAGGGAAGGCAGATTTTATTGCTATGGCTCGAGGT
>Ga0315282_10004079_pt1 | contig 25673 bp, 17 predicted proteins | sample YL17G07_20_MG_FD_203693 | JGI IMG/M metagenome (GOLD analysis project Ga0315282, IMG submission 203693) | Sediment microbial communities from Yellowstone Lake, YNP, Wyoming, USA - YL17G07_20 | ecosystem: Environmental > Aquatic > Freshwater > Lake > Sediment | place: USA: Wyoming | collected... | reverse complement strand
GGGTGATTCTCTTCCACGCGGATCGAGCCATGATGCTCCGAGATAATCCGGCTGATGATGGCAAGGCCCAGGCCGGTCCCTCGACGCTTGGTCGAGAAGAAGGGCAGGAAGAGGCGTTCCTTGGCTTCGGAAGGAATACCGGGTCCGCTGTCTGCCACCACCAGCTCCACCACCTCGCGGTCCGGATCGAGCGCGGTGCGGATCCAGATCTCGCGCTGCAAGGAATGTTCCAACGCCTCAGCGGCATTATCAATCAGGTTGACCACCACGCGCTTCATCTGGTCGGGGTCCGCCTGGACGAAGGGCAAATCCGGCGCCAGCTCGCGGTGAACACGGATGCCGTTCAGCCGCCCGTCAAAAACATTCAAAGCGTTCTCAATGATGCGATTGAGGTTGGCGGGAACGGGTTTGGAGGCAGGGAAGCGCGCGAAGTTGGAGAACTCGTCCACCAGCGCCTTGAGGGTCTCGATTTCGTGGCTGATGAGGGAGGAGCTCTCCGCCACCGCCGCCGACAAATCCTGGGAGGCCGCGCCGGCCGCCGCGCGCTCGATGAGCCTTCGAATACGCTCCGTGGAAAGCTGGATGGGGGTCAAGGGGTTCTTGATCTCGTGAGCGATGCGCTGGGCCACTTCCTGCCAGGCCAGGGCCTTCTGGGCGCGCAGCAAGTCCGAGAGATCTTCCAGGACCAGGACGGAACCCACCGTGCCGTGGCGGGTGCGAATGGAAGAAACGGTTAAGGCCACGAAGGCGCGCCGCCCCGCCAGCACCAGCTCCATCTGCCGGGTGACGACCCCCTGGCGCGCCGCGCGACGAAAGAGCCGGGCCACGTCGCGCGCATCCTCCGGCGAGAACAGGTCGGAAAGGGTGTGGGCAGACTTCAGGCGCGGGTCCTTGAACATCCGCTCCACCGTGGAATTCATCCGGGTGATCTGCCCCTGAAGGTCAAAGGAGATGACGCCGGTGGGGATGTTCTCGAGGATGGCTTCCATGGTGTTGCCGCGCTCGTCGAGCGCCCGGTTGGCCTCTTGCAACTCCCTGGAGGCGCGCTCAATGGCTTGCCGGTTTTCCCAGAGCTGCTGGGTCATTTCATTGAAGGAACGGATCAAGGCTCCCAACTCGTCATCGGCCCGCACCGAAACTTGGTAACCCAGGTTTCCTTCCGACACTTCGTGCGTCGCCTCGGCCAGGGCCTGAATCGGCACGGTCAGCTGTTTGGAGAGGAACAGAGCGAACCACGTGGCGCTGAAGAGGATGAGCAGCGTGAGGAGCCAGAGCACGGAGAGGTAGTTGCGCTTCACGGCCTTGCGCTCGCGACTCAGCTCATCGTATTTTTGCGACTCGCCTTGAATTTCCTCGGCCGTCTGCATGATGTTCAGAGGCAAGCGGGTGGCGCAGATGATGGTCCCCAGAGGCTTCTTGCCAGGGCCCTCCACCGCCCGGGCAGCCAGGAATAATTCATAAGCCTGGGAGCGCTGGCGGCGGCTGATCCCTTGCGCAGATATGCTCCGCATGTCCGGGAACGAGCGGGTGATTTCGCTGGTGCCCGTCCATTCCTCTCCCGCGCGAGCCAGCAGGTGCCCCTCACGATCGAGACAGAGAGCGAATTCAAAACCCAGGTCCGAGACCTCGCGCGCCAGCCGCGATTCCGCCGCGGCCTTATCGTGGCGCTCAATGGCCTGGACTAGATCCTCGCTGGTGGCCAGGTGCCCCGCCACACGCAGGGCTCTTCCTTCAGCCTGTAATTCGAGCTGTCGAACAATTTCGCTGGCGTCCTTGCGGACGATGTCAAAGGGGATACCAAACCACTTGTCGATGCTGCGGTTGACCAGCCCATAGGCAAAGATGAAAAGGACGCAGACGGGGACCAGGGAAATGCTTAGAAAAGCCACCACCATCTTGGTCTTGAACTTGGAGCCCAGTTGTTGCTGCCGGCGCTCGACGTAAAGCTTGAGCAGGATGCGCAACAGAATCAGGGCGAAGATCACGAAGGCCAGGAAAATGACGGCAGAGAGAACCAGCAGAAGGATCGTCTGCTGGGCGCTCGAGGGACGGAGGAAGGAGAGGTTCAGGGCCGCTTGGCTCCAGCCGAGGAAGAACAGCACGGGGACAAGGAAGAGGAGAAGAACCAAGAGCCTCTTGCGCCGGCGATGGGAGTTTGCTTGCATGGAAAAAGGCTACGCCGATGAGAATTCCGGCTCTCGCGCCTCCTCACTCGAACTGCCCGCCAGTTGCATGGCGCGCTCCTCCCGCCCTCCGGGTAAGAACTCTTGCAGGGGGCACTGCGAGCACTGCGGCTCGTGGCGTTTGCAGTAACGTTTGCCGACTTCCACCAGCAGGGCGTGAAACTCGTTGAAAAGAGTGTGCTCGGGCGGCAGATGGCGGTGCAGGAACTGCTGGGCCTGGGAATAGTTTGCGCTCGCCAAGAGCAGACCATGCCGGGAAAGGATGCGTCGGGTGTAAGCATCCGCGACAAAAAACGGTTTGCGCCCCGCATAGAGAAGGATGGCGTCCGCCGTCTCCGCGCCCAGACCATTGATTTGCAGCAACTCGCGCCGCAGAGCGGCGGCCGGATGTTGGAAGGGTTTCGCGAGGGAGCCGCCGTGTTTCGCGAACAGCCAATCCAGGAAGCCGCGAATGGCGCGCGCCTTCTGCCGGAAGAAGCCCGCAGGGCGAATGCAGGCTTCCAGTTCCGCCCGCGAAGCCTTGCGCAGCCGGCCCAATTCCAAAAGGCCCGCTTTCCGCAGCCCCTTCAGAGCCAGGGCGGCGTTATTCCAATTGGTATTCTGCGTGAGGATCGCCCCAAGGATCACTTCGAGACGGGTGCGCGCCGGCCACCAACCTTGCGGGCCGAGGCGTTGCAACAGCCTGTCGTAGTATCGGATGAGAGCTTCACCCGGTTCGAAATCCGGCTGCGGCATCGCCCCTGGCATAGTTAGAAAAGTTAGCCTTGCCGATGGCCAATGTCAAGGAAAGCGACATCGCTGGCTGCGGCGGCGCTCGGTGAGCGTCCACTGGAGAAAGGGATCGAAAGCGGCGGTCTGGGACCGCCGGTGCGCTCCTCGCTCCCGCCCGCGCAAGGCGGGCTAAAGTGAAGCCGAGGCGGGCAGGCCCTGCACCAGATGGTGCAAGGCAGGCGCCGAGCGCCGCTCCGGATCGCGCGCTAGCGAGCGACCACCTCCAGGTTCACGGTTTTCAGGCTAGCCGAACTCGGTCCCACCATCACATCGAAGAGCCCAGGTTCGACGACGCGCTGCATATTCTCATCCAGGAACGAGAGCGCTTCGGGGCCCAGTTCGAACTCGACCGTTTTGGTCTGGCCCGGCTGAAGATTGAGCCGGCGGAACCCCTTGAGTTCTTTGATGGGCCGCGTCACCGAGCTGACTTCGTCGCGGATGTACAGTTGAACGACTTCGTCACCGGCGAGTTTGCCGGCGTTGGTGACGTCGACGCTGACGGTGGTCTTCCCGCTGGGCCCGATCTTGTCCGGCGACAGCCTCAGGTTGTCATACCGGAAGGTGGTGTAGCTGAGGCCGTGGCCGAAGGGGAACAGCGGCTCCTTGTTGCCGAACAGATAGCCGCGTTTTGCGGAGGGTTTGTAATTGTAGAAGTCGGGAATCTGGCCGACGGTGCGCGGGAAGGTGATGGGCAGGCGGCCGGCCGGGTTGTAGTCGCCGAACAGGACATCGGCCACCGCCGTGCCGGTTTCCTCGCCCAGATACCAACCTTCCAGGATGGCAGGGACCTTCTCCGCGATGTAATTGATGGAGAGCGGCCGGCCGTTAATCAGGAAAACGATGGTCGGCTTGCCGGTGGCCAGGACAGCTTTTACCAGGTCGTTCTGCCTTCCAAGCAGCTCCAGGCTGTCGCGGTCACCCAGATGGTTGTCGGCCCAGGCCTCGCGGGAAGTTTGCTCGTTGCCGCCCAAAATGAGGATGGCAACGTCGCTTGACTTCGCCACCCGAAAGGCTTCGGCGATCCTGGTTTCGTCTTCGGCCGGGTTGGGCAGTTCAACTAGGTCATCCGACCAGCTCTGCCAGCCCCGGTCCCGCGCCGTGATTTTGCAGCCTTCCGCGTAGGAAACTTTGAAGCGGTTGCCGGCCTTGTTTTTGATTCCGTCCAGAATGCTCACGGTGGGGCCGGGGTCGTCGCTGTACCCGCCCAGGTGGCAGAGGGCAGCATTGGGACCGATCACCGCCACGGACTTCAGCTTGCTGGCGTCGAGAGGCAGCAGGTTGTCCTGATTCTTGAGGAGAATGATGGCTTCGCGGGCGGCTTTTGCCGCCAGGGCGCGGTGTTCGGGGCTGTTGTTGATCTTCTCGGCGGCCTCCGGGTCGACATAGGGATCCTCGAAGAGGCCGAGGAGGAACTTGGCGCGAAGAATCCGCGCCACGGTCTTATCCAGCGTCGCCTCGGCGATGCGGCCTTCCTTGATTTGCCGAAGTAGCGTGCCGTAGCAGTCGATGTCCGGCAGTTCGATATCGACGCCCGCTTCCAGGGCCTTCTTGGCGGCGTCTGCTTTGTTAGCGACAACGTGGTGCAAGGTCTCGAGTTGACTAATGCCCTCGTAATCGGAAACGGCGAATCCCTGGAAGCCCCATTCCTGGCGCAGGACTTTGTCGAGGAGCCATTTGTTGGCGTGCGAGGGGATGCCGTCGATCTCATTGTAAGAAGGCATCACGCTCATGGCGCCGGCTTCCGTGAAGGTGGCTTGAAAAGAGGGGAGGAAAACCTCGCGCACAATCCGCTCGGAGTAGTTTCCGGGAGCGGCGTTGGCGCCGGCTTCAGGTTGCCCGTACACCGCGAAGTGCTTGGCGGTGGCGATGATGTGTTGCTTATCGATGACCGGGCCTTTGCCCTGGAAGCCCCGGATGCACGCGACCCCGATGCGGGAAGCCAGGTAGGGGTCTTCTCCGTAAGTTTCCTCGGTGCGCCCCCAGCGCGGGGCGCGGGCGACATCGAGGACGGGCGTGAGGGCCTGCTGGGCGCCCCGCGAGCGGATTTCAGCGGCGGCCACGCCGAAGACCTGCTCGACCAGGTCCACATCCCAGGTGCTGGCCAGGGCGATCGCCATGGGGAAGCTGGTGGCCTTGGGCGCCACAAAACCATGCAGCGACTCTTCGTGGATGATGGCGGGAATGCCCAGGCGGGTGTTCTGCATCAGATACTTCTGAATGGCGTTGGTGAAGACGGCATTTTCTCGCGGGCCTTTGTTTTCGCTGGCGCGGGTGATCTGGCCGATGCCGTGCTTCAGAACTTCCCGTGCTTTCTCCGGCGAGAAGTTTCCTTTTTCGTCCATGATCAGGCCCTTCTGCCTCCACAGGGCCTGGGTCTGCGCAACTTTCTCTTCCAGGGTCATCCGGCTGAGCAGGTTGGCGACGCGCTGCTCGACGGGGAGTTGCGGGTTGAGATAAGGCGGCTTGTTGGTTGTGGTCTCAGATCTTGCCGATTCGGAGGTCACGAAGAAAAAGACCGAACCGAGCGCGAGAAGAAACAGGATTAAGATTCTGGGGAGTCTCATGGAAGTAATTCCTTTCTTGGGCGCCATTGGAAGTTCCTCTTTGCCAATGACCCAGTCATGCTTGCCGAAGGACGAGGGAATTACGAGTCTGTGTCGCTGTAAGGAACAACGTCCCATACTCTATCAGAAAGTGGGTGAGAAGCGAGCGGTCGCCAAGAGCGCATCTTCGACTTGCCTCTGCCCCCTTTTTCAACCAAAGTCCAGCAGCTCGGGAATGCAGGCCGAGGTGACGAACCAGCTCTGCAGGGTCGCAGGCGGAAAATACGGCGACTTCAATCGGGAGCGGAATTTGGGAATCCTGAAGACGGTCTTTCCTTTTCTGCTGCCGCGAGGCATACTATTGGGAGAGGGAAGAGCCAGTGGCAGCCTCTGCCCTGGACACAGCGAGAATCTGGAGCCGGAAAGCGTTTAGGAGTTGGGGGAGCGTAAGGGGCAGGCGGCGTCAGCAAGTGGAGGTGTAGCTGGCATCTGGAATGGTGAAGGGTTGGGGCCTCCTCCGGGCGCCGGGCGAATCCAGTCACGGGTTGGCACCGGGCGGCGCAGGGAGAAGGCAAATCGGCTTGACTTTGCGGCGTGAATTCTCTAGGATGGCTTTAAGTTTGTGATTGGCAGGGATTTGGAATGAAATGAGGGAGGGCCCACCGCTCCTCTCACCGTCCAATTGTGGCAAAGGGGGCACAGGGTTCTGTAATGTCCGGAAAGCTTGGCGAAATCCTCCTCAAAGAGAACTTAATAACTCCCGACCAGCTCAAGCAGGCCCTGGAACACCAGAAGACGAATGGGGGCCGGCTGGGGAACTCGCTCGTCAAGCTGGGCTTCCTCAATGACGACGAGGTGACGGCCGTGCTATCGCGCCAGTACGGTGTGCCGTCCATCAACCTCGCGTACTTCGAGGTGGATCAGAACGTCATCAAGCTGATCCCCTTGGAAACGGCCTTGAAATACCAGGTGCTGCCGCTGAGCCGTGTGGGCTCGTCGCTGACGCTGGCCATGGTGGACCCCACCAACGTGTTCGCCATGGACGACATCAAGTTCATGACCGGCTTCAACATCGAACCGGTGGTGGCGTCCGAATCGGCGATCGTGGAGGCCATCAAGAAGTTCTACGGCACCGTGGAAGATGCCGAACGCAAGAAGGAGATGGAGGAGATCGTCAGCTTCATCGACGAAGGGGGGGCGGAGAGCGTTGAGCTGGAGGCGGAAGACGAAGGGGGGCTGAACCTGGCGCAGCTCGAGAAGGCGGCGGAGGAAGCCCCCGTGATCAAACTGGTGAACTACATCCTGACGGACGCGGTGAAGCGCGGCGCCAGCGACATCCACATGGAGCCTTACGAGAAAGAGTACCGCGTGCGCTATCGCATCGACGGCATGCTCCAGACCATCATGAACCCGCCTAACAAGCTGCGCGACGCCATCATCAGCCGTGTGAAAATCATGGCGAAGCTAGACATCTCGGAGAAGCGGCTGCCGCAGGACGGACGTATCATGATTAGGATGATGCACAACAACAAGAAGAAGCAGCTCGATTTCCGCGTCTCCGTCCTCCCCACGCTGCACGGCGAGAAGATCGTCATGCGGCTGCTGGACAAAGAAAACCTGCGGCTGGACATGACCAAGCTGGGGTTCGAGCCGGAATCCCTGGCCAAGTTCCAAAAGGCCATCTTCAAGCCTTACGGGATGGTGCTGGTGACCGGGCCGACCGGCAGCGGCAAGACCAATACTCTCTATTCCTCCATCGCCCAGCTCAACAAACCGGATACCAACATCGTCACCGCGGAAGACCCGGTGGAGTTCCAGTTGCCGGGGATCAACCAGGTGCAGATGAAGGAAGCGATCGGGTTGAATTTCGCGGCCGCGCTGCGCTCCTTCTTGCGGCAGGACCCGAACATCATTCTGGTGGGCGAGATTCGAGACTTTGAGACGGCGGAGATTGCCATCAAGGCCGCGCTCACCGGCCACATGGTGCTCTCCACTTTGCACACCAACGACGCACCCTCCACCATCTCGCGCCTGATGAACATGGGGATTGAGCCCTTCCTGGTGGCCACCTCGGTTCACCTGATTTGCGCGCAACGGCTGGCGCGGCGAGTGTGCCAGGATTGCAAGACGCCGGAGGACGTAAGTCCTCAGGTGCTCATCGACGCCGGCTATACGCCGGAGGAAGCCAAGACCGTGACGATTTACAAGGGCCAGGGTTGTTCCACCTGCGGGAACAAGGGCTACAAGGGGCGCGTGGGGTTGTACGAGATCCTGGAGGTCACCGACGAAATCCGCGAGCTGGTGCTGGTGGGGGCGTCCGCACTCGAAGTCAAGCGCAAGGCCATCGAGCAGGGCATGATCAGTCTTCGCCGCAGTGGCCTGATCAAAGTGGCCGCCGGCATGACCACCCTGGAAGAGGTTATCCGTGAGACGGTCCTGTAACCCGCGCCGCCGGCGTGTGACGACCGTGAGAGGAGCGCGATAAGCCATGCCTGTACCGACCTTGAGTGAGCTGCTGAAGCGTATGGTGGACACGGGAGGATCCGACCTCCACATCACCACCAATTCACCACCCCGCATCCGCGTCCACGGCCAATTGAAGCCCCTGGAAGACCTCCCCGTGCTGGGGCCGGCGGACACCAAGCAATTGGCTTACAGCATCCTGACCGACCAGCAGAAACACCGTTTTGAAGAGAACCTGGAGCTGGACTTCTCTTTCGGCATCAAGAACATCGCGCGTTTCCGCGGCAACCTGTTCAACCAGCGCGGGGCCACGGCGGGCGTCTTCCGGGTGATTCCGTTCGAGATCAAGTCCTTCGACCAATTGGGATTGCCGCCGGTGCTGCGCCGGTTGTGCGAGAAGCCTCGCGGCCTGGTGCTGGTGACGGGGCCCACCGGGAGCGGCAAGTCCACCACGCTGGCCACCATGCTGGACCTCATCAACCAGACGCGCTACGAGCACATGCTGACGATTGAGGACCCTATCGAATTCATCCACCCCCACAAGAAGTGCCTGGTGAACCAGCGCGAAGTCCACGCGGACACGCAATCGTTTACCAACGCTCTGCGCGCCGCTCTGCGCGAGGACCCCGATGTGGTGCTGATCGGGGAGATGCGCGACCTGGAAACCATCGAGTCGGCGTTGCGCATTGCCGAAACCGGCCACCTGACGTTTGGGACGTTGCACACCAACTCCGCCTCCTCGACCATCAACCGCATCATCGACGTGTTTCCCTCCCACCAGCAATCCCAGATTCGCGCGCAACTTTCCCTGGTCCTGGAAGGCATCATGTGCCAGTCGCTTCTGCCCCGGGTCGACGGCAGGGGGCGCGCCATGGTCATGGAGATCCTGGTACCCAACGCCGCCATCCGCAACCTGATCCGGGAGGACAAGATCCACCAGATTTATTCCACCATGCAATCGGGCCAGGAAAAGTTCGGCATGCAGACGTTCAACCAGTCGCTCTATGCTCTTTACCAGCAAAGGGTGGTCAGCCTGGAGACGGCCATGGCGCGCTCCAGCAATGCCGATGAACTCCAGGATATGATCAATCGCGGTGCGACCGGCAATGTTGGACAACGTCCCCCAACTCCCTACGCTCCGGCGCGCAGGTAGACCCCTTTGGAAGCCGCCACGCCCGCCGGGCGGGGGATTAACCAAGTGAGGTAACCAAGCGATGCCGCAATTTGAATTTCGCGGAACCTCCCGCACAGGCGAGCAAGTTACCGGAACTCGGGTGGCTTCCACCCGCGAGGCGCTCGACGCGGTTTTGCGGCGGGAGCAAATTACTCCTTCCCGCATCGTCGAGAAAGGCCGGGAAATTGCCATCCCCAAACCCGCCAAAGTGGCCGGGAGGGTAAGCGCCAAAGAACTGGCAATCTTTACCCGCCAGTTTTCGGTGATGATCGATGCGGGCCTGCCGCTGGTGCAGTGCCTGGAGATCCTCGCCTCTCAACAAGAGAACAAGGGCTTTGCCAAAGCGCTGGCGGGAGTTCGTTCTTCGGTGGAGAGCGGTTCCACTCTGGCCAACGCCCTGCGCCAATACCCGAAGATTTTTGACCCCCTCTACACCAACATGGTGGAGGCCGGTGAGACCGGCGGCATTCTCGACACGATCCTTCAACGCCTTTCGGGGTACATCGAAAAGGCGGTGAAATTAAGACGGGCGGTGACATCGGCGTTGATCTATCCGGTGGCGGTGGTAGCGATCGCCGGGGGCGTCATCCTCCTGCTGTTGTGGCAGGTGGTGCCCATCTTTGCGACCCTGTTCGCGGGGCTGGGTGTGGACTTGCCGCTCCCCACCCGCATCGTCATCGGTCTGAGCCACGCCGTGGCCAGTTTTGCCTGGATAGGCATCCTGCTGGGCGGCGCCGGCGTTTGGGGGCTGAAGCAGTGGTACGCGACGCCCAGGGGGCGCATGATGATCGATACCTTCATCCTCAAGCTGCCGCTCCTGGGGAACCTGATGAGGAAGATTGGCGTGGCGCGCTTCACCCGCACCCTGGGGACGCTGATCACCAGCGGCGTGCCTATGCTGGAGGCGATGGACATCACCGCCCGGACCTCTGGCAATGCGGTAATTGAGAAGGCGATTCTGGAAGTCCGCAAGGCCATCGAAACGGGCCGTACCATCGTCGATCCCCTGCGTGAGACCGGCGTCTTTCCCAACATGGTCGTGCAGATGATCGGGGTGGGCGAGCAGACTGGCGCCCTCGATGCTATGCTCCAGAAGGTGGCCGACTTCTACGAAGACGAAGTGGATGCCGCCGTGGGCGACCTGCTGACGGCGATGGAGCCCATGATCATCTTGTTCCTGGGCGTGGTGGTCGGCGGTGTGGTCATCTCCTTGTACCTGCCTCTGTTCAGTCTGATCGGAAAACTCGCTGGCTAGAGCCGACAGGGAAGTCCGTGACTCTGTTCCGGGGCCTGCATCGAGGCCCCGGAAGCTCCCCTTCATTGACGTATCTCCCATCCTGCCGGGGTTTCGCCGGCGACTGCCGCAGGCCGAAAGGGCGGGCCCGGCGGCGGAGCAACCCTTGTTTTAAGGGACTCCGCTTCCTATAATGCAGCTAAGTGTTGCTATGAGATTTAGCGGCGAACTTGAGGACTGGCTTCCCTGGGTAGTCAAAATCCGTTTTGTCATCATCAGCTTTGTCTTCGCCATTGACTTTTCCATCCGCACCCTGGCCCCCAACCCCGCCAATCAACTTTCCATCATGTACCTGGGGATGGCGGTCATCCTCTGGTACATCTTCGGCCTGTTCTTTTTGATCTATAACCAGTTGAGCCGCGACTTCCTGCTTCAGGCGTACCTGCAAATTCTTTCTGACATCGTCATCATCACGGCCATCGTGCACGTGACGGGAGACCTGGACAGCAACTACTTTTCCTTGTACCTGGTGGCGATCATTATCGCCAATATTCTCCTGACCCGCGCGCGGGCGTTTCTGGTGGCTGCCCTCTGCTTCGTTTTCATGGGATCGCTTCTGGAACTCGCCTATCTCCCCAGCCTCTATCCCGCCGTGGCCCAACGCTATCCGGTCATGCAATTCCTGGCGACTTCCTCGCTGCTGGCCGTTGACCTGCGCACGCTGCAAGTGAAGATCTTTGCGAGCCTTTTCGGTTTTTTTGCCGTGGCTTATCTTTCCAGCTACCTGGCGGAAAGCCTGCGCAAGGCAGGCGCGGAGCTGCGCAACAAGAGCGGCCAGGTAGCGAGTCTGCAAGCCATCAACGAAAACATCATCCAGAGCATGCGGGACGGCCTGATCACCACCGATAGGAAGGGAAGCATTACCGATATCAACCCGGCGGGGGCTTCCATTCTGGGCTACAAGCCCTATGAGCTCAAGGGCAAACCCCTTATGGCGGTGTTCGTGGGTCTGGAGCTGGAAGACCGCGTGCGGCGTGAGGCTTCCGGGCTGGAGACACGCCAGGAGATCACCTACCTGCACCCACGCGGGGAGCGGCGGATCTTGGGCGTCTCGGTTTCACCCCTGATCGTGCCGGAGACGGGGGCGGCGGGTTACGTGTATAACTTCCAGGACGTCACGGAGGAGAAGCGGCGCGAGGCCCAGTACCGCGCCAAGGACCGCATGGCCACGCTGGGGCGCATGGCGGCTGGCATAGCGCATGAGATTCGGAACCCGCTGGCCTCCATCGCCGGTTCGGTCAAGTTGTTGCAGTCGATCGCCCAATTGGATGAGGACCAGTCCAAATTGATCGCCATCGTCAGTCGGGAGTCCGAACGGCTGAACAAGCTGGTTTCGGATTTTCTGCTTTACTCCCGCGACCAGCGTTTCGAGTTTCAAGAAGTGGACCTGGTGAATCTGCTGGAGGAGACTCTTTTGCTGGTGGAGCACCACCCGCTCTTCGCGCCCGACCGTCGAGTGGAGCGCCACTTTCCTAATCATCCTTTGATCATTTTGGCTGACCCCGACAAGTTGCGCCAGGTCTTTTGGAATATCTGCGATAACTCCTTAAAGGCAATGCCCAAGGGGGGAACGCTGACCGCGGAGGTTGATGAGGTGGGAGGGAAAAGCGCGCGGGTGATTCTTGGGGACACGGGCGAGGGTTTGACCCAGGCGCAACTCGAGAAACTGTTTGAGCCTTTCCAATCGGGATTCAGTGACGGCGCGGGGCTGGGGCTGGCCATTGTTTATCAGATTATCCAGGCACACCATGGGGCGATACGCGTGGAATCAAAGCCAGGAAAGGGCACACGCTTCCTGATTGACCTTCCAAGTAAAACGTCCCAGGGGGGCTCAGAAAAACCACGCCCGGTCCATTCCGCGGTCAGCCCCCGCTGAACAGTGCTGCCAGACTTCAAATTAGGAAAGAACTGATGGCCCGCTTACTGATCGTGGATGATGAGAAATCTATTTGCCAGATGCTGGATATCGCTTTTCGTAAAGACGGCCACGTGGTTGAGACCGTCGCCACTGGAAAAGGCGCAAAGAAGAAGATCGAATCCCGGGCCTTTGACCTAATTATCTCTGATATCATCATGCCCGATCTCTCCGGAATCGATCTGCTCGAATATTCCTGTTCGACACACAATCCGGCCCGCTTCATCCTCATCACGGCTCTCCCAACGATGGACACAGCTATCCGGGCATTGAACCTCGGAGCCTATCGGTACGTCGTCAAGACGGACAAGTTAGTGGAGGAACTGAAGCTAGTTGTGCATCAGACGCTGGAAGATCTCGCCGTACGCGAAGAGAACATCCGTCTGCGTCAAGAACTCCTTCGGGTTTTTGCGCTCAATAACATTGTGGGGCACAGCAGGCAGATTCAAAGCATCCTGGAAATGGTCCGGACTGTCGCCCCCACCACCAGTACGGTTTTGATCACTGGCGAAAGCGGGACGGGCAAGGAGCTGGTGGCGCGAGCGATCCATGAAGCCAGCCTGCGGCGCGAGAAGCCGTTCGTTTCCATCAACTGCGGGGCCTTCCCGGAGACGCTCCTGGAGAGTGAACTCTTCGGGTATCTCAAGGGGGCATTTACTGGGGCCGACTCTAACAAGAAAGGCATTATCGAATCTGCAGACCGTGGAACTCTCTTCTTGGATGAAATCGGCGAAACGAGCCCCAGCATGCAAGTGAAATTCTTGCGCGTCCTTCAGGAACGAAAGGTCCGGCCCCTCGGGGGCACTTGGGATGTTCCGGTCGACGTACGACTGATAGCTTCGACCAATCGAGATCTGACCAGCATGGTGGCTTCACGACAGTTTCGAGAAGATTTCTACTATCGGATTAGCGTCATTCCCATTCACGTACCCCCGCTTCGAGAGCGCGTGGAAGATGTTGAGCCGCTTGCCCATCACTTTCTCAGGAAATTCGCCTTGCAGATGGGAAAGCCTGTCCGGGACTTTGCCGCGGAAGCCATTTCTGCCCTGTTACGTTATACATGGCCCGGGAATGTGCGCGAACTAGAAAATGCCGTCGAACATGCTGTCGCGGTTTGCGGGGAAGGGGACGAGGTGGTTGGGACGGAGCATCTCCCCGGGGCGGTGACAGGTGTTACTCCACCCCTGGAGAGACCCACCCTAATCCCGAAGGAAGGATTAGACTTCGAAGGCCTGATGGCGCAGGTTCAAAAGCAGTATCTCGCAGAGGCACTTGCGGCCGCGGATGGGGTCCGCACACGCGCCGCAGAACTCCTGCGGATTTCTTACCGTTCCTTCCGGCACTACGCCAAGAAGTACAACATCTAGGGTCATCAACTTGAATGCGCGGTTCTTCGCCCACTTTCGAAACTCCTGCCGGAGAGACCAGCTCCCCTCTCTCCCTGTCGGCTGGCTTGCCTCGCGAACCTTTCGCCACCCTTCTTTTGTTGGGTTTTTCTCTCCTCTTGTATGTCACCACGACGGGACATGAGTTTGTTGTGGATGACAACCTCCTGCTCGCACATAACCCCTATGTGCTGAGCCTTCATTACGTGCGTGAAATATTCACCCAGGACTTCTGGAGCTTCTTGGGGGCGCGCGGAGAAACGGGTTTCTACCGCCCGCTGGTGATGCTGACGCTTCTGGGCGAGAGGATGCTGTTCGGTCTGCGACCGGCGGGATATCACCTGGTGAACGTCGTCCTCAACGCGGTAGTGGCGGTGCTGGTTTATCGCCTGGCCAGGGCGCTGTGGCGCGAGGGCGGGGGAGCCTTTTGGGCCGGACTGCTTTTCTCGGTTCTGCCTGTCCATACGGAAAATGTCGCTCCGGTCTCCGGGATTTCGGATCTCCAGTGCGCGCTCTTCATGCTGCTCGCTGCGGCAATTTACATGAGGCCGGTCGATTCCCGGGGACACCTGCCGGGCCGTTCATCGTGGCTTGCGGGCGTCCTGTTCCTGCTGGCGGCGCTTGCCAAGGAAGTGGCGCTGGTGCTGCCGGTTCTGGTGGTCTTCTACGAGCATTTTCTGCGCCCGAGTGACGACCGAGTGGACGCGAAGGAACGCGTGGGCCGCTACGTCCCGATGCTCATGCTGGCCGCTCTCTATCTTGCCGCGCGCATCGCGGTGTTCCGGGGCTTCGCGAAACTCCCCGGAGGGCACAATCTGGATTTGAAGACGACCATCGCTTCCGGCTTCAGCTTGCTGGGTCAATACTGTTACAAGCTCGTGTGGCCCCGGCAGCTCACCTATTTCCTGACCTTCCATCCCCCGCAGGCCTGGTATGACCGGTACGTTTTGCTGGGTACGCTGTTCGTTCTACTCGCTGCGGCGGCTTTCTTCCGTTGCTGGCGGCGCCAGCGGGCCGTGTCCTTTGCGGTTCTTTGGTTCTTCCTGACGCTGGGTCCGGTCTTGAATGCGCGCTGGGTGGGGGCGTCCGCCTATGGCGAGCGCTACCTTTACATTCCTTCCATAGCGTTTTGTTGGCTGGTGGGTGAGGGCCTGGCCCGACTGCGGGGATCGAAACCGGAAGGACAAGCCGCGCGCTGGATTCTTGCTCCGGGGCTTGCCCTGCTCCTGGTGGTCGTTCTGGCGGCGCGAACACTTGCGCGCCTTCCCGACTGGAAAAACAATGGGGCTCTTGCCCTTGCCACCTTGCGCGAAGATCCTGACTCCGGAATGTACCATGTCTACCTCGGCAACGCTTTCCGGGAGCAAGGGGAGCGAGGATTGGCCCGAAAGGAATACGTGGCGGCTCTAGCCCTGGATCCCTCCATCGGGGAGGCTTATTTAAACCTGGCGGGCGTGTTGATGGACGACGGCGCAGTGGACGCAGCGCGCGAGCTGATGAAACGCGCCGTGAAAGCGAACCCCCGCTTCCCGGAGACCTTTCATGCCTGGGGACTCATCGAACTTGGGCAAGGCGAGAGAGGACGCGCGCGCAAATTGTTCGAGCGGGCCGTGGCTTTGAACCCGAACTACTGTGATGCCCTGAACAACCTCGGGGTGATGTCCCTGGAGGACGGCAAGCTGGAGGAGGCCCAGGGGTTTCTCACTCGCGCCGTGCGAGCTGATCCGCGGTCGCTGGACGCTGCCATGAACCTGGGGGCGGTTCTGGCTCAAAAGGGCGATTTCGTGCGGGCGGAAGCGCAGTTCCGCCACGCCCTGCAACTTGCTCCCACGAGTGCCGTGCCCTACCTTAGTCTGGCGACCTTGAACGAACAACAGGGGAAGCAGCCGGCTGCACTCGAGATGTATCGTCTCGCTGTACGCGTCCAAGCGGATTCCGCCAATGCGCAGTTTCGGCTGGGAGTGCTGGCGCTCAAGATGGGAAACGTTGCGGAGGCGACGCGCGCGCTGGAGCGTGCCGCCGCCCTCCAAGCTAATTCACCGCTGGCGCATACGCAACTGGGCTTGGCTTACCTGGCCGCGGGGGACCGGTCCGGGGCGAGGCGCGAAATCGAAACGGGTGTTCGCTTGAATCCCAACGATGAAGCCGCGAAGGCCGCTCTTCACAAGCTGGATTGACAAGCGCGCGGGGTCCGTTCGTCAAAAACGCCCCCCATGCTTCCGCGCTGCGCCGCAACGACGCTCGAACAGAACAGTGAACTCGATTGACCAATAGCCAGGACTTGGACGAGAAACGGCGACCCGTGATTCCCGGGAACAACGCTGAGGTGACACGCGACGTGAGCCCTCCCCACCGGCTGCTGCTGGGGCTGGCGCTGCTGCTCACCTTCGCGGCCTACAGCGGAACCCTCCGTTACCAGTTCGTGCACGATGATCGTGGCCAGATCGTCGAGAACCCGGCGGTACATTCCTGGCGGTACGCGCCGCGATATTTCACCGAGCACGTCTGGGCGTCGGTCTACCCGGAGGAGTGGGTCAACTACTATCGGCCTGTCTTCCTCATGTGGCTGCGCGCCAATGACATGCTCTTCGACGGTCACCCCTGGGGCTGGCACCTGACGAATGTGCTGGCCCACCTGGTGGTTACGCTGTTGGTGTACTTCCTTGCCCGCCGGGTCACGGAGGACTGCCTCGCGGCAGCCATTGCCGCTCTACTTTTCGGCCTTCATCCGGTTCATATCGAAGCGGTGGCATGGGTATCCGGGGTGACAGAGCCGCTGCTGGGGATATTCTTTCTCGCGGCATTTCTCTGTTACCTCAAGAAGTGCGACGCGGCGGCATCGCCCGGGCGGTGGATGACCCTCTCACTGGTGTTCTTCGTCCTCGCCATGCTCGAGAAAGAGACCGGCGTCATCCTGCCAGTGGTGATTGTTGTGTACGAGTGGATGTACGGGGCGATTCCTGAGGTGGCCTGGCGCTGGCGAAGGATGGGCCGGCGCGCCGGTCATGCCCTGCTTTGCGCCCTTCCGTATTTTACGCTCATTCTTCCTTATCTCGCCGCTCGTACTTATGCGCTCAAGGGCTTCAGCCACATCGTGACTCCCCTCTCGTTTGCGACGCTTGTTTATACCTGGCCGTCGCTCGCCTGGTTCTGGGTGAAACACCTGTTGTGGCCCGTGAGGTTGAGTACCTTCTACGATTTGCCTGCGGTCACGCGCCCCACTCTCTTCAACCTCGTCCTGCCTGCTCTGGGGGTCTTGCTGGCACTCGCGGCTTTGCTCTATGGAAGCAGCCGTTCACGAACCTTCGCCTTTGCTTCCGCGTGGATTGTGATTCCTCTTTTCCCCTTGCTGGACCTCCGGGTCTTTTTGCAGGATGACTTCGCGCACGACCGCTACTTGTACCTGCCGTCGGTGGGCCTGGCGATGATGGCCGCGCTGGGCTTGCGGCGCGTGCACTCTGGACGCGCCAGACTTCTGGGGCAGCCGGCAGCCCGGAGCGTGGCGGTACTGGCGCTGGCAGCGCCGCTGGCGTTTGGCACGGCCTACCAGAGTTTCTATTTGGCGAATGACCTGGTCTTTTACCAGTACAACCTGCGCGTCGCTCCCAACAATAAATATGCCAGAAGTAACCTGGCCACGGTCATGGGTGAGCGAGGGATGTACGCCGAGGCCGTGCGGCTCTTCCAACAGGTGCTGGAGAAGGATCCAGGGTTCTGGCCCGCGACCTACAACCTTGGATATACCTATTACAAGGTGGGACAGTTGGAGGAGGCGGAGCGATACCTGATCAGGGCTATCCAGATTAATCCCGCCAAGCCGGAGGAATATCTCTACCTGGGACTGACCAAGCTGCGGATGGGGCGAGACCAGGAGGCGGAGGCGGCGATCCGGCGCGCCATCCAGATCCGGCCGGATGGCTACGGCTATCATTTCGCCCTCGGGGTGGTGCTGAAGACGCGTGGGGACCTTTCGGCCGCGCTGGAACAGTTCAGGGCAGAGCTGGCCAGTTACCCGCAGCAATGGGCTGCCCGCCAGCAGGTCGCGGAAATCCAAGCGCGCATGGAGCAGCGGCCCGAAGGTTCGGGCGCACCGTAGGATGTCTCGTTGTGTCCTCTCCCGCGCTGGCGGGGGTGGGAGTTCAGCGTCCCGATAGCAGGCAGCAATCGCCTGCACGAGGGGGTTGGTAGGTTCAGGCGGCTTGCTTCGAAAGTGTCTCAGAAACGATGCAGTGAAATTCTTGGGTGACGTTATTTGTCACTGGCCTTCGACAAAAACAGGCAAACGTCAAGCTTAGCTGTGGAAGAAGGCGATTTCCATTCCGGACTGTTCTTCTAACAGTATCATACGACAAGACTTATGCTAACATTAAAACACTTCCAGAAAATGGGACTTGGAAGGTGACGTGCTCATATAAGACCGCGGATCACGGAAATTCCCGATATGGAATTGAAATCAACAAGGAGGAAAGAATGAGGAAGAACTCACGCGGCTTCTCGCTTATCGAGCTGCTGATCGTCGTCGCGATCATTCTGATCATCGCGGCGATTGCCATCCCGAACCTGCTGCGCTCACGGATTGCGGCGAATCAGGCATCGGCGGTGGGGTCGCTCCGGACCATCAACACGGCGCAAATCACCTACGCTTCCACTTACAACAGTGGCTATACTGCGTTGCTGAGCTACCTGGGCCCACCCAGCCCGGCCGGCGCCAATCCCACGGTGACAGCGGCTGGCTTGGTTGACAGCATTCTGGCTGGCAACGGCGGCAACACCAGTGTGAAGAGCGGTTACACCTTTGTGTACTCCCCCGGCACGGCGGTCGCTGGACGCATCGATCTGTACGGTGCGGAAGGCAACCCCACCACGGTCGGAACGACCGGGGGCAACTTCTACTTCACCGACCAGTCAGGGGTCATCCGTCAGGACAGTACGGGAACCGCTTCTAGTGCGTCCTCACCGCTCGCCGGCTAAGCTTGGGGCGAACGTGGAGACCGTTTGAAATTCCGCGTGGGGGAGCTGAAGGGCTCCCCCGCACGTTTTCGGTAAGGCAGAAGCCGGCTAGGAACAAGCCAGGCGAGCGGCGAGCCTCCGGGAGGTCAAGCCTGAGCTGCCACTCGGTTCGAGTGGCCCCCGGACTAGTGGATATGGACTGCGGCGGGGCGGCATGGTAAAATTGTGGCCAACCTCAAGCCGTAGAGTTCTGCGTGCCTAAAGAGGGGAGGCGAATTGCAGTCATGGACGTGCTCGAGAGCTTACCTTCTCAGACGCGGCAACCAAGCTTAAAGCCGCTTTCCTTTCACGGGGCCAGGCAGCCGCGGGAGGAAAAGGGATTCTCGCTGATCGAATTGCTCATCGTGGTTGCCATTATTCTGATTATCGCGGCGATTGCCATTCCCAATTTCATGCGCGCGCGCATCTCCGCCAATGAAGCCTCGGCGGTGAGTTCTCTGCGCACCATCAGCAGCGCGGAGATCGTTTATAACTCCTATTACCAGACAGGCTACTCCAGTACCCTCGACGCGTTAGGCCCTCCGACTTCCGGAGTTGCCACGGCTTCGGCTGCCGGCCTGGTTGATGACGTCCTGGCCTCAGGGAAAAAGAGCGGCTACCTGTTCACGTATTCGGCCGGAAGCCTGGCGGGTAATATCTATGGCTCGTACCAGTGTAACGCCGATCCTGCCATCCCCGAGCGCACCGGGACTCGCAACTTTTACACTGACCCGACCGCGATGATCCGTGTGGCGTTTGGCGGGCAAGCTGGGCCTTCCGATAGTCCCATCCAGTGAGCTATATTTAGAATCTTCGGCGTGGGTGCTGAGATTGCAGCCCCGGCGCGCGGGAGGCGAAGTGTGACATCCTGACAGGAGCCTCGAAACGGAAGTATGTTGGCTGTAGAAACCTTCGATCTGACCAAGGACTACCTCGTAGGGTTCTGGCGCAAGCGGCCCCGGCGGGCGCTGGATCACCTCAACCTCCGTGTGGAGGCCGGGGAGGTGTTTGGTTTGTTGGGGCCCAACGGGGCCGGTAAGACCACCACGCTCAAGCTGCTTTTCCGCTTGGTTTTCCCCACCTCCGGGACCGCTCGCATCCTGGGAAAAGAGCTTGATGATATCTCCATGCACGCGCGCGTCGGCTACCTGCCGGAGAACCCCTATTTCTATGACCACCTGACTGCGGAAGAGTTCTTGAACTATGCGGGCGAACTCTTTGGCATTCCCGCCGCGCAACGACGCCAGCGGGTTGGCCGGTTGTTGGAGCGAGTGGGCCTCGTGGATTCTCGCGACGTGCCGCTGCGCAAGTTTTCAAAAGGCATGGTGCAGAGGTTGGGGATTGCTCAGGCGCTGATCAACGACCCGGAGGTGATCTTTCTGGACGAGCCCATGTCGGGTCTGGATCCGCTCGGGCGGCGCGAGGTGCGCGACCTCATCTTGCAGCTCCGCGGCGAGGGCAAGACGGTTTTCTTCTCCACCCACATCCTTTCCGATGCCGAGGCGCTGTGCGACCAGGTTGCCATCCTGGTCCGGGGAAAGCTCCAGGACTGCGGCGACCTGCGCCAGATCCTCCGTATGGGCGTGGCCACCACCGAGATTGTGCTGGAGCATCCCCCGCCGGACCTGCTGGCGGAGCTCCAGCCCTACCATTGCTCGGCGATAAAGACCGGCGAGGCCGTGCGCGTGGAAGTTCCGGTGGAATCCGATGTCGCCACGGTCCTGGGGATCGTTCTCCGCAAGGGCGCCAAGATTATTTCGCTCAATCCCGTGAGGACGTCTCTGGAAGACTATTTCCTGGCGCAGGTCGGCGCGAACGCGGAGGCGGCCCGGGCGGAAGAGAAGGAAGCCCCCGCGCGCATGGGGGAGGGGAAACGATGAGGCGCGTGGTCTCAATCGCCCTGCACACCTTCAAGGAGTCCGTGCGCGAGCGGGTCCTTTACAACCTGGTGGTCTTTGCTCTCCTCCTGATCGGCGCCGCGATTCTGTTCGGCAGTATCTCGGTGAACATCGAGCAGACCATCCTGGTGAACCTGGGGTTGAGTTCGATTTCTGTCTTTGGCCTGCTGATGGCGATTTTCATCGGTATCGGCCTGGTGTCAAAGGAAATTGAACGGCGGACGATCTATAACATCCTGTCCAAACCCGTGGCGCGGGCGGAGTTTATTATTGGCAAGTACTTTGGCCTGCTCCTCACCCTGGTCATCAACACCGCAATCATGACAGGGGGGTTTTACCTCGCGCTCTTCTACCAGAAGCACACCCTGACTGCCGCTGACCTGGTGGCCCTGCAAGCGGTTTACTTCATCCTGTTGCAGTTGGCGCTGGTGGTGGGACTGGCCTTGCTGTTCTCGTGCATCTCCACGCCCATCCTGTCCGCCGTTTTCACCTTCTGCCTCTACGTGATCGGGAATTTGCTGGCGGACATCCGGTGGTTCGGCCAAGAAACTAAGAGCCCTTTCGTCGAGAAGTTCACCACCGTCCTTTATTACCTGCTTCCCAATTTTGGCGACTTCAATGTGATTACCCGCGCCTCGCACGGGGAAGCGGTGGCCGGCTACTTGCTGGTCTCGAACTCCTTGTATGCGTTGTTGTATTCCGTCATTCTGTTGTCGGCGGCCATCCTGATCTTTGAGGAGCGCGAATTCCGATGAGCCCGCTAAGCCCGGCTATGTCCAGGCGCCGCTGGACGCGCTTGGTGTGCGGGAGCCTCCTGCTGGCGGTCTTCCTCGCCTTGTGCCCGCTGCAGAAGAGGATCGACCGGGAACTTGGAACTTATCGGGACGTTGCCGATGTCCTGTACATCCCTTCCGGCAACACCCTGCGCCATCTGTGCCTGGGCTATGATGGATTGCTTTCGAATATCTACTGGACGCGGGTGGTGCAATACTTCGGGCGAAGACGCCTGGCGCGCGCCACACGGTACGATCTGCTCGGCGCACTGCTCAGAGTCACTACCGAGTTGGACCCTCACCTGATCATCGCCTACCGGTTCGGAGCGATCTTTCTGGCGGAGAAGTCCCCGGGGGGTGCGGGACAACCCCAGGCGGCCTTGCAACTCCTCCGCCGCGGCATCGTGGCCAACCCGGATTATTGGCGGCTCTGGCAGGATCTGGGTTTCATCTATTACTGGGACTTGAAGGATTACGAGACGGCTGCCCGGATCTTCCAGGAGGGCAGCCGGAGACCCGGCGCCATGCTCTGGATGAAAGCCCTGGCAGCGAGCGTGGCCGTGAAGGGTGGAGATGCCGAAACGTCGCGGGCGCTTTGGCTGGAGATTTATCGTTACGCGGACGGCGACTCGATCCGCGCCAGCGCGGAAGATCACCTCAAGGCCATCGACGCGCAGATGCAGCTCGACCAGTTGAACGAGCTGCTGGAGCAGTTCGAGGCGCGGCAAGGGTATGCGGCTGGTTCCCTCCAAGAGCTGGTGGCGGCAGGATTCTTGCGCCGCGTGCCGAAGGACCCGGCGGGCTTACCCTATGAGGTGGGCGCGGACGGGCGCGCCCGACTGGCGCCGCAGAGCAAAGTCGATTTGCGGCTTCTCCAATAAGCGTTAACGTAACGATGAGACAGGACGAAACAAGTGGATGAGCTTCGATTCGTCTTAGGGGAAGCGCTGAAGATCCTGGGCCTGGCTTTCCTGGGACTCCTGGCGGCCAAGGCGGTGACCGGCCTCGCGCCGCGGGAGAAGGGCCTGGCAGCCCGTCGCCTCACCTGGGTCAGGGGGATGCTGTACGGCGCGGTCCTTGTCCTGACCATCCTGGGCGCGCGCAACGTGGGGTACGACCTGGCGGCGGCATTTTACTGCTGGACGAGCCAGGACAACCTGGCGCGCTCGCAACTCGGCAAAGCTTATGACAACGCCACGCGGGCGGCGCAATTGCGTCCCGGGGTTTTGCGCTATTGGCGGCAAGTGGAGATGAGCAAGCTGACGCTGCGGCAGTTTGCCTCCGTGCTCGAGGACGAGCGGATTTTTGAATCGCTGAGCGGCGGTAGCGTGGATGAAGAAGACGTTTATCGGTTCGTACTCTGCCATTTCCTTCTGGGAGATTATGACCAGGTCATTTCTTCCGCCCAGCAGCTCATCCAGCAGAACCGCTATTACGCCGCGCCCTACGTTCTCCTGGGTTGGTCCTATACGGCGCAGAGAAAGTACGCGGTGGCGGAGAAAGTCTTCTTGGAAGTGCTCCAGCTCTATCCCAGCCACCAGGCGGCCGTGGAGGGCCTGGCCCATACCTACTTCCTGATGGGCAATCGGGCCGGGGCGGTGGGCGTGTTGGGGGCGACAGCCAAGTTCCCGTTTCCTCCCCAGGCTCGCAAGCGTTTTGACGACCTGAAGGCGCTCTATGCCCAATGAAAACAAGCTCACACTCCACCTGCGTCTCGAGGACGCGGTGGCCCTGGCGTTTTTCCTCATCAACCTGGCGATGCGGATCGTCTTCCGGGAACTTCAACGCCGCAACCTGAGCCCAGCCGATGTGCTCATCATTATCCCCGCCGTCACGCTCCTTTTAACCAAGGAGCTGGTGCATCACTTCGTGGGCGGGAAAGAATCACCCCTGGAGGCGGGGCACGGCCTGAGGGATTTTGTCCGGCCTTACTGGGGAATTGTGCGCGACTGGTTCCCCTTTCTCGTCATCCTGCTGATGTACTATTCGTTGTGGGGGGACGCCACGCACCTGCTGGTGCGCACCGACCGCGACGTGGAGCTCATTGCCCTGGACCAGAAGTTGTTTGGTTTTCAGGCCAGCCTGGCCATCCAGCCCTTGATCCGTCCGGCGCTCACCGAGTGGATGAGCTTTTCCTACTTCTTTCATGTCCTCAACATCCCTGTCGTTGCCTGCTTCATTTACATCTGGAAGTCCCGGGAGCGGTTCCGCGAGATGATGTGCGGCATCCTGGTGGTGTGTTTCTTCGGCCTCCTTGGGTACCTGCTGGTGCCGGCCATCGGACCGATGTATACCCTGCGGGATCAGTACACCGTCCCCTTGTATCAATCGCTGGAAGTCTTCAACCGCGAGACGGAATTCATGGATTTCGCACGCATCCAGCGGGATGTCTTCCCGAGCTTGCATGTGGGGATTTCTTTTGTGGTGTGGCTGTACGCCTGGCGGAACTCGCAGCGATTGGGATGGATCCTTTCGCCCCTCGTCCTCAGCCTGTGGGTTTCCACCATCTACCTCCGCTATCACTACCTGGTGGATGTCGTGGCGGGGCTCATCCTGGCTCCCCTGTGTTACGGGCTGGCGAACTGGTTGTTCAAGCGCTTTGGGGAAATTCGCTGCGCGGTGCCCTTGTCCGCCGCCTGGGCAGCGCGCTACCCCTGGCTGGTTCATCCCGCGCCGGCCACGGAGATGGCGGAGAAGGTTGAGGAGCGCCCATGAGCGCTCTCCCCGGCGAGACCGTGAGGCCGCCCGGCAGCGCTTCTCACCTGACAGAAGCTCGCGGATTCGCGCGGTATTCGGATGGCGTGCTGTTCATCGCGCTGGCCCTCGGCGCGATCTTGCCTTACGCCAACATCCTCCTGAATGATTTTGCCTTTGTTTATGATGACGGCGCGCAAGTCCTCAACAACCCATACGTCCACAGTTTCCGCTTCCTGCGCGAGATCTTCACCAGCACTGTCCGGGCGGGGGGTTATGCGTCCACCAATTACTACCGTCCGGTGACGACCCTGGGAAACCTGCTCGCTTACCAATTGTTTGGGCCGTCCGCCTACGGTTTCCACCTGATCAGTCTTCTGCTTCACACGCTGGTTGCGTGCGTCCTGTTTGGGCTGGGTTGTAAGCTTTTCGCGGAGCGCGCCCGGGCCTTCCTGGCGGCGGCGCTCTTTGCGTTGCACCCCATTCACACGGAGGCGGTGGCCTGGGTGGCGGCGGTTCCGGAACTGTGGCTGGCGGTTTTCTACCTGTTGACCTTTCTGTTTTTCCTGGAGGTGGCCCGGCCGACGCCGGGTCTCGCCCTATGGCCCTGGCTGGCCATGGCCGGGACGTACAGCCTGGCGCTCTTGTCGAAAGAGCAGGCTCTGACGCTTCCCTGGTTGGCGGCTATCTACGAGCACTTCTACCGTGCGGACCGCGCGCAGACCACCGGGCGGGAAAAAGTGGCGCGCTACGGCGTCCTCTGGCTGCTGGCCATCGCCTATCTTCTCTTTCGGATCAAGGTGCTTGGCGCATTTGCTCCCACGCTGCAAAGGCCTGATCTCGGCTGGTATTCGGCGCTGCTTTCCGCCGTGTCCTTGGTGGCGCAGTATGTGGGAAAGCTCCTCTGGCCGGTGAAGCTGTGGGCATATTACGTATTCCAATCGAGCGAACACCTGCTCGATTTCCGGGTCCTGTGCGGACTGCTTTCGCTGTTCGTTCTGGCCATACTCTTCGTTTATCTATTCCGGCGCGCGCGGATGGCCTCGTTCGGACTCCTTTGGTTGGTCATCACCCTGGCGCCGGTTTTGAACGCGCGCTGGATGGGGGCCAACGTCTTTGCCGAGCGTTACCTCTACTTGCCCTCGGTGGGGTTCTGCTGGCTGGCGGCATGTGGCGCGATGGCTCTGTGGCGGCACGTTTCTCGACGGAACCTGGTTTGGCGACGCGCGCTGCTGGCTGCCGCGTGCCTCGCGACCATCCTCAGCGCCGTTCGTATCTTCAGCCGAAACTTGGATTGGCGGAACGATGTCACGTTGCTCGAGCGCACGCTGGCGGATTCGACGGGTGACTACCGCCTGCGCAACGGCCTGGCCGTCGCTTACTGGATGCGGGGTGACAAGGAAGCGGCGGAAAGGGAGTGGCGTAAAGTCCTCGCGCAGGCTCCCAACAATGTCAGCACCTTGAATTACCTGGGAAGAGTCTATGCAAGCCAAAGGCGCTATGCCCAAGCGCTTCCCTTCTTTCAACGGGCCACTCAACTGGAACCTGAATATGCCGCCGCGCATTTGAATCTGGGCGCGGCTTACGCGGA
>Ga0315282_10004078_pt1 | contig 25673 bp, 13 predicted proteins | sample YL17G07_20_MG_FD_203693 | JGI IMG/M metagenome (GOLD analysis project Ga0315282, IMG submission 203693) | Sediment microbial communities from Yellowstone Lake, YNP, Wyoming, USA - YL17G07_20 | ecosystem: Environmental > Aquatic > Freshwater > Lake > Sediment | place: USA: Wyoming | collected... | reverse complement strand
CCTCATGGCCTTTCTGTTTTAAATAAAGAGTTGGCTCAATACATCTGAGTCTGACAGAGGCTCTTGTTGAAAAAAGGCGACCTTCATACATACAGACATCTTCAGAATTTATCCATACTATTTTCATAATCTCATTATTCTATAACAGTTTCATTTACTTATTAATACAAACGTATTAATTACTATTACATTGTCATTGCGAGCGACCAACGGAAGCGTGGCAATCTCACTTTATAAGCAGGAGATTGCTTCGTCGTTTCACTCCTCGCAATGACAGTTTACTTAATGCGTTTGTATTAGAATATTTGGTTCTTTTCCAAAGAGTTGGCAAAAAGAATTTAAGGATTCGAGGGTTCATGGGTTTACGATATTTTCTCATATAAATATTTCCATAAAAACTTCATGGCTTTTCGATTAAATATATCGCATACGTATCCCTATTTTCATCATTTTTTAGGACAATTTCATCAATAACTTTTGTTTTAATCAGCTTTGTATCCCACCAGGATTTGGGTTTTACGGTTAAATGTAGAGGTTCACCCACTTTTGAACCGAAATAATCCTGAACGAGTGCAATTTGTAGTAATAAATATTTCTTTGTCCATAGATATAGGTTATTTATTACCTGTTCAATATAATGTGTAGGGATGTGCTCAAGAACATCTAAGCATACTACTGCATCGAATTGATTTTCTTTAAATAAGGTGCTATCCCATAAAGTACCTACAGTTAATATTTTATCTTTTAAGTGCAGTAAATCCTCGTCAAGACAATTATCTGCAATATCCACCCCATAACAATCAAATCCCATACTGAGCATTTTTTTACAGAGTTTCCCTGAACCAATACCTGCATCAAGAATAGATTTCACATTATTCACTTTGAAAAAGCCTAAAAAATTAACAAAATTAGATAGTTCTAAACCCGGGTGAATACTCTGCATAGGCACGGCCTTCAATATACCAGGCTTTTAGATACTTTTTCTTTTCACTTTCTTCAATTTTTAAATCTATCTTGTCTTTATCATTCATATCCATATCTCTATTTTTTACTTAATGATTAATATACATCCTAAAAAAATGAACTAACCCACAGCAAGGATGCTGTCTGACAAATGTCAGACATTTTGAAAGCTGCGAGGTATCGATTCTGAAACAACAATATCCGTCATTGTCCGGCTTGACCGGACAATCCAGAAAACAAGGAACTGGATTCCGCATCAAGTGCGGAATGACATTTCTATCGCTAAATTTGGGTAACATACGAGTGTTTTAAGGATTGTCTCCATTGTTCCATTAATACGTGACTGTCCACAACAGCATTTTTTAGAGCATCATAAACATTTTCAAACACTCCTCCCCAATCCCCAAAACTACTCTGTCGAAAGAGCCTCGCAGATGGATACCACGGCGTGTCTTCAAATTTTAGCATCCATCTCCATTCACACGCATACGATAGCAAAACCCATACAGGAACTCCCAATGCACCTGCCATATGCACAGTAGCATTGTCAACAGTAATGACGAGATCAAGGGCGGCAATTTGTGCGGCAAATCCGTCAAGATCCTTCAAAGGATCAGCATCTTCCCAATCATGGATCGTTACACCAAGTCTTTCCGTTGCTTCTCTGATTTCTGTAGTGCAGTCACCATACTGCAGATTTATAAAATGTGCCCTTTTTATAGAGAATAGTTTTGACCATTGTTCCAAATCTGTCGAACGCGTCCGTTGCACGAGAGGTGTTTTGCCTCCACGCCAGGAAATACCTATTTTTAGCCCTTTTCCCATCTCTACATATCGATCGCGCCATAGAGATACACTCTGAACATCGGGTATGAGATAAGAAGGTCTTTGCGGGAAACTGGAGAGCGAGGGGCGCAGAAATAACGGCAAACTGCCAATAGCCACTTTCAGATCTGCACTTTGAAGCTCTCCAGGGAACCTCCCATATGTACTGATTGGCTCTATTATTTTCGCTTTCGGGAAAGAACGGGAGAAAAGTGGAACCATTCTCTTGTCACACTCCACTATACAAAGGTCTGCTTGAGCAATCACTTCGGGTAAACATGAGGCAAACATGATTTCATCTCCTACCCCCTGCTCAGTATATATGAAGAGCTTTCTCCCTTCAAGGTTTGAACCAACCCATGTCGGCTGAGGAAAATCTTGTCTTGCATGATATTCGAGTTCTCCTAATTTCCACCGCCACTCATATTCTTTCCATCCCTCTGTAAAGTTGCCGGTTAATAAGTAGTAAAGTGAGATATTCCAGTGTGCCCGTACATTCTCTGGATCAAGCTCTAAAGCTCTTCTATAACAATATTTCGCTTCATCAAATTGTCCTTTGCAATACAAAGCCCATCCCAGATTGTTGTGAGCATCAGAATAATTCGGATTCATCTCTAAAGCTTTTTGATGACACGTTATCGCCTCATCGAATTGACCTTTTTCCAGAAAAGCCAAGCCAAGATTGTTGTAGACATAATAAGCATTATGATTAAGCTGGAGAGCCTTTTGATAACACCTTATCGCCTCATCAAATTGCCCTTTCATTTGCATGGCAACTCCGAGATTGTAATATACAGATGCATTGCCCGGGTTAATCTGAAGGGCTTTCTGATAACAGATCAGAGCTTCGTCGAGTTGATGCTTTCCTTTCAATGCAATACCAAGATTAATATATGCATCGCATAGGTTCGGATTAAGCTGTAATGCTTTCCGATAAATAATTATCGCTTCATCAAGTTGATTCTTCTCCTTGAGAGCATTGCCTAAATTGTAATACACATCGAAAAGAGTTGGATCAAACTGAAGAGCACTCCGATAACACGTTATTGCCTCATCAATCTGTCCTTTTTTATCAAGAATAATTCCAAGGTTATTGTATACGTGAGCATTATCTGTTTGCACTTTCAGTATTTCTCTACAGATCTCTTCTGCCTGCTGTAAATTGCCAGCTTGATAATGCTCATGTGCCAATTGTATTGCTTTATCAATATGCATTACTTAAATATAAACTATGTTACCAAATTAATGGGAGGGAGAAACAAACATACCGACTTGGCAGTATATTTATTTCATATTATAATAAAATTAATGGGAATCAACCAATTGTCACGGTCATGTCATTGTTGAAGCTAACTCGTTGCTGTAAGAGTCTTTTCTTTGTTTTAAGTTTTTTATCTGTCATTCCGGCTTGTCCGGAATCTTTCTTTGTCTAAAGAAGGATTCCCGACGCGCTTCGCTTGCGGGAATGACAAATTGGGGTTGACTTTGACGTGACCGTGACCAATTGTAGCCTCTCATCGGTATTCTGAAACAGTTTTTTCTTCAATGATAAAAGGTTTCTCGTGGAATCGAGTGGGTAAAAAAAGAGATAGACAATAGGTCGCAACACTGCGTGGAATAGGGAGAAGAGTGAGTTGTATAAGAGTAAAAAATCTTATATGAATCTCTCCTTTCTGTCATTATCCGGCTTGACCGGATAATCCAGGCGCGGAGAGCCTGATAAAAAAATGAACATCGATGAAACAATTCAAATAGCTCTCGAGTATATAAATTCCGGCAATTTGAAGCTTGCAGAAAAAGCCCTCGTAGAAATCCTGGAAATACATCCAGACAATGCTACTGCACTTAGCGTGCTTGGTATAGTATATTATTATCTCAATAACTATGATTCCGCAATATTATACAGCAAAAAAGCTCTGCATTCTAACCCGACAAATGCTTACATATACTATAATCTTGGAAATGCTTTTCGAGAAAAAAAACAATTTGAAGAAGCGATATCTTGTTACCAAAAAGCTTTACAGCACAATCCCAACCTTGTTGAATCCTATATAAATCTTGGGATTATCTTTTATGACAAAGGAAATTTTGAGGAATCTAAAAATTATTTTGAAAAAGCTCTACAATTTAATCCAACAAACCCTATTGCATATCTTGGTTTAGCAGCTACTCTTTTTGAAATTAAACAATTCCATGAAGCCATAAACTACTACAAGAAATTTCTGCACTTATTCCCAAATAACGCAGATGTATACAATAACATTGGGCTTATACTTATGGCTCAAGGAAAGCTGAATGAGGCAGAAAAGAATTACAGGCATGCTCTCCAATTAAAACCAGATGAACTCAGACCTTATTTCAATATTCTAATGATGATGAATTACAATTCTGAATACACTGCCAAGAAGATATTTTCTGAACATGTACAATTTGCCAAACGTTTTGCCGAACCTCTATACCCTGCTATATACTGTTATACCAACAAGCATGATCTTACCCGAAGATTGAAAGTAGGGTATGTTTCCCCTGATTTTAGAAGGCATCCAGTAGCGTCCTTTATTGAGCCGGTGATCAAGGCACATAGCAGGAAGCATTTTGAGGTATACTGCTACTCAAACAATAAAATTTATGATAAAGTTACCGAAAGAATACAAGGCTATGCAGACAACTGGAGATGTATCTCAGGGATAATAGATGAAGAAGCTGAAGAATTAGTACGCACCGATGAAATAGACATTCTCGTAGACCTTGCAGGTTATACGGCAGATAATCGGATACTGCTGTTTGCTCGCAAGCCAGCTCCAATTCAAGTAAGCTGGATAGGCTATCTTACAACTACGGGACTGTGTACTATAGATTACAAGATCGTTGACAGTTATACCAATCCAGAGGGAATGACCGAACAATTTCATACTGAAGAACTGATTCGTCTCCGGGAGAGTTTTTTGTGTTATCTACCTGACAAAGATAGCCCTGAGGTTGAAGACCTTCCCGCATTATTGAAAAGACATATCACTTTTGGTTCATTTAACAATTTTACAAAGGTAACACCGGAAGTATTTACCCTATGGGCAAGGATTCTAAATGAATTACCTGATGCAAGGCTAATTACGAAAGGAAAAAGCTTTTTTGATAAAACAACTTGTCAATATGCAATAGATATGTTTATACAAAGAGGTGTTGCACCAGAACAAATAACGTTATTACCATCAAATCCATCACCAGAACATCTTGCATCATACAATCAAGTCGATATTGGATTAGATACTTTCCCATTCAATGGGGCAGCCACGACATGTGAAGCCCTGTGGATGGGAGTGCCTGTTATTACTCTTGCAGGTACTGCCTATCATTCAAGGACAGGGGTAAGTCTTTTGTCAAACATAGGACTTCCTGAACTTGTCGCAAAGACACAAGATGAATATATAGAAATCGCAATTCATCTCGCAACCGATATAGGTAAGTTGCAATATTTTAGAAAAAATTTAAGAAATATTATGGCACGATCACCATTATGCGACATTAAGCGATTTATTATCAATCTGGAGAAATGCTACCGACAAATGTGGGAAACTTGGTGTAAGTCTAATTACTAATTCGTTTAACCTGGATTATTTATAAATACTTATAGATGGGAAAGGAGACCATCTCCTCACCTATTCTCGGCGGGCATTAGCCAGTCTGCAAGGTATTTCGTCTCAAAAACATTCTGTTTTGTCGACAAAATAAAACCGCTCCAATACTATATCCACGATTGATTTTATGTTATTAATCTCCAAAGAGCTTAAAAGTTGTTTAAGTTATTTTACCCCTCACCCTAACCCTCTCCCACAAAGGGAGAGGGGATTTATTTAGCCTCCCCTCCCTTGATGGGAGGGGATTATGGGGAGGGTGAAATGAAAGTTAAACAACCATTGGAACAGAGTTCGATATGAATAATATGGGTTAAACGACTGCTATTGGTTAATGAACTGCGCCGAAGCAGAGCTACAACGTATCAAAATAGCGAGGAATCTCATAGGGATTGCTTCTCTAACGCTCGCAATGACATGTAAGACAATGGCTTAATGTATTTATCGATCGCTGGATTTAGGAAAAAAGTTAAGATATAATATATTTAGATAGAGTAGTTCTATACACTGTCATTGCGTAGGAGGCATTTATACAGAGCGTCATAAATTATGCCAAATAAAGCACACTTAACTGTCATGCCGGCTTGTCCGGCATCCCTCTTCAAGAAAGATTCCCGACAAGCGGGAATGACAACTATGTGGCAATTGTTATGACGCTATGTTTAGTAATATGAAAAAGCTTTTAATATACTCCCTCCTCGGGATTTTCTCATTGATGTTTTCTCTGTATCTTGGGTGCAAAAAATATGAGAGTCCCAAAAATTTAGGATTAAACAGGTCTTCTAAGGAAGGATATAGAAAACCTCTTCAGAGCAAACAGGAAACAGGCATACAGGGAACATATTTTCAAGACAAAATTGAAGAACCTGTAAGAAAGAAGCTAGTCGCCAGTGCAGAGGCATGCCAGAAACAATTCGAATCGTGTGTGAAGAATTGCAACAATATGGACTGCGAAGGTTCATGTTTAAAATTTTTATCTGCATGTGAGAAGCATTTGCCAGTAGAAATACAGACACTCAAAGAGAAGTAAAAGAACTTTTTCGCAGCTCTTTTAACCTATTTTTTCTCGTACAGCTATCTCAAAAAATTCTTCCAATGCAGTAATACAGGTTTTATCAAAGTAGATACGATGCTTATTTTCTGCTATCTTCTCAGATATCTGTTGCCGCCAATCTGAATCTTTTCCGAGCCTTACCGCCAGTTCTATATATTCGTCAACCGATGAAGCAATGTTCTCTTTCACTCCCATCATGGTAAGAATAGCTGAACTATGACGTCCGCGCATGAATGCACCTGAAAAAGTCACTATCGGCAGATTACATTCAATTGCCTCAAGGGTTGAATTACATCCTGACCAGCCAAGACTGTCGAGATAGATGTCAGACAAGCGGTTAATCGCATAATATTCTGCCATTTCAAGACGCGGGAGAAATACCATATAGTCGTCAGCGTTCATTGAATACCGTTTGAACACCTGATTGAGCCGGGACCTGAATTGCTCTGTTACCCAATCACTCAACTGGGAAGAAATAAATAAGAATCGACAATCTCCAACCTGTTGGGCTATACGTGGATAGACCTCATCGTATTGAGGCAGGTATTTAAACAGAGATTGCGGACAGAGATAAAGAATAGCTTCCTGATTGAGTCCAAACTGTTCTCTCCCTTTAGATACGAAGGGGACATTGAGCGGCGAATAGTATATGCCCAGGTTAGGCAAGCGTATCAGTTTTTCAGTATAATGGTCATCTGCATTGGGTGGCTCCATCAGTTCGCTGCTGAGAAAATAATCGATGCTTGGAAGACCAGAAGTTTCAGGATGTCCCCATGATGTACATTGAATGGGAGCAAGCCTCAAAGCCGCAAGTCTTGCTGCGAATGGATCCATGCCAATCTCGGGATAAATCATTACATGAAGATTGTCTTCCCGAATAATTCGACACAGCTCTTCAAATGACGATATGTCCTCAACAAAGCGTGAAAAATGCTGTCTGAGCCCTTCTGTAAAATCATCCTTTTCCCCTCCGGTATGATAGCCAAAAAGGCTGAATCTATTTTTATCAAGGTTCTCAACCCACCCTCTGCGGAGTTTCCAGTTTGAATGAAGATAAAAGAAGCCTGACACAAAGCCGATTCGTAACGGTTCTTCAGGAGAGCAGATTGGTATTTCTGGACGTTCTGAAAATTCCGGATATCTCAATGACATAATCCTGCAAACAATATCACCGTATGCCTTCTGGAGTTCTCTATCATTAAAACCCTGATAAGCTAAGAGGAAAGGCTGGTGACTGCCGACAGCCTCAGCAGCATCCTTTATGTCCTGCTGTGTTTCAAAAAATATTGTATTTCTTAGGTGAAGAAGTTCTTTCAGATACCGCTTCCGGGATGTCTCTATACTTTCGACATCGGGGTAAATGGTGCGTAATTGGGACATGCATCTACCGAACCGTGCGATGAAAAAGTTAGGTCTATACATGAGTGCCTTGTCATAAGCAGATATTGCCTCATCCTTTCTCCCCTGATAATCTAAAATATCTCCTAACCGCACGTATGCCATGAAAAAGTCCGGCTTTCTTAAGACTGCATTGTTATAACTTTCAGTCGCCTCATTTAGCTTATCCAACTCTAAAAAAGCATTGCCAAGATTGTAGTATGTGTTTACAAGATCCGGGTCTATCTGCAAAGCCCTCTGGTAATATATGATAGATTCATCAACATGTCCTTGTTCGTGAAAAACATATCCGAGATTGTTATACGCATATGCATGATATGGATCTGCCTGTATAGCTTTTTTGTAACAGGAAGCCGCCTCATCCAATTGTCTTTTTATCTGAAGGATATTCCCAAGGTTCACATATGCATCAGCATTGTTTGCATCAAGGTCTATCGATTTATTATAGGATTTTATCGCATTATCAAAGAGTCCTTTTTCCTGAAAAGAAACTCCCAGGTTATACCAAGCATCAGCAAATTCGGGGTCAACTTTCAGGGCTTTCTCAAAGCATTGTATGGCCTCATCAAACTCTCCCATGTCCTGAAACATCAATCCAAAAGTATTGAGATTTAAAGCATTATTCTCATCAGATTCGAGTGCTTTTTTAAGGTGCTTTATTGCAGAATCAAGCTTTCCGAGTTGATAAGCTATTCCTATGAGCAGTTGCAACATATCAGCATTGTCGGGTTGTATTTTCAGCACTTCCTTGCAAATATATTCGGCTTCTTTGATCTCCCCTGCTTGATAGTGTTTTATTGCTGTATGAATTGCTTTATCTATATTCATCTTTTAATTGTCTAAAGAACCGTCTGGCCGGAACTTGACACAATTTATGTCCAAACTGTATGTTTAAAGTATTAATAAAAAAATTATAAAAAGCAATAGCTTACCTACGAAACAAAAAAACATGAAAATGCTTATTGACTTAACTTACCACAGTTTGTCATTCCCGCTTGCCGGGAATCTTTCTTTAAAGAAGGATTGCGGACAAGCCGCAATGACAGAAGAAAGAAAATGCGACTAATTGCTGAACATATAAAATAAAGGTTTAAAGATAATCAGGTGAGCAGAGTCAATATGCAAACATGAAAAATGAATTTTATAATTTGGGAGTTGTTTTTTTCAAAAATCAGCAATATGATGAAGCCATAGAAATTTTCGAGAAAGCATTACAGCTTAATCCAGGGCTTATTAACGCATGTAACTATATAGGAAATTCTTTTCAAGAAAAAAAACAATTCGATAAAGCAATAAGATATTATGAAAAAGCCTTACAAATTAACCCTTCTGATCCAACTGCATATATGAATATAGGGATTGCCTGCCACAACACTGAACATTTTGATAAGGCAGTAGAATATTTCAAGAGGGCCATTTACCTTAATCCTAACATTGAGGAAGCATACAACTATATGGGATTAACTCTTATTATCCAGGGAAAACTCGAGGAAGCTTTAAAAAGCTATAGATCTTTATTACAAATAAATCCGAGCTCTTTCATCGCACTTAATAAGACAGGCAGTATACTTAGACATCAAGGAAAATTGAATGAATCAGAAACTTATTATAGGATTGCCATGCAGATTCACCAGAATAATTTAATAGCCCATGAATCACTTCTGATGGGCATGCTCTACAACCCTTGCCATGATCCACAAACCATCTTTTCTGAACATCTGAGATTTGCTAAACATTATGCAGAAGCTTTGTCTTCTAATATTACTACTCATGCTAATGAACGTATAACTACCCGACGACTAAAAATTGGTTATATTTCCCCTGATTTTAAAAGACATCCGGTTTCTCATTTTATTGAGCCAGTATTGATGTTACACGACAGGAAAGACTTTGAGATCTTCTGCTATGGAAATGTTCTGGTACCAGATGAAGTAACGGAACGTTTACAGTCTTATGCAGACCACTGGAGGAGCATAGTTGGACTCTCTGACGATGAGGCTGCAGAATTGATCAGGAAAGACTTGGTTGACATTCTCGTCGACCTGGCAGGGCATACAGGTGGTAACAGGATTTTTATATTCGCGCGCAAACCTGCTCCCATACAAGTCACGTGGATCGGATACCCAGCTACCACAGGACTTTCTACCATTGACTATAAGATTGTCGACTCCTATACAGATCCTCCTGGTATGACCGAACAGTTCTATACTGAAAAACTCATAAGATTACCAGAGAGTTTCGTTTGTTATCATCCTTACAATAACAGTCCTGAGGTTAATACACTTCCAGTATTAACATCTGGACATGTTACCTTTGGTTCATTCAATGATTTTGCAAAAGTAACGCCAGAAGTGTTTATTTTGTGGGGAAGGATTTTGAAAGCCATACCAGATTCATATCTAATACTCAAGAATAAAAGTTTGTCTGATATGGCGACTTGTAATTACGCGAGGGACATGTTCACACAACAAGGTATTACTGCTGAGAGGATAGAGTTACTGCCCCGTCAACCCTCAATTAGAGCGCACTTAAGTATATACAACAAAGTTGATATCGGGCTGGATACTTTTCCTTACAACGGAACAACGACAACATGTGAAGCAATGTGGATGGGTGTACCTGTCATAACTCTTGCCGGCACTGGTTATGCAGCTCGTGCGGGAGTCAGTCTTTTATCTAATGTTGGACTTACAGAGCTTATTGCAAGAACTCAAGATGAATATGTCGAGATTGCTATTAAATTGGCGAATGATATTGAAAAATTACATTTTCTACGTGATAGTTTAAGAGACATGGTAGCACGTTCGCCCCTCACTGATACGAAGCAATTTACCATTTATTTAGAGCAATGTTATCGCAAAATGTGGGAGAATTGGTGCGAGCTTAATTAGTGTCCGTCCATAAATGATGATTTCAATAGTTCGTCATTCCCCAACTTGATTGGGGAATCCAGTCTTTTTAAAGACTTATGGATTGTCCGGTCAAGCCGGACAATGACAACATTCGCATATGATGTGGTTTTACTTATGAACTCCGTAGTATTTACTCTCCTTTGATCTCCTTCATAACAAGCTTGATAATGAAAGGGATGCGTTTCTCTATCAGGGGAGACAATTCAAGCCCTTCATTCATATCCTCGGGCTCTACCCCTATAAAAATGATTTCATCAGGCTTAGTCCCTAACATCTTTGCAGTTTTTACCACATCAGAGAAATCAATGCCGTGGGCAGAGCGGAGAAATTCCCTTTTCTCGGCAAGCTCATTGTCTGTAAAACGATAAACTGTTCCGGGAGGGTCACCTGCTTTCGCCGTGTCGATGACAACAACCTTTTCTCTTCCCTCAATATAGTAGAGGAGGTCGATACCCATGGTTCCTCCATCCATAACTTCCACATCAGGTGGCAAGGGCATGTCTTTTATTTTATTGACTACATGTACGCCAACCCCTTCGTCTTTGAGAAGGAGGTTGCCTATGCCGAGGATGAGGATTGGTTTTTTATCCATAGTTATTTTTTGATAGTTTAACTAATAAGACCATAAGTAAAGTCACATACCTTTAACTATTCTGTCATGCTGGCTTGTCCAGCATCTTTCTTTGCTTACAGAAAGATTCCAGACAAGCTGGAATGACAGGAATCTCCACACAAAAACCGGAAGAATCATAAAATAAAAAAAAGGGAGGTGCTTAAGGCACCTCCCTTTTGAGATTCAGGATGTGTTATTCAGAATCAACAGGGTACTTTGTGATCTTGCCGTCTGTATCCATCTTGAACTTTGCGAGTTCCTTACCTTCAGGAGTGACCACGTGCACTGCGCATGCAATGCAGAAGTCATAAGGATGGAGCATTCTCGAAATGTTCAGAACAGCGTCATTCAGAAGAACAGAATTAACGGTTGGGTTACCGGCACAAACAGGTATGCCGTACAAGGCTGATTCTGAAGGTCCACGGTCAGTGGGACCGGAGCCTTTCGGGCCGTTGTTCCAGGTTGTTGGAACAACGCACTGGTAATTTGCAATCTTCTGATCCACAATGCTTATCCAGTGGCCAAGAGCACCTCTTGGTGCTTCGGCGAGACCTGTACCGCTCAACGACAGCTTCTTCGGTATCGGATAATAGGTATACCCGAATGCAACGTTGTTAGCGGCAGTAGCGGCAGCAACATCAATAGCATCAAAATCAGTAGCTGCAACAAGTGTCAGTTGATCAAGCCATGAACCTTGGCCGTTGTCTATATCACCGCCAAGTGCATCTGCAATGTACTTGCACTCCAATGCCCTGCAGGCATGCCTGCCGAGCGGTGAGAAGAGCTCACTAGGGCCAAGAGCAGTGCCAGCCTGGTTATTAATCGCAGCTAAGGCAGAAGTGACAAGACTAAGAACATTATAGTTGGCAGGGCTAGGGGTGAGGGCAGGAGCCCCTAATGTAAGAAGTATCGCATTGAAGTTCGCAGCACCTACACCTGCTGTATCAGAGACTGTGTGAGTGTTAGTGGCAGTGGAATTTGCGAGATAAGTCGCAACCATACGTGCGATAGGGCCAACCTCATGAGCAAGACCACCATACCGCGGTGCTTTCAACCATGAATACTGAGGACCGTTTTCCTGAGCAGTGTCAAGAGACGGTGAAGTAAGATATGAAAGCGGGATTGTCACACCATCTGACGGATGCTTATTGTCAGTAGCATCAGTGTAGTATGAGTATTTAACGCGCTCTTTTATGCTGGTTAGGCTGAGAGCTACAAGTGCTGCAGGGGGATAAGCTACAGTTCCCCGATCAAGCAAGAGGTCCGTCTTTGTCTGGAACGGCTCATTAAAGAACGGATACTCTCCGTATGCGAGGAGATGTCCCGGGTTGGTTCCAGCTGTCCAGTAAGTCAGGGCGTTGCTATCGCCAAGAGCAGCTGTCCTTGATGCAACGGTCACGACATCGACTAGGTACGCTGTGTTGATGAAGTTTCTGATCTTGTTGCAGAGTATTCTGGCAGTATCGATATCCGTCTTAGTGACCATACATGAAACACCACCAGGAACGATCGCATTCTGGATCGGTTGCCTGCCGCTGAAGATAGCGCCCAGGGTATGCGCGTCTCTCCGGATGTCCAGGGCTTTCACATAATTGAGCACTATACAGTCGGGAGTGGGAAGCAAGTTCTGTACATCTATAGGGAGTAAAGGCGCATTGGATGTAACTCCAAATTGAGGGCCCCATGGAGACCCCAGAGCTGATACATCGATAAAGTCTACGGCAGAAAGGTGATAGAAGTGGAGTATGTGCGACATGACGGTGTCGGCACCATGAATTATGTTTCTGAGAAGTCTTCCGTTCTCATTCAGTGTAATGCCAAGGGCGTCGTCTATGCATCTCACGGATGCCATAGCATGCCCGGTGGGTCAAACACCGCATATTCTCTGTGTGATCTGTGGTGCGTCTCTCGGATCTCTTGTCTTGAGGATGTTCTCGAATCCTCTGAAGAGAGTACCGGTTGAGTTGGCCTCTTCTACATAGCCGTCTGTATTGACTGTAACAGTCCACTTGTTGTGTCCTTCAATCCTTGTTAAGGGATCTATAATAATAGTTGCCATATTCTATTTACACCTCCTTTCATCAATAATTAGTGATACATGAAGAATGGACCCCATCCATCGGGGAATCTTGGTTCAGTACATCCGTGGCAGCCGGCCCGTGTCAGTACACACCAACTTACGCCACTTTTCCCTGCGTCGATGACTGAAGGGGCGAGTTGGCCAGCCATTCCATAAGGGTATGATCCTCCTGGGCCATCGCCGTTCCATCTCCTGTAAGAGCAGTCTGCCTTTGTCTTCCTGCCCTTGCATCCGAGGATACCGAGACACCCTTCATAATATGAGTCGTATTTATAGTAGTAGAGTTTCGGGCTGTTTCCAATGGTGCGGCCTGACTTTGATGCAGGTGCATCACCATCGATATCTTTGAGATCTGACGTACAGGTTAGATCCTCTGTATTATTCGTTCTCCAGAGGCAGTGCGTGCACTGGTATTCCCCGTAGTAGCTTAACGGACGATGGAATTTGTCCATTATTGGTAGTGATCCGATTTGCAGGAAGTATGCAATGGTTCCGACGATCCAGTCAGGATGCGGAGGACAACCGGGGACACATACTGTCTTGCACATCAATGCTTCCCATTGGGCCCGGGTGATCGTGGTTTTCTCTAACAGATAATCCCAGTAGCCCTGTACATCTGTTTTACAGTATGTCCCTCCACAAGCGCCTTCGTTGACAGCTCCGGTGCTGATCAGTCCCCGTGCGTCGGTTACGCTTCCATTTGCTGCTGGGATTCCGCCATACGATGCACAGGTTCCCACAGCGATTACTACCGCACAATGAGGAGAAATCGCAAAGTTCAGGACTTCGTCAGCGAATGACCTGTCTTCGTCATTTGCATCATAAAGATAGTTAGCAGCATTAACATCGTAAGCATCCAGTATGCTTCCTTTAACAGCTTCAATACGGCCTTGAGTTGGAGAAAGAGCAGAAGTCAGGGTAACATCAGCGACTTTGATTTTATTGTCATCATCGAAAGCAGCCGCAGGGCTTGCATTTAATGCGTTGCCTAGGAAAGTCCTGTCAGCTGATTTTTCAACCCAGGTCCCTATCTTTAGTACTGTTCCTATAGTGAGCGTAGAGCCAGCAGCTATCATAACAGTACCCGTTAGAGTTATATTTTGGAGAATTGTCCTGGGTTCCGCTGAAACAGGAGTGGCAAATGCATAGATACCTCCGATAGCGACTCGGTCAGCTGCACTATATACCAGGGAGCAGGAAGAGATTTTTGAATCAGGTGCAAGAATGCTGCCTGGTACTGCTAATTCCAAACGGCCTGTGAGGGTAATATTTGTTAAGATGTTGTATACGCTTGTTGTCTCGTTGTCAGGAGCAAAAGAAGCGAGAGATAGATCTATCTGTTTTCTATCTGCTAATTTCTCTACCCAGGAATTTAACCCGACAATAGTGTATGCAAAAACAGCTGTCCATGTGTTACCAAATCCATCCAATTGAGTACTACCGAGAGTTGTTAGCCATGTCGGCTCGAGACCTGATGCGCCAGCTCCGGCATAAATTGTTAATTCGTAAACATAACCATTAGGGGTGGTAGGTATAACCCTTGCACCTATAGCACCATAATCGGTCGCAGGATTATAAGCACTAGGCAACATTGTAGTAGGAGCAGCATATCCAGTTAAAGTCTTGGTTCCAAGAACAGACCCCGGATGAAGCTCTATTTTTTCACTTATAGGGAGATCATCTGTCAGAGTTATTGGATTTACCGCCTTGATAGGTTGAGCGGTGTTGTTGGGCACTTTGAGAGCTTCCCTGTCAGCAGAGGCCCAGACCCAAGAATCAGTCGCAAGGACAGAGTGTTTCTTATTAACCCTCCATATCTGGCAGTATCTTCCGTCATCCGCGGTTTGAATCGCTCCTTCGAGGCAGAGTGCAAACGGATCACCGTTATTCAATACAGTGAATGCAGCATCGACAGCCCGTGCACCGACAGCCGAATTTAATGTTTCCATGAAATCCATATCAAGCGGGCCATTAGGACCGATGTCAACTGTTCCAGGTGGTGACCCGAGTAAGGCTAATTCAATGGTATCCAGAGGAGCTATCAGGCCTTGAATTGAAAAAGCATTGATCGTATTAGTCAAAGATACTGTACAACCCGTGCAAGCTGCGCCATTCAACCAGACAACGTGCGTGCCGCCTGGATAATCTGTCGCAAGCGCCTTCTCGATCTTTGCGAGGTCATAAGAGGCCAGACCAAGAGCACCTGCAGAGATAGCACAGTATTTCATAAAATCACGGCGTGTGATTCTCATAAACTTTGTCCCTCCTTTCGTTTCCTTTTATGTTGATGAAGCCTTTGCCTGTCTTTGGCTAACTGCATGGCGGCTTCATCACATGAAGGTCTTGTCGTTTCTTTCACACCCTCCTGGAAGCCATTCAAAGCTCCAAGAACGTGTCTTATATTTTCTTTTGTACATACATTAAAAAACTCTCTTCGAGTCAATGTCTTCATACCTCCTGCTAAAGCTAATTACCTCGCCATTTTGTTAGTAATCTGCCATGGGCCAAAGCCATTCGGGCCTGCCCACCTTGCTCTGTGACAATCTGCGCACATGGTTGAAACCTGGTTCGTGTTTCTGAGGAAGTAGACCTGTGAGCCAACTGATTTGCCACCTGTGAACACCTTGCCTGTGTAATTTACAGTGTCATGCACAGCGTGACATGTTGCACATTCAAACTGGTCCCTGTTTGTACCATAGAGCGGATATCTGATGTTACCGCTTGTATCCGGGATCCACATTCTATCAGGTGTCGTCGGGCAAGGAATCGGCTGTGGGAAGTCGTTAAAGTCCTGTGAATTGTCTTTGAGTATGTCGTATGTGAAGCTGATTGGATGATCGTCTTTCAGGTCGGTTGAAAGCATTGCCCAGAGACCTGCATTCGACATTTCATAGTCATAAGCAGGATTGTCAATCGAACCCGGACCCGGGTAGTTCACGAGACTGCTGAAAACACCATTGTGACATACAAGGCACAGTGATGAAGGAGCCTGCGGCTGTTTGCCTTCGTACATGTCGAAGGAAGGACTCCTGTACATCTCATAGACCACACCCGCTGCCATCCTGTTCCATAATGGATAGTCTCCGGAGCCTGAGTGCGGAGTATGACACATTGCACACGGTTCTGCACTAGCATCACCTTTCATGTTGTAAACATCGTGAGGTGTGTTCTTAATACCAGGTTGAGTTGCACCAGCGTAAAGCATACCGGCGATACCTAAAACCAGTGCTAATGCTAAAACAACAACCATAATCTTTCTCATAATTTTTTTCACCTCCGTTTCTCGTTAATCATAATTTCTAACCTACTGACTCCCAAAAGGGAACTCTCACCATTTACTATCTTTCTCACCCCCTTTCTTAGAGGATTTAAAAACAACAATAATAAGTCATTCCCCGGCTTGATCGGGGAATCCAGAAAACACTGGATTGTCCGGTCAAGCCGGACAATGACACCCTGAGACTCTTATAGTTGTGAATAGATTTGATTTGAATCAACCCTCCCAAAATCTCATCGGATAATTTACGCTTCATGCCCACCTTACCGGATAATATAAATTTAATATTACTGCTGCAGGATGTCTTATTATAATCAGTAATCAAAAGCCTTTTCAAGCAATAAATAGTTATAGTTTTGCAAATAATAAGTTTTAAAACAAATAAGTACTAAAGTATTATATTTTAAGGTTGTTTGGCCAGATCTTGTTTGCATAAACAGCAAGCTGAAGCCTGTCTGAAACTCCAACTTTCTTGTATATCCTGTTACAGTGGGATTTCACGGTCTGCTCGCTGATATTGAGCTTCTGTGATATTTCTTTATTTCTAAATCCCTTACAGATTAAAGACATTATCTCTCTTTCCCTCTCCGCAAGACCTCTATATCTCTCCTGCCGCCTTATGCTTAGAAGCATTTTCATCATGGTAGTACGGTCTAACCACAGCTCCCCTAAAGAAACGGCCTTAATCGCCCTTTTTAAGAGGTCGGAGTCAGCACTCTGGGGAAGAATACCTACTACTCCTCTTGATATGAGCCCTTTAAGGTGCCTATCGACGATAAAGCGCAGTGACCTGTCACCTATAAGAAGGATTTTCAGACGGTTACCAGCAAAATAATCGTCAGGAAGACCTATTAAAATATTAAAGTCAGCATTGAAATCAGCAAGGATGACGTCTGGATCATGCTTTTCAATCTCTATTAAGTCAGGTAATGAGCCCGATCCTCCGTTGAATATTCCGATGATATTTATATGGCTTTCATCTTCAAGCAACTTTTTGAGGCCCTCGCTGTAAAGATAATTGGAGCAACCTATGGCGAGTCTTAATGGCATTAGTTATTTTATAAGTTATTTACTTTATATTTGTCAAGGTCAAGGATAAGGCTGTGCAATATATTTATCCAGACTATTCTTGTAACATTTGCTGACATTGAGAGAGCAAGACAGGGAAGCGGTTGTCTGCCGGACTGTTTTCCATAGCCACCTCAATAATCGGGAGCGCATAATCTGCTCTGCCAGCTGACATTAAAAATACTGCAAAATCGTGGAGATAATTTTCAAAAGGCATCCTCATCGACCGTAACTTGTCAATATACCCCTTCGCGGATTCTCTCCGATTTAGAGCACAATATACAAGAGCAATCATCAGTATCGCCATCGGATAATCAGGATTTTTCTGCAGGACGCTCTCGAGAAGAGGGATAGAGGACTCGGCTTTTCCGAGACTGAGCGCACAGCTTGCATAGAGATTTACTATTTCTTTTAATTCAGTATCATCCTTTTCAAGCTTCAGGGCCTCTTCTAATGACTCAAAGGCTTCCCTGAATTTACCAAGTCGGTAATAGCTGTTCGCCATTCCGAAAAAGGCTTTCGGAAAATCGGGTCGCACTTTGCTTAATTTTTCAAAGTACTGTAATGCTTCATCAAATCGTTCGAGTTCCGAAGCCTGCACTCCTAACTCATAAAGAGCTATGAGATCATCTTCTCCTCTCTCAGAGAGCTTCAGTTTGCCTTGAATATAGTAGTCCTCGCCTTTTGATAATATCTTTTCCCTTTCGAGTTTCCCGTAATGGTGCCATGGTATCTCAATCATGACATTTCTAATCCCTGTTCTCTGGAGAGAAAGCTCAACGAATTCGTGAACCGGGAACTCAAACCGGATATGAGGATTATTCGGGAATATGCGTACTTTATCACTCGCAAACCACCCTGTCCCTGTCTCTTCTTTGATATAGCTTCCATCGTTTGCTTTCCATCCTATAACAGAAACTGGAACCACATAATTCCGTGTCGTGATCGTAAATGCTGAGGATCTGTATTCCGGCAGACTGAGCAATTTTTTCAAAACGTCCTGATCAAAGGGAGTAATTACTTCATCGGCATCAAGCACAAGGATCCACTCACCGGATGCTTTTGAAAGGGAGAAGTTCCTTGCTTCTGAAAAATCACCTGTCCATTGAAAGTCGAATACCTTTGCCCCGAATGCTTTTGCAATATCTTTTGTTCTATCAGTCGTGCCAGTATCCACCACAATCATCTCATCGGCCAACGGCGCTATGCTGTGCAGGCATGTGGCAATATTTTTTTCTTCATTCTTGACGATCATGCAGACGGAGATAGTTGCCCTTTCCTTGTCATCGCGATCCGCCTCAGGCGGAGTGGCAATCTCCTTCGGCCCTACCTTATCCCTGATGCCAAGCGCGAGTGAAAGGTTGTCATCATCGATTCCAAAGGAGAGCATGGCTTCTTCATAAATGTTCATTGCCTCCTGATATTTTCCTTCCTGCAGGAGTATGTCAACGAGGACGTTTTTCAACCTCTTGTTTGATGGGTACAGAGTCGTTGTGTCCTTCAACGTCATCTCAGCCCTTTCCAATTGTGAAAGTACAGCAGAAGCGTGGTAATTGATGGCAATACTCTCAACAATAGGTGAGAGGATAAACGCCCTCTCAAAAAAGTTAAATGCCTCATCCCTGTTACCAGTATTCCATTTAATAGCACCAAGATTTGCATAGGGTTCACCATAGCTCCTGTCAAGTTCAATGGCCTTTCGAAAAAGCTTCTCTGCTTCATCAAGGATGCCCTTTTTATAGGCGACGAGACCTTTCAGGTTCCATAGCTTTGCTGAAGCGCCATTCAATGAAATCGCTTCTTCAGCATAACGATCAGCCTCGTCATATAAACCCAAACCCTCCTTGCAATGCCCGGCAAGTTCCAGAATTTCAGGATCCCGTTTCATATCTTCTGTCATCTTTTCAATCATATCGAGCGCATCATTGTAGTTTCTATTTTCGATGAGGAGTTCCAGAAGTGCATATTGTATGGCATTACTATCAGGAACGTATTTAAGTCCTTCAAGTAAAACCACAAGCGCATCGTGCTTTTGTCCCTTATGGTTCAGATCGTCTGCAAAAGCTAAAGTGTTTACTTCAAAGAGCTTCTTCCCAGAAGGACTGTGGATATCGATAGTGCTCCATTTATCTACAAAGAGTTTTCTGTCTGTAAAGAGGGCTTTGTTATGTTCTATAGTATGTCCACGTGAGACAACGACATCAGAAGATCTGCGGTCTTCGGTATACTGGACAAATACATCTCCTGCAATAAAAGTTTTATATCCTTCAATAATAGCTCTGAGACCGTAGTCTTCAATTGCATATTCTGATGTGTTGAATTGTTCATCAAACAACCCTATTCCCTCTATTAAAGTACTGTTGAGGAGCAAACAGAAACCCTGCAGCTTTCTGAAATTAACCCGCCGGTATCTATTTTTCTGCCTAAAGGAGCGAGCAAAATCATTGTCATCGCGAGGTCCCGTTTTACTGTCATTGCGAGCACCCGAAGGGTGCGTGGCAATCTTTACCCCTTGCGGGCCTTCAACATCATTCGACATGGGTCCCACAATACCTGTATCAGTAACGCTCACCACGTGTTCAAGCAGGCCAGTAAGCCAACCCTCAGTTACAATAACATCATCGGTGAGCAGAGCGACAAAGTTACCAGAGGCTTCTTTGATACCAATATTATATGCTGCCGCGTGGCTGAGCTTGTTCTCCTGCTGTATGAGTTTATACTTCTGATTTCCTTTAATGAGATCATGAAGCCAAGTTTCAGCAGTAGATGATGGTTCGGTTGGCACTAAAATAAGCTCATGCATTCCTGGTGTGCACTGTTCAAGAGTAGCAACACATTTTCTGAGGTTTTCGGAATGACTGGAAACGATAACGATGAGCGATGTTTTTATGCCTTTTGCATTCAGGTGCTTAATTGTAGAAGCTTCATCGAGTAGGAAATGTGTATCATTTGTGATAATGTTCAAATCGATTGCAGCCTGAAGGAGAGAAATGGCATTATCTGTTTTCCCGTCGTATATTAATGTTTTCGCATTGTTCGAAATGAAATGTGCATAATCAAAATTCATTACTTTCAGCTTTTCAATAATGTGCAGTCCATCGCTCTTTCGATTCAGAGCAAGGTATCCAACGGTAAGAAGAGCGAGCGCTTTTAGATTTTCCTGCTCCTTCTTTACAAATTCCTCGAGACGCACAACTGCTGATTCAAAATTGCCGGTATAAATTTCGCACAGGGCAGATTGGATAACCGCATCTTTCATGTCGTTATCAATTTCTAACGCTTTATTATATGACGAGAGGGCATCATTGTATCTCCTGAGGTTGAAATAATTATTGCCCATACTGAGATGTGCACGTGAGAAATCAGGTTTTAAAATAATCAATTTTTCTAAATACTCCAATGCCTCTTCGTGTTTCCCAAGGGTAGCAGCCTGGACTGCCAGCTCGTGGAGAGCAGTCACATCATTCGACCCCTGTTCATAAAGCTTCTTCCTTGCCAGTGCATAGTACGCTTCAGCTTTGGATTTCTCCTTTTCCTGTTCGAGTGTTCCGTAGTGATGCACATAGATATCGCACCGCTGGATTTTTATGGCGCTCTTTACAAGGGAGGGTTCAATGCGTTCGTGAATCGGATAAGCAAAGCTTATACCATGTTTGTTCGGGAACAACCTGACTTTCTCTCCGGGGAACCAGCCTGTACCTAATTCTTCTCTGTATTTCCCGTCGTTTGCAATCCAGTCAACCGTGTTGAGTTCTGTCACATAGTTTCGAGTGGTGAATGAATATGCAAAAGTTTTCGAATCAGGTTTTCCTATTAATTTTTTCAGTTTATCACAGTCAGAAGGTGAAATTACCTCATCGGCATCAAGAATAAGGATCCACTCGCCAGATGCTTTGGACAGAGCAAAATTCCTTGCATCGGAGAAACTGTCAGTCCATACAAAATCGTACACCTTTGCCCCGAGTCTCCGGGCTATTTCTTTTGTCCTGTCGGATGATCCCGTGTCGACAACGATTATTTCGTTGACAAGTTCATTTACGCTGGAAATACACCTTTCTATATTATCCTCCTCGTCCTTCACAATCATGCAGAGGGAGAGGATGGTAGTTTTCTTGTCATTGCGATCCGCCTCAGGCGGAGTGGCAATCTCGTCGTTACGGGAGATTGCTTCGTCGCTTCGCTCCTCGCAATGACGGTCAAAAAGGGATTGCTTCGCTTCGCTCGCAATGACAGTATTGCGCTGATCCCTTGAATCCTTGATCCCCTGAATCCTTGACCCTTTTACTTTGCATTCATCAAGCAGCTTATATGTTTCATTTGTGACATAATTTCCTTCTATAGCAGCTTCGAGTAATGCAATTGCGTGAGTAAATTGTTGAGCCATAATCAAATTTCTGGCAAAACTTACAAAGTACGTAGCAGCATTAAAATTCGTCTCTTGTAACTTTTCTGCATAGAGAAATCCCTCTCTTTTTCTGTCTGAGCAGAAATATGCTATCGCAAGCAGACCGAGTGCTGTTGGAATTGAAGGATCCCTTTTAAATAAATCTTCAAGGAGTGAAATAGGGGCTTTAACATTCCCAGCACATATCTCACATTTTGCATATAATGTAATAACATCTCGGGAATGCGGTTCGAGCGATAGTGCTTTTCTTAAAGATGCGACAGCATCATTATACCTTTTGAGTTGGAAATACGCATTCCCCAAGCCTATGAACGCTTTTGTAAATTCAGGCTGTATTTTGGTGAGTTTTTGCCAGTATCTTAGGGCTTCTTCATACTTTTCGAGTTCCATAGCTTGAACAGCCAATTCGTAAAGTGCATGCGTGTCTTGCGCACCCTTCTTTTCAAGTTTTGTTTTTCCCAGGTCATAATACTCTGCGCCTTTGGAGCCTTTCTTCTCTGTATCGAGCTTCCCATAGTGATGCACAGGTATCTCGATTTCTTTTATTTCTATACCGGCTTTCATAAGAGAATTTTCTACGAATTCATGCACAGGATTCTCGAAACAGATACGGTGAGCATTGGGAAAGAGTCTTACCTTCTTGCTCGGTACCCAACCGGTTCCTGCTTCCTCTTCAAGGTATTTCCCGTCATTGGCAATCCAACCAAAACTAACTGGATACATGTAGTTTCTCGTGGTAAATGAATAGGCAACAGGCTTTGAAACAGCTTGTCGAACCAGTTGTTTGAGTACACCATGATCAGAAGGAGAAATGACCTCATCGGCATCAAGAACCAATATCCATTCACCAGAAGCTTTTGACAAAGAAAAATTCCGTGCTTCAGAGAAGTCATTCGACCATGGAAAATCAAAGACCTTTGCCCCGAATGCCTTTGCAATATCCTTTGTCCTGTCTGATGAACCTGTGTCAACCACAATCATCTCGTTAACAAGTGATTCAATCTTGCTGAGACACTGCACGAGATTGCTCTCTTCGTTTTTAACAATCATGCAGAGAGAAATAGTAGTTTTTTGAGTTTGTTGGGTTTTTTGAGTTTCTGTGTTCTTTCCCCTCGACTGGTTCTTTGTCTCAGCGAGTGCCTGGACCTGCACTTTGTTGTTTTCCTCTACCTCTACCTTTACCTCAGCCTGGTCTTTATTGGTTTCCTTCGACCCTATTTTTTCCCTTACTTTCAGGGCAAATAACAGTGTGTCATCATCAATCCCGCAAACAAGCAATGTGTCTTCCAATATATGCATGGCCTCATGGTTTTTCTCCTGCTTCAGGAGAAGATCGGCGAGATGAAATTTCAGTTTTTTATGGAATGGGTAAATAGTCGCTGCTTCCTTCAGCACTTTTTCTGCTCTCTCTAATTTTGAGAGTAGGACTGCGGTATCACAGTAGGTGCTGATAATATCCGCACCTACTGGGGACAGGACAGCGGCACGTTCGAAAAGCTCAAAAGCCTCCTCGCTTTTGCCCGCCTCTCTTTTCAGCACACCAAGGTGATAGTATGTTTCTCCGAAACCCCTGTCAGACTCTATTGCATTATTGAAGAATTGCTCTGCTTCTGTATTATTCCCTTTTTCATGCGCTATGATTCCTTTCAGACAAAGTGCCTTTGCAGAAGTACTTTCCAACGAGAGCGCCTTATCGGCATAATATTCTGCCTCTTCAAGCCGGGTTATTAATGCTTTGCAGTAACCGATACGTTCAAATCGATCCGGGTCTTCTCTGAGTGCTTCGGGCATGGTTTCCAATACCTCGAGCGCATCTTTGAATTTCCCTTCCTCTATAAATAGTTCTGCAAAAGAGTAGTATATTTGCTTATTTTCGGGAGCAAGTTTAAAGCTTTCAAAAAGTGTCTTCACAGCCTCGTCTTTTTTTCCTTTCTGTGCCAATTGGCGAAATGTTGATAGACTATTTAAGACGAAAACCTTCTTTCCCAGCGGACTTGTCACGTTAAGACTGTTCCATTTCTCAAAAAAGATCTTTGAAATCTTTGGTAGTAATGAACCAATGTCTCTCTGCCCGCCTGCAAGCGTTCTATCACGCTGGGTATGTACAAACACATCACCTGCTATCAGGTTTCTGTATCCCTCTGTTGCTGCTCTAATGCAGTAATCATTGTCAGCAAAATCCGAAATCTCCAAACGTTCATCCATCAATCCGATTTTCTTTGTCAGATCTTTTTTGAAAAGCATACAGAAACCATTCAGATTTGTTACTTCAATTCGACGATGCCTGTTCCTCTCCCTGAATGCCCTGGCAAATGCTTGTGCCCTGTCATCGCGAGGTCCGGTCTCATCGGGCCGTGGCAATCTCTCTGTTTCCCGAGAGATTGCTTCGTCACCACGTTCCTCGCAATGACCGCTGATTCTGTCATTGCGAGCACCCGAAGGGTGCGTGGCAATCTCTTTCACTCCCTGTGGCCCGTCCACATGAATCGTCATCGGACTAACAATACCAATATCATCTGCTCTATTCAGATGTTCGAGCATTCCTGAGAGCCATCCCTCTGTCACCACAACATCATCGTTGAGAAAAACGACAAATTCGCCTGAGGATTCAATAATTCCTCTATTGCAGGCCTGTGGATAGTTGAGGTTGCGGTCATGTACAAATCCCCCCTTGCCCCCCTTTACTAAAGGGGGGGAGGGGGGATTTTCAATCAGTTTGTAGTTCTGATTTTCTTTGACAATCTTTTTTATCCATTTTATTTGAGTATGTGAAGGTTCTGTTAGCACAAAGATAATTTCATGTGTCTCAGGAGTGCATTGTCTTATGCTCTGAACGCACTCTCTGATATAATCAGGGTGGTTTGAAATGAGGATAACGATGGAGACCAAATCCTTGACTTGTCGTTTAAATATTTCTGTTTTTTTCTGTTCTTCAATTTTTTCTTCAGCTTTTACCACTTCAGGATGCTTGAATACATAAACAAGTTTTTCAACCGTTGCCCGATCACTAAGCGGAATATAATGCTTTTGCAAATCAAAAGGCTGAGTAAGAATTTTTTGTAAATAATAAGGCGAGCAATGATATCCGCACTGGAGGTTTTGTGGTAAATCCCATTTCTTTTTGAATATATCCCATGCTTCTACGAGCAATTGATTGTACTGTGTGCTGCCGCGTCCCTGCGGTCCTCCCGTATGGTGAATAAATACATCATTAGCTATAACTGCCTTAAACCCGGCAATGTGTGCACGCCAGGTGAAATCGTCATCCTCAAAGCCGAATCTTCCGAAGGATGCATCAATACTTCCGATCCTATCAATAACTTCCCTGCGGATAAACATGCAAAAGCCTACCAGCCTGACAGTTGGAGTTAATTCACCTCGATGCTTTTCGGCAAAATGACCTGCAAAATCTTCTAATTCGTTTATAGTCCTGTACGTAGCCTCTG
>Ga0315282_10004076_pt1 | contig 25680 bp, 19 predicted proteins | sample YL17G07_20_MG_FD_203693 | JGI IMG/M metagenome (GOLD analysis project Ga0315282, IMG submission 203693) | Sediment microbial communities from Yellowstone Lake, YNP, Wyoming, USA - YL17G07_20 | ecosystem: Environmental > Aquatic > Freshwater > Lake > Sediment | place: USA: Wyoming | collected... | reverse complement strand
ATCTCCCGGATTTTATGGGCGATCGTGTAATACGCCATGTAGACTGTCGAGTCCGAGAGCGGTTCGATCAACTGCGTGGTGTCCCACGGGAACCGGGTACCCAGTCCGACGCGCCGGGTGCATGCCCAGTCTTTTAACCAGTCGACGGTCCGGTCGAACTCGACCCGGACTTCGGGCGGCACGAGCGCCATGTCCTTCAAGTGATCCGAGACTTCCTTCTTCCATACCGGATCGCTGTATTTCAGGAACCACTGGTCGTGCAGGATCTTGACTTTTACCTTGTTCCCGCACCGGCAGACAACCGGGCGGGTGTCGAACTCGTACATGATTGTTGAGTTGTACTGCGCAATCATCTGCTGTGCAACTTCGTCCCGCGCGAACTTTACCGGTTTGCCGCCGTACTTCGCGAAGAGTTTTCCCTTCGAAAACTCCGCAGAGTAGATCTCCTGCGTGAGAGTTTCCATCCGGCTGTCCATCTGGTGCGTGATCCCTGCCCTTTCGACTGCGTCCTGTGCCGGAACTTCGCCGTATCCTTCAACTTTGATGAGCGGGATCGGTTTGATCTGCGTGTATTTTCCCTGCTCTTTGAGATCCCGGAGCGCGATATAGTCAAACGGTGCGTGGGCGGGAACACTCATCACCATGCCGGACGCCATGTCGGGGTCGACAAAATCCGCCGGGAGAATTGGCACTTCCCCGCAGAGCGGGTGCCGGACGGTCTTGTCGATGAGATCAGCACCGGAGATCTCTTCTTTGATCTCGACCGTGTGGTCCTGGAGTTCGAGTTTCTCCGCTGCTTCTTTGGAGATGATCCATGCCTTACCATCTACGAGCGCTTTTACGTAGGTCACGTTCGGGTTCGTCCAGAGGTTTGTAACGCCGTGAATAGTCTCAGGCCTAAGGGTTGCCGTCGGGATGAACGCATCGCCGTACTCGAACATGACAAGCGTGAACTTGATCACTTCCGCCTTGTCGCCTTCAAGAAGATCGTGGTCACCGACCGGGTTGTCATCCACCGTGCAGTACCGGACCGGGTGCACGCCTTTGATCACGTGCCCGGCTTCGTAGAGGTGCTTCCACTGCCACTCGATGAACTTGCTGTACGTCGGGTCGATCGTAATGAACCGCCGGCGCCAGTCAATGGAGAGACCGCACGCGGTCATCACCCGCTGGTACTCGCGTGCGAAATGGTTGACGATGATGAGGGGGTCGACAAATTCATCGAGCACGTTCTGCGGAACTTTGTAGAGGTCACGGTAGAGGTGGATCGTCTTTGGGTCTTTTCGTGCGATCCTTTTTGAGATGCCGATGACCGGCGCTCCTGTGACGTGAAACGCCATCGGGTAGAGCACCTGCCTGCCCCGCATCCGCCAGAACCGTGCAACGACATCCGGGACGATGTAGGTGCGCCCGTGCCCGACATGCATCGCACCGCTCGGGTACGGGAATGCGACATTCAGGTAATATTTTTCGAGATCCGACGGGTTTGATTCAAATGCATGTTCCCATTGTTCCAGTGCGTCTTCTTCAAATCTGCCCAGATCAAATTCGCTCAATCAATGTCACCTTCTCACAAAAATCGGATTTCCGGGTTATACCGGTCTCAGTTTTATGATCTCGTTATTCTGGTAGCGCCGGAGCATTTCCTGCGCGATACTCGAGTTCTTTGCAAGGTTGATCTCCCCTGCATCGTTCACCGTCGCCGTGAACAGGTACTCCTTGCCTGCAAAGACGTCGACGATCTTGCCACTCTGTTCTGTGGCAACGATCGTGAGTTGCTTTTTATCAGTCTGGATCCGGATCCCGCTGCCAAGATTGAGGTCTTCCTCGCTTTTTTGCTGCGGTTGCTGACGGTCGAACTCTGAACGGGGTTTTATATCGATCCCGATGCCGATCTTGTTGACAATGGCGGAGATGTTCTTCCCGCCTTTGCCGATCGCTGCAGGCACATCCTTGTCATCGATATAGACAACGGCTTTCGTGTCGCTGATCATCTGGACGTCAATTGCGCCATCTGTATAGCGCCCGATCTCGTGCTGGATCTCTTTTTCCGCGAACCGCCAGCCCGGTGGATCGTTTGCTTCATTTCTGGGTGTTGCGTCCTGCAGCGCAGAAAGAGAGCTCCTGGTATTGTCGAGCGGTGCCACCGGGTGCCCGATGTGCTGGACCTGCGGGAGTGCCGGACTGTTTGCGGCTGGTGCCGGCGGGACGGTTGCGGCAACAACCGGCATAACGATGGTCTGACCGTCATACCGGAACACGTCGACGACAAGTTTGTTCGTTTCGTGATCGGTAACCGTTGTCACCGGGCGGATGTGCATATCGCTTGCCATTCCCTCCGGCACCTTGATGGTGAACCCGAGATCGTAAACTTTCGTGATTACGCCTTTTTCAAGGAAAAGGATCGTGTTCACGATCTGGGATAAAACAGAAAAGTCCACCCGGTCAGAGAAGCGCTGGACTGCGTCCTGTACACTGTTTGCGTGGATGACGCCGACCATGCCAAGTCCTGCAAGCCGCATGTCGGAAAAGACGGAGAAGTCCTCGGTCTTTCTTAATTCGTCAAAGATCACAAAGTCCGGGCGGACGAGGAGGAGCACATCGGCTGTATTTGCCATGCTCCCGTCCAGCGTCGTGTACTGCGTGATCTGGTCGGGCACCTGTAATTCGCGGGGGGCTTCCATCGTTTTAACGACAAAGCCGGTATCGGAGAGGTACGTGGCAACGCTCTGGGCAAGCGTGGTCTTTCCCGACCCCGGCGCACCGGCAATAATGAGCCCTCTTTTTTCCGAGACGATCCGTTTCTTGATGAAGTCTGCTTTTGTGTAATTGTCGAGCGTCACGTCGACGATCGGGCGGACGGCAGTGATCTCCATCCCGTCCGAGAACGGTCTTCTCGCGATTGCGATCCGCATCGAGCCGATCTGCACAACGGTGATCCCCCGTTTCTCGACTTCGATGAAACCGTCCGGGTCTCTCTTTGCCCGTTCGAGGATTTCCTGTGCAAGGTTGCGGAGTTCGTACTCGCTCACCGGCTGGTCACGGATCTTGACGAGTTTCATGTCGTTGATCGTGCCCTTCTTTGCCGATGGGGGGACCCGCTCTTTCAAGTACACTGCGATGGTGTGCTCATCAAAGAACTGGTCGATGCCGAGGGGAACGAAGTCGCTCACCTGCGGTTTTAAGTAGATGACATCGAGCCCTTTTGCCCGCGCCACTTCGGCCTGCACGGAATCGCTCGTGATGAATCGTGCAGCATTCTCAATCGCGATATGCCTGATCATCGCATCGATCTCGCCACCGCTCGCGAGCTTGACCTGCTCAAGAGTGGGACGGATACCGGAGAATTTGAGTTCTATTGTTTTCTCTTCCGCCATTTTGCAGAGCTGCTGCAGTTCGTTCAAACCCGAAAATCCTATTTCACGCCCGTTGTTTGCCTGGGCTTCAAGTTCTGCAATGACTGCTTCGGGGACGATTATTGTTGCGCCTTTGTATTCACCGGCTTTTATCATTGAGGTTATGCGCCCGTCAATAAGGACGCTCGTATCTGGTACCAGTATCATAAAATATTATTCCTCCCATATGGTATGCTCTTGTATACTGTGGTATTCGTTCAACGATGGTTTTCGTTGATGGGTACTTATTAATTCTGAGGGTTTATAAGAGGTTCGGGATGAGGTGCGGGGTGGAGAGAGGGAACACACCACAGGAGGAAGACGGCATCAGCATACCAGGAGCCTCCCCTCAGGTATTAAATACGATTATCATTCAGTTTTCCTTTTTCCCGGACATTTTATTGTCGGGATCCGGCATCTCGAAGGTAAGAACTGCAAGGGTGCGGGTAAGCCGGGTTTTTATCCGGTCATGTATGTCTGTGGAGATCATTTTGCCGCATTCCTTCTCAAGAATATCAACGATAATTTCAGATGTCCGTATAAAATCAGAAATTTCCGGATGTGAAACAGGTATCCGGTTCCCCACTTTACCTTTTATTCCACTGTTGTTGAGAAAAATTGTGTCTGCATGACTATTTTTATACACAATTGCATCCCTCTTGAACATCAGAATATTCAGTTTTTGTATCAGATCTTTTTCTAAAATTTCTGACATATCCATTTTCAATTCAGTTTTGAATCGCAGGGCAGTATCTCCCAGAGTAACATGATCATTTTTTGCACCGGTGTTGAATTTTGCATAGAGCGAAAACTCTGGTTTTACATACTTCAGATCCATACAAATGCCATACAAGTCCCTGAGAAACACTTCAATCCCGGTAGCAAGGACGACGATGCATTGTTCCTGTAACACCCGTTCTTCTTCTTTTTTTTGTCTGGTTTCATCTCCCGATGCACAACTGGCAGAAAGATCAGAGAGAATTTTTGCTTTTTTAATACTCTGTTTACATTTATCGTACGGGATTGTCTCGCCGCAATGAGCACATGCCTGAGGCGTTCCGTCTTCATCGTCATCCATCCAGACCCGTAAAAAAGCGACAAGAACATTGCAATACGGGCACATCCTGATAAAACAATCACGATCGGAATTCTCTCCCGAATACTCTTCAATATCTTTTTTTAAATCGTCCTGCAGGTCAGGAGGCAGGGTCTCTAAAAAATTATTATTTACCTGTATGGAGAAATTATCCATCCTGCAAAACCTCCCGGCTGTTCCCGATCGATATGACGGATCTTACCTCCCGATATGAAATAACTATCTTTTCCCCCGGTCTGGTGGCAGCATACCGTGAAAGATTGATCTCTTGTGACCACCACTCTGTGCGGGTGCAGGCTTCCGCCGGTAACTAAAAAGAATGTGTCCGATCTTTCATTTACCCTTCAACTCGTTCTGGTATGCGACATAAGAATACGCAACCGTGTACACCGCGACAATGAGCGCCGGTATAATGATGAACCAGAGTGCATACGATCCGGCGAGTGCGCCGATAAAGCTCGCGATGCCGGCACATTTGAATAATTTTCCGCCACGTTCGTGAGTCTTCTTCCAGACTACAACGCTCGACAACGTCCATGGGGTGCGGATGCCGACAAACCAGTTCTGTTCGGCGTGTTCGATAAGAAAGCCGAGATAAACAAATAATATCCCAAAAAGGATCGGGAACGTGACATTCGTGCTCAACTGGTACCCGAGATTCCAGAGGATCATCAGGATCTGGATCGCAAGGAGATAGAGTACAAACACGAGAATGAACCCTTCGTAGTAGTTCCTGAACTTCTCATAATTCTTCTGGAGCGGATCGATGCGGGGGAGCAGTGCGAAAAGAACAACGCACGCGATCATGATGAGAGGGATAAGGATGAGTCCGGAAAACTTTGCCATGGATCCATCCGCCATTCCCGATGCGTTCCAGTGGGAGGTGAAAACAGGGGGAAGCGACGGGTATACGGCAATAGTCAGCAGTACCGTTATGGCGATCCCGATAAGGATGGCTAATCTGATCAGTTTCATCAGATCTCATGGGGATTAATCCGGTAAAAAGGCAGCTCAGTCATGGCAGGTATCCGGTGATGGATACTCGAAGATGTCGGTCATCGCAAGTCTTTTTTACCGGGGAATAATATGGTACTAACACATTTTAGATTTACAACGGGGCGAAACAATGAAAATAATTATTGTCTGTGCGATTATCGTGAGTGCGCTGCTTATCGCCGGCTGTACAACGATCTCATCAGGTAACATCACCGCTACACCAACGTCATCCGCCGGTACATCAATCCCGGTCCAGACCGCATTTTCCGGGAGTGTGTCAGGCAATATCTTACCTATGGAAGCAGTAGTGGCGTTGGGAACCGCAGAAAAACCGTTCAATGCATCCATCTACAGTATCGAGATGGATCAACAAACTGAACCTGGTAAGCATACCATCTCCATCTTTATTGGAGCAACGAATACCGGGACACAACCCCGCAATCTGACCTGGTTTTCCAGACTTACGGATATCAACGGCAAAACCTACGGGGGAATCGGGGTTTCACATGCAGGTACCGGGGCAAGGACTCGTAATATACCCGTGAATGTAACTGAAGCGGCACGGGATTATATCGTCATCAATTCTGATAAGGATTTTACCACATTGTCCCAGGGTGCTCTGCTGGATGTGTATTTCATGGAGCCGAAGTCAGAGGGTAGTCCATTGATACCCGATTACCATGTCACCTGGGGAATCAACCCGGGAATGATCAAGTAACCTTTTTTTGGCTCTTCGTCATTTTGTGTGGGTAAGTTTCGGATAATCGATACGTGGGGGCTGCTGCCCCCATATCCCGCCGAGGGATGGTTCCCTCCCAAATATTTGCAACGTCTTGTATTCTCGTATCATGCGTCGTCGGGACACCATGCCGATAGCATCTGGGTGTAACAATTTCATATAATCAAGTGTGAGAATTAATCGTTCAATTCAACCCACACTCTTTGTTGAAGAGCTTTTTTTTTATGCCGCCTCCCGGATAACCGGATAGTATCGGGTTATGCTCACGAGTCTCCTCGCTAAAGGAGGCATCTCATGGTATGCGTGCGCACTCCCGGGAATTCCCGGTTCCCGGAATCTGTCACGTGAGTCCGGGTGCACGGTGATCCGGATCGGTACATACGGTATCCTGTGTGTATCATTATTATATCCCCTTCACAGGCAAGTCCCCATACAGGATTGATCTCCCGTAAACCGTGAGCTCTTCACAAGGATTAAAAAAAAGGCATTAAAAAAATGAGAGCCTCGCCGGGAAATTCCGATCAGTTCCTGTTATGCCCGTTTTTCTGGTAAAATGTACAGAACGAACCACACCGGTCGCACCCACTGTTGCAGGGCTCGATATGGATGGTGATATTTGCCCTGGGGAACTCCACCATGAGATCGGATTCGAGATGATCGGCCAGATCGTGGGACTGGCTCACCGATACCGTTCCCGGCACCACAAGATGGAACTCGATGAAGATCTCAGGGCCTGAACGTCGGGTACGGAGCCCGTGGAATCCGGCATAATCGCTTGCGTGCTCGCATATGATCTCCGTGATCCGTTTCTCATCCTCAAGCGGGATGCTGTGATCGATGAGATCCGCAAATGAACGTTTCGTGAGGTCATACGCGGCTTTCATGATCACGCAGGCAACGCCAATCGCAAAGAGCGGATCGAAGAGGGTGATGCCGGTGAGGCGGATCAGGATCAGCCCGGCGAAGACGCCAAGGGAAGTGTACACATCGGTGCGGAGGTGCCATGCATCGCTTTCGAGCGCGATAGACTCGGTTTCCTTTGCCACCTTCATGAGCCGGGAAGATACGTACCAGTTGGCAAGAACAGATATTCCCATGACGAGAATACCATAGATAAGCAGTTCCGGGGAGAACTGTTCCAAGGTTTCCCCCATCAGTTTTTTGACGGCTTCAAAGATGATCAGGATAGCAGCAACGAAGATCAGGAGTGCCTCGACCAGACCAGATACGTCTTCGAACTTCCCGTGCCCGAACGAGTGTGCAGCATCCGGGGGCTCTGCGGATTTTCTTACCGAAAAAAAAGCAATGATGGCAGCGAGCAGATCCATGGAGGAATGGATCGCTTCTGATATGATGCTCACGGAACCGATGGCGAACCCGACGATAAATTTCATCGCAACAAGCCCGGTGTTGGAGATGATGGAGATGCGTGCGGTTTTTATCTTGAGGGCATCCATTGATGCCTTGCCGGTTCCGGAGGTGTTCATGTAATTGCCAGTATATGTTGGCATGTGGTCACATCAAGGTATTGAGTGTGATCATATCAAATTCTGACGCGAGGGATGAGGATCGCTTTCCGGTGTGTGATCGTCACTGAACTCCTGTTCAGGAATCGTTCGGGCTCGTGGCGATGAAACGCCAATAAATCCATTCAACATATGGAGAAAAAGAGAAGATCCTTGTATCAGTGCCCGCGTTTCTTATACACTTTCTCCGGATCGAACACTTTTTCGCCGGTTATTTCACCTTCCAGTGTCCGGTAGAAGCAGGTACGGTATCCCGTGTGACAGGCAGCACCAGTCTGCTCCACTTCGTAGATGAGGCAGTCTTCATCACAGTCAGCGAAGATTTTTTTCACTCTCTGGAAGTGCCCGCTCTCTTCCCCCTTTTTCCAGAGCGTCTTACGGCTCCGGCTGTAATAATGGGCAAACCCGGTCTTTTGGGTCAGCCGCACCGCATCCTCATTTGCATATGCCATCATGAGGACCTCGCGGGTCCCTGTATCCTGCACGATCACCGGAATCAATCCGTCAACAAATTTCAGGTTCAGCATGTTATGCACCACCAACAAAGATATTTATGATTGCAGAAAGGAAATCCCCAAAGACAATTGCCGTGACAAACCCGAGAGTGATCGGGATGATAAACGGCACAGCGTAGGAGATCCAGACGGTTCCCGCCTTTTTATACATTGCGAGTTCTTTTCTGAAATTATCCGGATTTTCCCGGAGATCTTTCGTATATACCCTGCCCTCACCGGAATACATCCGCCCGAGAGAATCCACAAAGCCGATATAGCGACGGTTTACAGTGCCCTTTGTATCCGTGAACTCCTCCATCACAAAACCCCACGCATCCTGCACGGCCTCCCCCTTGACCGGAAAACCAAAGAACATGTACTGCAGCGGAGCCCGGTTTCCCTTCACAATGTTGATGATAAGGAGTCCGAGCGGCGTGACGAGGGTAAGGATCAACGCATTGATTAAAACGGAGAATGAAAAAAAGCCGAATCCAAACTGGGGGATGTTTAAAAGCGGCGTCCCGGGGAAAGTCGGGATGCAGAAAGTAATAAAGATAAGCGCCCATGCATCCGCTCCTCCGAAAAGGTGCATCCGCCCGAAAAGGTAGAATGCCCCGCAGAAGATTGCTGCAAGTGCGATGTAAATGCCGCTAAACCCCCAGCCGCCGCCAAACATCATGATAAACGAGGCGATGGCAAAGATGACGATGACCAGTATGAAGTACCAGCGGGTCAGTGCGTCACTGATATTTGCCTGCTGTCGCTTTCGTTTCTGTTTTGTTGTCTTCGGAGCAATCTTCCGGTATTCCTCATAGGAAATGTACAGGAGAACCCCGGCAAACATCCCGTACCAGGGAACAAGTGAAAGTGTAATATTTTTTGCGAGGACAAACCAGGAGAGGGCGGGCAGGATCAGCACCAAAAGAAGGTACTGGAACCTGAACTGCGCATCCGGTTCGCGCGTATCGAGATAGTTTGCGTAGAAGAAACTCGCCACGAGCGCGAGGTAGCCAGCCACAAGGCTCGCATTTGTAGTCGTATCGTAGAGCAGCCAGACGGTGGCTGGGATGCCCACGACCAGCATGGGGTACCATGTCGCGAACGGCACGCGCCGGTCTTTGATATCGAGATACGAGGCATAGACGAGCGTTGCAAGGACCGCGACTGCCGAGATCACCATCGGGTAGAGAATCATGCTCCCTGTACCCTTCATTCTGGTACCACTTATGCATGGCGCTGGTCCGGGCAGGGAATCCGGGAGCGGGATGCATTTCCTGAACGGGGACGACAGGGATCAAAAATCCAGAAGGATAAAATGGGCATTGCCATGGTGAATGTGCAAATCTCTAATATCTCTCCTGCAAATATCTGCATAGAACCGGGGGGATGCAGCACGGTGCGTACCGTTCGTGCAAAAAACATGGATATTGAGATGACGATCCTCTTGAAGACATCTTCAGGTATCTTCATCGTGTATGCTTGTTACGTCATCGGTTCACGTGGGTTCTTATGAAAACGAGAGATCTGCTGGATATGATCCCGAAGGGATCACAATACCCGGAGAGCATGTCCCTTGGAGAACTGCTGCGGTTCGCCTCCACCCGGCACCTTAACGGTATTGCCGTAGCACAATCTGACAATGGCGAAATGTACCTTGCATTTTTGGCCGGTGAACCGGAAGGTGCGATCTACATTGACGACAAGGGCACATTCTACGGGGATAAAGCAACGGTGCTGATCCAGGGGAACGAGATATTTGCGCTCTGGGATGTGGAGGCAGACCTTGTTCGCGCACTGGTCATGGGGTGCCGGATCTATGAGAAGACGTACATCAAAACGAGCTCTACGTACGACGTGCCGGATATCGGTGTGAAAAGCACGGGTATCGGGATCCTTTCCCTGACCATCATGCGTAAGAATGTCCCAAAGAACGGGGTACGGGTTTCCATCAGGAAAGAAGGGATGACGGTGGGAAGTGATATCACGACTGATACCGGATCAGTCGGATTCAGACTTATGTACGGGGATTATACGTGCATTGTTGAGGACAGGGCACATGCCGTGAGCACATTTCCCCTGCGATTTGACAGAAAGAATACCCGCATCGTCCTTGATCTGGAAAAGTAACTTTCGGGAGTGTTACAAATGCTTAACGATAAGAGTATGTTCGTATTCCCTGCCGGTGGGATTATGTCCTTTCTGACAATACGATATCCCATCAGGGCAAGGAAGTTCCTCCACCACATATTTAATCCTCCAGAAAAATTACCGGACTGTATCGCATGCTGCTTTTCGTTGATACTGAGACAACGGGACTTCCAAGAAAAAAATGTATGCCAATTAGCCAACTATCTCACTGGCCTCGCATGGTTGAGCTCGCATGGATTGAATGCGAAACCGATGGGACAATAGTCGCTGAATATGACTCAATCATCAAACCCGATTTATTCAAAATTCCTCGTTGTGCAACTGCGATTCATGGCATCACCACAGAGCGGGCACTGGAAGAGGGATCAGACATTGTTTCCGTTTTGAAAAAACTATATACGTCCATGAACAATTGCTCATGCATCGTCGGGCATAATGTAGACTTTGACCTGTCTGTTATTGCTGCTGAATCTATTCGAGCCGGGATTCCAATGTCACGTCAAATGTCTCGAAGGATGTGTACTATGAGTTCTTCTGTAAAATTCTGTAATCTGAAACGTGGTGCAGGATATAAATATCCGACATTAGCTGAACTCCACGAAAAATTGTTTGGATTCCCATTTCCCGACAGTCACCGGGCGCTGAATGATGCACGAGCCTGCATGAGATGTTTCTTTGAATTGAAGAGAAGGAAAATTAATTGAAAAGGCACAATGAAACCTTTTTCGTGTTTCCGGTGGATGAAGATACTATTCAGCTGATCTTTCATGACGAATAATTCTGAGAACTATTTTCACTATTGGGGAAAGGCAGCACCCGTCACTGATAGTACAAACCAACGGTCCTACCATCTGCTCGCATACCATTGTCTCGATGTGGCAGCTGCCGGGCAGCAGTTGTTAATTCAGGATCCGACGCTGTTACAGAAAGTTATCCCGTCCGATGTTTTGCGGGATGATCCGAAAAGAGAACAATGGTTTATTGACGTAATCACATTTTTTCTGGCGCTTCACGATTGTGGAAAATTTTCTGACCGGTTTCAAAATCTTATTCCGGAACTTCTGCAGGAGTTGAAGGGACATCCGTACGATCGTTGCTACACGGTTCGTCATACTGATATGGGGATGCTCCTGTGTGAGAAGGAAATTTGGAAAAAAGTTTGGGAGCAGAACTGGTTCTGTTTGAATCCGGATGATAATAGAGATGAATGGAAGGATGTCTGGAAAACATGGTTTTATGCAGTATCCGGTCATCACGGAAAACCCCCGGAAAAACCTGAAGCCCCGTTATCCACACTCTTTGAGAATGAGAACCGCCAATCGGCGATTCATTTTACTGAAGTGTGCGCCACATTGTTTCTGAAGACAAAATTATCTTCGCCTCAAACTTTTTCTGAAAAATTTTGCCCGGCATTTACCCGGGTTTCGTGGCTGCTTGCAGGACTTGCGGTGCTGAGTGATTGGATCGGTTCGAATAATTTTCATTTTTCTTTTCAGTCAACACCAATGCCACTTGAAACGTACTGGAAAGAATTTGCACTGCCCCAAGCGGAAAAAGCGATTCGTACGTTCGGAATACTTCCGGGCACTGCATCACAAAAAACCGGAATGCACGCTCTGTTTCCGGATATTCTGTTTCCGGATCTCCAATCCCCTACGCCCCTTCAATCCTTTGCTGAAACCTGCGAGATCCCGGCAGCTCCCCAGTTGTTTATCATCGAAGAAGCAACCGGCAGCGGGAAGACAGAAGCCGCGCTTGTTCTGGCACATCGGCTCATGGCACAAGGTTCAGGGGAGGGAATATATTTCGGGTTGCCGACAATGGCAACAGCAAATGCAATGTACGACCGGATGAGCAAAGCATATGGTCAGATGTTTTCTCCAGACTCTCACCCATCTCTTGTGCTTGCACATAGTGGCAGTAAGTTTTCAGAAAAATTCCAGCAATCGATTGGATATTCTGATCGAGCAGTGGCTGAACAGGAGCATTCCGATGAGATGAGTGCATCAGCGCAATGCTCCGCGTGGCTGTCTGATAACCGGAAAAAAGCACTACTTGCACAGGTTGGTGTCGGGACAATCGATCAGGCGCTTATTGCCGTGCTCCCGTTGCATCACCAGTCCCTGCGACTTTTAGGATTGTCACGAAATGTTCTGATTGTTGATGAAGTTCATGCGTATGATCCCTACGTAGAGCGAATCCTTGAAAATCTTTTACAATTTCATGCGGCGCTTGGTGGTAGTGCTATCCTTCTTTCCGCTACACTTTCACAGGCACAGCGTCAGGCTCTCATCACTACGTACTCTTCCGGGTTGGGGATTGATGCCCATGAAGTCCGACAGTCATATTACCCGATGGTTACGCATGTGATTTCCCAGACAAACGAGCTGGCAGAGTATCCGATCCAGCGATGTGAAATGACGCATCGCACTATTGAAGTCGAATGCACGGATGACCCCGCTCTGGTGATGAATTATTTATCGACAGTACTGGAAGAGGGGCGATGTGCGTGCTGGGTGAAAAATACCGTTGACGATGCAATCGAAATCTACCAGACATTGGCACAACGCTTTGGGGAGGATCACGTCCTCTTATTTCATGCCCGGTTCACAATGGGCGATCGCATCAGGATCGAGAATGATGTGCTGAGACAGTTCGGAAAAGACAGCACCCCGGAGATTCGCAAGGGAAAGATCCTTGTCGCTACTCAGGTGGTTGAACAATCACTCGATCTCGATTTTGATTTTATGGTGACTGATCTTGCTCCAATGGATCTCATTATCCAGCGTTCGGGCAGGTTGCACCGACATAATAATCCGGTTAAACGTGGGATCCGAGGCATCCCAAAACTTGTTGTTATGACTCATCCTGTTTCAGAGAAACTGGCGAATGATTGGTACACCTCCATGTTCCCAAAAGGTGCCTATGTGTACCAGAATCACGGGCAGCTCTGGCTAACCGCCCGGCTCCTTGTTGAGCGAAAACGGATAACGATGCCGGACGATGCCCGGTTACTGATTGAGGGTACTTTTGGGGAAACTGCACAACGACAGATCCCGGAATCATTGTTCGATCAGGAGATCAAAGCGGGTGGGAAAAAAATAGCGGATCGGTCTATTGCGCAGTTGAATATCCTGAACCTGAACGACGGCTACAAAAGTACCACAAACCAATGGCAGGATGATGCCCGGACACCCACCCGCCTTGGAGAAACCCGGGTGACGGTTCTTCTCCTCAAATGGGAACATTCCCTACTGCAATTCTTTTTATCAGATCTAAAATTTTCTGCCGATCTCAGTCAAGTGAATATTTCTGACAAAAAGATTTCCAAAGAATTCTCTTATACGGGAGAACTGGCAGCCGCACTTGAGAAGTTCAAAGCAACGCTGGCGGACAAAGGGCGCTGGCGTATCCTTGTGCCCCTTACCCAAGTGAATGATGAATGGCACGGCAGAGCGCTGGACAAGAACGGCAAAGAGGTAGCGATTCTGTATGATTCACATCTGGGGCTCCGGATAAACAAACCATAACAATTAAGGTCTTAGTGAGTTATCATACCGTATGGGATCTATTCTATTAATCGGTATTTATTCTAACAATTCAGGTGATGTTGGGCGTCTCTTCTTGAAAATTCATGCCGATCTTTCGGGATGATTTCATGTTCAACCTCATCCGAAATCCGTGGATCCCCGTCATCACAAAATCCGGTGAGCGAAAGAACATTCATCCAGCAGCACTTGTAGACAGATACGCGGAAGATCCGGTAATCGCCCTTGATGCGCCCCGTCCGGATTTCAACGGCGCTTTGATACAATTTCTTATCGGGCTTGTGCAGACAACATGCCCCCCGGCAAGTTCCAGTGAATGGAGGAAAAAGTTCGGTAAACCTCCAACAAAGGATGAACTGAATGCCGCATTCGAAAGATATGCCCATGCCTTCAATCTTGATGGCGATGGGGCACGGTTCATGCAGGATTTGGATCTTTCTGAAAAAGATGGCGAATCAAATCAGATAGATCACTTGCTCATGGAGATGCCCGGAGCACAGACAATCGACAAAAATACAGATCATTTTCTGAAGCGGGATACGGTAAAACAGATCTGTCTTCCCTGTTGTGCGATGGCTCTGTTCACGTTACAGACAAACGCTCCAGCTGGTGGGAGAGGGCATCGGACTTCAGTTCGTGGTGGGGGTCCGCTCACGACAATTGTAATGGGCAGGACATTGTGGGAAACCATCTGGTTAAACGTACTTTCTGCCGATGTGCTCTCGCATTACGGAAATGCAGGAAAAATTTCTGATTCTGATATGTTCCCCTGGATGGGACATACACGCACCAGTGTGAAGAGCGGTGAGGAAACGACATCGCAGCATGTCAATCCGGTTCAGATGTTCTGGGGGATGCCCCGGAGAATCCGGCTCGCGTGTGAAAGTGGTGCGAAAAAGATCCCGTGTGATTTGTGTGGATGTTCATCGCCCCAATCCGTGACAGAATACCGTGACAAAAGTTACGGTATCAATTACAAAGGTGGCTGGCACCATTCGCTGACTCCGTATTCTATTGATGCAAAAACCGGAGAACACCTGCCGAAGCACGGACAGTCGGGAGGAATCTCTTACCGGAACTGGCTGGGACTTGTGCAGGACAGTCCTGAGAAAAATTCCCGGAATGAACCCGCTGTTGTTGTTCACACATTCCGACAGGAGCGGCAGGACGATCTATCTGAAAATCATAACGTTTCGTTCCGGCTCTCGGCATTTGGTTATGACATGGACAACATGAAAGCTTGTGGCTGGTACGAAGGTACAATGCCGCTCATTCATGTGGAGTCCGAGATTAAACCGGAATACGAGAATATTGTCAGCCAGATGATCAAAACAGCGGGGTTGATCGCATATAACGTTCGCAACTGCATAAAAAAAGCACTTTTCAGTCCCAACGCAACCATTGCCGGAGACAAATCATTTTTTGATTCGATTGATTCACAGTTCTGGCAGGATACCGAACCATTGTTTTACCAGATGTTGAGCGAACTTAAAATTGCACTTCAAACCAAACAACCCGTTCAGGATCTGAAATTGCGATGGCTCGGCATGTTATCAAAAGAGGGGGAGATGCTGTTCGATCGATATTCCCAAGCCAACCTGATATCAGTTGCAGATCCAAAACGGATCGCTATTGCCCGTCGCGATTTCAAGGGGTTTTCCTCGCGCTATAACAAAAAAATCGTCGAACTGCTTGATCTTCCTGCTCCGGAAAAGATTGCTAAACCCCAATCCGGAAGTAAGAAAGAAAAACCGGGGACGAAAAAATGAGGTAACACTATGGAACAAAAACACTATCTGACATTCACCAATCCGGAAACAAGAGACGTTTTGCTGGGATGGTGGAGGGCACTCGATTCCGCACGAGGAGATCGGGCGGAATTGCGGCGATGCCATTCACCGCTGAACGTAGCTTTCACCCCATCATACCATCGGCTCAGAATGGCACTGATGAAGTACGGTTCTGTAAAAGATGAGGATCTTGCACTTGTTGCCGGGGTTCTGGCGCATATTAAAACCTATACCCCCGGTTCATTTCCTATTCAGATGGCAGGCTCTCGATCTTCTGATGCGAAGGAGGCTGCATTAAGCGGACTCCGGTTCCGGCGCATTCTTGCAATCGATGATCGGGACAAATTGTATGAGACCATGATCCGGGTGGTGCACCTGCTTGGCGATGCTGTGGATATTCCGAGCCTTGCCAATGGCATCTACTGGTGGAATGAACGAACGAAGAAAGAATGGGCGTTTGCCTATTATGAACATGCGCCAAGTGAGGAGAAGTAAGGAGTGAAAATTGTATGACCGATTTTATTCAACTGCATATGCTTGTATCGTATCCCCCGTCGAACTTGAACCGTGACGATCTCGGAAGACCGAAAACCGCTGTCATGGGAGGAACCCAACGCTTGCGGATATCTTCACAGAGTTTGAAGAGAGCGTGGAGAACATCGGACATATTCACAAAAAGTCTGGAAGGTCACATAGGAATCCGGACCAAGGACATGGGTGTGAAAGTCCATGAGGCACTTTTGAGCGGGACTCCATTAATGGAACTATTGAAGGGCAAAGTACCCGACGGAAAATCTCCGGCAATAATTCCGGATAAGGATGCCAAAGCATGGGCTTTTAAAATTGCATCAGTCTTTGTCGATAAACTGCCAAAGGGTGACGGTAAAACAACAGAAGAAAAATCAACCGACGATGCAGAAGGGGAGAAATCAGGATCGAAGAAGAAAGAGAAAGAGAGCAATATCAATAGAGACACGTTGAAGGGTGAACAACTGGTTTTCTATTCCAACAATGAAATTTCTGCAATCCAGTCTCTCATCACAACTATCATCAAGGAAAAACGGGAGCCAAAATCTAAGGAATTGTCAGAGTTATTGAAAGAGGATCTCTCATCAGTTGATGTTGCCATGTTCGGGCGAATGCTGGCGAATGCGACGAAGTATAACGTTGAAGCCGCTGTTCAGGTTGCCCATGCAGTAACAGTTCATGAAGTTGCGGTTGAAGATGATTATTTCACAGCGGTTGATGATCTGAATAAAGGTGAGGATGATGCTGGTGCGGCACATCTTGGAGAAACCGAGTTTGCTTCCGGTCTTTTCTATACCTATGTCTGTATCGATAAAACCCTCTTAAAAAAGAATCTGGGGAACGATGATAAGCTCGCGAATGATGCAATCAGAGCGTTTGTTGAGGCAGCTACCAAAGTAGCACCAACGGGTAAACAGAATTCTTTTGCTTCGCGGGCGTATGCTTCGTATCTTCTCGCAGAAAAAGGTGACAAACAGCCCCGATCGCTTTCTGTTGCTTATCTCGCAGCAGTCCGGGATTCAAAAGATCTTCTGGGTTCTGCTATCAAATCCCTGAAGGATACCCGTGAAAAAATGGATAAGGTGTATGGGGCGTGCAGTAGTGCGGATAAAGAGATGAACGCTCATACCGGCACCGGTTCACTGACAGAAATTCTGAATTTCTGCTGCTGATCGCTATGAGAGAATTTCTCATTTTCCGTATGTACGGGATGATGGCTTCATGGGGTGATATAGCGGTGGGCGAGTTCAGACCAACGTTTGATCGCCCGTCAAAATCCGCCATCATAGGTATGATTTCAGCAGCGCTGGGTATCCGGCGCGATGAAGAGGAGCGGTTGCGCGAACTGGCTGCCGGGTATCTTATGGCACTCCGGATCGATGCTCCCGGCACTCTCCTGAGAGATTATCATACTGCTCAGGTGCCTCCTTCGGGAAAAGGGCGGAAGAAAACGTTGTTTCCTACCCGGAAGGCGGAACTTTCTGTGCCAAAGGATGATCTCAATACGGTTCTGTCTTCACGGGACTACCGGTGCGATGCGCTTTATACGGTTTGTTTGTGGAGCCGTACTGCTTCTCCACCGTACTCACTTGCCATTCTCAAAGAACATCTCGAAAAACCGGTGTTCGGCCTCTATCTTGGGCGAAAGTCGTGCCCGCTTTCCCTTCCGCTTGAGGCACAAGTGGTTCCGGCAGACACAATTTCTGGAGCATTTTCATCCGCTCATTTTAAGGGTACGCCATTCCTTAACCGGCTGGAATCGGCAAAGGATGTCCGTGTCTTCTGGGAGGGGGATGATGCGGGATTTGACAGCGTGCATACCGTCCAGCGCCGGGATGAACCGATGAGCAGGAGACGATGGCAGTTCGGGAACCGGACAGAACACTACGCGATGATTCCGAAATCTGCGGGGGGCTGATCGTGTTCTTCAGCCGAGTAAAACTCCGTAACGATGCAGCATACGAGAAAGAGTTCTGGAATCATATTGGTGGAGCGTACAAACTTCATTCCCTGGTCTGGGATCTTTTTACGGACGGTCCGGAACGGAACCGGGATTTTATCTACCGGCAGGATTTGGTTGAGGGACTTCCGGCATTCTACTGCGTTTCAGAACGGGAGCCGAATGATCGTCATGGTGTCTGGCACGTTGAAACCAAACCCTATGCGCCCGTCATAAAAAAAGATCAACGGTTGTCATTTATGTTACGGGCGAACCCAATCCGCTCCAAGCGCGATGACCAGAATAAACAACACCGGCATGATGTGGTGATGGAAGCAAAAACCCTCCTGAAACAGCGGCAGGCTGAACGTCCACCGGAGCCGGAGATTATTCAGCAGGCTGGATTCGTGTGGCTTGCGATGAAAGGCGAGGCAAATGGTTATTCTGTTCGTGAGGGGGAAGTGCGGGCGGACGGGTATGCGCAGCACCGGTTTACGAAGCCCAAGGGAAAGCATTCCGTCTCCCTGAGCGCCATCGAATTTACCGGACTTTTAACCGTAACAGATCCGGATCTTTTTGTCCAGACGCTCTATCGTGGTCTGGGACCGGCAAAAGGGTTCGGGTGCGGACTCCTTATGGTTCGTCCAGCACGGTGATGTGATTTCCCCATGCTCCCTCCTTTGAGACCGATTGCGATCAAGGAACGCATCTCTCTTGTGTTTCTTGAGAAGGGGGAGCTAGATGTACTTGATGGTGCGTTCGTACTCCTTGATAAGAAAGGTGTCCGTACGCAGATTCCGGTTGGGGGCGTTGCGTGTCTCATGCTCGAACCCGGCACCCGGATCTCTCATGCCGCAGTGGTACTTGCTGCGCGTGTCGGGTGTCTGCTTGTCTGGATTGGCGAGGCGGGTGTCCGGCTTTATGCCAGCGGGCAGCCGGGCGGTGCACGGGCAGATCGCCTGCTCTATCAGGCAAAGCTTGCGCTTGATGAAGAGGCACGACTGAGAGTTGTCCGGAAGATGTACGAGTTCCGGTTCAAGAAGCCGGTGCCCGCACAGTATTCTGTTGAGCAGCTCCGTGGGGTTGAGGGATCGCGGGTACGAGAGATGTACGTGCAGATAGCGCAGAGATATGGGGTGCAATGGTCAGGGCGCGAGTATGATCATACCAAGTGGGGAAGTGGGGATCTGCCAAACCGTTGCCTCAGTTCTGCGACTTCCTGCCTGTATGGTATTTCTGAAGCGGCGATTCTTGCAGCAGGGTATGCACCGGCGATCGGGTTTATTCATTCCGGTAAACCGCAATCGTTTGTCTATGATATTGCTGATCTGTTCAAGTTTGAGACGGTGGTGCCGGTTGCATTCCGCATCGCTGCACAGAACCCGGTTGATCCGGAACGTGCAGTGAGGATTGCGTGCCGGGATCAGTTCCGGGAGACACGGTTGTTAAGGACGATTATCCCGACGATTGAAGAGATCCTGCGTGCAGGAGGATTGCCGGTTCCTGAAACCCCGGAGGATTGTCTTTTACCGGCTATTCCGGAAGAGAAGGGGCTTGGTGATGCTGGTCATCGTTCTTGAGAATGGACCAGCCCGACTGCGTGGTCGGTTGTCGGTATGGCTCCTTGAAGTGCATGCAGGTGTCTATATCGGAGATTTCTCTCAAAAAGTCCGTGAGATGTTATGGATGCAGGTCGTTGATGGTATTGAAGACGGGACTGCGATCATGGCATGGGGGACAAATAATGAAGCGGGTTATGATTTTGTGACGATAGGAATGAACCGTCGTATTCCCATAGACTTTGCTGGCGTTCAGCTTATCTCCTTTATTCCGAAGATACCAGAACAATCCGATGCAGAGAAATTAATTACCAAAGAAGAATGAATGGTGATCAGGGAGATTTTGTAGATCTTCTTGGGATGAGGATAATGGTTCATTCTGGTTATTATCAAGATACCTCATCTAAAATGGTGCTTGTATTCACTACCCGGAAGTAGTCTTCCCAGTTTTCCTATAAGAATTGAAGAGAGTTCCCCACGAGCGTGGGGATGAACCGACCGCTGCGGAAGTCTGGGAAAAATACCACGAGAGTTCCCCACGAGCGTGGGGATGAACCTAGTTCAGCCAACACCTACCCCGGAAATACCGCGAGTTCCCCACGAGCGTGGGGATGAACCGAGAGTCCCAGTCATCGGGCAGACTTCCAGATCGAGTTCCCCACGAGCGTGGGGATGAACCGAGCTCAAAGACGTTCGGATCGCGGGGTGGTTCGAGTTCCCCACGAGCGTGGGGATGAACCGGCAGAAAATATTCAGGTGAGACCCAAAATCCCGAGTTCCCCACGAGCGTGGGGATGAACCGATGCTGAAGAGGAACTTATATATGATGGCGGAGAGTTCCCCACGAGCGTGGGGATGAACCGAAATCCTCTTCAATGGGTCCACGTCTTCCCGGGAGTTCCCCACGAGCGTGGGGATGAACCGGCTCCGGGGATTATCTCACTATCACCAATTCAGAGTTCCCCACGAGCGTGGGGATGAACCGCATCCGAGGATAAAGCCTGTCTGATAGCTGATGAGTTCCCCACGAGCGTGGGGATGAACCGACCCACATTCACCCGCTCTCGCCGCATATCGTGAGTTCCCCACGAGCGTGGGGATGAACCGTAATCTCGGAGTATTCGGTCCTATGCGAACAGGAGTTCCCCACGAGCGTGGGGATGAACCGGCATTATCATTCAGGAGATTCCGGAGTGCATCGAGTTCCCCACGAGCGTGGGGATGAACCGGCAAGCGCGGGGGAAAATGGATTACCCGTCAGGAGTTCCCCACGAGCGTGGGGATGAACCGGATTGCATTAAAGAAGTCTTTAATCATCTGCCGAGTTCCCCACGAGCGTGGGGATGAACCGGTCATAGGTTCCCCGGGGACAAATATGCTTAGGAGTTCCCCACGAGCGTGGGGATGAACCGACATTTCTTTAACCAATAGATCCGGTTGTTCTGAGTTCCCCACGAGCGTGGGGATGAACCGAAAAAGAACACACGACTATGGAAATCCCTTAAGAGTTCCCCACGAGCGTGGGGATGAACCGCCCCGGCTCATTCCCGGGATAACATCAACGACGAGTTCCCCACGAGCGTGGGGATGAACCGACACGTCCAGATTTCAACGAGATAAAGGATCAGAGTTCCCCACGAGCGTGGGGATGAACCGGAAGAATTCAACTATACTATTCCCGCCGGTTGGAGTTCCCCACGAGCGTGGGGATGAACCGAAAATATCTGCATACCATAAAGAACAGGGGGAGAGTTCCCCACGAGCGTGGGGATGAACCGATACTTCGACACAATCCCCTACAATGTGGAATGAGTTCCCCACGAGCGTGGGGATGAACCGGAGACGAGGATATCCGGCGGTATGCGTGTCAAGAGTTCCCCACGAGCGTGGGGATGAACCGGAGCGTGAAGAGTGACAGTTGAACTTGGCTGGGAGTTCCCCACGAGCGTGGGGATGAACCGATCCATGTCAGAACCCCAAGCACCAAAACCCTGAGTTCCCCACGAGCGTGGGGATGAACCGATTGTGATTCGGTCAGCCTTGGAGAGATTACCGAGTTCCCCACGAGCGTGGGGATGAACCGATCCCGGTTAATCCCAAAGAGTTAGGACGGCTGGAGTTCCCCACGAGCGTGGGGATGAACCGGAGGGAGTATTTGAACAAATCGACAATATATGGAGTTCCCCACGAGCGTGGGGATGAACCGAGACATACTGGAAGGCAAAAACGATCATGGATGAGTTCCCCACGAGCGTGGGGATGAACCGAAAAAGCACGTGCTGAAATGCGGCAGAAATATGAGTTCCCCACGAGCGTGGGGATGAACCGAAATGAGTACACACACGACGTATCCAAAACTCGAGTTCCCCACGAGCGTGGGGATGAACCGATTGAAAAGGAGAAGAGCAAACCCGTTCCGGCGAGTTCCCCACGAGCGTGGGGATGAACCGCTGGAATCCGAGAGAGGGTTCTTCTTCGCTCAGAGTTCCCCACGAGCGTGGGGATGAACCGGCAAGTCCTCAAAGACCCAGAAAGAGGTTGAGGAGTTCCCCACGAGCGTGGGGATGAACCGTATCCTTATACCGCTCTAAACAAACTGCGATAGAGTTCCCCACGAGCGTGGGGATGAACCGATCGGCATCCAAATCAGCACACGCAAGCCACGGAGTTCCCCACGAGCGTGGGGATGAACCGCCCCTTCGGTTGGGGATAGTGGTGTTGGTTCGGAGTTCCCCACGAGCGTGGGGATGAACCGAGAAACGGATCGTCACCATGAGGGATGAGGCGGAGTTCCCCACGAGCGTGGGGATGAACCGATCGAATTTCCGATCACATACCTCCAGGGAACGAGTTCCCCACGAGCGTGGGGATGAACCAAGATCCGCCGGGAAATGGAATCGCAGGATAACGAGTTCCCCACGAGCGTGGGGATGAACCGTATAAGATCAATAGCCGGGGACAAATCCTCATGAGTTCCCCACGAGCGTGGGGATGAACCGTACAGCCCGACCCCGGCACCGGCAATGATGGCGAGTTCCCCACGAGCGTGGGGATGAACCGACGAACGCTGAAAATTCCTGGTTGTACTGGTCGAGTTCCCCACGAGCGTGGGGATGAACCGACACCGGCGGGCTACAACCCCTCCAACTGGTCGAGTTCCCCACGAGCGTGGGGATGAACCGTGAGGTATCCCGCGATCGCTGCGAGCGGTCCGGAGTTCCCCACGAGCGTGGGGATGAACCGCAATGTTATTGTATCTAGGACTTGAAGATCCTGAGTTCCCCACGAGCGTGGGGATGAACCGACGATTGGTATCACATCTGCGGCTCCGATTAGGAGTTCCCCACGAGCGTGGGGATGAACCGAAATCACGAACTGATGGGACATCTTTGCTTCCGAGTTCCCCACGAGCGTGGGGATGAACCGCATCAACGTCAATTTGAACTGCTCCCGGTTGAGAGTTCCCCACGAGCGTGGGGATGAACCGGTCGATATTACAAGTATCCCCGTGGAACCATAGAGTTCCCCACGAGCGTGGGGATGAACCGATAAACAGTCCAGCAGTTACCCATCCTGTTGCGAGTTCCCCACGAGCGTGGGGATGAACCGCCTGAGTACCACCGAGAGTACCACCGAGGCGCGAGTTCCCCACGAGCGTGGGGATGAACCGATCACCAGCAGGAGATTGTTCGTGAGCCACTGGAGTTCCCCACGAGCGTGGGGATGAACCGGTAGTGACGATTGTTCCGATCACTCCGGATAAGAGTTCCCCACGAGCGTGGGGATGAACCTGGCAGGCATGAACTGATCCGCACTCTTGATAATGAGTTCCCCACGAGCGTGGGGATGAACCGGAGTTCATGAATCAGCCATCAATAAGAACCAGGTACACTCGTGGGTACATTCTGTGGGAGTATTGAAGTTCCTTAAAATAAGATTCCCGTGTTTAGAGTTCCAGAGGATAGATATATTCCTGTGCAGAAGGATCTTTTAATAAAATAACGGTATAATCGGGTTCAACAGCCCGGGTGGTTTCTGCGTGAAGAATGATGACGATGAATCACAGAATTTTTTAAGTACGATCTTCAAAAAAGTCGGGGGGAAAAAGAAGACCCGAAAGTTATCCCCCGCAGGAGCACCACCTGGAGATCCAAATGCCACTCTTCAGGAGACTTCCCTGTCAGGCTCCGGTGATTTTTCCGCACTGAAAAACCGGCTGGGAATGAAAGATACCCGTGAATCCGCCCCGATCTCCCCGGCACGAAAAGTTGCTCCCGGGCAGCAGATACCTGATCTCCGCAAGGATACGATACCGGATGATTTTTCTGACCTGCTGGAAGATGACGCTTCGCGAACCACGGAGATTTATTCCCGTAATCCCCGCGCCGGACAAAAATCCATATTGAAACCTGCTGCCGGAATTACAAAACCAGATCTCAGGCAGAGTACGGGTTCCGATACGATGAAGATCCCCACCGGAACGCGGGATGAAGAGAAACCTGACGAGACTGAATTCGATGCACGGATCGTCACTGTTGACCAGATATCCGATGCGTCAGGTCTCCACCTCCCTCCAAGTGCCACGTTTGAGATCGAAGAGATCACTCTTTCCGGACACACAACTCCGGAACGGTCAGGAACCGGTGCACTGCTCCCGGAGATGGATACAATCCTCGGCCAGAATCTTACTCGTGGCGGGTTGGATGATCTTGAACTGTTCGAGGATATTAAACCAGAAACCAAAGAGACAAAAAAAGAAACTGTCAAAAAATTTAGTTTTGCCTCGCTTTTTAAGGCGCTGCAACCGGAAATCGTCGAGTATGATCCAAAAATACATGGACCTCTCGTGGACCTCTCGTTCCATCCCGGACCCGGTATTGAAGAGATGGAGATGTACCCGGTCAACGAACCCTTCGCGTACATCCGGATCATCTACGATTACTCCACGCACGAATACACGTACCAGGTTATCGAACCGATCCTCACTGGTCCTGAAAAGGATCTCTTAAAAGAGCTCAAAGAGCGCCTCTTTGAAACACTTGATATTAACACGAGGGGACTCTCAAAAGAGGAAGCCCGGCAGCAGCTCCGTGCAGCAGCTGACCATATCCTCAACGATTACGGGCTGAAACTCAGTCCTGTCCAGCGGGAGAAGATCCTGTACAATATGCGCAAGGATTTCCTCGGCGACGGGTTGATCGATGCGATCATGCATGACAAATATATTGAGGATATCTCGTGCGACGGGGTGAACACACCGCTCTTTGTATTCCACGCCAGCTACGAGTCGATGCAGACGACGCTCATGTACCATAACGCAGAGGACCTGGACTCGTTTGTCACAAAACTTGCCCAGCGGTCCGGCAAATACATCTCGATCGCCGAACCGATCCTCGATGCGACCATGACTGACGGTTCGCGTATCCAGATGACGCTGGGCAAAGCAGTGACCGCTCATGGGTCCACGTTCACCATCCGTAAGTTCAAGGACGAGCCTCTCACCCCGACAGACCTCATCGAATGGCACACGTTTGTCCCGCTCTCGATCGCGTATATCTGGCTCGCGGTCGAAAACGGCAAATCCGCAATCTTTGCCGGCGGAACAGCATCCGGAAAGACCACCACCTTAAACGCAGTCTCGCTCTTTATCCCGCCGATGGCAAAGATTGTCAGTCTTGAAGATACCCGGGAGCTGAAGCTCCCCCACTCGAACTGGATCCCGAGTGTCACCCGGGACTCGTTTGACACGGCGGGGAGGGGGGAGATTACCATGTACGAGCTCCTGCGTGCCGCGATGCGGCAGCGCCCCGAGTACATCATCGTCGGAGAAGTCCGTGGTAAGGAGTGCCAGACCCTGTTCCAGGCAATGAGCACCGGGCACGTGACGTACTCCACCATTCACGCAGATTCAGTGTCAAGTGT
>Ga0315282_10004075_pt1 | contig 25681 bp, 25 predicted proteins | sample YL17G07_20_MG_FD_203693 | JGI IMG/M metagenome (GOLD analysis project Ga0315282, IMG submission 203693) | Sediment microbial communities from Yellowstone Lake, YNP, Wyoming, USA - YL17G07_20 | ecosystem: Environmental > Aquatic > Freshwater > Lake > Sediment | place: USA: Wyoming | collected... | reverse complement strand
TGTCGGTCCAACTGATGAGGAAACGGTGAAAAATTACATCAGAAGACAGGACATATCAGACAAAATCAGACAACAGGCACTCGCATCTTAGGAGATACTGCGGGCTTTAGCCCGCAGAGGTTCATTTCATAATTCTACGACGTGTCACCTCGGAACCGCCCTTGCCGTTTTCTTATCCTAAAGAAAGAGTCTCTTAAGCACTTTTAGGGTTGGAAGGGGGTTTAAGTGTCCATAATCCCAGGAGAGCTTTCTTATAAAAAACGCGGTTCCCCACATTGTTTCTCATGCAGTTCACCATCTTATATAAATCCATTTATGGAAAACCGGTTCAAATTTTGAGCTCTCCGTTCAAAGTAGGGAATATATACTATCTAAAAGAAAATGCACTAAATTTACCACTTTTATGAAATGCCGCCGGTAAAGGCGGTTTTGGAGTCTGGGGGATGAGCGGTGGGAGGGTGACATTTTCATTATCGCCTTCGGGCTCGAACCGGCATGATCTTTCCTCCGAGCGGTCCTATCTAGAGTACGAGGAGCAAACCAAGGAATCCCCACTTGAAGAGCGGGATCGCGAGCAGATGCGGAATTCCGATCCCTGTGAACGGGAACTGATAAAGTATCGTCCCATAAGCATTGAAGAAATATTTAAGCTGATAAGTTCTAGTAATAAGAGTAAAAATATTTTTACTTTATAAGAAAAAGGTTAGGAATAAATAAATCAACTTTGTGGTGCATACAGAAAAACATAAAAAAGGGAAGAGGATTAAATGAGCAAAAAACTATTCGGAATAGAATTAGACGTATTTTTGTTGGGCTTAGTCAGTTTTTTTACCGATGTAAGTTCGGAGATGATTTTTTCTGTGTTTTCAATATTCTTCACTGTAATTTTAGGTGCATCGGCCTTTCTTTTAGGAATTCTTGAAGGACTGGCTGATTTAGCTTCTACATCATTAGATTATCTCTCTGGATTTGTATCAGATAAAACAGGAAAGAGGAAAATATACGCTTTTGCAGGATATGCTTTATCTGCGATAGGAAAGCTGATACTAGTTTTTACAGCCACTATTTCTGCTGTTTTTAGCTTCAGAATAGTAGACAGACTAGGAAAGTCCATCAGAGGTCCTCCAAGAGATGCATGGCTAAGCTCGATAGCTGAAAAGTCGCAAAGAGGGTACTCTTTTGGAGTTCATCAAGCTTTGGATCAAGGAGGAGCAATAGTAGGCCCATTATCGGCCTATGCTATTCTTTATTATTTTGGACAGACTTCAGCTTCATTTTCACTGTTGTTTAAACTTGCCTTTATTCCAGCAATTATTAGTTTAGGTATCCTATTGATGATTAAAGACAAGCCATCTGCCCCAAAAAGAAAGAAAAAGCTATTTAATTCTTACAAAGGATTTGGTAAAGAGCTTAAACACTATATTTCAACGGCAAGCATTTTTTCTTTAGCGTACTTCAGTTTCGGATTTCTTCTTCTAAGGGCTTATATGATTGGATTTGAAATAAAAGATATAATTCTTCTCTATACTTTATTCAACACTTCAGCTTTTATTTTCTCGATTCCAATAGGAAAGATCGGAGATTATCTAGGAAGGAAAAAGATCATTATTGCTTCGTATGTTATTTATTTTATTCTTAGTGTTGGTTTTATTATTGCCTCCTCAAAGACACTAATCATCTTCCTGTTTGCTTTATTTGGATTATTTTATGCTATCGATGAAAGTCAAACTAAAGCGTATGTGAGTGATTTAGAAAGATCGAGAAGAGCAACGGCAATAGGGGTTTATAATTTTATAACAGGGTTAGTTTACCTTCTAGCTTCATTAATTGCGGGATACCTGTGGAATATAAGTCCAACTTATGCTTTTGTATATGCAGCAGCTATTTCTTTAATAGCAATAATTTTCTTTTTATCAAAGAGGAATAGATTCTGAGAATCCCGATTTTCGGTGGAAAACAGTTTAAAAAGTCTAGTTTTTCAGCCCTTAAGCTTACTCTCGCGTAAAGGGCAACTTTAAGAGCCATAAAACAACCCTATTTTTAACATATAAGGGGCTTTTACTTTAAGATAAGCGCCCTTGTCGGGATTTGAACCCGAATCACAGGCTCCGCAAGCCCGTGTTCTATCCAAGTTATACTACAAGGGCACGCAACACTTGTGTATGTGCTTATAAAGTTAATTATTCGATATTATAAATACCTTCAGCATGGTGTAAAAATGTATCATAGCTACCTTACAATACTCATACCCTCCATTGTGACGTTCGTTATAACGGTAATGGCTTCGCTCTTTGTAAATTCATATATGAAAGATGCAGGAGTAACCGCAATAGACCACAACAAAGGCTACAAAAAAACATTGGCAACCAGCGGTGGAGTAGCGATTGCATTCGGTATAACCTTGGGTGTTCTTACTTATGTATTCGGAGCAAGCTTTCCCTCCCCCATGTCGCCACTATACTCCCCCGCATCACCGCTAGAATACCTATTTGCTACAGTGTTATCTATTATCTTGATAACGCTTGTTGGACTGCTAGACGACATAAATGTAAAGAAAACCCTTGTAAAGTCAACCGACATGCTTGATACAAGAAAGGGGATTAAGCAGTGGCAGAAACCCATTCTAACATTCATAGGCGCCCTCCCGCTGATGGCTATAAATGCGGGCATATCTACACTAAGGGTGCCTCTAATCGGCGCTGTCAATTTCGGGATTTTCTACCCGCTTGTAATAATCCCGTTAGCTATAATCTTTGTTGCTAACGCATTCAATCTTCTTGGGGGCTTCGATGGAATAGCATCAGGCACGAGCACCCTAGCAAGCCTGGCGCTGCTCATTTACAGCGTATTCTTTGGTACATATACGGGAGCAATGCTTTCTGCAATACTGTTTGCCGCACTGGTCGCGTTCCTCATATTCAACAGATATCCCGCAACGATTTTACCCGGAGACAGCTTTACATACGGTGTTGGCACAGCGCTTGTTGTTACAATGATAATCGGCAATATGGAAGCCTTTGGCGTAATAGTATTTTTGCCTTGGATCATAGAATTCGTGCTCCATGCGAGACGTAAGTTCAAAGTTACCGATCTAGGAAAGCGCAGGTCTGATGGGACTTTTGAAGCGCCGTATGGCAAGAAAATATACAGCTGGACGCACATCATCATGAATATCAAAAGATGCAAGGAATGGGAGGTATCGCTCTACATGTGGTTCATAGAAATAGGGTTTATAGCACTCGCATTTGCTCTCAAGTTTGTCGCACTTCTATAACGCTAAACTTTTTCTTAACCCTTTTTACGTGCTTCCTTGAAATACCGTTATAAAATATAGGCCGTTTTTTGCCCATGCCTTTGCCTGCAGCAAGCTTTATGTCCGATGCTTTTATGAGCCTGCTTCTGCCCGCATAATTAGCATAAAGTTCTGCATCCTCCAACAGATCATTGAGCGTACTTTCTAGCTCCTTTTCAAGGCTTATCACTGCATTTGCGTTTATTTTCTCTGCACCCGCCTCCCTCAGAAACAGCTCAATATCGTAAAGACTAAATCCTCTCTTTTCCAAACTGACACCCCTCCAAAAAGCAGATAGCTTATTAAAGCAAAACCTTTTAAAACAGTTTACAAGCAGATGAATAGCGGCATTCTTGTTATAGTGATTTATTGATAAGACTTGGGTTTCACATGTCCATTGCTGGATCAGTGGCCAACGCCCCGCTTGCTGCAGGTGAAGCGCACTACCGTGCGTTTCAGATTTTTACATCAAACCCCAGAACATGGAAAAATTCGAATATTGAAGACGAAGACGCCACGCAATTCAAGAGATATTCACACAGATTTGACCTAGTGCCATATGCACACATCCCATACCTATGCAATCTGGCATCAGCCAACACGAGTGTGCTCAAGAAAAGCAGTGGAATGCTGCTAAACAACCTTAACAATTGCATGCCTTTGAATATAAAATACCTAGTAATACACCTCGGTTCGCATCTTGGGAAAGGAGCAGAACGCGGAATCAAAAATATAACAGAGTCGCTAAAATCGGCTCTAGGGCAGACTAAACAAACCGCAATACTGCTTGAAAATACCTCTGGCTATACAAACAGCGTCGGTTCAAAGTTCGAAGAAATCGGCACGATAATCGATCAGGTGGGGTCAGAACGCCTGGACCTTTGCTTTGATACGTGTCACGCGTTTGCCGCAGGCTACGAGCTGCGCACCGGAAGGGGAATTGAGAAGGTAGAAGAGGAAATAAAATCATTCATAGGGCTAGACAGGCTTAAACTCATACACCTAAACGATTCTAAATACGATCTTGGCAGCAGGCTTGATAGGCACTGGCACATTGGCAGTGGTTACATAGGCGAGGCCGGCTTCGTGGCTCTTTTTATGAATGAGAGTTTTAACCACGGCAGTTTCATAATGGAAACGCCCATCAACGAACTTGGCAATGAAGAAACTAACATGAGCGAAGTAAAAAAGATAATCGAGCTTGCAGCTCAGAGCAGTGTTAAAGAGTAAAGAAGCAAAAGCACAAAAGCCAGGAGTATGTTGTCATCCAAGCCAAGGTCGGCAGTTTCCATAAAGCTCAGCACAAGTGCAAAAGGTATCGCTAGCGGGCCTATCAGAAGGTAACCCGCGACGGTTGCCGAAACAAAAAACGCTATAAATCCCGCGACGCTTTTACTTCTGTTATACGCCAGGCGGGCTTTGCCAAAATAAACCCCGCATATGGTTGCTAATGAATCGGAAAAGAATAATACGGCTATTCCAAACTCAACAAAACTCTGCCTGCCCACGAACCCCAAAATAAGTAAAGTGCCCGAGGCGAGCAGAAGGGCGCCCTGCCCATAAACTGCTCTTGGCTTCTCAAGGCTTCGTAGGAATTTTAATAGCACCATGTTCTTGTATTTATACACGAAAGCGATAATGAAAAACGCAGCCATTATCAAAAGTAATATAACTACCGAAGCGTTTTCCTTATCAAAAAACAGGAGCAGCAGCAATAAAATAATACCTAAGATGATTTGTATTACATCTCTAGAAAGTTCTACTCTTATATTTGTTTTTGCCGCCTTTCTTTTGTTAGATAGCGCTATATACAGAAAGCCCATAGTGCTTCCAACACCAAGCATTTGTATAAAAAACAGAGCAATCCCATTTAAAACAGCAAAGTAAATCAGCAAAAGAAGCATTGCGAATGTCACGAAAAACCAATTAAACCTTCTGCCATAATTTACCGACATTATTACTGAAAGCATAACGCAGTATACTCCAAGATACAGGTAGGTAGTGCTTCCGCGTAATAGAACAGAAGCGAGGATAACTGCCCCTCCTCCAATGAAAGGGAGCGCAGCTTTCAGAGCATCCTCTTTAACGACGTCTATCGCACAAAACAAAGCAACGAGCGCTACTACAAAGCCCGTTATTTCAATTTCGTACATAAAACACACGCCACGTCATATAAAAGATATCACTAATGAGGCCACTAAAAATCCTGCCGCTATAATGATAGGCACAAGAATCTCGGCAACTGCCATCATAGAGTTGACAGCGGCTATCGCTTTGTCACGCTGGTTAGTACCCCATATTTTAAAGTTGTTCATAACTGTTTTATAATAGTAAATATGCACCTGCTCCATGTTTGCAAGCGCGCTTTCTATACCTTCATCTATGAGTGGAAGGAGCCTGTTCAGCTTCGTGCTCTTTCCAAGAACGTTGCTTGCCGTGTATCTGAGCGAGTTTGTGTAGTGAGTATCTGTCGTATAAACCTCAGCATCAATGCCGTATCTTTTCTTGATATGGCTTATTATACCTTCGCGAAGCGAGGGTGAAATATTATTTGAGTTAAACTGCAACAGCCCGTACCTAAAATCGTTAAATGAAAATATTGCAATATTCAAAGCTCCAGACGCTAAGTCGTCCGGGTTGTTAAGCCTTGAAATTATATGGGTGCCAGAAACCCCAAGGTTTACGGTTTTGCTTCTATGCTGAGGCACTGTCAGAAGCTTTATGGCACTTAGGTACTCATTGAGCCTGCTTGACCCTATCTCAATGTTTGCCAGCTCTTTCTCAGAAGCGCTCTCATATCTTGAGTTATGCGCATCTATTACTATTGGGTTTCTGAGCCTGCCTTCCAAAGCGCTCCTTATAACCACGCCAGCCCCATAAGAAATGTCTTCTGTCACGTTCGGAGCTCTTGTAAGGGTTGCTATTCCGGTATCTCCAAATCCTAGCAAATTGACCTTTGAGTCCTTATAGGATCTCATCTCATAGTACATGCCACCCGCGACCTTTGTCGCTCTTTCTACACATTCACTGAGAGTTTTCCTAACCACAGGATACTGGTCTGCAGATACAGCATTATAATCCTCATTTATCGCGGTGTGCATTATAAATGTGGGTGCGCCATACTTGATGGTGCTGTAATTTTCAAGCATGTATGGAAAGTTGCTGCTTCCAAGCAGGCCGAATAAGCCATAGTGAAGGTCAGGTACAAACATTATCGTCTTTATCTTGTTGCTCTTGTTCTTCGCCACCAATACCCTCACCTCTATATCTGCATTTCTTCCAAAGCCTTCCTCTTTGCTCCTTGCAGGAAACGCCGTGTTTACTTTGAAAAGCCAGTCTTGTAGCATTTGCGAGAACATATCGACGCCACTGATTCCAAGGCCTTTCTTTAGTGGTGCATCAACAACATAAAGTATCATGTAACTTACCACCAAGAACACAGACACGCCCGAAAAAAGCCTCACCAACAGGAATGTTGCGGTTGTTGACAGAGTGAAAATAAATTTGCTTGCTGGTATGAAAAACAAAATATTCAATACGGGCTGTATTATGGCGAGCGGTGCAGACCTTAGTTTCTGATTCAGCAAAATCTTATTCATGAAGACCCACCAGCCGAATAAGCTTGCCGCAGCAACAACGATTATGCCTATGCTGATGGAATAAGCGAGTGTTATAGAATATACGGCACTCGCAATGATCATGAAAAGCGCATATGCAACAGTGCCCAATAAAGTTACGAATAGTATATACTTAGTCCCCACATACCTCCTTATTATTTTGAAGGTTATTACGGTCAGCAAAGCGGGCAATACCAATGCGAGTATGCCTGCAAGCAATCCACTGCCTATGACATGCACAGTGTCTGTTACGTGCTTATAACTCACTATTGCCACAGAAGCAAGGCCCATCAGCAAGCCAACTGCTAGCAGGATTAAAAGCAATACATACGCATTCGGCAGCTTTCTTGAAAACATAGCAACATGTTTGAGGGGTCCGGCATAAGATTTTATAGACATAAAGAGGCACCCATATGCTATCTTCCATACCTTCGCTTGCGCCTAGCGAAATCTGTCATTGCCCTTTTTAAATCCCTTTTATCAAAATCGGGCCAGTACTTGTTTGCGAAGTACAGTTCAGAATAGCACGACTGAAACGGCAGAAATCCAGAAAGGCGCTGCTCTCCAGACGTCCTTATTATCAAACCCGGGTTTGTAACCTTCCTTGTCATAAGAAATGAACGCAACACCGATTCGTTAATTAGCTTCGGCCTCTTTTTGCCTTTTGCCAATCTTTCCGCGGCATATATTAGGTCATCAGTGCCTCCATATGCCACAAGCAGGTTTATCGAGAAATCTTTGTACTGTTTGGTCTTTTCTTGCAGCTCAAGCAATGCTCTCCTGGCATCTTTTGGAAGCAGCTCAAGTCTGCCGATTATGTTAACTTTTGTCTGATTTCTCTTAAGCTTGTTAATGATTTTTGGGTCTCTGGCAGACGCTGCATAAAGATTTAGCAGCATGTCTATTTCAGACTTGTCCCTCCCCCTTATGTTATCTGTTGAGAGCGCCCAAGCAGTTAGAGTTTTGACCCCGTATCCCTTTAGCCATATTCCAAAGTCTACGAATTTATTTATGCCCAATAAGTAGCTCTTCCTAAACGAAACCTTATGAGTCCTAGCCCATCTTCTAAGCCCATCAGGAATCAAGCCCACATGGGCGGGTATCGCCATACTTGTAATGCCAGCCTTTGCCATCCAATCACTTCTATTCTTTATAGATTTTAACACACCTACATTTTAAAACAGTTCCTTCTGCAATTAAGGTTATGATATCATAAGTTATTAGACGCATAATATCTACTCTTTATCTAGCTTTCAACACCAAAACCTTATAATTTTATAGACTATAAATTATTATGAAATAATATGGATATAAACGACCTCTATAAGATAAATTCTTTAGACGAGATAAAGGGGCAAGAGACAGCGATAACCGCACTCAGAAGTTTTGTTCACCACACCAACAAAAACAACAAGCATAAGCCACTGATGGTATTTGGTCCCACCGGCACAGGGAAAACAGTTGCCGTGCGAGCACTAGCAAGAGAGAGCAACTGGCGAGCAATGGAAATGAATGCGAGCGACTACCGTGACAGTGAATCTATAAAATCCATCATAAGCTCAGCGATGTCTCCGAGAAACCTTTTAGGTACAAGAACCCTAATCATTATGGATGAGATCGACAATCTTGACACAAAATTTGACAGGGGCGCCCAATCTGTGATATCAGAACTCATCGATAAGAGCGCAAGCCCGATAATTTTTATAGCAGATGACATGTGGGATCAAAGTATCTCTTTCTTGAGAAGCAAGACAACCCCCGTAGAGTTCAAGAAAGTGACACCGGAAGATATCCTTATCGTGCTTAAAGGGCTTAACAAAAAGTTTGAGCTTGGGGTTGACGCAACAATAATGGAAAGTATATCAAAAAACTCCAACGGTGATGTGCGCAGTGCGATAAACGACATGTTTGTTGTGCACGGGCCAGGTGCAACCACTGATATCTTGGGGATAAGAGACAGGAAGCTGGAAATATTCAAAGTTCTCGACAGGATATTCCTTTCAAATACCATCAATGCACCTTTGGCCGCGATAATGAACGCAGACCTAGACAAAGACATGCTTATAAACTGGATTGATGAGAACATCGCAAAAAGATATACAGAAATGCAAGATGCCTGCAGGGCGTTTGAAAGCCTTTCTTCTGCAACGATCTACTCGAGCCGGGCGGTAAGGTCGCAGTATTATACGTATTGGCGCTACATGAACGCTTACATGGCCGCAGGCGTAGCATTGGCAAAGAGGCACGCCCCCGACATGTCCGCTAGGTACTCCTTCCCTAAAAGGATAAAAGACCTGAGCGCTTCAAAAGGGGAGCGCACAACCGCATCCTCCATAGCCAAAAAGCTTCAAAAACGAATCAATTCCAACCTATCTGTAATAAAGCGCGATTACATACCGCTTGTTGCTAAAATGGCCCATAAGGCTCACGCACAGCTCAAAAGCAATGAAAAGATTTACGAATATCTTGAGCGCACCTACGAGCTAACGGATAGCGAAGCAAACTGGCTCATTGACAAAGCATATTAAGGGACTCCGAGCTCGCGCAAAAGCAGTTTTATAACCGTGCTTGTATAGCCCTCTTTTATTTTCAGCCCTGCCGCCTCATTATGGCCTCCACCAGATTCAATGCATCCAGAGTTGGCCTTGATATCTTCTATTGCTTTTAGAATCCTAACACTGCTTGCTATGCCTTTACTTACCCTTATAGTCATAAATCTGTTAGTATAAACTATGGTGACTGACTTTTCACCCCCAAACTCTTCAAATTTATCGTGCAGCCTTGATGCATACCTGCCCAGTTTCACATATTCTAAGTAAAGGTCAGAAACATACTCGTAGTTCAGCACATGCACCCCAATGCCATCCCTGCCTTTGTAGTGCTTGGCTCTTTTAACCCCCTGCTCCAAGGCCTCAGCCAGTTGCGCCGATGCGGTCCTTAATATCTCATCAAACTCCTTTTCGCTTTTAATAACGCGATCCATATACCTTGGAGTCAGCTTCCCGTGCTTTGCCTCCCCCCCAATCGTTAGCGCATCTAAAACGATTGCTAATTTATGCGCCTTATCATCATTGGGATTCGCATATGTGCTGTGGTCTGCAATAAGCGATGCCTGCTTCAACTCATCCACATCTATGCCGCTCAGAAGTTCAGCAAAAACACAAGTAAGCATTCCGGCCGTTGTGTTCGAATCACCGCCAAACAGCCAAGGATTAATATAATGCATTATTTTCTTATAAGGAAAGTCTTCTGGTATCGGATGATGGTCGATCCATATCAGGTTTACCTTGTCTGCGGCCTGTTCTATTGCCTCTACACTCTCTTCTGTTGTGCCAAAATCCGTTACGAGTACCAAAGGCTTTTCTGTACACTTGTAGATATTAAAAAGCAAAAGGTCTGATAGAAAGGCCTCCTTGCTATATGCTATGCTGTTGCTGATCTGCCATGAGATTCTGTCAGAAGGCAGGCCGAAGCTCTCTTGTTTATTGACCACCGCCCTGTAAAGCGCAATTCCACCAGATGCACCATCACAGTCATTATGAAAATGAACCACAATTGGTGCACCGCCGATTAAAGTCTTCGCAAACGTGTTTAAAGCCTCTTCCATGCTTGGTATAATGCCCTTTATTGGTTTTAGATCTGCGCTAGCATTGATCTTCTTGGCAAACCCAAAACTCTTCAGCGCTCGAGCCAGCCTGACCCTATACACTTGAACAGTAGCCTTTCCCAGAACCCTCTTTACAGCAAATCCTGTATCCCCTTCTTCCAATTCTACACGATCGTAGGGTTCTACCATTATTTTTGAGATTGCCTGTATAGGCATTTTTGAAATTACGGTGCACGCTACATTGCCCTGAGAAAAATCCGTTTTTACACTAGATACTATGCCCTCGGTCTCTAACAAAAAATTACCTTCTTTTATCTTATCATTTAGTCGCATTTGATGTAGAAGAATAACAAGTACCTGCATCAGTTGTATTCAATATGTAACCGCAATAGGTGCTATTGTTGTATTTTTTCGCAAGAGAGGTTATGCACAAATTCTCAACCTGCTGCATGCCTATTTGTTCGCATAACGTTACATTATTAGTCCTCAATGCAACACTTGCAAGTATACCATATGTGCAATACGTTTTCAGGTAGCCTGTGAATTGGTTGCAATAACTATAAGCAGAGCTGAGGTTTAAGTTGCTTGTTGTATTTATTTCTGTAATTGCGCCATTGCAGATGCTGCTTAAACCGCCACTTATATGCGAGCATAATGTACCATTGCCCGTAAGTTGTGCAAGCCTAAAGTAGCAAATGCCCCTCTCCGTTGCATTGTACAACTCATAAAACGCCAGAGTCGCTGCGATTGTGCTGTTGTAGCCCGATACATCTTGCGATAGGAGCGCCACGGGGCTTACGCTAGTCGAATCTGGGAGGAAAAGGCAATAACTTGAATTTTCTGTTGACAAAGCCAAATTATAGTAATGTATGTAATCACAGTTCGAAGCCAGAGTGGAATTTGTTATGTAACCGCAATACGTAATATTGGCAAATTTTTCTTTAGATGCCAGCCTATAGATGCATGACGATCTTATGCTAGAGTTTGCAAGGCCTTCACAATCACTCAGGCTTGTTGCAGAGCCGCTCAGATTGAGTTCACAATACGTACTAATCGGGCTTGATGCATTTATCCTATTACAAAGGCTGAAATTATGCTCGCGCTCTGCAATCCTTGCCATGCATAAGTAGCCATAACTCTGGGGTACATAGGAGCACAAAGAAACATTTCCGGTGCTGTTTGCAAGATCCATGATGCAATCATAGCGTTGCGTTTGGTATATTATACCTTGGCATTTTTCCAGCGTATATCCGCCAACATTTTCCGTTAAAACAGCAACCAACGCGATTACCAGCAGAACGGCCGTCACCCCAGATAGCAAAATTCTTTTTTCTTTTTGTGAAAGTTCAATGCGTTTCTTCGCTACGTTCTTGGCTGGGCCGGCCGTTTTATTATAAGTTTGAGTTGATCGCATCTCTACCGCTCAACTTTGCTCCAAGGTATAAATCTTAAATCCCTCTGGCGTTATGTCGTATGGGGCGGTGTACCTGCTGTGATCTGTACCACGCATTTTCAGTATCTCTAGGTTGAACGTTCTTCTCTCCCCCTTTACCAATTGATATAGTAATATTACTCCGTCAAATAGAAAGAATTCAGCCTGGAATTTCAGGTCACTTATATCTGATTCGCTCAACTCTGTTGTGAATAGTGCTGTTATGCCAGATCTTTGCATGTTTGAAGCAAGCGCGATCATAGAACGCCTATGGATAAACTCATCAGGAAGCAAGAAATTGAATACAGACATGGAATCCATTACAACAAACTTTGATTTATTGGATTCTACAATCCCATTAACGCTGGCTATAAAATTTGCAAACGAATATGTGCCAGATGCTTCTGACGCTTTAAGGTCCTCATAAATTTCTGAATCGGCAACAACCATTGAACCATTATTCAAAAGCTCGTCTATCTTTGTAAATGAGGTAAAAGTTGACTTTACATTTTTTAACAAAGTTTCGGGCTTTTCTTCAATTGATATATACGCACTTGGGACACCAGAAAGAGCAACTTTGTAAGCGATTTCAAAAGCCATAAGCGTCTTGCCAGCACCAGGTCCACCTGTAATTACGACCTGGTTTGATTCAGGTATTCCGCCCTGCAGCATAAAGTCTAAACCACCTATGCCTGTTTTAACCCTTGTTATATTAGAAGGCATTTCATCATGTTTAATCTATAGCGGGTATATATCAATATTACGGTTTAAATATCTTAACTATAATAGAAAAAAGATTAGCATGAGAAAAGGGATAATATATCTAGGAGTCATTTTTATTCTATTATCTGTGGTTGTGCTTGCTATCTCTTCATTTGGTATGCAAAACTCTCTAGGTCAAAACATATACGGTATGGCAAACCTCACATTCAAAAACCAGACCGTAAAAAATTCCAGTTTTGCCTCAATCTCAATAAACTTGAATGACACATCCGTACTCACATTCTTTGCAAAACTATCCAACAAATCTAACGTATACTTTATGAATGCTGGTGCATTTTCGAACTGGGTGAACAGCTCATACAACAAAAGCTTCAACGGCATAGCAAAGGCACTTGCATTGGAAGACAAAGGCGTTATTATAATATACCATAACGTTTCCTCTGCAGTATTTCCCGCAGGCATAGTTCCAGGCAATGCCAATGCAAACTCCACTCCGGAGTTTGAAAGCAGCTACGCAATAAACGGCACACTGCAAGCGGGCAGATACTACATAATAATAGACAACACGAACGGCAGCGCATCCTATGCCCATTCTATAAGCGTGCAGTATTTCTATTATCCTATAGCTGCCTCACCCTCTCTTTTAAAGGGTAACTCTTCACTGTCGTCTCTTCTTCTGATATCGTCAATAAGTGTGCTGCTGTTCATTGCAGGATTTGCACTTATAATAGCAGGGATTGTAATGAAAAGAAAAGGAGGGCAAACCCACGGCGACAATGTAAGCGATGAGCAGCTTAATGAATTATACAAAGGCGTGGAAGCGAAGCACGCACGGAGATCAAGACACAAATCAAACAAAAAGGGTTAGTATAAAAGAATCAAAAGGTAGTAAATAAGAAGTTGAGCATACATAAAAATTATGATTATATGGATGAGTTCGCTGAAAAGATTGCTGGCGAAATAACACTCTCCAGCAGCCCAGGCAGCGTGATGAAGAAGTGGCGAGAGTTATTCGGCATAACTCAAATAGACTTATCTAAAGTGCTTAAGATATCCGCATCAACAATAAGCGACTATGAAAGCAACAGGCGCCTGAGCCCCGGCGTTGGCGTTGTTAGAAGGTTTGTTGAAGCACTCTTTTCTATCGATGCTGAAAGAGGCAGCAACATAAGAAAAAGCCTAGAACGCTTTTCCTTTAACAAAAAGGAAGAAACCGCTCCCTACATAATACATGATTTTGTTGCTCCTATAACCGGCATGGATTTTGTAAGGATTATAGAGGGAAAGGTTGTTGCAAGCCCCAATCCCCTAAATTCTATAAAACTATTTGGCTATACAAAGCTCGACAGCCTAAGGATAATACTGGAGATGTCTCCGTCGGAGTACCCGAAGCTGTTTGGCTCAACAACAGAAAGGGCGTTCATCTTTGAACACGTAACCACTGGCAGGTCGCCGATGGTTGTGATAAGGGTAGCACCAATAAAGCCGAGAGTTGTACTAATACATAATGTATCAAACATAGACAAGCTCGCCATAAAAATAGCCCATATAGAGAAGATACCGCTAATTGCAACAAAGATGTCTATGGAGGAGATAGAGAGCAGGCTGAGCAAAATATAGTTCAACCCCAGACATCCGCCTTGACCTCTTCAGGCGGCACTTTCAACGCATTGAGCGCATCCTTTATCGCCTTCACAAAGCCCAACGGTCCGCAGATATATGAGGTCCGCTCTAGCACATCGGGCGCGTATTTCAGTATAACATTGTTGTCTATATGGCCGGTTTGGCCACTCCATCCATCTTCAGGCTGTGGTCTTGTTACTGTAATGCACATCTTCATGTTTATGCTGTTCGAAAGCTCCCCGAGCTCAGCCCTTCTTATTATTTCTGTTGGGTACTTTACGCTGTAAATAAGTATTACGTCATCTTTTGCATTTATCTTCCTTAAGTGCCTTAGCATTGACATGAACGGTGCAAGACCAGTGCCCCCTGCTATGAACAAAACCTTGTCGCTAGATCCCGGGACGAGCTTGAACTGGCCGTGCGGCCCTATCACATCAAAGCTGTCTCCAGGCTTTGCTAGCGTAAAGTACGAGACATGACCATCGTGCTCTTTAACAACAAAAAACTCAAGAAAACTAGAATTCGGTTCCGAAGCAATCGAAAGCGCCCGTCCAACGCATCTCTGGCCCGTTGTCTTGTCCATGCCATGTAACATGACGAACATTCCAGCGTCAAAGTTAAGAGGAATCCCGTCCTGCGGGGTGAGCCTTACCAGCTGCACTTCCGGGGTTTCGCTCTCACTGGTCTGCAGAATGTACCTCTTGGTTAATATCGGATATGTATTTTCCATAATACCACGTGCCTATGTTGCCTTTCCGTAGAAGAAGTGTATCGGTCTGCCGAGCGCGGCTGCAGCAACCTCCTGTATAAGCTCGCTGAATGTCGGGTGCGGATGTATGGTGTCTGCAACATCTTCAAGGGTGGCACCCATCTCAATGGCGAGCGCAGCCTCGGCAATCACGGCGTTCGCATCCGGCGAAACAACCTCCACTCCTTTTATGACATTGTCGCTGTCATAAGCCATCTTTACAAAGCCCTCTGTTTCATCAAATGCGATGCCCCTTCCAATGGCTGTAACCGGGAATTTTTTGACTTTTATACCAGGCACCTCCTCAACGCTGCCAACAATCCCAATTTCTGGATCGGAAAATATCACGGCAGGCACAACAACATTGTCATAGCTTTCATCTAATCCAGATGCTATTTCCGCGGCAATGACACCCTGCCGCATTGCTTTATGCGCAAGCAGGGGTTCACCGACAACATCCCCTATGGCGTATATGTTGCTGTTAACCGTGCGTAATTTACTGTCAACCTTTATGAAGCCCCTTTCATCAGGCTTGATGTCCGTATTCTCCAAACCCAAACCATCAGTATAAGGCGACAGCCCGACAGCAACAACCACGAGGTCTGCGTGTATCTCGCTGCCATCGCTCAGCTTGACGTTTTCACCATCATGCGATACGGGATTAACGCCAGTATGGATTGTTACCCCGAGCTTTACCAGCCTCTTTTTGATCACGTTCACCGCATCCCTGTCAAACTTCGATAGCACGTCAGACCTTGCGATTATGTGCACTTCGCTGCCGAGCTTGGAGTAGAGGTTGCCCAGCTCTACAGAAACATAGCCCGCACCAATAACGACTACGCTTTTTGGTATATAATCGAGCATCAATGCCTGCTTATAATCTACGACCGTTTTGCCATCAATCTCAAAATCACTCAGGACTATTGGCTCGGAGCCTGTTGCTATTATCGCATTTTTGAAGTTTAGATTTACGCCCGTGCTGAGCTGCACAGAGTTTGTCGAGAGAAATGTGGCTGTCCCCTTTATTATCTCAACGCCGTTTGACCTGCAAAGGAAGCTAACACCGTCCTCGAGTTTCTTGGAGACATCCATGCGCCATCTGTACATAGCCTTTGGGTCTATAGTGCCAGAGGCATTTATCCCGAATTTGGATGAGTTCTTTATTTCATAGAGAATGTCTGCTATGTGTATGAGCGTTTTCGAAGGTATGCAGGCATAATTAAGGCAGTGCCCACCAACCTTCTCTTTCTCGACAAGCACAACACTAAGTCCAAGTTCTGCGCCTCTAATCGCGGCAAAGTACCCTCCAACCCCCCCACCTATTACTGCCAGGTCAATATTCTCAGGTAGCTCGCCCATAACCATAAAACCACAAACATTTCAAAGCTTTTCAAGAAACTCGGGATCTTGCAGATACTTCATAAGTGCGATGCTGAATTTGGCAGCGTCTGCCCCATCAACGACCCTGTGGTCAAACACCAAAGAAATTGGCAGAATCTTTGCTATTTTTACCTCATTATTTTCAACTATTGGCATGTCTTTTATGAGGTGTGTCCCAAGTATTGCCACCTCCGGATAGTTTATCGCCGGCACCGAAAGGAAACCACCACCCAAGCTGCCAATGTTTGTTATTGTGAAGGTACTGTCGCGCATCTCCTCAAGTGTTATTGTTTGGTTCGTGATCTTTTGATGCAGTCCTTCTATCTCTTTTGCTAAATCAACTATGCTCTTTTTATCAGCATCCTTTATTACGACAACCTTCAACCCATCGGGTGCCTCTGCAGCAAGCCCAATGTTATAATATTTCTTTAGTATTATTTCAAGATTTTCGTGGTCGTAGCTTGCATTGAATCTTGGATTCTCTTTAAGGGCCTCAACGGTTGCCTTTATTATGAAGGGCAGGAATGTTAGTTTTGTATTGAACTCTTCCTTTACGCTCTCTTTCTTTTTTTGGACAATATCATAAAGTGCAGTCGCATTTATCATATCCATGTGCGCTGCCTTTGGTATCGTCCATGAAGCCTCCATATTCTTTGCAATTGCTTTTCTTGTCTGCGTGAGCGGCAATCTTTCTATCAATCCTTTGTGCTGTTCCTCCAAGACCTCTGAATATTTTGGCACGGACGGCTTGCCTGTAGATGGAGCTGCAGCTGGCGACTCTCGCCTTACGTCATTTTCCAGTATTCTGCCGTGCGGACCTGTTCCTGTAACTTTTGATAAATCAACATGCAATTGCTCTGCAAGCCTCCTTACAGATGGCGCAGCAAGTATTTCGTGAGCTTGTGCTTTTGTTTCGGCTATTTGCATCTGTTGCGGTTGAACCTGCTCCTTGGGTGCGGGCTTCTGCTGCGTCCCGGCAGGAATGCCACCAAGCTCATCAGCACTTCCTATGTATGCAAGAACATCCCCGACCTTTACATCGCTATCCTCATTAGCATTTATTTTTATAGTGCCTGATACTGGGGCTGGTATATTGACGACCGCTTTGTCGGTTTCTATCTGCACTACTGGCTGGTCTTCCTTGACCTGATCTCCGTCATTGACAAGCCACTTTTGGATATGGCCCTCTGTTATTCCCTCCCCAACATCTACAAACTTAAGTTCTTTCACGAAATCACGCCGATAAAAGCCTGTCTATGTAATTTGAAATTTTAACCTCATTAGGTACATAATACTGCTCATCTCCTGGGAATGGGTATGGAAGGCTTGGCGCGCCAACCCTTAATATGGGAGCATCAAGATCGTATATCGCCTTTTCTGCTATCCTTGCTGCAACCTCCGCGCCAACACCAAAGCTAAGCGGTGCTTCGTGTACTATCAGAACCTTTCCGGTTTTCTTCGCACTCTCTATTATCGTAGCTTCATCCAAAGGGTTTATTGTTCTCAAATCAACTATCTGCGCCGAAAGCTTTCTTTTCTCTACAACACTGCTTACAACACTAACCATAGTGCCATATGTTATTATTGTTAAATCATCTCCCTCTTTAACTATGTTTGCTTTTCCTATCGGCACCTCATACGCATCATCTGGTATCTCCTGCCTGAAAAGCCTGTAGAGCTTTGTCGGCTCAAGGAAAATTACCGGATCCTGCATGTGAGCAGCCTTCATGAAAAGCCCCTTTGCATCATAGGGCGTCGAAGGCTCAACAACCACAAGCCCGCCAACATGCGAGTAAAAGGCTTCAGGACTTTCAGAGTGATGTTCAAGCGTTCTTATTCCCCCGCTAACGGGTGTCCTGATTATCATTGGCAGTGTTATGCCCGAGCGGGTTCTTCCCCTGTACCTAGCTACATGATTTACAATCTGACTGAAGGATAGGAACATGAAACCAGCAAACTGTATCTCAGGCACGGGGTGCATGCCTGCGATTGCCATGCCTATTGCCGTGCCTATTATGCCCGACTCAGCTAATGGTGTGTCGATAACTCTCTCTTCACCAAACTTGTCCAAAAGCCCCTCTGTTACCCTAAACACTCCCCCATCTTTGCCGACATCCTCACCCAAAATTACCATTTTGTCATTTTCCTGCATCGCCAACTGAATGGCATTGTTTAGTGCATTAACCATATTAGCCTGCATAATTACACCTCTCCCTGCCAGAAGTTAGACGCCATTGCATCGTCCTCCTCCTCTCTGAGCACTTCTGGCATAAAACTGTATATATTCTCAAACATTTTTTTAGGGTCAACCTTGAATTCTTCTGCTTTTGCTACTGCCTCATCTATAATTTTGCTTTGCTCGTCACGCATATTATTTTCAAGCTCATTATTCCAAGCATTTTTTGCAAGCAGGTACTTTCTAACTCTTAATATGGGGTCTTTTGGCTTCCACGACTCAACATCAGACTCTGGCCTGTACTTTGTTGGATCATCAGCGGTGGTGTGCATGCTCATCCTATATGTTATGGCTTCTATAAGCGTAGGACCGTTCTTTGCATTTTCTATCGCATCCTTTGTCGCCTTGTACACGGCTATCACATCATTTCCGTCTACCTGAATTCCAGCAATACCAGCAGCAATCGCTTTTTGCGCGAGTGTCTTTGCTGCAGTTTGTGCACTTCTTGGTACCGATATGGCCCATTGGTTGTTCTCAATTATAATGACCAATGGCACCTTAAACCTTCCCGCAAAATTTATGGCTTCGTAGAAGTCTCCCTCAGAAGTACCCCCATCACCAACGTAAGCTATCACAGCACTGTCCTCTTTGTTGAACTTCTTTGCATAAGCTATCCCTACTGCATGAGGTAACTGTGATGCAACTGGGACTACTTCGGATGTACCATTTATTTGTTTGGAATTCGCATTACCATCCTCGAAGCCCCTTGCAGATATGATGAACGACTCAAGCGGCAAGCCTCTCATGAAAAAGAGCGCATGCTGCCTAAAAGTTGGAACAAAGAAATCGTTTTGGCGCATAGCATAGCCGCTTCCTACCTGCGTGGCCTCTTCGCCGACAAGCGGTGCATATGTCACCGCCCTGCCCTGCCTTTGCATGCTCAGCACCTTTGCATCTACAGCTCTTGCAAAATTCATGTACCTGTACATTTCAATTATTTTGTTGTCGTCAAGCTCTACCGGAAATAATGCTTGGTCAATCTTACCATTTTCATCTAGAATCTGCAGGTACTTTACAGATGCCGAAAACACATCATTAATCAATCAACCGCCCATGAAGATTAAACAGCCAACTTATTTATAAATTGTTTATCAATTGTATTTATTAGCTTCCAAAACCAACCAATTTTAATCAAGTGTTATAATCGTTTTTGTTTTTACAATACCCTCTTTAGAGTCTATCTGGTTTAAGAGTATACTTTTAAGATGCTCCGTGTCTTTTGCTATAACCCTTATCATGATATCTTCATCACCAGTTATGAGATAGCCCTCCTTTACACAACCTATATCCAAAAGCTCCTTTAATAGCTTTTCCTGCGACTTTCTTATTCTTTTAAGCATATCCACGTCAATATTGATGAATATCAGTGCGGTTAAGGGCAGACCCGCCTTCTTCCAATCGATTTCCCCTTTATAGTATCTTATTATGTGCTCTCTTTCAAGGCGTTTGATTCTGAAATGCACAGTAGAAAGGGGTATGTTCAATTTCTTTGACATTGAAGAATACCTGATTGTGCCAGAATCTACGACCTGTATTATATCCTCATCAATTTGGTCCATTGTTGTATTTTTTACAATAAAATATATAATAGTTACTATAATTTTCGTAACTTTTTCAGGATTATTCAAGAATAATATTTATACAAGGTATCTATAAATAACTCTTGTGATTCAATGGCCCTCGTTTCAGATAGCTTAAAGACTAGGTTAGAGATAGGCAGCATTGTGCTTAAACACACCACAGACTTCTTTCACGAGCATGGCTTTGTGCAGCTTCTTCCTGTCATACTAGGGGGAAGCACAGACCCCCTGGGACCCGATCCAGGCTCATCAATAATCAAGACTCCAGAGATAGACTATCTTGGTAGCAAGCTTTACACGATGAACTCCATGATACTCCACAAGCAAATAGCGGTAAGAAGCCTTGAAAGACTCTTCACTCTCTCACCAAACATAAGGCTTGAAAAAGCGGAACGCAAGACCACCATGCGCCATCTGTTCGAGTTCACACAGTTAGACTTCGAGCTCTCGAAGGCGAAGAAGGAGGACGTGATGAGGCTAATGGAAGACTTTCTTGTATACTTAAGCAAGCAGCTGTATGCAAGCACGCACACGATAGTGCTATTTGATAGCATTGGTATAAAGCCATTCCTTTTCGAACCACCATTCAAGACATACACCACACACGAGCTTGAAAGCATCCATGGTAAAGAGTGGGAGCTTAAGGCTTCGCTTGCTCACGAGCAGCCCTTCTGGGCAATATGTCATAAAAGAGAGTTTTACGATAAGGAAGACAAATCAGACCTGGGACACTACCTTAACTATGATCTCATATATCCTCTCGGCTATGGAGAGGCGCTCTCAGGTGCCGAACGCGAGCACGAGTACGAGATAATAATAAAGAAGATGGGTTCTGACAAACTCAAAATGGAGGTATACCGAGCTTATCTTGAAGAAGCAAGAAAGGGCTTGGTGCCCTCTGCTGGTGCGGGTTTTGGGATCGAAAGGCTCGTAAGGTTCTTAACAAGGGCTGAACATGTTGGAGATGTCCAGCTGTTCAGGAGAGTGCCTGGTGAAGCCATAACGCTATGAGATAGCGAAAAGACAAAACGAATTAAAGCCTTGTCTCAGAGTATATAGCTGATCCAATGTCATATTCTTACGTGTCGGAGGCAAAAAAGAGGCTAGGCAAGGAAATATCTATAAGAGGCTGGATTCACAGAAAAAGAGAGAGCGGCGGCGTAATCTTCATAATAGCCAGGGACAGGACAGGCACGATACAAGTAGCAATCAAAAAAGACAAGCTGAACGAAAGAGCGTGGAATCAAGCAAACACGGCTGCGATAGAATCAAGCATAGATCTCAAGGGTATGGTTAAAGAAGATGCAAGGGCGCCAACGGGCTTGGAAATAGAAGCAACAAAGTTCAAGCTCATTAGCCAGTCAGAACCCTATCCAATAACAGAATACCAGAGCGCAGAGCTTCTGCTCGACAAGCGCCACCTCTGGCTTAGAAGTACTAAGATGATAGAAATCATGAAGGCGCGTGCTTGCGTTTTCAAGTATACTCGTACCTTTCTCGATAAGAAGGGCTTCTACGAGATAACGCCCCCTGTAATAACAAAAGCGGGTGGCGAGACGGGCTCTGAAATGTTTGAGCTCGATTATTTTGGCCAAAAGGCATATCTTACCGAATCATCACAACTCTATGCCGAAGCTATGATCTATGCGCTTGAAAAGGTTTACTCTTTTGTGCCGGCCTTTAGGGCTGAAAAGTCTAGGACTGTAAAGCACATAGCTGAGCTCTGGATGCTGGAACCAGAAATGGCGTATTACAACATGAAAAAGAATATGAAACTGCAAGAAAGGCTTGTAAGTTACATCGCCGCTAGCCTTGCAAGACAACACCCAGAAATACTAGATGCGCTCAATGTCCCAAAAGAACCGCTTCTCAAGGCAACGCCCCCATTCAAGTTAATAACATACGAGAAAGCGATAGAAATTTTGAACGATAAAGGCATGCATTTGAAGTGGGGAGATGATTTTGGTGTTGAAGAGGAAAAGTTGCTAACACAGACCGAAGAAAAGCCGATCTTCGTAGCCTATTGGCCTAGAGAAATAAAGCCTTTCTACATGCCGATAAATCCCAAAGACGACAGGACAGTTATGAATGCTGATCTGATGGCACCAAATGGCCACGGCGAAATTCTAGGCGGAAGTGAGAGGATCTGGCGCCTTGAAGAGGTAATGGAAAGATTCGCAGAAGTAGAAAAGGAAAAGGGCATAAAGTTCAACCTAGAAAACTACTCTTGGTATCTGGATTCACTAAAGTACGGTTCTGTGCCGCACTCAGGATTCGGAATGGGCATGGAGCGCACAATAAAATGGCTTCTCAATCTTGATCACATACGCGATGCGATACCATTTCCAAGGATGGTAAACAGAGTTACACCGTAGGCGAATGCAGGGCATACCGATGGAATACCACTTAGAATGCACCCAATGCGGCAATAGGTACAAAAGTAGCTACAGGTATCAGCTGTGCAAAAGCTGTAGTTCGCTCCTAGAGGTGGTCTACCCGCACGCATCGAAAAAGCCGAACCGCGGAAACTCTTTCTGGGATTATGAAAAGATGCTTCCAAAGAGCAACTACACTCATTATGAGCTTGGAGGCACCAAATTGATAGAAGCGCATGACACAGAAAATATTATGCTCAAGCTCGAGATAGAAAACCCAACAAGGTCGTTCAAGGACAGGGGCTCTGTTGTTGAGATTGCGAAGGCAATCGAATACGACTATGACAGAGTCGTGTGCGCATCTACGGGCAATATGGCATATTCAATCGCATATTATGCAAAACTTGCTGGAATAGATTCAAAGATTTTCATAAGCAATAACGCAAACCGCGATAAGGTTGCTGACATAAGGAGCACGCACGATGCAGATATAACAAGGGTAAATGGCGACTTTACAAAAGCCCAGAAGAGCGCAGAGGCATATGCGCGAAGGAACAAGGTATTCCTTACGGGCGATTACTGCTACAGGAAGGAGGGTCAGAAGACGGTTGCATATGAAATAATCTATATGCTTCCAAATACAACACACATAATAGTACCTGTTGGCAACGCGACTCTGTTTACCGCAATTTTCAAAGCCCTGAAGGAGATGCAAGCTTTACGGAAAATAAAAAGGTTGCCGAAGCTCATAGCTGTTCAGTCGGATAGCACTGCTCCATTGGCGCTTGCATTCAAAAACAAAACCAGAGTGAAGTACATCAGGCCAACAACAAAAGCGGATGCGATAGCCGTTGGCTACCCAACATTCGGCGACAAGGCATTAGACGCACTGCGACAAACAAAAGGAACTTGCATAACCATTACAGATAAAGCCATGAAAGAAGAGCAAAAGCGCTTTCTTGATGAATATGGGCTTGTTGCAGAGCTCGCTGGCGTAGCTGGAATAGCTGCAGCAAGAAAGCTCAGGCTCAACAAAACAGATAAAGCAGTTATAATAGTAACCGGCGGAAATGTATAAATCCAAGATACTACATTATTAGGACCGCAGCAGAAATAGCACATGTCCACCTACCGTCTTTTCCAACAACGGCCGATTGTGTCACACTCGATGTTCTTACAATCTTATCGCTAAGATGAATCAGCTCCTCTTTCTTATGCCAGGTTTGATTCGGGTCTAGTTCGACACCAAGAGTTGATGCCAGCATTGTAGCCGCAAGCTCTTCCGCTTTTTCGCCTGCAACCCCATCGCTTTCACCAAACGCCTCATATTCGCTCAGATAGCCATACGCATTTCTGTCTTTTGGCACAGCGAGGCCTATGCTCGCTGCAATAAGCCTATTTGGCTCATTAGATTCAATCCTGCTAAGGATCAGGAAGGTCACGGCACCCGGTGAAAGCAATGGTATGCCCTCCTCCCTTTTTATTATCTCGCAATTTGGTGGTATTATGCTTGACACTCTAACGAGATTGTATTGGTGAATACCAGCATCTCTCAGCGCCGATTCAAAAGCAGCTAATGGGGTGGTGCTTCTTCCAACTCCATTAGTGAAAAATATCTTTTTTGCTACAAAATCATTAGGATTCATATTGCAGATCATCCCTGCACTAATGCAGGCTCATCGCAACGCACCTTTCTTTTATGATTGATGTGCTGCCACAAATTTGTAAGTTTCATACTCTATAACACCCAATAATCTTTTAAACTTATCTTAAAACTGATTGTAGAAAATTAAATGCGTTTTATTATCTAAGGATTATTCTGTCGCCAACACTTATGTTGTTTCTTTCTACAAAACCCGCCTTCGCCTCTATAACATAATTTGCATTGGTACTGGGATTATATCTGACGCACTCCGATCTTACAAAGCAGCTTGTAGCATTCTTTGTTATATGGACTATCGTTCCGTTCCTTTCCGCATAATTGATCCATATAATGTCAAGATTCGAATATGTATCATACATCCAAAATGAATAATCGCCAAGCCCATGGAATACAAACAGCATTATTGTCATGTTTGTTATTGTAGTGTTCATGAGTCCGTGAGTAAGCTGGATTTCATTTGTTGCAACCGCCGTTATATTGAATTCTTTTCCATTTATGCTAAAGCCGCTTATAAGGTTTGGTGCCGTTCCTGGAGTTAGGAGAACTAATGCTACTAGGAAGATTAGAAAAATAGCTAAAGAGAGCGCAAATACTACAAAAAATTGCATCCGCTTCTTATTCATAATCTAATCACCAAAAGAAACCTGGGCTCGACGATAGGCATTCCTGAAGTCGTAGTTAGAAAGTATGTGCTTATATATACAACGATTCACTCGATATCTACGATCTTTTAATTTTGCTTGCTAAAGGCGTTTTCTTTAGTAACACGGTTGTTTCGTCTAGTGCAGCCCCCGGTATGAGGAAAGACTCTGACGATAGCATTCCCATAGCAAACGATATCGAGTACTGAATTTTGTTAGCATCGACATTGGCTCTTGTGACTTTTCTGATCTCTACAGATTTAACTTTGTCGTAAGGGATGCTTATGTTTGGCAGGCTGATCAATTCATCCGATAGTTTTTCATCATATGATACTAGTGGCTTGTGCGTACTATTAATATCAATAACAACGCTCTCCCACAGATCCATTATTTTGGTGTTTTCCATCCCTTGCATTATGCCCCCTGCAATACCTGATGCAATGCTAGCCATAGGATTTACATATACTTTAGAAGGAACCTGACCTATATCTATAGCGATTAGCCTGTTTTCGGTAAAGAATAGCGTGTATTGCACCATAACTTGCTTTAATCTGCCCGCTATTAGTATTGTACCAATCAAGTTTTCCATATTTTCAACACCCGCCATAGGTATTCCTAGCAACATTATTAAGTTCTTATGCGGTTGTCCAATAATTCCCCTATTCTAAATTCGAATCCCAGGGTTTAAACCCTGGGGTACATACTGATTTTGGTGACCAGTATGTACAAACAAAAACGAATTTGGAAATTATATAACCAAGAGT
>Ga0315282_10004074_pt1 | contig 25683 bp, 26 predicted proteins | sample YL17G07_20_MG_FD_203693 | JGI IMG/M metagenome (GOLD analysis project Ga0315282, IMG submission 203693) | Sediment microbial communities from Yellowstone Lake, YNP, Wyoming, USA - YL17G07_20 | ecosystem: Environmental > Aquatic > Freshwater > Lake > Sediment | place: USA: Wyoming | collected... | reverse complement strand
TGGGTCGAGACACCCTTACGATCCGTCATTCCATCCGGATACCGAATGCGGGGCCCGATCCGAGCGGAACAATCCGCCCGCCTCACGCACCGCAGGCGCCGCCTACGCCCTAACCCACCCCACGTTACCTTTTGCGTTCAAGCGGTTTTGTGTCCCCCCTGCTGTCGAATATCTATCTGCACTACGTCTTTGACCTCTGGGTGCAGGCGTGGCGTAAGAAGCACGCCCGGGGAGACGTGGTCGTCGTGCGTTATGCCGATGATACCGTCCTCGGGTTCCAGTCGCAGATGGAAGCCGACCGCTTTCTGGAGGACCTCCGGGAACGGCTGGGGAAGTTTGGACTGGAACTGCATCCCGACAAAACGCGCCGGCTCGAGTTCGGGCCGTTTGCCGAACTGTACCGGAAACGCCGGGGAGAAGGCAAGCCCGAGACGTTCGACTTTCTGGGCTTCACGCCTATCAGCGGGAAGAACCGGAGAGGACAATTTACCGTGAAGCGGAAGACGATCAGCAAGCGCCTGCGGGGGAAGCTGCAGGACATCAAGCAGCAACTCCGGCGGCGTCGGCACGATCCGATTGCGCAAACCGGTATGTGGCTCCGGTCGGTCGTGCAGGGCTACTTCAACTACCACGCGGTACCGGGAAACCTCGACCGCTTGCGGACCTTTCGGGACCGGTTGACCCGACTGTGGCGAACTCAACTGCGCCAACGCAGCCAGCGCCACCGCCTCAACTGGGACCGACTGCATCGGCTCGCGGTCCGCTGGTTGCCCGCTCCGCGCGTTCTGCATCCTTGGCCATCCCAGCGCTTCGCCGCCACGCATCCGAGATAAGAGCCGTATGCGCTAAGGAGCGCACGTACGGATCTGTGCGGGGGGTACCGGGTAACCGGTATCCCTACCGCGACCGCCAGCCGGCCGAAGGCTCATTTGCGGGCTTTGCATCCTGCTGGGCATATTCTCTCGAGCAGCTTGGGGCGGGCAGTAGCATTGCCGCATGGCGTTCTCAGCAGGGCCTGGCCTCGAACACAACTTTAAGTTACCATCCTAGCCTATCTTGTAGCGTCTGTCAAGAGACAGGAAGTCCGGGCAGTGGTGCAGTTTGCTGGAGGGGCTGTCAAGGGGGACCTCGAAGAGGTCCAATGTCATTAGCCGTGGGCGAAACCCACGGAAAAGATGCCCCCCGACGATTTACCAACCCCGAAGGGGTTGAATCTGGTCTGGCGTCGAGTTGGTATAGAAGGGGTTCGACCCCTTCGGGGTCGAAAGCCAGTTTTGTTGGAGGTCCCCTGTCCGTGGGTTTCACCCACGGCTACTGATGTTGTTCCCCTGCGGGGAACTTTGGCCGGCTGGCGCAGACCTCTGCAAAGCGGGGTTTGCGCCAAGACTATGTCGTCACGAGCCACAGCAGCCAGGGAGCCACCGCCGGACGGGTACTGGTGCACGTGGACGCCGCCGTTATCATATTGACAAGTGTCAGGCTACAGGCTACAGTCGATCTGATAAGAATACGGAGCTTCACCCACAAGGGGCTGAAAAAGCTCTACGAGGAAGATAGTTCGAAGGGTGTGTCTCCTGATATGGTGGACAAGCTTCGTAAGATGCTGGCATTCCTTGATGACATGCAAGACCCCGAGGAACTGCATTCGCTACCAACCTGGAAAGCCCACATGCTGACCGGCGACCGAAAGGGTACCTGGAGCCTGAGCGTCACTTGCAACCGGCGTCTGACGTTTCGCATCGAAGGCGCAGAGCGCGAAATCTGCGACGTGAACTTGGAAGACTACCACTAGGACAGAAGGAGCAAACGCTATGCCCATCAAGAACCCGCCCCATCCCGGAGATTTCATTCGGACGGAGATTATCGCCCCCGCAGGATTGTCGGTGACGGCAGCGGCGGCGGCACTTCGCATTTCCCGGCCTACCCTGTCCAGCCTGCTCAACGGCAAGGCCGGCCTTTCCGGGGACATGGCGCTGCGCATTGAAAAAGCCTTCGGAGTGAAGATGGACACGCTCATGCGGATGCAATCCTCATACGACATCGCCCAAACTCGCAAGCGCGAGAAACAAATCCGAGTGCGGCGAATCCATCAGTTCGCCGGCGCTCACGTGTAATCCCGACGGGTGATGGCGCTCGCCATGCCACATCTCTTCCTTCCAGGCCTCAACAGAGTACAACATAAGGTCCCTCACGTCCGGCCACGGCTACGCCGTCACCAGCCATAGCAGGCGTAGCGAGGACCTGTCGTTTAGGTCCGCGATTTTTTGTTGTCAATTGGGGACGAACCGCCGACTTCCAAAACAGGTCTGCAAGGCAAGGTCGTGAATGCTTGTTTTTTTAGCAAACATTTTGCGCCTTGTGTAGGGGCGCCCCTTGTCCGTCAACTGACGGATCGGGCAGGGCAAGCCCAGCCCCTACGAGACAGGTTTGGTTGCGGCTTGGCCGCGCTGTGCTACACTTGCTACCTCAAACTCGAAAGGCGCGCCGCCCCTCCAGTGTAAAAGAGTGCAGTCGAGGCAGGGAGTAAGCTCACTCGAAATTCCTTGCTGTTCCGAGCCAGCGACTTACGTTCAAACAAGTCGTAAACTTCTTCCACTTTTCGAGGAAGTCTGAAGGTTCGATCACCCCCGGAAACGGTGTGCACGGCTACCAGTTCACGGGTCGCATACAAGACATCGCCCTCCTGGTTGTACAAATGCACGCCTGAAAAGCGGGCGATCCCGCGCAGCACCGGAGCAGGCAGGTTGGGGGCCGCGACGTAGATCGAGGTCCAGGCGGGAAAGGTCTTGACGCCCATGCCGGGCTGGCAGTTTCCCTGCGAGAACACCACTTGCCCGAGCACCCGCGCGTCAGGATCATTAAGGTAAAAGATCGGGCTTAGCTTGTTGTTGGTGCCCCAGAAGAGGTCCGGCGACAGGTCCACAGTGATGGGATGAGCGAAGTCCACAATGTGCATGAGCGGTCCCCAGGGTTGTTCGCCCTTGTTCAATGTGAATCCCGTCAGCTCTCGCATCGCCTCCAGCGAAGGGCCTTCATCAATGTAACCGGGGGCGTAGATCCACAACGCCACACGCCTTTCCTTTCGCAGTTCGCGGTTCAAGGCTTCACGCCGGGCCTTGTCCAGGTGAAGGCTGTTGAGGAAAATGTAAAGTTTGTAGGGCCTCAGTCGGCCTTCAATGAAATCCTGCAACAGGAACGTGTCGAAAGGCGCACCGGTTCGTGGCAGGCCCCAAAGGCGTTGTTGGAAAATCAGCGGAATATCCAGATTCATTCGGTCGCTCTCATAGAAGAAACTGTCGTCATCCAGCAGCACAGCGATTTCCGCATTTGGTGTGCGATCCGTTTGGAGGAGAAAGTCACCGAGTTGGTGGAACCTGGCGAGCAAAGGCCCGAAGGCCGGTTCTTTGCCGGCGTTAATCGAATCGAACAACCACCACATGCCCTGGCCATGGGTGACCACCCGGGCAAAGTTCCGCCTTAGTATCGTGACGCTTTCCGAAAGGGAATTGACATGACCGTAGTTCGGATCCGGACTGATGTGAGTGCGCGTGTCGTCTTCGATGATGCAGAGCTTTCCGTGCAGTCGGGCTGACTCCGTGGGTTGCATTGCCGGCGCGTCACCGCCGATTCCACGGAAGCCATAGCTATAGGGGCACACTAGAAAGTCGACGTAGGGCGATTCCAGAACCCGCCTTAGGCCCAGATGGCCGCTCCGTTGATAAGTCGAGTAGTCGCTCTGCGGTCTTTCCTTGAAGAACCCTCCATTCCAAGCCATTTCCATGAGATAGCCGTAGAAGGCTCCGGCCAGCTTTTTTCCGCCCGTGGCCTCTTTTACGGTGCGACAGAAATCGATAAGGAGGTCGCTGCTCAAATCCGCAAAGCAACGGTAGTAATCGATGACGTTTCGTTCCCGCGCGGGATCGCGAAAAGTGTAGAGCCTGGCTTGAAGTTGTGCTTCAGCCGAGGGAACTTCTGCCGTGTCAAAGGCGACTCGCGGATTATTCCAGGCGGCTCGAAACGCGGCGAGATCGTTATAGTAGTGTCGGCGGAGCCAGGAACGAAAATGCCGGCGCATCGGCTCACTATAGTCCCCGCAGAGGGAGTACATGGAAGTCTCGCCCTTCGCCCATTCCCCGGTGTGCCCCGCTCCCGGCTGGAAGGCCGTAACTCGATCAATGAGGCCAGTGCGCTGGAGGTGAGCGATAAACGCCTTGAGGAAATCCTTGACTTGTTTCCGCCACACCTGCGAGGCAAAAGACTGACCGTACGGCTTCCCCTCCGAGGTGATCTCACACTCCTCCGGGTAAGCTTTCATCCACCAATCGTCGGGCTGGACTTCGAAATACAAGCGGAAGTGAAATCGGGCAAGAGGGTCGGCCTCGATGATTCGCCCGTAGCGGGCCTCGACGCTGGAAAAATCGAAAGGGTCCGATCGCCCCGCCTGGGGCTCGACCCACTCGAAACCTTTTCCGGCGTCGAAGGAATAAATGTGAATCCCGGCTTTCGCCACCGCTGCGGCGTTCTCCGCATCCCGCCATCCTTCCACCGTGGGAGTGGTGACCCAGCACATTCCGGCGAAGGCCGGCTCGCCGTCCAGGAAGAATGTGGGGGCTCCGTTGTACAGCTTGACCTCGGTGACCAGAGCCTGGCCCGCCATCCCGGCCGCTTCCCTCCGCTCTCCCCGGCCCATTTTGGGAAGTCCCGCTACCCCCACCATCGAGAGAGGAATCATTTTCAGGAGATCACGTCTTTGCATGAAGCCTCCACGCTATTTAGACCAGCACGATGCCTTCTACCACAAACAAACCGAATTGTATAGGAGCTAAGTCGGCGATCTTACTCGACAGGCTGCATTAAATGGCACCACGAAGGCGACGTTGAAGGGGTAATGCATTTTCTCCGTTTTGGTGCCGGCCGGCGCACAGCAAAGCTCTGCGTTTAGCAGTCCGTTTCTTCACTAGAGCCACAGGCGACGAAGAATCTTGCCTTGTGTTGAAAACACTCAGAGCGAGATTCCTCGCGGAGTTTCCCCTGAGCCCACTGCGGAGATTCTTCGTCCGTCAGCCGACGGACTCAGAATGACAGGCGAAGGGCGCAGGATGACAGCGAAGACCTCGGAATGACAGGCGAAGGACGCAGGATGACAGCGAAGACCTCGGAATGACAGTTTGGGAGGGCTTTTCCCCAGCCTGTCCAGCCGGCGCCAGCCTAATCTTGGGTGTCCGCAAGCTCCCGAATCCAAATGTTTCGGAAACGGACCGGGTGGTTGTGGTCTTGCAGTTTCAAAGGCAACTTGGTTGGAGTTTGCTTGTACGGCTGATGATCACCATCCGTCAGACCGCGGAGGGAGACGTGGTCCTGAACCAGCACGCCGTTATGCAGAACCGTGAAAGTGGCGGGGCGGACGAGTTTCCCTGCCGGGTCGAATCGCGGCTGGTGGAAAACGATGTCGTAGGTCTGCCACTGGCCGGGAGGCCGGCAAGCATTGACCAGGGGCGCAGAATTCCCGTAGATGGCCGCGGCCTGCCCATCCGCATAGGTCTTGTTTTCGTAGGAATCAAGGACCTGGACTTCATAGAGACTCATCAAATAAACCCCGCTATTCCCGCGATCCTGATCCTGGCCGTGAGGCGGGCTGGGAGCGGCCCACTCGACGTGGAGTTGGCAATCACCGAAGGCCTGCTTGGTCCTGATGTCACCGGTTTTCGGAACGACCTCGAAATAACCCTTCTCAACTTTCCAGGGGGTCGGCCCGCCTTTGAGCGATTCCCAGGCGCCCAGATCTTTGCCGTCGAAAAGAATTATGGCGTCGGAGGGGGGCTTTCCCGGATGGTCTTGCGTACTTGCCTCTCCGGGCGTGATGACGGGCGGTTGTGGCGCGTTTCGATCGTGTTGCACCCACTGGGGTGGTTGTGGTTGCTGTTGAGCCACTTCAGGGGAAGGTTGCTGAGAACAACTCATCATACCGATCAAAGTTAAAACGGTGGCAAAAAGACACGCAATGGTGAGAACCTTGCTTCGCATCGAGTTCCTCCTCTAAGGGTTGATATCCCGGCGAGATTGTACACCAAAACTAACTCGGCGGCTCGTTGACATGGACCCCGGTAACTTGGACCCCGAGACACCCGCGTCATTCCGATCCGTCAGCCGACGGAGAGGAATCTCGCTCTGCGCTGAGGTGGATCGGAGCTCAAGGCGACCCGGGGTAAGTGGAAGAGGGAACAGAGCGAGATTCCTCTCCGTCGGCTGACGGATCGGAATGACAGCAAGACTCAGCTTGGGGGCGACGTAAAGTCGCCGCTACGCGGGTTCAGAATCCGCGCAAGTTGGTGCTCTGGCGTTTTGGGAGGCCTTCTTTGGGGATTCGTTTCAACACTACGTATTGAATGCCGTGCTGTTCACAGAACGCGCGCTTTTCCGGCACGTCACCATCTTCGTTTACGGCGTATATGTCCGGCCTGATGACGGCAACCTCCGGTTCAGCATCCATCCAGCCGTGCCCCGAGGATATCAGGGCCTCCTTGACGAAGCGCACCGACTGAACCATATAGCGCCGCTCCTCTTGTGAAAACAGCGGGTGACCTTGCCCCTTCAACAGCTTCAGGTTGGCGTCATGCCCCACCACCACATAAAGATCGCCCAGCCCGGAGACTTCTTCAAAAAACCTCACGTGGCCCGAGTGAAACCAATCGAAGCAGCCGGTCACGATCACGCGCTTTCTTGACGACCGCTCACCCCGGGGATCGAAAGGTAAAACCGAAAAACCCCCCAGGTTTTCCTTCTTGATAACACGATATGCAACACCGTGCGACTCGGCGTAGGCCCGCTTCCGGGGATTGTCGCTCCCCTCATCCACAACCCAGATTTCAGGATTGATTTCACCCACTTGTGGTATGGAGTCGAGGTCCACTTGCCCCGTCACCAGCCTTACCTTGTTGACATAGCGATCAGTCTGGAGCAGATATAACCGCTCCTGCTGAGGAAACTTCGGGGGGTGGCCCTCGAGGGAACGGACGCTTTCGTCCGACCAGAGGAGAACTTCGACGTCGCCGAGCTTCGCAGCCTCCTCGAGCAAGCGAACGTGCTGAGACTTGAAATCGTCAAAACTGCCGCACACCACAACTTTCTTCGCGTCAGCCATTCTTCTTCGAATACCTGACCTTCACACGGATTCCCCCGGGCACCGGCTCCTCGGAAACCACGTAGAGGTATCCGCCGCCACACCCGGAGTACATCGCTCCGGCATAACGGGACTGGTAGTAGCCCAGAATTCCCGCCAGGTCCACAGTGACGGTGGGATGCCGGACGGTGTGGGGCAGAATCATCTCCCAGCACTTCATGCATTCATTCATGGAGGCGCCCAGCGCCTTGGAGTCTTTCGTCACGATGGCGTCAAAGCATTGCTTGCCTGTCTCGCCCAGCCGCCGGATCCACTCCGAGTCGAGGTTCTTTTGCCCTAGGGGATTGTAGCCGTCAGGACGCTGCGCGACCGGCACCATGTGAGTCACGTCCTCCAACCAATGAGCGACCGCCGAATCGTTGTTGGACTCAATGTGGACGGGGAAGTAACCGCCCTCGTAGCTGTAGTCGTAGTCCAGCCGGTTCACTCCGGGGTAAATCAAGCCCGCCATGTCCTGCGAACCGGAAGGCTGCGGCTTGCCCTGGTTTTCTGCTTCATAGAGCTCCCGCATAAGTTCCTTGGGATCTCGATTCGGCAGCTTGCCGTTCCACAGCTTACCGGCTACCTCGCGGGTACTGGTGGCCATTCCGCACCGATCCATATAGCGGAAGGTCGGCTCCAGACTAACCACTACCATCGAGCCCGGCGGAGTAGGGTTGAATTTCGAGACGAACGGCTGATCGATCCAGCCGCCGGCAAACGCCATGCGATAGGGAATCTCGCTGATCAGCGAAGTGATTTCAGTGACCGGTTGTGTGCGCATGGACGCCCGCCGCTTGATGATTCTCTCGTACGGTGACTTTGCCGGCCTTCCGATCCTGATACTGCTGTTCGATCCAGGCGTAGGTCTTCGCCAGCCCCTGGCGGAAAGGAGTGGTGGGCTCCCAGTTCAGGATGCGCTTAATCAGGGTGTTGTCGCTGTTCCGCCCCGCGACCCCCCTGGGCGCACTCAAATCATATTTGCGCTGCAACTTGATCCCGCCGATTTCTTCCGCGATGCTGACCAGCTCGTTGATCGAAATCAGCTCGCTGGAACCAAGATTAATGGGAGTTGCGATCAGGGCTTCGCAATGGGTAATCAGGTCCATGCCCAGCGTGCAGTCATCAATGTACATGAAGCTGCGCGTCTGCGTGCCATCACCCCAGACGACGATTTCCTTATTGCCCGTATCCTTGGCTTCGATGACCTTGCGGCATATGGCCGCTGGAGCCTTCTCCCGCCCGCCGTCCCATGTGCCGTTGGGACCGTAGACGTTGTGGAACCGGGCGATGAAGGTCCTCATGCCGCGCTCCGCCCAGTACTCCTGGCAGAACATCTCGGACATGAGTTTTTCCCAGCCGTAGCCCCGTTCCGCCATGGCAGGGTAGGCGTCCGATTCTTTCAGCGCCCGGCAGTGGGGATCTTTCTGCAACTCGGTGTTGTAGGCGCAAGCGGACGAGGAGAAGAAGTACCTTTGCACGCCCGCTTGATAGGCCGCTTCGATGAGATGGGTGTTGATCAGGATGCTGCGCAGGCACTCGATTCTGAACTTCTCGATGAAGCCCATGCCCCCCATATCGGCTGCCAGATTGTAAACCTCGACCGCGCCTTCACACGCCCTTTCACAATTAGCCTTCTCACCCAGGTCCAGGCAGAGACTTTCCACACCCGGCACTCTCTGGTACCAGTCCGGTAAGGGTTTCTTATCAATGGCGCGGATTCTGGTAAACCCGCGATCGTGAAAGTAACGGGTGAGCGCCCCGGCGATAAAACCTCCCGCCCCGCTAATGACGATCAAATCATCCTTCTTCGTGGCCTGTTGCGTACTCATTTCCATATCCCCCATTTGGCATTGCCGCGCGCTGTCATTCTGTGCCTTTTGCTGTCATTCTGAGCCCTTCGCCTGTCATTCTGAGTCCGTCGGCTGACGGACGAAGAATCTCCGAAGTTAGCTCAGGGTAAACTCCGCGAAGAATCTCGGCAGTTTCATGTCGACCTTACGACTGCAGAGATTCCTCGCTGCGCTCAGAATGACAGCGCGTTGCAAGCGTGTGTCGCAAGAAGGCCTGCCGCGTCGTTTCCTCCGCCAGGAACAACCGATTGCCGAGTTCACAAGATGCTACCGCGAGAAAGACGTGATTTCAATCCGTACTTCACACCGCCACGGCGGCCGGGATGCGCGCCGCCTTCCACAACTCCAGATAAGGTTGGAGGTCGTTGGTTAAAGCCCGGAACTGGTCGAGGGTGAGGGATTGGGCGCCGTCGCTGAAGGCTTTTTCAGGATAAGGATGCACCTCGATGAGCAGGCCGTCCGCGCCGATGGCGACGCCCGCGCGCGCCAGCGCCGGCACCAAGCTGCGCTTGCCGGTGGCGTGGCTGGGATCGAGGATGACCGGCAAATGGGTGAGTTCGTTGAGCAGTGGCACGGCGGCGATATCGCAGGTGTTGCGCGTGGCAGTCTCGAAGGTGCGGATGCCGCGCTCGCAAAGCATGATGTTGGGGTTCCCATGAGCGGTGATGTACTCGGCGGACATGAGGAGTTCCATGATCGTGGAGCTCATGCCGCGCTTCAGGAGAACCGGACGGGAACATTTCCCGAGCGCCTTCAACAAGCGGAAATTCTGCATGTTGCGCGCGCCCACCTGCATGATGTCCGCATGCTCGGCAACCAGTTCCACGTCCGGCTCGGCCATTACCTCGGTGACGATGGCCAAGCCGGTGGCCTGTCGCGCCTTGGCCAGGAGTTTTAACCCCTCGAGCTCCAGGCCTTGGAAATCGTAGGGAGAGGTCCGAGGCTTAAAGGCGCCGCCGCGAAGAATCTTGGCCCCGCTCGCCGCCACGGCCTCGGCTGTTTCCATGATCTGCTTTTCGCTTTCCACCGAGCACGGGCCGGCCATAATGGCGAATTCGCTGCCCCCCACCTCCACGCCATTGACGGGGATGACGGTGCGCTCCTTCTTGAATTCCCTGCTCACGAACTTGTAAGGCGCCGAGATGCGCACGGCACTCTCCACACCGGGCGCGGCCTCCAGGGACTCGAGGCAGGAGGTGACGTCGCCGACCCCTACGGCCCCAATCACCACGCGCTCCTCGCCCTGGATGGAGTGAACTTTGTAACCAAACTCCCGGATGCGGTCGCAGACGTGTTCAATCTCTTCTTTGGTGGCATGAGGTCTCATGGAAATAATCATCGTTGGCCTCCCTGAAATGAAAAACCCACTCTTTCGAGTGGGTTGGCTTCCTAAAACTTGTTTCCGCGTTCAGGCCAACACCACTCTAGCCCCTGGCGCTAAAGCCCCAATAGCGGTAGCTAAACCAGTTGGTGTAAGCGCTGAACATCATCTTGAACTATAGCATAGGTTAAGACACACCGCAACAAATTTCTGCACTTGACTTTCCATGCTCGACTATCGACTATCCACTATTATGCGAACAACCCTCACGACTCTTCTCGTGCTTCTTCTTTGCGCGCCGGCGCGCGCCGCCCGTACACTGCAAGTGTATTTCATCGATGTGGAGGGCGGCCAGGCCACGCTCTTCGTCTCACCCTCGGGGGAATCGCTGTTGGTGGACACCGGCTGGCCGGACGCCGCGGGCCGCGATGCGGATCGCATCGCCTCCGTCGCCCGACTGGCAGGGGCAAAACAGATTGATTACCTGGTCGTAACGCATTACCACTTGGACCACGTGGGAGGCGTGCCGCAACTCGCAGCCCGCATGCCCATCCGCACTTTCGTGGACCACGGGCCGAGTTTCGAAAGCAGCCCCCAAGCCGATCAGCTTGTTTCGGCTTACCAGAGCGTGCGCGACAAAGCCAGACACGTGCTCGCAAAACCCGGCGACTTGATTCCAATCCGGGGGATGGAGGTGCAAGTCCTCACCGCCGCCGGGGACGAAATTGCCAAGCCGTTGCCGGGAGCGGGTGCGCCCAACCCGCTGTGTGCCGGAGCGAAGCGCAAGGGCGACGATCCTTCAGAGAATGCCCGCTCGATTGGCCTGCTCATTACCTATGGCAAATTCCGCATGATTGATCTGGGAGATTTGACATGGACTAAGGAGCTTGGACTTGCTTGCCCGGATAACAAGATCGGCACCGTCGAGGTGTATCTGAGCACGCATCATGGCCTCGACCTCTCCGGCGCTCCCCCTCTGGTGCATGCGTTGCATCCTCTGGTAGCCATCATGAACAACGGCGCGAAGAAGGGAGGGTCACCGGAAGCGTGGCAGACCATGCGCAGTTCCCCCGGACTGGAGGATATCTGGCAACTCCACGAGGCGCTTGAAGCAGGCCAGGCGAATAACGCCCCGGAGGCCTTCATCGCCAACTTGGAAGAACATTGCCAGGGAAATTGGATCAAGCTTTCAGCAGGGCCGGACGGCCAGTTCACCGTGACTAACGGCCGAAATGGAAGGACAAAAGCTTATAAGCCGGCTACCCGATAAAGGACTTAATATGACCCGGCTCACCGAACTTCTCATCGTCCTTACCTGCGCCGCGCTGACCTCGGCCAGCGGCGAGCAGCCGCACGAGACCGCTTTCGATCTGCACGGGAACGTGATTTTCGTGAAAGCGTCAGTCGGCAACTCCCCGCCTCTCGACATGGCGCTGGACTCTGGCACCGTACGGACAACATTGGACGAGACGGTCGCCGAGGAGCTCGGCCTGGATCTGAGCCTGAAGGCCCAAAGCTCAGGCGCGAGGGGGATGCAAGAAGTCTCGGTCATCAAGGACCAAACCCTGCGATTGTGCGGGGTGGACGTGACCGAGCCCATGATGATCTCCTATCCGCTGGACTTCCTGTCGAAGCAGATCGGTCGACGTGTGGATGGAATCATCGGTGTCGAGCTGCTCCGCCGCCACGTGGTGGAAATTGACTATCCGGCCCGCCAAATCCGCGTCCTTCCGCCCGCAGCCTTCGCCTATGCCGTTTCTGGCGAGGTAGTTCCCGTAACGTACGATCGACGGAGGCTGCCGCTGATTACTGGGGCTGTGACTCCTTTCGGCCGGGACTCGATCCCGGTCAGGTTCCAGGTGGATACAGGTGGAGCGAGCTCCTACGTCATGTTCTGGAAGGGCTTCATTGAAAAACACGATCTTGCAGCCGGAAGTCGGGACTTGAAAGCGGTTCGGGTTACGAGCTTCGGTGGCGCCACGACCCAGAAACAAGGGCGCGTCCAAGCCATTCAGATCGGCAAAATTGTGGTGACGGAACCGGAGGTGGGACTCAACGACTTCCAGTACGGTGATCCCAGCGTGTTCGATGCTAACCTCGGCAGCGCGTTCCTCAAGCAGTTCAAAGTGATTTTCGATCTGCCGCACGATCGCATAATCCTCGAACAGCCCGCCGCGTCACGGCCGTAACTCTACGCGCCAGTCGGATGAGCCAACTCCCACCGGGGTAAATCTGCATCTTAAGTAAGGAAGCCACGGCCACCACGGCCGGAGAAACTGTTTGGGAAGGAGTGCCACTGTGAAATTTACTCTTGGAGTGATTTGCGGCCTCGCGCTTACTCTGGCCTTTGCTTTTCCGGCGCGCAGTCAATCCAACGCCAACCAGGACTCGACCGACGCGCAGAAAACCGTTCAAAAGAAGAAAAAGGGTAGGGGACCTGGAAAGGAGATGGGCAAAGGCGGGGAAGACATTGGGGTCGGCGCCGCCAAAGGGACGGCGGACTTGGGCAAAGGTGTGGCGGAAGGCGTCGGGAACCTGGCCACCGGGAACGTCGGGGGCGCGGGCGCCTCTTTGGGCAAAGGGGCCGGCGGATTTGGCAAGGACGTAAGCGTTGGCACCGGCAAAGGGCTCGGGAAAATCGGCAAGGCAATCGCCGGCGAGTTAAAGAAGCTGCATAAGAAATCCAAGAAAGGGCAGGAATCGAAGGCCTGTTTGCCGGGGAGTGGGGCAATAGCATGACGGCCCGCCAAAAGGTTACTGACGGGCAAGTCAAGTTCCCTCGAGTGCCGTTTCCCACTGGGCGAGGAATTCTTTTAGGTGCACACGCCTTCCGGCTTTGATTTCAGCGTCTCACCTCTCGAGCAAAACCATGCCGGCGCCACGCTCGGAGAAATCCTCGTCGGTTTGTTTGTCCCAAGCGTGGGGACCCTGTCAGCAGAGGCGGATCGAGTGTTGCTTTGAGTGGTAAAGAATATTATCTTTACTGTAGGGAGGAACGGTAAAGATGATTCCGTCCAGTGTCATCAGCAGCAAGGGTCAAGTGACAGTGCCGCGGGAGATCCGCCTCCGGTTGGGACTGAAGGAGGGTGACCGGGTCGAGTTCGTTGTCGAGGGGGGCAACACCATCATCCGGCCCGTTCGCTCGGCAGAGAACCCCTTTGAGGCTTTTGCCGGAGCGCGGGGGGGGCCTTTCCGGGGGGCGTTCGTGAGATTAACTCCTGGGTGGATGAAATGCGGCGGGACAAGCGGTCGCGGCGATGAGAACGGCGATCGCTACCAACGTCATTTCGGCACTGTGGTCCGGGGAGCCGGCGTCGCAAGGCATGGCCGCGTTGCTCGGGCGTGCGAAGGAGCAGGGAGGCTTGGTTATTTGCGCTCCCGTGTATGTTGAGCTGCTGGCGTATCCCAAGGCGACGAAGACCTTTCTCGAGCAGTTCCTGACAACCACCCACATCATCACGGACTTTTTACTGGACGAAGCCGTATGGCAAGAAGCTGGAGCCGCCTATGCCACCTACGCCCAGAGGCGACGACAGTCCAAGGACGGCCCCTCGAAGCGGCTGTTAGTGGATTTCATCGTCGGAGCGCACGCAATCTTGAAGGCAGACCGTTTGCTTACTCTGGACGCAACACGCTACCGAGCCGCGTTCCCCAAACTCGTCACGGTCCCATAGTCTCTAGCATCAAATAACCAGAAGCGCCTGGACCGGTTTCGCCGCAGAGGCAATAGGCTTCAGGCAGGATCATCCCTAGCCGGTTCGTGCGCTTTGCGACCGTACACCCGTTCGTAGGCCTTGCAGTAAGGGCAGATGCTGCCCTCGATGCGCTGGACGAACCAGAATACCAGGCCCTTCTGAGTTTTGCGTGCGTGACCGCAAACCGGGCATTCAAGACATCTCTGGGCCATGGCGCGGTCTCGTTCTGTAATGGTTTTCGTGCTCACAGTCTTCGCCTCCCATCTGCCCCATCCATTCGAGTCATGGGCCTCATCTGTCAGATCGAGCAAACCGCAGCGCCCCGACAGAGGGTAGTCAGAATTCGCGACCTGACGCGCCTCGCAATTCTACACCAGAGCATTGGGCGCGGTTCGTTAGAAAAGTGAACCAATGGTTGGTCTCGGGGCTGGCGTGAAACTGCGGGACTTGATAAGCTCCTTCCTGCCATTCAAATTGAAACCTGTTAGGCTTTGCCTCGCTCCGGCCTCGAGGCTGGGCAAAGCCAAACAGAGAGCAGCGTCATATTAACTATGGAGGCAACATCCTATGATTAAACGACGCGAATTCCTGAAGGCGGCCGGTCTATCTGCGGCCGCGATGAGCAGGCCCACCGCATTGGAGGCCGCGCCAAACAGCCCTTCGACGTCAGTTCCGGGCGACACCAAGTATCCGAAGTTGGCCATTAAAACGCGTTATTCGCCCCAGCGGTTGGCGTTCGCGGCCTCGGCAGGTTACGACGGTGTGATCGTCGACGTAAACGATACCTTCGATCCTGACAAGCTAAGCGACGCTCAGATCGACCAGGTTCTGGCCAGCGCGCGGGATGCCGGAGTGCGCATAATCAGCCTCGAAAGCATGGTAAACCACCTGGCGCTTGATCCTGCCGAGCGGCGCCAAACGCGCGCCCACTTCATCCGCTGCCTGGAGTTAGCCCATCGCCTGGGCTGCAAGTTTGTGGGCACTTTCTGCGGGGGCAGGAAGGGCGCCTCCGTGGACGAGCAGGCTAAAGAACTGGCGGAAGTCCTGAACGAGCAGTACCTGCCTGTGTGTGAGAAGTTGGACGTGGGAATGGGGCCGGAGAACTACCCATGCGACATAAACTTCGCCACTGTGCCGGCCACCTGGGAGAAGGTGATGGCCCTGGTTCCCAGCCATCGTTTCGGCCTGGAATTCGACCCTTCCCACCTCGTTCGGCAATACATTGATCCCATCCAGACCGCCTGGGACTTTCGCGACAGGATTCTCGCCGTGCATGCCAAGGACACGGAAATCATTCAACCGGTTCTTGCCAAAGTCGGCATCCATGGCCAAGGCTGGTGGCGCTACCGCATTCCCGGCCAGGGACTGGTTGACTGGCCCAAGTTCATCACGGTGCTCCTGCAAGCGGGGTTCCAGGGCGGAATGGCGGTGGAACACGAGGACGCGTTCTGGGATGTCCCGCACGGCGACGATGGCCCGGAAATGGCGCAGGAGCGCAAAGATGGGTTTATTCTAGCTGCGCGATTCCTCAGGCAGTATCTGCCGGGACGACTGAGCACGAGTTCGTAAACGACCCCTGTCATTCTGAGTCCGTCGGCTGACGGACGAAGAATCTCCGCAGTTGCCTTTGCGCTTGGCACCATCTACGAACTGCCGGGATGCTTCGCTCCGCTGAGCACGACACCGCTCGCACCAAGAATACTCCAAGGATACTCGGTTGTTTTTCCAGAGCCTTTGTAATACGCTTCCAAGGGGTTAATCCATCAGAGCGCAGGAGGTCACATGAAGCGTAGAACATTTGTGGGCGGGGTCTTCGCCGGGTTGGCTGCCTCGGCCTATGGAGCGAAACCGCCGAAGCCCAAGGCCGGAGATATTCCGCGACGGACTTTTGGCAAGACGGGTGAGAAACTCACGGTGATCGGCCAGGCGGGTGGCCGCTTTCCCCTGATCTCATTCGAGGAGGCCAAGGCAATCACGCTGCGCGCCTATGACCTGGGGATCAACTATTTTGACAATTCTGTTGATTATTGGGATGGCCGGTCAGAGGAAGTCTACGGAGCTGTGCTATCACCCTTCCGAAAACATATCTTCCTTACGACCAAGGCTAACGAGCGCTCCCGCGCCGGCGCGGCGGCAGAACTCGAACGTTCCCTGAAGCGCCTGAAGACGGACTACGTCGACCTTTGGCAGATTCACCAGGTGGGCGAGAAAGAAGAGGTCGAGCAGATCTTTGGCCCGGGGGGAGCCATCGAAGCCTTCGAAGCGGCCAAGAAGGCAGGAAAGTGTCGGTTCATCGGCTTCACAGGTCACCGCGACCCTTACATTCACCTGGAGATGCTGAAGCGCTACGATAGGTTCGATTCGATATTGATGCCCTTGCACCTCGCGGATCCGGGCTACTTGAGTTTTGAGAAATTGACCTTGCCGCTGGCAATCGAGCGCGGAATGGGTATCCAAGGCATGAAAAACTTCGGCAATGGCAAGCTTTTGCAGGCCTTCTCCGCAAGGGATTGCCTACGCTACGTGCTGAGTCTGCCGATTCACTGTACGGCGATTGGTTGCACCACGATCGGCCAACTCGAGGACGACGTCCGCTTCGCCCAACAGTTCAAGCCCCTGGGGGCCGAGGAGATGAATGCGCTCCGCCGGCGAGCCGAAGAGATCAAAGGGCCTTACCTTGAAGATTGGAAGCGGAACATCAATGAGAAGGCGAGCGGATCCTCTGGTCCCCACCCTGCCGCCACGCTAAGACATGGGTGATATCCTGACAGGGGCAGGTCCGTCGCTCCTACGAGACGTCGGGGGAAAGCGTCAACATGGTTGGGCTCGGCATTTCTTTGGCACTGCTCTCCGGGATAGCGAATGGGCTGTTCACCGCGCCAATGAAGGTGATTCCGCGCTGGAAGTGGGAGAACATCTGGCTGGTGTTTATCCTCACCTCTTGCCTCGTCATGCCCAGCGCAGTGGTTTTTGCGACTATCGGCGCCCCCGGCGCGGTGCTCGAACAGGCTCCGCGAGCGGCTGTGGCTTCGGCGCTGGGGTTCGGATTTGCGTGGGGCTTTGGCGCGATCCTCTTCGGGCTGAGCGTAGACCGGTTGGGCGTTTCGCTCTCGAATAGCATGGTCCTCGGCGTGAGTTCGGCGATGGGCTCACTCATCCCCCTGCTGCTCCGTGGCGCGATTCGTCTCGAAGTGCGGCAAGTCGCGTTGTTTGCCGGCGTATTGGCTTTCCTGGCGGGCGTGTCACTGTGCGGGGCAGCGGGCCGCATTCGGGATAGAAACGCCGCGCGCGGCCCAGCGAAACCTTCCTGGAGTGGCTATCTGTTTGCCGTGAGCGCTGGCGTGATGTCGGCCGTGTTCAACATCGGTTACAGCCTGGCGCTACCCATCGCCGAGGCCGGTGAGCGACTCGGCTTCCGGCGCTTTCTGGCGACCAACTGTATCTGGCTTCTGATGCTGGGCGCAGGCGCGATTCCAAACATCGTTTACTGCGCGGCGCTGGCGAAAAAGCACAGCGCTTTTGGGCTCTTCTTCGCGCCCGGGCCGCACAAGACCTGGGGACTCAGCATCCTAATGGGCGTACTTTGGGGCGGCAGCATCTTCCTCTACGGCGCGGCCACACCGCTGCTGGGCGATATCGGGCCATCGATCGGTTGGCCTCTCAGCCTGGCGGTGGCGCTGGTGGTCGCTAACGTGACGGGAATATTGCTGGGTGAGTGGAAGTCAGTCGAGCCGGGAGCCACGCGGCCGATGCGCGCGGGCGTAATCTTGATGCTTGCGGCAATCGTGCTTTGCGCTGCGGCAGCGAAGATGGCATGAGCTTTCGGCTTGTTACTGTGCATGAAAACGCGCCGGGTAGTCCCCCCTCCTTGACTAAGGAGGGATTAGGGAGTGGTTGATCTCCGCCAGCCGACGGACTGACGGACGCTGGATTCCGCACCCGCCACCCCCTACCCCTCCTCCGCCGAGGAAGGGAGCCATTTCCATGGAAGGCGGGTGGGTCATGACACGAATTCCAGACATCTGCCGGCAGTTCCAAAATAGATTGATCGTCTCCTGCCAGGCCTTCGAAGGGGAAGCGTTCCGCGATTCCGACAGCATGGCCCGCTTCGCGCAGGCGGCGGTGGCGGGTGGCGCGGCCGCGATTCGTGCCAAAGGCGCCGAAGACGTCAGCGCCATCCGCAAGGTAGTTCGGGTTCCGATCATCGGTATTCGCAAGGGCCTCGCGGCGGACGGGCGTGTGCTGATCACAGGCTCGTTTGAAGCGGCCAAGGAGCTTACCGCCGCCGGCGCCGACATCATCGCGCTCGATTGCACATCGAGGGGCCAACGCTACGGCGCGCTGGAGCGCCTGGAGCGCATCCGGCGCGAGTTGGCTGCGCTGGTCATGGCCGACGTGGCCACGGTGGAGGAAGCGGTCTCGGCAGCCGCCGCTGGCGCTGACCTCGTCGCCTCCACCCTGCGGGGGTACACTACGGAAACCGAGGCTGTCACGAAATTCGAGCCGGCTTTCATCGCCGAGCTCGCGCGTGCCGTGGATGTGCCCGTGGTCGCCGAAGGGCGAATCTACGCTCCGGATGAGGCCGCGAGCGCGCTGGCGGCGGGTGCTTTCGCCGTGGTGGTGGGCCGCGCCATCACTAATCCGCAAAGCACTACGCAGCGCTTTGCGCGCGCGCTCGAAGCGCAAGCCAAGCTTCTTGATCCTTCTCTGCGCGTGATCGGAATTGATCTCGGCGGCACAAACACAAAATTCGGAATCATTGATCGTGGCGGCAAACTCGCTTCGAGTGGCACCCTGCCAACGCCCGCAAGCGGCGGCAGAAGAACGCTGCTCGACCACCTTAAGAAGATTGCGGCGGTGTGCCTGCGCGCCCCTTGCGACACCGGCTCCGCTCCCGCAGCCTTGGGAGTTGCCACCGCAGGTTGGGTCGATCCCCACAGCGGTGTGGTGGTGTATGCCACCGAGAACCTTCCCGGCTGGACGGGCACTAACCTCAAAAAAGAGCTTGCCGAGGCGGTACACATTCCGGTCGCAGTTGAGAATGACGCCAACGCTCTGGCGGTCGCGGAGAAGGCCTTCGGGCGCGCGCGTCATGCCGATACGTTTGTGTGTTTCACGCTCGGCACGGGCGTGGGAGGAGGCTGCTACACCCATGGCCGCCTGCACCGTGGCGCGCACTTCTTCGCCAACGGCCTCGGCCATATTCAGTTGGACCCTGCGGGGCCGCCCTGCACGTGCGGCCAGCGTGGCTGCCTTGAAACGTACACCAATGCGGCGGCGTTGATGCGTTATGCCGCCGGGTGCGGCTTTGCGACGCCGGAGGAGGTTATCCGCGCCGCCAATGCGGGCGACGCGGCAGCGCAGACCGCCCTGCGCGAATACGCACGAAACCTGGCGCGAGGTTGCGCGTCGGTCGTTCACCTGCTCGATCCGGAGATGATCGTCCTCTCCGGCGGGCTGGCACAGGATAACCCGCAGCTCTTGACGGATCTCAGCGACGAACTCAGCCGCCACGTGATGGCTTGGGAACCTCGCGGGCTCAAGATCGAAGCGAGCCCGCTGGGCTATTACGCAGGAGTGCTAGGCGCCGCCGCCTGTGCTTTCGATGTCCTCGCGGAACACACAGGGAGACGAGACAACTGAGGTGTGGCTCGACCTCGATACCGAGAAGCGAGAAGTCAAGCCGCCGGCCGAGTTGGTCAAGGCGCTAAAAGCCGCCCCGCCGGCTTGGGAGCGATGGCAAGACCTCAGCTACACCCATCAGCACGAATATGTCGAAGCCTTGGGGGGGCCGAGAAACCTCCGACCGGCGCCCGCCGCCTGGAGCGTGCCGTTCAGGCCGTCCGGCTCCGAGCGGAGTGAAAGACTGGGAGTAGCGCAGACCTGCTTGTCAAGGCCTGCGGCTCTTCTCACGCCACCGGGTGTAAACCTCCCCCTCAGTCGCGACGGCCCGGCGAGTCAGGCTAAAGCTCGGCTGCGAGGCGCGGCCGGCTGGACGAATGGCGAACAATTTTACTCTTCAGAAACCCCGCGGCCTTGCGCTTTTGCGCTTCAATGAACATTTAGCTGTTCATCATCACAAGAGCCGCAGAGTTTGAACTGCACAACCTTTCCGCTACCCGCTATTCATGCCGGAGATCGATTTGCGTGGCGCGGAACTTGTTTTCTTCATCGTACTTGCCTACGCAAGTTACGGTGACATTCTCTTTGAATTTGCTCATATCCGAAGGCTTGGTGCGCTCGGTCCACTTGGTCGAGCTGTCGTAGTAGATCCGCTTCTCTTTGCCGGCTGTCTGCTTGACGTCCAAAGTGGACGCGTCCTTGTCAATCCTGATGATGACACCGTGCCACTTGGCTTCCTTGGCAGCAGCGCCCGCCTTTTTCGCTGCCTTCTTCACTTCCTGCTCCTGGGCCGTGGCTTTCTGCGCGGTGAATCCTGCTGCCGCAAACAGGGCGGCCAGCAATATTACGATTACTTTATTCATAGCATCCCCCTTTGATTTGACAGAACCTTTGACAGAACCTTGTGCGCCGGCATGGAGCGAAATGGCCCTCAGCGAATTTGAAAGCCGGGCATTCCCCCCAGGGTTTTCCCTGCCAGAGTAGACCAAAGTCTCGCTTCGAACGCTATTGGTCATCGGAGGCAAGGCCGTCCCCCGCCTTGTGCCTGGCCTCCGGCACGCTCGCGTGGTCCTTCATGTAAACCTCCTCTCCAGGGCATGCGCAACCTTGGCCGACTGCTCGGAAAGGAGTTTGAGGGCCGCTGCCGACCAACTGATATCCGGCCCTCTATACATCACAAAGTCTTCCCAGTTGTCAAGCCCTTTTTGAGGCGGGATTAAGCTCGTTTCTCAGGCCTGGCGCAGAGGGCGCCTCCGCCATTGGGCAAGCCCGGGAAACCTCCAAGGTCAACGCGGCGGCAGCGGGTAGTCACGGTCAGTGCCCTTCTGAGCGTGGGTTCTTCCTTGAAGGCGTGGGGCCGGAGTACTAACCTGCCTCGGAAGGCGCGCCGCGGGTGGGAAGCCGTTGGTCAAGCGGCTCGAAGATGGACATTGTTCGAGCTACAATAATTTTCCCTTAGACCGAGCCACGGGAGGGCATGCGCCCATCGGCCCCAGGATAAGCGCCAACTCGCCTGAGAAACCGCGTAGCAGGCGAAGTCATGTGGCCCACGGCGCAAGAAGGTGTGAAAAAACCAATTGACTGTCATCTTGAGCGTAGCGAAGCATCTCCGCCGTTGCTCCTGGCTCAACTACTCATGAAGAACTGCTGAGATGCTTCGCTGCGCTCAGCATGACATATTCGAATTTCTTCACACCTTCCAAGCCGTGGGTGAAGAGGCATCTCAATGACTTTCTCAGCCCCGCAAGGGGTGACATCCGTAAGCCTGAAGTGCTGGACATTGACCCGTGGTACGCTGATGTCACCCCTAACAGGGCTCAGTGACACGCTCGCTCACCGTATCCCACGGCTTGCGCCGTGGGCCACATGATGGCGCCACTACCGTGGGTTAACGCATCCTCAGTGCCCTAAACTAGCGCCCATGGGGCGTGCCCCGTCCAGATTGACCACCTCTCATTGCCCGTCGGATATCGGGCATGGGAAAAGGCCACGGTCAGAAAGCCGCTGAGCGTGGCTACTTCTGGCGGCGTGTCCAGCCTAAGATCTGGGAAGGGTATCTACGATATTTTCAACAGCCGCCGCGCATTGCCGCTCCAGATTGCTTCCCGTGCGCGCGGATCGAGTTCCGTCTGGAGCTTCAGGCGAATCTGGGCGGAGACGGGATCGCGCATGGGATAGCCGCTGCCGAACAGGAACCGCTCCGGGCCGAGCTCTTTTAGGAGGCCGAGAAGATCGTAGCCGCTCCAACCACGGGCAGTCGCGCTGGCGACCACCGTGTCGAAGTAGATTTGCGCCGCGCGGAAGACGCGCAAATGCTCGTCCTTCACCGGATACATGTAGGCATTTAAGATAAGGAACGTGCCAGGATTGCCGGCCACCACCGGGAGGAGATCGTCGATTTTCAACTCCTCGCCGGGATCCATCCACGAGCGCTGCCGGGGATCCTCCAACCAGCGCGTAAAGGCCACCGGCATATTCAAGTCGTGCGCCGCCTCCAGCAGCTTCCCCAGGCGAGGGTCCGCAAGCTTGTAATCGTGATACTGCGGATAGAGCCGCAGGCCTTTCATGCCCAGCCTGTGGCACGCCTCGAGGTCGTCCCTCCAACCGGCGTAAGTCGGATTGATCACCGCAAACGGAATGAACCGGCCCGGGAACGGCCGGATTGCGGCAGCTAATTCTTCATTGGCGGGCTGAGTGTTCCTGTAAAAGACGCCGCTGAGGTTAGCCACTGCGGCGCGCTCGACGCCGAAGCGTTTCATGTAGCTCAATAAGCCTTCTGCCGTGTTGCCACGCAATTGCCGGAAGGCGTAGTGCCCGATGTAGGTGTGGACGTCAATGGACATCGTTCCCCCGTTGGCGGAGAATGCCGTTAAAGTTGTCGAAGAAAATCTGCCGCCGCTCGGCCTCCGTAAGCTTCGCCGCCAGCAGTTTGCCGACGCCGGTTTCAAAGTTGAGATCGGTGGCGAAGAGCAGGCGGCGCACTCCCAGGCAGCGCACCGCGAAATCAACCATCCCTTCGTCCGTTACGCTCCCGCTGGTATCGGCGTAAATGGTCGGGGCATCGCGAAGGGTCTTGCAGACGTATTCCCAATCCCCGCCGCCACCGATGTGGCCGTAGATAATTAAGGCTTCGGGATAGCGCTTGCCGATTTCCACGAAGTCATCGGCGGTAGAACCGCCGGGGCGGTCGGGCTCGCGCCAATCCTTGCGCACCCCTGCTCCATGGGAGAGCAAGGGCGCTTTCAGCTCGATGCATTTCTCAATGATCGGAAAGTAGCGCGGATCGGTAAGCCGCACCTGCGTGTACATCTCGCCTAGTCCGATCATCCCCGCGTCCATACAGCGCGCGATTTCCTCCAGCGCCTCGCGCCCGTGGGCCGGGTTCACGAAGCACTGGCCCAGGAAGCGGCCGGGAAAATCCTTCAGGGCCTGAAGCACGCGGTCATTCGCCTCGCGGGCGGCGTCCGGCGTGGCTTTCTCGGCCTCCGGCGTCGTCAGCGGGAAAGAAATGGCCAGCTTCTCGATTTCCAGCTTGTCCGCGTCCGCAATGAGTTCCCGCGCAATATGCGGAGGAAAGATGTGGTTGTGGCAATCAATCTTGCGGTAGCGACGGATCTCGGCCAGCACATCGTAGGGATGAGCCGCAGGCCGCGGCAGAGCCGCGCTCGCGGAAAGGAGACCTGCGGAGGCGATAAAACTGCGCCGATCCATTTTGGGCATGGTACTCCCCTTCAATGCTTGTTTACGGTGACGCAGACCTGTTTCTCAAGATTTGTGCCTCTTCTGACCCACCGCGCCCTAGGGCCACGCACCTACATACCAAGTCCGCGCTACGTTATACGCCATTAGCATATGGATGTACAGAGCGAACAGCCAGGGAGTGTAGCCCTGACCGGCGGTTCTTGCTTGAAGGCGTGGGGACTCGGTGCTAACCTGCCTGGGATCATTGCGAGTCGGATATCAGGCAGGAGAAAAGCCAATGGTCAAAAGCCGCTGAGCGTGGCTGCCAGATTCGCCGTAGCTGGGCCGGAGAAGGATGAAATTGGTTTCATGAAGATGAGGGTTTCGTCCGTGAACATCACGCGCCCGTGCCTTTTCGGCGCGGTTTTGCTTGTGGCCTTGCTTGTCTTACCTCAACCACTTGTGCTGGCGCAGGTCGAGTCGAAGGAGTATGGCGCCACGCGGGTCGACTTTGCCGTACCCGGTGGAAGCGGATTCGTCATTAAGCCTCATCGTTCTGAAACCGCAGGACTGAAACCTTGGGTGTGTTATGCGCCCACGTTCGTGAAGGCCAGACCCGAGATGGGGAGGTACCCCAATAAGTCCCTTACTTGGTTGTTTACTCGACTGCTGGACAAGGGCGTCTGGATCGCAGGCGTCGACGTGGGAGAGTCGTATGGGAATGCGCGGGGACGCAAAGCGTACACTCAGTTTTATAAGTATGTTCGGAAAAAATTCGCATTGTCGCCGCAGCCCTGCTTGCTGGCGCAGAGCCGCGGAGGTTTGATGCTCTATAACTGGGCGGCGGAACACGCCCAGGAGGTTGGATGCATTGCGGGAATCTATCCCGTGACCAACCTCGAGAGCTGGCCCAGCTTGGGAGGCGACCGAATCCAACAGGCCTATGGGATGAATGAAGCGGAACTGCGGAAGCACCTTCGTAAGAATAACCCCATTGATCGCTTGACGCCGCTGGCCCGAGCCAAGGTTCCCATTTTCCACATTCACGGTGACGCTGATAAGGTTGTCCCCCTCGAGCAAAACACCCTGGAGCTCGCGCGTCGCTACAAAGCCTTGGGCGGTGAGGCAGAGGTCGAGGTTATACACGGCAAGGGCCATGAGGAAGTTCCTGAGTTTTTCCAGTCAGAACGGCTGCTCGATTTTCTTCTCCGATTCCTGAGCCCCGGTACACCCAAGGTTTCAGCGGTCATCGCAAGACCCTTGAATTCGCGATTTGGGGTATGATGTGGAAAGAGGGTCAGGATGAATGCCATCGTGCAAGAAAAGATTAAGGATCTAGTACTTGGTGACGAGATTGGCCGTTATTTCAAGCATCACCAAAGAAATGATTTAGGCTCCGCCGATGTAACGCGGACTTACGGCACTAAGTACTAGTGGCGCTGTGCAACCGGCGGGGCGTGCGTCGCCTGGCTCTGTTTGGCTCCGCGGCGAGCGGCCGGTTCGAACCTGCGTCCAGCGACCTGGATTTTCTGGTCGAGTTTCAGCCGGCGCAACCCGCTCCGTATGCCGACAATTACTTTGGACTGCAAGAAGACCTGGAGCGGCTTTTTGGCGTGCCGGTTGAGTTGATCGAAGCCAGCGCGATTCACAATCCCTATTTTCAGCAGGCCATCGAGAAGACCCAAGTACAGCTTTATGTTGCCGCTTGAAGTGCGCAAGTACCTGTTCGACATCGCTCAGGCATGTGACCTGCTCACTCAGTTCACCAAGGAGAAAACCTTCAGGGACTACTCCGCTGACGCTCTCTTGCGCTCGGCGGTCGAGCGACAGTTCGAAGTAGTGGCGGAGGCCCTTAATCAGGCGATCCGCCTGGCGCCTGCCGTTACCAACCGGGTCAGCGACTGCCGCCGGATCATCGGCTTTCGCAACCGGCCGATCCATGGGTACGCTTCTGTTTCAGATGAGGTGGTATGGGGAGTCATTGAAACAAATCTGCCTACCCTGCGCCGCGAAGTGCAATCTCTTCTGGATGAACCGTAACGCCGGCCCCTGGGGTAGTAAGGATGCTATGCGGTTGCATCTCGAAGATCGCTTGGCGAACGGGGAAGAAATTCCCGAAGCAGTTTCCGTGAGCCTCTCCACTGTAGATTGTTCGCATCCTTCACGGCAGCCGGGACATTATGGCAATTCTCGGCAAGCCGGAACCTTGAGAGCGAGGCATAGCGCTAGCCCGAAGTTCCTGGGCTTGGAAGCGATAGGTGATTGAATTCACGGCCCTTGCGGGCACGCGGGGGCTGGTTTACTGACTACACCCGGCGTTCAGAGCGAGACGCCGAGCAAGTTCAGGGCCCG
>Ga0315282_10004073_pt1 | contig 25683 bp, 24 predicted proteins | sample YL17G07_20_MG_FD_203693 | JGI IMG/M metagenome (GOLD analysis project Ga0315282, IMG submission 203693) | Sediment microbial communities from Yellowstone Lake, YNP, Wyoming, USA - YL17G07_20 | ecosystem: Environmental > Aquatic > Freshwater > Lake > Sediment | place: USA: Wyoming | collected... | reverse complement strand
TGTAGTACAGGCCGGGGAAGCGCGAGAAGTACACCTCTTTCAGGCGCGCGTTGTCGGTGTCGCCCCACGTGCCGCGAATGATGCCCGGCCACGGCGCCCGGATGCAGAGGTGGCCGTCTTCGCCGACGTCGGCGTCGCTGCCGTCGTCACGTTTGATGACCGGCTGCACGCCGAAGAACGGGCGGTTGGCCGAACTCGGCTTGAGGGTGCTCGCCCCGGCCAGCGGTGTGATGAGGATGCCGCCGGTCTCGGTCTGCCACCAGGTGTCGAGCAGCGGGCAGCGACCCTTGCCGACTTTGTCGTAGTACCACAGCCACGGCATCGGGTTGATCGGTTCGCCGACCGAGCCCAGCAGGCGCAGCGAGAGCATGGGATGGTTGTCGACGAACTCGTTACCCTGGCCCATCAGCATACGGATGACCGTGGGCGCCGTGTAGAAGATGGTCACGTTGTGCTTCTCGATGACCTGCCAGTAACGGTCGGCCTTCGGGTAGGTCGGCAGACCCTCGAACAGGACGCTGGTCGCGCCGACCGCGAGCGGGCCGTAGACCACGTAGGTGTGTCCGGTGATCCAGCCGATGTCGGCGCTGCAGAAGTGGATGTCGCCCTCGTGGTAGTCGAAGATGTACTTGAAGGTGTCGTGTGCGTAGAGCATGTAGCCGCCCGTCGTGTGCAGCACGCCCTTGGGGGCACCGGTGGAGCCGGAGGTGTAGAGGATGAGGAGGGGATCCTCGGCGTCCATCACCTCAGGCTCAACATGGGCGTCCATGCCCGGCGCGGCGAGCTCTTCGTGCCACCACAGGTCGCGCCCGGCCTTCATCGTAGCAGAGCCGTCTCCGCGCTTCACGACGATCATCTTCTCGACCGGCGTCTCGCCCTCGATGGCCGCGTCGGCGTTGGCCTTCAGCGGGATCATCTTGGCGCCGCGCAGGCTCACGTCGGACGTGACCAGCATCTTGGCGCCGCAGTTGTCGATGCGGGCCTTGAGCGCCTCGGCGGAGAAGCCGCCGAAGACGACCATGTGGATAGCGCCGATGCGCGCGCAGGCGAGCATCGCGATGGCGAGCTGCGGGATCATCGGCAGGTACAGCGCGACGCGGTCGCCCTTCTTGACGCCGTGCTTCTTCAGGACGTTGGCGAAGCGCGTGACCTGCTCGAGGAGCTGCTTGTAGGTGTAGGTCTCGCTCCACTCGTCGGAAGCCTCGAAGATGATGGCCACCTTGTCGCCGCGGCCGGCCTCGATGTGACGGTCGAGGCAGTTGTAGGAGGCATTCAGCTTGCCACCCTCGAACCACTTGATGAATGGCTTGTTGAAGTCCCAGTCGAGGACCTTGCCCCACTTCTTGTACCAGTGGAGCGCGTCTTCGGCTCGCTCAGCCCAGAAGCCCTCCGGGTCCTCGACCGACCGCTTGTACAGGGCCTCGTATTCCTCGATGCTCTTGATCCAGGCCTTGGCCGCCTGCTCGGGTTTGGGTGGGATGAGTTTCACTTCTTCTGTCGTCGACTCTGCCACTCTGTTCACCTCCGTGAAGTTGCTACGCGCACATGCACGGCCGTCGTGCCCGGGTGCTGAGTTCCCGACTCGCCGGCGCCGGTCCCATCCGCGGCGCCCGGCAGGCCGTGCTACGCCCGCGTTCACTGCGGATGTGGGGATTGCCGCTCGAGGAACCCGCACTACGCTGACCCTGAGGCCAGCGCGACAATCTACACCCTGCACTCTACCCTTTCAAGGTGCGCTTTGGGAGTTTCGTGTGCCGATGATTGCCGATTCACACACTGTGTGCCGTTCTTGGTGCGTAAAGGTGCGCTACGCGCCCTCGATTCATACATTTCGGCGAGACCGTTTCGCCGACACCGCTGCGGTGACACGCCTCCGGCGACACCGCTTCGCGCCCGGTGGTGAGGAGTGGTGGACCTTAGTGGACAACTCTCGAACCTACGCCCCGAGGTCCGCCGACTGTTCGGGTAGAACAGGCTAGACAGCTCTTGAATTCCTAGAAGCCGTACTTGGCCTTTCTCAACTTGAAAGCCTTCTCGCCGCCCTCCATGACCCGAGTGATCTCATCGCGAATACTCGGCATGTCGATAGCGCCCTCAAGGCTGATCTTGCCTCCCGACTGATCGCCGGCAGACCTATAGTCACAGGCCGCGACGAGCTCAGCGTCACCGTTCACCACCAGGTTCGCGTTGTGGCTCGCAAAGAGCAGCTGACGTCGGCTCTTGGCAGTCCATATCCGCTGGACAACGTCCTGGATGACGGGACTGTCCAGGTCGTCTTCCGGTTGGTCTATCAGAAGTGGCATGCCCGTTTGGGCTAGCAAGACCCGAAGCAAGGCAGTTGCCTGCTGCCCAGCAGAAGCAACGGCAAACTCAACGAAGTCCTCCTCCTTGACCCGGTACTCAAAGGCAGGTTGATCGGTAATTGGAGTCAGTGCGAGGTCAAGCCAGCTGTCGGGGGATATCTTGGGCAGGATGCGCTTCTGGTCGGCAACTGTGAGTCCCAGACGCGTCAGCACGGGAGTCGTCTCGGATGTCAGTTCAGAGTCGGGGTCGACGAGGAGCAGGCCTTCAAGCTCATCCAGAAGCGTTTCCCAAGTCGAGATTGGATCGCTTTCCTGACCCAAGGCAGCGAATAGACTCTCGATCTTGGCTGTTCGGACGCCCGAGCCCGCGACTAGAGTGCGGAACCTATCCCCAACATCCCGCAAGCCCTGGCCTCTCCGCAGACTTGCCCTCAATAGACCTTCCGAGAGCTTGGTCAATTGGCTGCACTGTTCGTCCAGACACTTGGAGCGCTCAGCCAGAAGCCGGACGAAACCTTGGCGCAGACTCGCGTGAGTCCCACGAGGGTCGCCCAAGCTATCGAGTTCGCGCCGTTGTCGCTGAAGCTCCTTGGTGGCCTCGGACTGCTGCTTCTCCAGACTTGCTAGCTCAGCCAGTCTTGCCTCATGCGCTGTGGATTTCGCTTTTACGACCTCGTATGCGTCGTCGAACTTGGTAGCTTCGGCCAGGACTTTCGCCCGCGCCTTGTCGCGACTTGAGCCACCACCAACACCAGATTCGAGATCGGCAAGCGCTGCGCGTGCCGCATCGCGGAATTCGGTGAGCACCCTTGCGGTCTCGGCGCGCAGATTCTCCGCACTGCGACCAAGGGGCGACGGCATGTCGTCTAGCGCGGACAGGCGGGCGAGGGAGTCGTCTGCTGACTTCTCGACCTCTCGTGCCGCTGCCTGCACGTCTTCCAGCTGCTGGTCCCAAAGGGCGACCGCATCACGCAAGACGTCAATCTTGGGCTTCAGCACGAGCAGCTTCTGATCTTCGGCGGATAGCCCCGTGAGGGCTTTGCGCATGCTCGCCGCCTGCTCCGACAGAGACCGTTCCTTCATCACGGTGCGAGAGATGGTCGCCTCCACTAGGCGAAATCGTTGGAGTGTTGCGTAGTTCTCACGCAACCGGCCTGCCAGTTCCCCAACGCGTTGGTCAATGTCATCTAGACGCTTCTGAATCGGGGCCGTCACGAATCTGGTCAACTCATCCACGCGAACGGACACGCTGCTGAGTTGCTTCTGGCTGTAGGCATGGATGGGCAACAGAGCACGAATATCGGATTCACGAGCGGGCCCGAAATCCCCGTCGCCGACCTTGAGCAGTACCTCGCCGTCCTGAGCGTGGCGTCGAACCACATGAGCAATCCCGTTGATCGTGAAGTAGACCTCCACCTGGGCCCCGAAGGGAACCAAAGTGGCATCAATGAGACGACGCTGTCGAGCACTCGGATCGGCCGCCTCTTCATCTGCCCCGCCAATCGCGGGTTGGTCGCACAGTGCCCATCGCAGGTAGCCGAGGATTGTGGACTTGCCGGTTCCTCTTCCGCCAATGATTGCGTTGTACTGCGAGTTGAAGGCTAGATCGATTGGGCCCATGAACCTGCTATTGCTCACGACTAGTTGGGAAACCCACACACTCGGGAGCAGTGGAGCAGTCTGCGCTATTCGCGATTCCTCGGCGAGACATGCCTGCCGCAAAGCCTCGGCAGTGGGAGTAGCCCATTTGACCCAAGTACTGTGCGCCCCGAGTGCGGAGAAGTCAGCAGAGCGTGCATCAGAAGTCTGGAACACAGCCGACCGCTTGTTGCCCCACGCTTTCGTCTTGCCCGCAAGAATGTCCCGATTCCCTCTTCCGAGCGAGTCAACGGAACCATCGAGGTAGCATCCGACACAGGGCATTTCCTTGTACTTGGTGTGCATGCCCGTCCGAAGCAGCGTCTTGTAGCCGCCATCAGTCGCGTTGGGCAGGATAATGTAGCGGCCCTTCAGCCACTCGCGCTCGTCAAGCAACTCGTGAAGGTCTTTGAGACTGGCGAACTGATCAAGGCTCGTCGTCGCTGGCAGCCGATCAGCTGCAGCGTCGACCGCATCGATGTTCAGACACTTGAGCACATCTAGAAGGCGGTCCTCCGGGAAGTCCGCATCGAGAACAAGCAGCGCTTGGCACGGAACTGCCAGGGTCAGCTCAATTCCCGGGAAGACAATGACCTGTTCGTTCTGCGGCAGAGGACTTCCGTCGTCTGAAGTCTCGGCGAGAGCCGCCGCGCGAATGTATGGGAAGAATGCGAAATCGTGATGGTCGGTGATGGCGACTGCTTCGAGGTTGGCCGCTCGACAGGCGGCGATGAATACATCCGCGTAGTCTCTTCGTGCGCTATCTGACGATGGGCGCTTGCCGTTCCAGTCAGCGTCTCTCGGCGTATGCACTTGCAGATCGCAGCGGAAGAAATGCGCCCCATGGTCATTCGCTAGTGAATCCATGCTTCTCCCCAACCGCACATCTTCTCGTTGACCGGGACACTACGTCATGGGCGATCTCCGCCAGCAGGTCCGACAACCTAGCCTCTATTATTCTCATCATACGTTCTATTATACTCTTGCGCTCAGGAGTTCTTGGGCCGGGTCTTCCGAGTCTCCACAAGCCGGATGCGCGGTGTGCAGTCCAGTCGAAGACCAGGGGGCAGGAATCCCCTGCGGTCACAACTGCGATGTTGCCTCGGGTTTGGCACGGGACCAGGGAGTGACGCATCCTAGCAGGTTGGCTGCGATCCCTTGTCACTGTGAGCCCGCTTGAGGAAGGCAGCCATCTTCTTGATGGTTCGCCGCGCCCAATCCTTGTCGGATGCCTCCTCGTACAAGATATCGAAGACGCCCTGGAATCGATCTCGGTCGGCCTTTCGGTACTCGTGCGCCAATTCGACGTCTACCAGCCTTGGAGCCCCGGACAGTGCGTCGGCCGTTTCCTGAAGCTCATCGACAACACGCTGCACTCCCGGGCCGAGATCGCGGATGTTCTCCTGTCCATGTACGAGCTGTTCGCGGTACGCTCCGCGCTCCTGCTCTGTCAGGAGCCCTCTGGCAATCGCCTCCTCAGCATCAGTCCGGATTGATTGGGCCTCTCGCACGCCACGCTGGACGCTTCGATTTGCAGAGGCTTCTCTTATCTTCTTGCGAGCAGGGGCGGCGATTTGTCGCGCGCAGGCGTCAAACAGCGCGTCGCGGACGCGGCCGTGCTCGAACCCGTCGCGACGAGCGTTCGGAATTAGCTGCGCAGCCACTGCGTGCACTTCGCCGATGATGTAGGGGACGAACCGCTCGTCGGACTTCGGAAAGCACTCTACAAGCGCTCGCCCATCTCCGATGCCTATGTTGCCCGCTCTGAGACGCACCCCGGCCACGCCCGACTCGGGATCGACAAGCCCCTTCAGATCAGTCTTCGCAACCCATGCGTAAGCGACTGGACAGTCGTCAGAGTCAGTCAGCGTGACGAAGTCGATGTCCTTGACAGTGTCGTGATGGCCACCCTTCTGGCGTCCGGGTGCGCGCGACAGCAGGGGGCTGTCAGTGTAGAGCTTGAAGACAGGCTCGCCGTCAATCAGCAAGTTCACCTTCACGTAGTCCGGAACCTGGTGGGCCAAGTAGTGGTCGATCTCAGACCAGAACTTGAAGCTCGATGCGTCGAAGGCGACTGGCGAGACCATTGACAGATGATGCTTCACTTGAGGTCGGTTGAGCAGTAGGGGCTCGCTGACCCCAAGCATTTCTACCTCGAAGAAACCCTTGTCGCTTGCACCGGCAGGCACTGACTCAGATGACGACACTTGGGCAATCAGCTCCGTCATTGTGAGGTCCTGCTCGTGGTCGGGGCGCAGAAGTTGCCGGAGGAGACGACAATCCCACGTCTGTTTCGTGATGAGCGCTTCGCCCGCAGCCTGCGTGGCGAACACAAGCGTTTCGCAGTATGCCAATCCCCCAAGCCGTCCAATGCCGCGAAACCCGCGGGAGCGTCCGGATCGCACGGGCTTCCCGCTTCGACCTACGTCCTGGAGTGTCGCGGCCGCAACTGAAGCGGGTATGCCAGATCCATTGTCTCGAACAACGACCCTCTTCGATCCAGGATCTATCGAGAAGTCGATGCGTCCGTCATCAGCCCCGCCTGCCTCCTCAATCGAATCGACGCTGTTCTGAACGTATTCACGAAGAGAGTCGAGCGGGTTCGAGTACATCCCTGTGGTCAGAGTCTCGAAGGTGTGCTTGCCGATGACGGGAACCACGGCTCCATTGGCATCGGGATTCACGCTCGCGGGACTCACTTCGGCTGGAAGTAGCAGGGCTTCGGGAAGCTAACCTTCAGCAGGCGAGGATACGGAGGGTGCTGGATTACCAGACTGCCCTGTGGCAATCGAGTCATCATGTTCGCTGATGACTTAGGGATGCTGCGGTAGTCGGGCTTGGTGACCTCGGTCACGTTGGTTCGCCCAAATGCGTGAGTGCCGCAGTTGCCCTTGACGCGATCGTGAACCGCACTCTTGAACTGCTGCGCTGAGAAGAGCACGACGCCGAGCGACCGCCCCCGTTCGGTGATTTCGAGCAGATCGCGAATGATCGGCGACGACTTCATCGTCGAAGGCGCGTACTTGTTCAGTTCGTCGACGAAGACGACCACGCGCTCCGGGACATCATCGCGGTCGGTCTCGCCGAGCTTCATCTCATAGACCGTCTTGATGATGTCACCGAAGACCAAGCACTGCTCTTGCTCCTCCAGGCTCGCAATGTCCACTACGTACACGTCGCCGGACTGGATCTGGGCGACACTTGTAGAGAGACTCACCTGGCGCTTCTCGGGCGCCTGGGAGCGCGTACCTTGGTACAGCCCACCGCGCTCCCCCATGTGCAGCTTGAGCAGTCGGTAGAACTTGCGCCATGAGACGGCCTGGATGGCCTGATTCTCAGTCACTTGGCCCTTCTGCATTCTCTGCCGAACAGCAGCGAGCAGATCGTCCCATGTTGCGATGCTACTGAACTGCGAGCCAGTCTCGATCTCGTCGATGATCGAGTCGATTGTCAGGTTGGGGTCATCAACGTTTGAGAAGAGCAGGTCAAGCTTCCCTTTATCCTCTTCAAAGGTGTAGACGAAGTTGTTGGCGCGTCCTGCTGCCAGAAGACCATCTCGGGTCTCGGCGCTGCACGCTGTGTTGGCGTACTTCCACTCCGCGCGCGCCGTAAACGGATAGAAGTACGTCACGTTCTCGAACGGTCCCGGGTCAAGGCCGCAACGCCGCCAATCAGCCTTGTCGTTCGCCGTTTGATCAGGATTGGCTTCGTGCAGATGAAGCAGGTCTTGACCCTTGACGTTCAAGATGACAACTGCGGTGTTGTCACACCGCTGCTGCAACGCACGCAGGACGAACGTGATGTACGAGGTCTTGGCTGCCAGCCCAGAGATGCCGCTGACGTTGAGATGCGCTCCCTCCGGACCAATCAGGAACCTTCGATCGAAGCTCACTTCGACCGACACTCCATTCGAGAGGGTGAGGAAGCCTGCCGGAACTCGATCCTCTTCTCTGATGCGTTCCAGACCGAGCGCCTGGCGCACCCCTTCTTCGTCGGCAACGTAGACTGCCTTGCCTTCGCGAAGCGGCATGTACACGTCGCCGGAGTTGGTCAGCACTTCAGCAGTCACGTAAGTGGTGCCGAGACGCGGCGTATTGGCGACTTCATCGGTACGCCCGAAGTCTGAAGATACGTAGTTGCCAATGTGACTCGGGCTGTCCGATGCGTACGCGAGATCAGTGATCTGACCGTAGGTGATGCTCTCCGACATGTTGTCGGCAGCGACGATGTCGAACGGTGCCACGATCTCATCGTCCTTGAGCCAGAATACGAAGGAGTCTGATGTCGTGGGGCTACTCTCTGTGGCCGAAACCTTCCCAATGACTCGTCTGCTCACGTGTCCCCCTAGAGAAGTCGCAGGAACTGAGCTTCTCCCATCAGCTGACTGCGCTGATACCGCTCAGCAAGGTAGATCGGGTATAGGTGATTCGGCCATCTGTCGTCTTTGCCAAAAGGCGTGACGTACCGCTCACCGAGTGTCGACAGCGAAACGTTGTTGATGACGTCTGTGGTGAGTCCGAACTCCAGCTCATCTTGCGTCAGCAGGAGTCTCTCCAGCTTGACGATGCCACTCAACGGCTTGTCGGTGTGGCGTCGATCTCGAATCCTCAGATACCAGACGGCATACGCATTGTTGCGGAACTCATAGCGAAAAGCGTGCGTTCGGTCCCCTACATTGCGGAGCGTCTCAACCAAGACAGCTCCGATCTCCCGCTTGTCCCTGGTGAAGACCAGGTTGGTGCGGAAGGTCTTCGAAACGCCGATGACATTACGCAACCACCCGCGATTCTCGATCGGGATGCGCGTGAACTGGACAGACCCGTCAACAACCAACATGGTCGAGGCACTCGTCAAGTTGCGGTTCGTGAGATCCTCCAGCGCCCCAATCTCGAGAGTCTGCATCGCCTCGTTGATCTTCGCGATTGCCAAGTCGGACGGCTGCTTGCTGTCCGGAATGCCCCTGTCGCCGTAGACAACGACCTCGAACGGCCTAGACCATCGGCGCAGCTTCTCCTGGAGATCGTCCAGGTCGCCCTGATTGATCCCCTTGCCGCCGCCCGGCAGCGCGACCACATTCGCTGCACTGTGTCGAAAGACGTGGACGCGTCCCGTGTCTCGACTCCTGCTGACCACCGCAGCACTGATTTGTCCGGCGAGCACGGGCAAGTAGCGCTGGCTCGAGGAGGCCAGCTCCGCAACAAGGAATGTCCTTCGAGTTCCATCCAGGAAGTACTCAAAAAGTGAGCGGCCTCGGTCGTAGCCTCGACCTGGGTCGCTCTCTCCAACCGTCACGTTCACCGGAAACGGTCCGGCATCCCTCTCGGCGAGCATTCCCGCTTTGACCTTGCTGGGGTCCACTCGCACGTCCTGTGGCACGTGCGGGTCATCACTGTCCACACAGACTCCCCGAATCGGGTAGAGGCGAACGCCTGTCGTCGCCCTTACCTCGTCAAGGACACGTGGCATGTCAGATCTCGATGTAGTGGTTGAGCATGATCTTCAGCTTCTCGGTGGAAGCCTCGTCTCTTGCCTGTTCCAGACCAACGCGCCCCTTTGCCGACGCTAGCCGCCACAGATCGGCTCGCTCATCGGCGTTCAGTGAGCGGAACAACTCATTCCACTCCCTGGCCCCGTTCTCACGATGGGCAGAGCGCTGAATGATGTATCGGTCAGGCATACTGAGAATCTCGAGGAATTGCTCAGGCGTTTCACCAAACGCTGTATGAAAGAAGTCGTGCCGTGCTGAGATCGTCCCTTTCGTGACCAGAGAGACGCACTGGACGCCCCTGAGCAAGCGGGGATTCCAGTGCGTGCCGACGAACCCTCTGACGGAGTCCGCAATCGGGACGTATCGCATGGGGAAGGACCAGATACGTACATCGAGACGGTCACCCAACTCCATGCAGTGGTGCATTCGCTTCCACAGGTCTGCGGGTTCATCCTCGAAGTTGTAAAGAAGGTAGTTGGACAGACTCTTGAATCCAGCATCTGCCACGCGTTCAACTGCTCGCTCGAAGACCTTAGCATCCACGAACCGATCATATGCAAGCCGCACTGGCTTTAGCGGCAGTCGAGCAAGCAGCTTGACTGCCGACTCCGAGACAAGCCTCGCATCCAGACCCTGGTTGAAGTCGACCTCACGCTGTCCACCATTGAGCTTCGCCCCGCGCTCAAACCCCAGCGCCGCAACGTCAGCCACGATGTCGGCCAAGCGCGGCGAAGCGAGAACGTTGTTGTCGAGCAGGAGAAGCTTCCTTTGGTCCCCAATCTGCTCTTTGATGCCTCGGACGATCGGCTTCACATCGATGTAATCGCAACCCTCTGGTTCTATCGTGCCAACCGCACAGAACTTGCAGTTACGAATGCATCCTCGAGTCGCGCGGGCGAGGAATGCAGCTCCATACCTGTATTCGTGCGAGACTTGAGTAAGCACGCCGTAGTCGGGAACGAGTTCGTCAATGTTGGTGTCTTTGTCCTCGCCGAGCTGACGAGCCGACAGGATTGGTCCCCTTACTGGGCTGATGCCGGTCTCGTTGAGCAGACGATCAGGGAGGAGAGTTGCGGCGATCCCGCCAACGAATACCTTGCCCGCCGAAACCCCAAACAGGTTGTCGGTGAAGAAGTGAACGGCCTCTAGAACCTTCTTCCAGTCATAGGTGAAGAGGCTGGCAATGTAGATCCTGTCCCAGTAACCGGCCGCAGCCTCAAGATTGCGGCCTCGCACAAAGGTGACCTCATCTCCGCACGACTTGTGGTACGCGGAGAGCTTCATCAGGCCAAGTGGCGGATAGGAACTTCTGTAGCCTGGCTCGACTAACAGTATCCGACGAGTCCTCACCGACTGATTCCCCCGCTCCGCTCGGTCCCCTGCGCCGTTTGGGCAGGAGTCTATGTCATCCAGCCGACGGATTCCCTCCCGCTCAGGCAACCCGCAGTCACACGACTGGAAGCGGGGGGGCTCGACCGCCGGAGTGTGGCGCCTTCCTTGAGATCGAGCCCGCCAACTCGACGAGTCTTCGCGCTAGCGAGAACGCAATCGCGAAGCCGTCTGGCAGATTGTGAAGATGAGCGTCGGCAGTGCCGTTTCGTAGTTAGCAACCTCCGAGAAGAAGACCCCCCTGTCCCTCCATCGCTTCGCAGCAGCGCTTCCTCGGCAACCAAAGGAGACGCCCCAGTACGGTGAATTCTCTATGATGGCAGGGTGGTCATTCGCGGAGTTGTCACTCCGGGCATTTACCACGAGCGAGTCCAAGCTATCGTCACGACCCGACAAGCCAACGAAGAGAATCGTGTGGTGCCGGAGTACCGTAAGACAGAGCCTCCTCCAGTCCTCCCCGATGCCTTCGCTGTATGACTTGCGCGTCAGAAGGATGCGTGAACTGACTCCCGTTCCCTCGAAGGGTACATAGCCATGAGGATGCAGCACGTGCACGTCCGCATATGTCGCGAAGCAGTTCGGCTTCGACACCGACTCGACGACGAAACCATGGAACCCAAGGTACTTTTCAAGAAGATCGTCGTAGTTCAGGGTCACAACCTGTGACACGCTGCCACGACGCGAGGCCATGAGGAGTGCACCTACGCTCGCGAGCAAGTTGTCCCCGCGTATCTTCTCGAAGTCCAGCGTGATCGGTCCCTCATATGAATACAGGGCATTGTGGACCAGGCTTAGCAGCGCACGATTGTCGCCCTTGAGCTTGCCCAGAAAGAGATCCTCTGCCTGATCCCGCACGTCCAATGCCTTGTCGGGCCTGCCAGCATCGGCGAGCTCGTACATGCGAACGACGAGTTCATCCCAATCGGGCAAGCCATACCAATTGGAGGCACCGGTCCCAAGGAAGACTGCCAGCCGTCCGCGAACGAGCTGACTCGCGAGGTACTCAACGAGCTTGGCTTGATCCTCGAAATCGGACTCGTGCACCATGGTTCCTACAGTTGTCATCGCTAGAAACCCTCCAGCTCGCACCCATTTCGATTCGGGCTCGCCGTCGGCACAGCCCGCAGGTACCCGTTGTCCCGCAGGTAGCTGAGGACCCGTTCCACTTCAGATGCACGCCGTCGAGAATCGAGACGGAAGCTAACTGAACCGTCGCTGCCGAACTTCATTATCTCGCTGCCGCGCGCAACTCGGCGCAGGCCGCACGTTGAGAAGACCAGGAGAGGCAGCGACTCTCTGAAGAGAGATGCCTCGCTAATGTCGTCACCGTAGTAGGAGACCGAGCGCATTCTGGCCCCGAATCCAGGTGACCTCCCGTGTGCGTACGAGATCGCGAAATCACCAGGTCGCTCGGCAATGTCACGGATCAAAGCGTCTACGGCGACAGGAACTCGTCGCAGCGCAGGGCGGATTCGAGCTAGGTGTCCTTTGTCAACAACGTGCTCGACTAACCCCGCCACTCCAACAAGAATCATCTTTCCACCACTTCGCCGCGCGATCACCTGATAGTTGACCGTGGCTCCGTCCTCAACCTCCTCACCGAAGATGGGGGGCGAATCGAGTGCGTACCTCTCCCAGCGGGGGATGCCAGCCAAGTCGCCCAATGGACGAAGCACGTCCTCAAGCAACTCCCTGGGAATCGGACCACCCGGCCACGTCAGTAGGAATCCCGCGACTCTGTTCGAATCGTCTACCATCGTCATGCTTCTGCGAAGGCGAGAGCGTGGTAGGTCCAGAGGCTCCGAGCACAAGACGGGGCGAGATCGCCACTGAACTTCTCTACGAAGTGCGCGGGATTCGTCAAAGGGAGGCCGCTGAGTTCGCAAGCTTTGAGTTCAGGCCCAAGCTGTGCTCTAACCTTCGTAGCAGCCCACGGCGAGTAGATGACACACGCCAGAATGCATGCGAGAAGCCGCCGCGCTTGCACCATCGGGCGAATGACACTAGGCCATTCGCACTCCAGCATTTCCAGCGCATCCTTGGGATGCCGCCCGCCTCGACCAGTGCGCGCAAGCGTCTCCAATGACGCTTGAATACTCTCCATCGCCTTGGTTTCTCCGAGAGAGCCACGGCGTAGCTGCATGGCCATTGCGGCAGTGATGGTGCGAACGAGGTACTCCCGAATCCGAGGCCGCATTCTCGGAATCACACCCCACGTCGTCCAAATATCCGTAATGTACTTGTCGACGCGTTCGTTGTAGAAGTAGCACAGGTCAAACACGTGGGTGAGCGTCTCGTTCGCATCTCGCTCCCAGCGTCGCATGAGTTCTGCGAGATCGCGCGTAGAACTGACTTCCGTTGCCGAAACACCGCGCGCCTGCGCTTCCATCTGGGCAAGTGAAAGCAAGAGGACGCGCCTTAGCTCATCATGCAGATTACCCGCCTTCTCGTGACGCTCGAGCAGATCAAGGCCGTGTGCCAGGTTTTTCTCGTCTTCCAAGTCACCGAGAAGATCAGCCAGGATCGCTCGAATGACAACATGGGAAACCTCGTGCGTCAGCGTCATCAACGACCATCGCGAGTCGTTGCACGCATCAATCGAAGAAGTCGGAGCACTAATCGTGCGTTCAGTGCTCCGATACCCGTCCCGCGCGCTGAAGTAGGAGACCAGGTGCTGCAACGGAGGCTGCGCAACCGCGCCATCCGGTGAGTCACCAAACGCAGATCGCCCGCTGCGGGGTTCTCGGGAATCGTCTAGCCCAACGGTCTCCTCCGGCGCCAGATAGTCACGCGATAGCGCCAACGACATTCCATGGAGAGTCTGAAGGTTCGGAACACTATCTGTCTCGTGACGGAGTGCCAAGACGCGCTGGGGAATGCGAACCTCCCCGATGGTGTCTTCGAAGAAGCGAACGAGGTTGCGTAGCCCAATGCTCGCGGTTCCGATGCCGAGGAGGGAGTGCGTCCACAAGTGGCATTCCCTCTCAAGTATCGGGCTCGTACATGAAAGCGACTTTGACGAGAACCGGGACAACGCAGCGTTCACCGTCAGGAGGGACCCGAGAGTCTGAAAAGGGCCAGCGTTGTCACGTCGAAGCCTGGCCTCGAATTTCTTCGAGAGGGCCTCTCCCAGTATGACGAGTTCCTCCTGGAACCTCTGCGGGAGACCAGCCATCCGCGCGAGAGTCGACTCCATCGTGAAGCAGTAATCCATGACTGCGGTGTGAAGCTCGTCTTTTCGTGCCGCCTTTGCCAATCGTGAGATGGCTTGTTCCGCCAGTGTCGTATCGAGACAAGGCGCACCACTCACACACTCGACATCCGCGATGCATGAGTCCTCAATCTTCCATCGCTCGCTGGGCGCTCCCTGACTGGCCGCCCAGTGTGTCAGTGCGTCCGCTTCTCGCTCGTCCGCGGTGTGGGCGACGACATTGAACAACCCGAAGGACGCCCAGAGACTGGTCTCGCGAGACGCGACGTCGTCAACCAAGACCGGATTGATGGGACCGAGAAGAACGAGGTAACTGGTGCCGGCGAAGTCATGCTCAAGCGACGAACTACGCCGCTGAGCATTTGACAGCTCGACCATTGGAGAGACCCTACTCGAACCAGACCAGCCACGAAGGGCTGAAATGGCGTCTGCAGCGACTCGCACCGTCCGCTTCGGTCCGTGGTGGCCAACGGCGAGAAGAACATCACCGCCCAAGGTGAGCACGATGAGCGGCCCTAGTCTCGAATAAGATCGTATGCCCCGGTCTCGGGGTCTTCCTCCCAGTGGAGAGACAAGCGAATGGGCCTACGTGCTGCAGGCGTGTCCGTCGATGGGTGATGGGCAGACAGCGTCGGCTGCTCCGAATTGCCCTCCACGTTGTCAGGGCCGTCGTGGAGGTAGCCCGGACGAGGCGCTCCAGTCTGCTCAAGGAGGCGCTCGACCTTCTCCACATAGTCTTCGGTCAACACGATGTCAATGCCTAACTCTGAGCCCATGTGGATCAGGAGCTTGCAGACAACCCAACCCAAACGAGCATGTAGAGTATCAGGGGCATTCGGCCGCGTGCAAGCGTCACACGGTGATTCGCAACAGCCGCGATCGGGTCTTGCGGTTGCATCACGGGAGAGCGCACCAGCGGAGTATTCCATATACTAATATCATACTACACGTTCGTGTAGTCGCCTATGTCCACACGCTGGCGCGTGGCCGCCACCGAGACAGTGAATCATCGTGGCGTGGAGCACTCTCAGGTCCGCCCAATTCAGCAGGCAAGACGATCGTCAGTGGACGGATGCGGTTCATTGGGACTCGCTCTGTTGGACAGAGTCATCTCCTCGCGTCGAGCCTTCCACCTCAGCTCGCGAGCATGCTTCTCACTCAGCTCTCCCTTCCACCCCGCCAACCGAACCAACGCTTCGGCGTTGAACTCCGCTTCACCGTGCAGAATCCGCTCGCCGTAGCGTGTCAGGTAGTCGTCGAGGTAGTTGAGGAGTTTCCCCAGACGCAGCTCGGCGGCTTCTTCTGCTTCCTTGTAGTGAGCACCCTCCAATTCCGTTCGATGCGTTTCGCGCTCAATCAAGTCAGCGCGTAGGCCGTACACCTCAGACCAGATACGAGACAACAGGATCTGGTGCTGAGCACGCTCCGGGTCAGTGATGTCCTCCTCGGAGATGATAGGCGTGTCCCCGGACGGCTCTGGCGGTGGGTGCTTGCGCGCCCGCGGGACGTACTGAAGAGAGTCCTTGTGCAGTTGCCAGGCGAGCTGCTCGACGATCTTGGGTTCGATGTGCTTGCGAAAGTGGTCGGGATCGTAGTTCAGTTTCTCGGCCACCTCGGCGCGGCGCGTGGTCAGATCCTGGCCCTTGCCACCGGCGGTGCCAAAGAGCTTCTGGGTGGCATCTGGCAGGTCGTCGCGGTTCAACTGAGGCAGCGCGATCTTCTTCAGTTGCGCCCGCATCAAGCGGTCGGCCGCATCGACACGCGCCAACGGGTCGGAGGGGTCAACCGCTCTTGCCCACACGCCTCGCAACGAAAGTAGCGCCGGTGTGCTGATTGCGGGCGTGATGGGCAATCCTGCCCTAAGCACCACCTTGAGGTCCTTCTTCAGATCCTCGAAGCCCGGCGGCTTCTCAGTGGGCACGTGAGGCGGAATGTGCCGGTCCCCCGATGTTGGCTTCTCTCCCTTCATCATGCCCAGTCTATGTCCTGTCTGTGACCTTACAAATGTCCTCTCCTCTCCGGCAGTCTCCAAGTCGTCAGATCACCCCACTCTTAGAGAGGAGACAGCCGTGATGGACCTCGTTCGACAGACCCCCACCACACTGATGGGCGGCAACACGCGCCTGCCCGCCAAGGTCGCGAAGCAGGTCGAAAGCGCAGCTCACCGAGGCCTCATCGCCGCCGCCCATGTCCAAGCGGCCGCCTACACAACCCACGTGGCCATGAACTACGTGACCATGCTCAGTTCCGAAGAGGGACAGATGATCCAGATGTGCCCGCTGGCCGAGCCCAGGCTCAAGGTGCTGGTCGATGCGTTCTCGCTCGGCGCCGCCAAGCAGATCGAGGGGATGAACTGGTGAGCGCGCCCCAGGTGGGAGCTGAGCCGGACGCGAGGGCGAAGGCACTTGCCCTGGTCGCTGACCTGGCCAAGCGGCAGGTGGCCATGACAAGCCTGCAGGTTCAGGACTTGATCACGCGCTACCCGCATGCCGCTCCCGATCTCAAGCACCTGCTGGACACCTTCACCGTCGACGCTGCCCGTGGGCTCGAGCAGATTGACCGGTAGTCGGAGATGCAGACGGACCCGCAATTCATCATGGTCGTGATGCTCGGCCTGGGAGTGATGCTCGGAATGTCAATCATGAGCCTCGTCACAGATGCGATTCAGAAGAAGCACCAAGAACGGCACGCCGTCCTGCAGGAGCAGATGAGAGCCCTGCAGGCCGTCGATCGACTCTCGCAGCTCGCCTGGCAGACGCGGGTGGCCATGCACGAGACGATGATGGCGGAGCGGCGCGGCGGCCGTCCCGGCGACGAACCCGACATCCACTAGAGGCGGGGAGGTACGGTCATGGACGGGTGGATTCGGAAGATCATCGTCACACTTGCCGCCCTGGTACTCATTGCCTGGCTGGTACGGCTGGTCTTCGCGCTTATCGGGCCACTCGTACCTGCCCTGATCGGTCTCCTGGTTGCGTTCCTCATCCTGCGGCTCGTGCTGCACCGGCCAAAGAGCTGGTAAGGCTCAAGAGACGCAAGGCTACCGGTCGGTGTTGTGGAATCGACAAACTCCCTTGACTGATGCATTTACGCATCGTTTACTGAGAATGACTCAAGTTGATGCGCGTGTGCATCACATGCAAGCGAGTCAGAGGGGAGGTAGACATGGCTGACAAGCAACCCACTCGACGGATCTCGATCCGCTCGGTGCTTAGAGACCCACTCGACCTGAGCAAGCTCGGTCGGGCGCTCATTGCGGCGGCGATCGCGAAGAACGAAGCCGACGCACAAGCCGACGATGCGACGACCAAGGACAAGCCCAACGACGTAGATCAACCCCGCTCGGAGGACGAGACGTGAGCGACGAGCAGTTGGCCCTCATGGCCCTGCTTGGCGCGGGTGCCGCCGCAAGCGGCATTGCTCTGACTCATCGCAGCATCGAACCGCCGTCTGTCTGGTATCGGCTGACTTGGCCGCGTGAGGTAGACGCAGATGGTGTCGTTGCCTTCCTTCGCAATCTCGCCGGCGACCGGCGACGTCATGTGTTGGCGCTGGAAGTCGTGGCTTCGGATGGTCATCTCTCGTATCGACTCGGCATCGCCAAGCGCCACAGCGAAGCAGTTCTGGCAGCGCTGTCCTCATATCTTCCCGGTGCCGCAGCCGAGCTTGTCGAGTACGACATCATGCGGGCTCCAGATGCCGCCTGGCGAATGGCCGTCAGTGCTCCGCACCGCGCTCTTCGAACGACCGATCTCGACGAGGTCGCCCGCGCACTGACCACGACCCTGGCCAGCGCTGGTCTTCATCACACCGTCATCTTCCAATGGCTCCTCGGGCCACGCCTCATGCCTTTAGGTGCATCTGCCAAAGGCGGCTCCGCGCCGACCTCATCGTGGCGCGACGCTGTGAGGCAAACGATTATCGGTTCGCCACCACTCGACGCCGAAACGCTGCGCTCTATCAAAGACAAGATCGAGCAGCCCGGCTTTCGAGCCGTCTGTCGCGTGGGCGTCGATGCACCCAGCCCTCAGATGGGCCAGTCGGTTGCCTCTCGACTTCTTGCCGCTCTGCGAACCGCAGAGACACCCGGGGTGCGCATCGATCTCAAGAAGGAGAACCCGGACAGGCTCGCCAACGCACGCAGTCCCAGAAGCTGGCCCATGGCCGTCAATGTGACCGAGCTTGCTGGCCTGAGCGGCTGGCCTTTGGGCAACCAGGCGTATCCGGGAGTCGACCGCTTGGGAGCGCGGCTCCTTCCTGCCAGCGAGTCCGTCGCCCGCAGGGGGCGCGTCGTCGCCGTCTCGACCTATCCGGGAACCCAGCGACCACTCGCCTTGACGACTTCGGATTCCCTCCAGCACTTGCACGTTTTGGGGCCGACCGGCGTCGGCAAATCGACGCTGTTGCTCAACCTGATCGTGCAGGACATCGCTGCTGGACGTGGCGTGGTGGTCATCGATCCCAAGGGCGACCTCTGTGAAGAGGTGCTCTGCCGAGTACCGCCAGAGCGCACCGACGACATCGTTGTGTTAGACCCGGCCGACGAGAAGCGACCGGTCGGCCTGAATGTTCTACACGGCGGCAATCGACCAGCAGAGTTGATCGCCGATCAAGTCCTGGCGGTGTTCCACGACCTTTATCGAGAGAACTGGGGGCCGCGCCTGCAGGACATCCTGCACGCCGCCCTGCTCACATTGGCCGACAGGCCGGGCATGACGCTGTGCGCACTGCCGGTGCTGCTCTCTAACCGGCGCTTTCGCCACAAGGCTGTGGCTCAGCTGACCGACGAGATCGCCCTCAAGCCGTTCTGGGCCTGGTTTGACAGTCTCAGCGACGGTGAGCGCCAACAGGCGATTGCCCCGGTAATGAACAAGCTGCGGGCCTTCTTGTTGCGCCCGCGTATGCGCGCCGTCATCGGACAGGCAGAACCCGCATTCGACCTGTACTCCGTCTTCTCCGAGCGCAAGGTGCTGCTCGTCTCCCTGGCCAAGGGTCTTCTCGGCCCGGAGGCTGCGGCTCTGCTCGGGTCGCTGGCCGTCTCGCAGCTCTGGCAGGCGACCTTGGGGCGGGTGCGCGTGCCCGCCAACAGGCGAACGCCTGTGATGGTCTACATCGACGAGTTCCAGGACTACCTGCACTTGCCCACGGACCTCGCCGATGTACTGGCTCAAGCAAGAGGACTCGGCGTGGGCTTGACGCTCGCCCACCAGCACTTGGCGCAGTTGCCTGCCAGCCTGCGTTCGGCAGTCCTGGCCAACGCGCGCTCACGAGTCTGCTTTCAGCTAGGAAATGAAGATGCCCGACTGATCGCCGCAAGCTCAGCGGAGATCGAGACGGTCGACCTCCAAAGCCTTGGGCGCTACGAGGCCTACGTTTCGCTCGTGGCTGGCAGCAACGTGACGCCGTTTGCCTCGGCGCGAACCCTCGAGCCGATCAAGCCGACCAGCGATGCCCAAGAGATCCGATCCCAAAGCAGAAGCCACTATGGCCGTGACCTTGAGTCGGTGGAGGCCGAGCTCGCCGCCCTGGTTGGCGGTGGCGGGGCCCCGGACGATTCCCCTATCGGGAAGAGGAGGCGGTCATGACCTCGCCGGTCGCCTACCCGCTCGCGACGCGCAACTTCCCGCGATTCACCCGCAAAGCGCCGTACTTGCTGATAACAGTGGCGACGACTCCCTCGCTCTCTTGGAGGACACCATGAGAGCGCCACTCCGCGCCGGGCGGGCCGTTGCTGCGCGTTGCAAAGAGCAGCTCTCTGGTCGTGACGTAGCCGTGGTGACCACGATTGACCGCTATCGGTATCTCAGCGCCCGACAGATCGAGGAGCTGCACTTCGTCGACCATGCCAGTCCTCTCACTGCGGCCCGGACCTGTCGGCGGGTGCTGGAGCGACTGACAAGAAGCGGCGTGCTTTTCAGGTTGGAGCGTCGCATCGGTGGAGTGCGTGCCGGTTCGGCTTCGTTTGTCTATGCGCTGGGTCCGCTTGGAGGTCGGGTTGTGCGCAACGCCGACGGATCGCGCATCCGGCGCCGCGAGCCATCGGCTGAGTTTCTCGATCACACCCTGGCCATCGCCGAACTGACGGTCGACTTACACAGGGCGGCTCGATATGGCGAGATCGAACTGCTTGAGATCGAACCTGAACCGACCTGCTGGCGCAGGTTTGGCGCTGGACTGGAAGGTGTTCAGACTCTCAAGCCCGACCTGTCGGTATCACTGCGGGCTGGCGAGTATGAATACCACTGGCTCGTGGAGGTCGATCTCTCGACCCACAGCGCCGCGGCCGTGGTGCGCAAGTGCCGCGTCTACCAGCGCTACTGGACGACAGGCATCGAGCAGGACCGCAAGGGCCTCTTTCCTAAGGTGCTCTTCGTCGCTCCAATTGAACGTCGCGCGGCGCTGCTTCAGCGCACGATCGCCAGCGCACATCATCTCAACGAAGCCCTCTTCGCCGTGACAACGGCAGCCAACGCCACGATGCATCTAACAGGAGACGGGTCATGAACCGGCTGCCGCGAAATCAGATCCTCGTTGGCGATGCTCGCCACGTGCTCGACACGCTTCCCGCCGAGTCGCTCGACTGCGTCATCACCAGCCCGCCGTACTTTCGTCTGCGCAACTACCAGCACGGCCGACAGATCGGCCTTGAGAACCACGTCGATGACTACGTGCACGAGCTGCTCCTCGTGGCCCGCAAGTTGGCGCGCGTGCTCAAGTCCAGCGGTGCCATGTGGCTCAATCTCGGCGACACCTTCAGCCGAACGCTGGCTCAGGGTGCCCCCGAAAAGAGCTTGGTGCTTGCCCCGGAACGGCTCGCGTTGGAGCTGACCAACGACGGTTGGATACTGCGCAACAAGGTCATCTGGGCCAAGACCAACCCGATGCCGACCAGTGTTCGCGATCGCCTGAGCTGCACGCATGATGTCGTCTACTTCTTCGTGCGTGAGCGGCGCTACTTCTTCGACCTCGACGCCATCCGCATGCCCTACACAAGCCGCCCCAGCGGGCGGGCTCGTAAGGGTTCAGCGTGGTCTGTCCCGGCCAACTGGCGCGGACCATCGGTCGGCAGCCACACTGGTCTCGATCGGCTGAAGGCACAAGGCCTGGTCGGTCATGCGCTGGGCAAGAACCCCGGCGATGTCTGGCCGTTGGCCACCGCTGGCTATCACGGGGCTCACCACTCCGTCTTTCCCGAGAAGCTCGTCGAGCGCCCCCTGCTGGCGACCTGCCCGGAGAAGGTCTGTACAAGCTGCGGCAAGCCCTGGCTGCGAGAGCCGTTCAAGCGGCTCGGCCACCTAGCCGTCGCGGGAGAACTGCGGGCAAGCTGCGACTGCCATGCCGCCGCACAACCGGGCATCGTGCTCGATCCATTCATCGGCTCGGGCACCATTGCCGCGGCGGCAACGCGGCTCGGCCGTCACTGGCTGGGCATCGAACTGAATCCCGCCTTTGTCAGCATGGCAGATGAACGTCTCCGTCAACTCAGGCGGCGACCGCCGCCACCGCGTGCCGCCTAGGAGATGGCGGCCTCGTCAGCGCCATGCGGCTATCAAGTAGGCGATTGCATCGGAGTGATCGCCGGCCGCACAACGCCGAGGAGGTGATGGGATGCTCAAGCACCCCAACCCAACGCATCGTCACCAGGAGGTCAGTCCATGAAGACTCTGGCCATCCGGCTCGACGATGAGCTGCACGCCCAGCTCAGCGTGCTCGCACAACTGTCCGGCACCTCGCTGACCGAGGAGATCCGGCAAGCCCTTGAGGCACACCTCAAGGCCATGCGCGACAACCCCGAGCTGACCAAGCGGGCCAAGGCCGTGTCCGAGGAGATCGAACACGAGGCCCAGTCCCGCCAGGCGGCCATCGCCACGCTGTTCGGCTCTGCCGAGAAGTCCAGCGGTGGTCCGAAGGCGAGCAGCAAGCGCCCCAGCGACGAAGGAGAGACACCGACGAGCAGCTGACGCAACACGCGCCCAGCGAGCAGTCGAACTCCGCTCGCGCTATCGGCGTTGGGTGGGAGCCTCAGATCGCGTGCCCCGAACAAGGGCACCGCGACGAGGCTCCCACCCCTCTACCAAGCAGACAAGTAAGGAAAGGAGGTGAGCATGTATGAAGGAGAACCAGACGACGACGACGAGGAGGAGCAGCCACCCGTTTCCTTCACCCGCTTCGGTGATGATGGAGGTCTTCGCAGCGACTGGCTGGAGACAGCCGAGTTCATCGCCGCGACGGAACGGCACTTTGCCATGCGGGCGCACAACCCCGCCATCCCCGCCTGCCCGATGCGCGATGGGCACGACCACCTCGAACCCGCCTTCGTGCTTCTCGGAGGCCAGGCCTCACTGGCATTCGTCGGCGAGGCGACGACCGGCATCATCGAACGCGGTGAGGCCTTCGCCGCCTGGGTGCGCGATGTCGGCGAGAGCCCCGACGCGACACAGCGATTCGACGAGTCGTACCTGGGACGATGGGAGAGCGTCGAGGCGTTCGCCAAGCACATGCTCGAGACCTCCCGCCCAACCGACGACGACAGCCAAGATGGCACTGACGTGCCGCGTCGCGCTGAGCGCCCTGACCCCGCCAAGCTGGCTGCCGAGCTGCAACGGCGAGGCGCCATCCGCGCCATTCCCAGTCCGCAGGGCGGCGTCTGGCTCTTCCGCCAGGCATGGGAGCGCTCGCCACAGACTCGTCCAGATACACCAGAAAGGAGGTGAACATGCATGAAGAAGAACCCGAGAACAGCCAACACCAACACGATCAAACAGAACCCGAACAGGAGCGGGCAGCCCGGCCGCGCATCTACGTGGCCAGCCTCGCTGACTACAACGAAGGCCGCCTCCACGGAGCCTGGATTGACGCCGCGCAGGATGAGAAGTCGTTGCATCGCCAGGTCAAGGAGATGCTGTGCCAGTCCCCTTCACCGGGAGCCGAAGAGTGGGCCATCCACGACTACGAAGGCTTCGGCCAGCTGCACCTCGATGAGTTCGAGTCACTCGAAACCGTCGCCAAGATCGCAGCTGGCATCCTCGAACACGGAGCGGCGTTCGCGGCTTGGGCAGCGCGGGTGGGGACCGACTCTGACCGGCTCGATGACTTCGAGGATGCCTATCTTGGCGAGTGGGAGAGCGGCAAGGCGTTTGCCGAGGAGATGCTCGACAACATGGCGGCGTTCAAGGACCTCACAAGCGAGCTGCCCGACCACCTCGCGCCCTATGTCGAGATCAACTACGACAGCTACTTCAACGACCTCGTGTTCGGCGGCGAGATCATCACCATGGAGAAGCTCGATGGCGGCCTCTATGTCTTCCAGAATTCGTGACGATTCCCGTTGTGGAATTGTCGACAAACGATGCATTCGCGCATTGTTTGTGGTAGAATTGACCGTGAAATCGGGTCGGAAACGGGAAATCGGTGGACATGAAGCCAGATCAAATACAACAACTTGGACAAGTACTGAAGGCGCGTCGCGAAGCGTGCGGTCTGTCTACACATCGGCTGGCCGAGGCAGCCCAAGTCGACCAGGCCACTATCTCTCGTCTCGAAGCCGGGAGCATAACTGCCCCCAGGCCGGACAAGCTCAGCCGTGTTGCTCAGGCACTGGGTATCAGCGGAGCCGACATCTTCGCGTTGGCCGACTACACGGTGCCAACCGACCTGCCGAGCCTGCGACCCTACTTGCACGCCAAGTACCACGGCTTCCTGGACGAGGACTTGGACAGGATCGAGACCTACGTTGGCCGCTTGGCCAAGAAACGTGGTGTCGAGCTTGCCGAAGCCGCGACCGGCGTCGCGACGACGCGCAACGAGTAAGTCAAGTAACGAGAGGGGGTGAGCGATGACAAGACGAGATCATTCTAGGAAGGATTCCGGGGAGAGTGCTCCTCAGCCCGCCGGGGAGTTCCCGCGAGCGGTCATCTACTTGCGTGTCTCCACCAAGGAACAGGCCGAGATGGGCGGTGAGGTCGAAGGCTTCTCCATCCCTGCTCAACGCGCGGCCTGTTTGCGAAAAGCGCAGTCGCTGGGCGCGGTTGTAGACGAGGAGTTCGTCGATCGCGGCGAGAGTGCCAAGACAGCCAATCGCCCTGAATTGATGAAGATGCTGCGCTTCTTGCACGAGAACTCGGTCCAGTATGTCATCGTCCACAAGGTGGATCGGCTGGCTCGCAACCGCGCCGATGACGTCGCCATCACGGTCGATATCAAGAAGAGCGGTGCCACCCTGGTCTCGTGTTCGGAGAACATCGACGAGACACCCAGCGGCCTTCTGTTGCACGGCATCATGAGTTCGATCGCGGAGTTCTACAGTCAGAACTTGGCGAACGAAGTCATCAAGGGCCTAGAGCAGAAGGTCAAGACCGGCGGCACGGTTCACCGGGCCCCGGCTGGCTACAGGCACGTGCGTCGGATTGACGGCGGGTATGAAGTGCGCACGGTCGAACTCGACCCGGAGCGCGCTCCCCTTGTCAAATGGGCCTTCGAGGCCTACGCCACGGGCGACTGGACTCTTCACCGGCTCCACGAGGAACTGACTGTCCGGGGTCTCACGATACGGCCGGGCCCGCACACTCCGCCGCGACCACTGTCGCGTAGTGGTCTGCACAACCTGCTGACCAATCCGTATTACGTGGGCCTCGTCGTCTACCGTGGCGTGTACTACCCCGGCACGCACGAGCCTCTCGTAAGCCACCAGCTCTTCGAGCGCGTGCGAATGGTTCTCGATGGACACAATCACGCCGGTGAACGCCAATTCGTTCATAACCACTACCTCAAGGGCAGCGTCTACTGTGGCATCTGCAAGAGCCGCTTGGCGGTGGAGCACTCACGCAGCCGCAATGGCGTCATCTACGACTACTTCTACTGCCTGGGGCGTCAGTACGACCCCAAGAGCTGCGACTTCGTCGCGAGCCGCGTTCATCTAGTTGAGCAGCGGGTTGTCGACCACTACCGCGAGATTCAATTGCCCCCGGAGCGAGTCGTCGAGGTCAGGACCGTTCTGACCGAGGCACTCTCAACTCAGCGCAACGAAGCTGAGGCCGTCGAGCACCTTCAGAACCTGCGTATTCGCCGACTCAGCGACGAGCGCGAGAAGCTGCTGCGACTGCACTACGCGGAGGCAATCCCGATTGATCTCTTCAAGCAAGATCAGGCTCGCATCATGAGGGAGCTCGGGGACGCTCGCGGTCAGCTGGCATCAGTTTCAGCTTCGTTTGATGTGATCGAACGGAACCTAAACCAGGCACTTGACCTGGCCAAGGATTGTCATGCGGCCTACGAAGGTACCAGCTCTGAGATTCGTCGGCAGTTCAACCAAGCGTTCTTCGAGAAGCTGTACGTTCATCAAGACGGCGAGGTGACTCACGAACTGGCTGAGCCGTTCAAGATTCTCCTTGATCCCCGGCTCCCGTCGCGCCTGGGATTTCAGGGTGTCAATGCCGAGGCTCCAGGAGCCTGTGGGAACGAGTTGTTGGGCGAAGAAGACAACGGCGGCCTCACGATTTGTGACGCCGCCGGTTCGAACTTCGAGGTTATGGTGGGCAATGTTGGATTTGAACCAACGACCTCCTGCGTGTGAAGCAGGCGCTCTCCCCCTGAGCTAATTGCCCACGGACGCGTAGGATAGCAAAAGCACGCTCTGCCCGAAACTCCACGCGGCC
>Ga0315282_10004072_pt1 | contig 25685 bp, 23 predicted proteins | sample YL17G07_20_MG_FD_203693 | JGI IMG/M metagenome (GOLD analysis project Ga0315282, IMG submission 203693) | Sediment microbial communities from Yellowstone Lake, YNP, Wyoming, USA - YL17G07_20 | ecosystem: Environmental > Aquatic > Freshwater > Lake > Sediment | place: USA: Wyoming | collected... | reverse complement strand
TCAGGCAAGAAGTGGAACACCTTTGGACCCTTGCTGAAAAATAACACTATTTCGGTAACCATAATTATGACGCAACAAGAAGGGCTTCGGTAACAGTTACTTTTGACGCAATACGTAGTTATGGAAAGGTATTTTCATTTGAATAAGGCTGGGTCATGAGTATATACTTGATTCTGGAAGGCGGGGATAAAAAGTATATATGGATAGAGATATCAGAGAGATTGATGAAGGTGCGGACTACGTAGGTTACCAGGAAGCCTTTGACCTTATCAGCGTGAATATCAGGCCGGTGGGGATTGAGGGGCTGCCTTTAGCTTTGAGTGTTGGAAGGATAGCGGCGGAGGATATCATGGCGAAGGTGAGTTATCCATCCACCGATGTATCGCTTAAGGACGGTTTTGCCGTTAAGTCCGAGGATGTGGAAAATGCCTCGGCGCGGCAGCCGGTACGCCTGAGAGTGACCGGTTCGATATACGCCGGCATAAAATACGAAGGCGAAGTGAAGCGGGGTAAGGCTATTAAGATATGCTCCGGGGCAACGATACCCCGGGGTGCGGATGCGGTGGTATCCGAAGAGCTATGTGAAGAAATATCTCCGGATGAGGTGTTGGTCAAGGCTGATGCGGGGGAGGGGCGGAACGTGCTGCGTACCGGGGGAGAGGTAAAAGCCGGGGGTAGTATCGTGCGGAAAGGGGGAAGGCTTTTACCAGGTTATCTGGGACTGGCAGCGGCTGCCGGCATCAATCGGGTAAGTATTTTCCGGCGGCCAAAGATAGCTGTCGTGGGTGTGGGCGATGAGGTAGTCGCCCCCGGAGAATACCTTCATCCCGGCCAGCTTTATGCCAGTAATCTGGTCACCATGGAAGCCTGGCTGGTTTCTTTCGGCGTTTCCTGCGTCGCTTCGGTGGTAAAAGACAATGAGGAGGCCATCGAGCAGGAGCTATTAAAATATTTACATAGCGTTGACATTATTCTTACCAGCGGCGGTGCCTGGGGAAGCGAGCGTGACCTCGTCATCGGTACGCTGGATAAGCTCGGCTGGCGGGAGCTCTTTCACCATGTGCGTATGGGTCCGGGAAAGGGTATTGCTTTCGGCCTGTGGAAGGATAAGCCTGTATTCTGTCTGCCGGGCGGGCCGGCCAGCAATGAGATGGCTTTCCTGCAGCTTGCCCTGCCCGGGATACTGCGCATGGGTGGAGATACCAGGCACCCCCTCCAGACGGTTGCCGCCAGGCTTACCGAGAATGTAAAAAGCCGACACCGGGCGTGGACGGAGTTTAAGGATGCCGTGCTGTCCCGTGATTCGCAGGGGAATTATACTGTGAAACTCTACAGGAACAGGAGTCGTTTGCAGGCAATTGCCAGCGCCAACAGCCTTATCTGTGTTCCGGAGGGTAAAGAATCGCTGAGCAGCGGAGAGATTGTACCCGTACAGATTCTGGCACCACGGCTGGATGACGTGTAAAGCACATATGTCATTGCGAGCGTAGCGAAGCAATCCCTTATTCTCATTTATAGAGATTGCTTCGTCGCCCCGACGTGGAAGGACTCCTCGCAATGACAACTCTATAAAATTCAGGGATAAAAAGAGAGAGCCCCGACATTTCGTCGGGGCTCTCGGAGTTTTGGGACTATTGTCCGTCAAGCCATTACTAGACGGTTCGTCTGGTTCTGACAATCAGGACAATCACGGCAATCACCAGGACAGCGCCGATGATGATTATCGCCCAGATGTAGGTGGGATTAATCACCTTTTCTGGAGGTGCGGGCGGAATCACAATCTGCTGTGCCGGAGGTGCCGGCGGTATGTTGATTACGGGGGCCGGCATTTCCTTGACCACTACCGGAGGTGTTGGTTCAGGCACGACAACAGGCTCGGCAACCGTGAAGTTGGCGATGGTTGACCAGTCGCCCTGTACGGGTTGTAGTGATCTGACTCTCCAGAAGTAGGTCTTGCCCTGCTCCAGCGTGACGTTAAGAGGCAGCTGGACACCCGCGTTGGCTACCTGAGTAGCGTAGACGGGGGCTGCGAAGGCAGTGCCCTCGGACAACTGGAAGTCATACATGGTAGTGCCGGATACCGGCGACCAAGAGAAGGCCGGCTTGGTGCTCGTTAGAGTAACACCGTTGGCCGGTGCGGCGATGACGGGTACAGATGCCGCTCCAGGTTTTACGGTGAAACTGCGCACCTCTGACCAGGCGCTGGTTAATGGAGCGGTTGCAAATACTACCCAGTAGTAGGTAGTGCCAGGTTGCAGCGTGGTGCCCAAAACAATCTGGGATACCGGGTCAAGCGAGCTGGTTACAGGATAGGCTGTAACTATCGAGGCGAATTTAGGATCCAGTGCTAGCTGAACCGTGTAAGCCGTGGCCTTGGAGATGCGGGACCATGTTAGGTTAGCCAAATAGGCATTTCCGCTGATGGCGTTCATCTCCACAAAGGCTTTATCGGCCGGGCCGGTTATCTTCGGGCCATTGGTAGCTACGCTATCCTCGAAGTACCAGACACTGGTACCCGTAGCAGCATTGCTGACTCCATAAAGCATGATGCTGCCGGGCGGGCCAGCGCTTACCCTCAATGCTGAAGGTGTCAGGTTAAAGACAAAGCCAGAACCAGCAGTGGTGCTGGGGAATCTGGTGCCCCAGTATGGGGCAGTATGCGTTCCGGGAATAGCGGGCATCAGCGTGCGGTTGATATAGCTTGAAGTAGCGTTGGCGCTGATAGCATAGAGAACGCCGTTAGTAAGCATCAATCCGGTATTTACCTCAGAGTAGGATGCCGCCGGCATGTTCATGGTCTTGAACTCGCCGAATGGGTTAGATGGGCCGATTTCACAGCGGTAAACACCGTTGCTGCCGTTAGGTGCCGCGAAGATGAAGCTGCCAACGGTCAGGCCAGTAGCTGCTATCTGTACGGCGCCCGTGCCGCCAGCGAGGGCGGTGCCGAACGTGGTGACCCAGGTTGTGCCGCCATCGGTGGTGTAGTTCACGCCGCCGGTAGTACTGCCGACGAGCAGGTTATTCTCACTGAGGCTCAGCATGGTATTGATGGAGCCGGTAGAGAACTTGGTGTTCACCCCGGCACTCCAGGTGAAGCCGCTGTTGGTGCTCTTGTAGACGTTAACACCGGCGTTTTGTCCGATGTAGACAGTTTCTTTGCTCTCTGCGGCCATATCCTGGATACTCTGAGGGGCGACGCGCTTGTACCAGCGGGTCGTGCCGCCATCGGCAGAGTAGTAGATGTCCGTTCCGGCCTTGGCAGCAGCATAGACTACGCCGGGGTCGGAAGCTATGCCTCGCAGTATCAGGTCGACTGCTCCGGGTACGCAAAGTACCCTCTGCGCGGCGAACATAGAAATGCGATAAACGGCAGTGTTGTTCGTATCCTTGGCAGCCAGATACCACGGGTCACCGGCTGAGGTCATGTAGATATCGGTGATGGTGCCAGCACCAAGGAACGCCTGGAAAGCTGGATTACCGAGGAAGGGGACAACGTCGTCGCCGCCGTCAATGAGAGAGAAGTCGTTCCAGACATTGCCGTAGTCGGTGGATTTGGATAGTGCCGAGGCACTGCCCAGCTTGGCACCGTACAGGGTCTCTCCGCCGAATTTCACGATTACCTTGTCGATGCCCGCATCGTCAACGCCGATTTTCTTCAGGTTGCGGGCACCCAGGAAGGTGGGCGAGGTGACCAGCGGGTCGGCCGAGCGTAAGACATTGTTGCTTAGATAAGAGCCGGCGGCCAGGTTGGTGCCGTCGAAGGCAACGCTGTTGACAGCTATGCCGGCGGTCGCCGAGCCGTATATCCGCGCCGCAGGAGCACTATCGTAGCAGCGCCAGATACCGCCAACCTCCGAAGTACCGTAGGTAATAGCGGCACCGACGAAGGCGATACGCAGGGACTCGTCACCGCCGTCATAGTCCGGCAGCAGGGCGAGAGATGCCTTGTTAACTGTAAGTGCAGTGTTGGCAGCAGCCCCGGTAGTTACGTTTACCGGATATCCGGCAGCGATAACGCTATCCCACTTGAACGAGTTGAAGCTGAGGATATGGAGATTCAGTGTGCCAGCAACAGAAGTGTTACCACTATCCGCGGAAAGGGCGACTGCCATATAGTCGGACGGGAAGTTGGGTGAGAAAGCAACTGCTTCAACGCTGTCTAAGGCGACAGCAGCAGTCGGAAGAGTACCCAAGAAATCAACCATGGCATTCTTCCAGGCGCCGACGCCCGCGCCATAGTTGTAGTAGTAGAGAACGGGGGTGTCAGTGCCATTCGTACCATAAACAGATACGTAGCGTATGCCGCCGGTCACTACTGGCGATATTGATACGCCCTTGAGTTGAGTGGTGGTTAAAGCGCCTATGGAACCCATCGAGCTCCAAGTGGCACCGCCATTAGCGGAGATAGCGACTCCTACTTGGTCAGTAGCGTTAGAACTGGAGTCAACGACAACTACAACATTCGGGTCGTCAGGTGCCATCGCCACCATGTCGACAGTATCGATGTCGTAAAGTTCGTTTGTTACAGAGCCAGCAGCCTTTCCAGGCAGCCTTGCGGTGATGTCTGACCACATGCCGCCGCCAAAGGTGGACTGTAGCAGATAGGTCGCACTGGAGGCATTTTGCAGGACGGCAGCGTACATGGTCATGCCGTTGACATCAAAGTCCGTGATGTCGGTACCGGGTGCCATATTCCAGACTGCTCCGCTGGGTGCGTCAACTTTAAAGTTCCACGTCAGCGGGTCAGCGGCGGAGACCGGTGTAGCTGCGATGAACAGGGTGGATAGCAGCATCAGTATCAGGCCTACACCCCAAAATTTAGTTATTATCCTTTTCATCGACTTTTTATTAACTCCTTAATTTGCACTTTTTGTTATCTTAATATGGTATGTCTCTGCAGACAGGCATGCCATTCTTTGTAGGTTGTTTGCAGAGATATATTCCCTTAGAAGCTGTTTTTAGAGCGCCCTGGCTCTATTCCCCTTGCGGGCTTCGGCCATAACATCACCTCCATTCCAAAGAACACCTTTAGCAGGTTATACTTCATATCTACTATAGCACAAATTGTCAATTTGTCAACCCCTCTACAGGCAAATTTACATAATTATTGTGAAGTTTCTTTACTTTTTGTAACATTCCGCATATAACGTATATTAAAATTATATCGTAAAAACGTTAATGAATTATGAAGGAATGTAAATTTACCCCGCTGTTGTCATTCCCGACCTGCTCGGGAATCCAGCATAATCATATTGTCATTCTGACCCTTCGGCTGAAGGGGAAGAATCTCGGGGTGCGTGGTGTCCTGCATACCCGCCGGAGTTTACCCTTCAGGGAGAATCCTTCAGGATGAACCCCAATTTCATCGGGGCCAGAATGGCATCACCTATTCTATCGCCCTGAGCCTCCCGGGTAATTCACCGATGGGGAGGGTTTCCTGGCGGGCATCGGCCATATAGCGCAGGGTGACTGTGCCAGCTTTTACCTCGTCCTCCCCGATAATCACCGCGTAACGCACGCCGAGCGTGTTTGCCTGTCTCAGTTGCGCCTTGAGGCTTTTTACGCCCGTGGTCATTACGGCGCTTATTCCCGCCTGCCGGAGACTGGCGGTGAGCTTAAACGCTTTATCCCTGGCACGCTCGCCAAGGTAAGCGACGAGTGCCTGAAGGCCGTTTAGTTCAGGGACGGCAACGTTCTGTTTCTTGAGATTAAGTATTATCCGCTCGATGCCGGTAGCGAAGCCGATGGCAGGGGTGGGTTTGCCTCCCAGCTCTTCGATAAGGTCGTCATACCTGCCCCCGCCGCCGATGGAGCTTTGCCCTCCCTCCTCCTGCGGCTGAATCTCAAAGACGGTGCGGGTGTAATAATCCAGCCCGCGTACCAGGCGGGGGTTCAGCGCGAAAGGAATCCCGAGCATTTCCAGGTATTTCTGCAGTTGCGTGAAGTGCTCAAGGCAGCGGGCACAGAGATGGTCGGTGCTTTTGGGGGCGTTTACGGCTACCGGCTGGCATGAGGGCTGTTTACAATCGAGGAGGCGCAGGGGATTTTTCTCTAATCGTGTTTTACAGTCCGAACACAAGCTGTCAATATGCCCGGCATAGTATTTCTTGAGGGCGGAGAGGTACTCCGGGCGGCATTCCTTACAGCCGATGCTATTAAGGTTCAACGATATATTTTTCAGTCCCATCGAACTATAGAAATGCCAGGCCATGTCAATGACCTCGGCATCGAGGGTGGGGTCATCGTCTCCGATAGCTTCACAGCCGAACTGGAAGTGCTGCCGGTACCGGCCGGCCTGGGGTCTATCGTAGCGGAAGATGGGGGAGACATAGTACAGCTTGACCGGCTGGGGGAGATTATGAAAGCCATGCTGGATATAAGCCCGGCACACCGGTGCCGTACCTTCCGGTTTTAGCGTTAGAAGGCTTCCTCCTTTATCTTGAAAGTTATACATTTCTTTGTCGACAATGTCTGTCGCATCTCCTATACTGCGAGTGAACAGGCTGGTCTCTTCAAATATCGGGGTATCGATACGCTGGTACCCGTAGAGTCGGCAGATATAGGCGGCCGCCTGCTCGACATAACGCCAGTAGGGCTGCTCCTCCGGGAGGATATCCGATGTGCCGCGTGCTGCCTGGTACAATCTATGACTCCTATACTTTTTCTTAAAGCTAGAATACAGTATCAGCCAAAGATTTGCAAAGGGAGCTATATTTTTAGTGCAACTCTTCCTCTGAAACCGGTTAAGTAGTAATATGATTAGTAATATTAAAAGGAGGATATCGGGAGATGGCTGGAAACAAGTACGACAAATATTTTATAAAAGAACCGATAGTAACCAGGGGCGGGTTTTTTCCGGTGGTGATAGCCAATGGCGCTAAAGACTATGAGGGGTCGGAATTCTCGCTCAGAGTGCATTACATTACCGAGCCGGGCGTGCTGGTAAAAGAACCGCACGCCCACGATTTTGAACAATTCTATTTTTTCTTCGGGGCTGACCTGGCTAATATTAAAGAATTTAAAGCAGAGGTGGAATTTTTTCTAGGTGAAGAGGAAGAAAAGCATATTATTAGTGTTCCCACCACCGTCCATGTACCAGCCGGAATGGTCCATGGCCCCATGAACTTTAAGAAAGTGGCCAGGCCGATAATATTCATAGATGCTCTGCTTTCAGCGCAATATACCACCAAATAATTGCCGGCTGACATTGTAAAAGTCGTAATATAATTTTACACACCCATTCTTTTGGGCTATACTAAAAACATAGCACTACATAATATTAATATAAGTAAAAGACCTATGGTTATAGCTTTTGGCGGTTGGTAATGGAAGTTAATAAATTTCTGGAAAAGGCCAGGGAATATCTTCCGCCGGAGAAAATCGCTATTCTGGAGGATGCCTACAAATTTGCCGCTGAAAAGCATCAGGGGCAGGTACGTCTTTCGGGTGGACCCTTTTTAGAACACCCCTTACAAACGGCCTATATCCTGGCTGAGCTTCAACTTGATACCAGCTCTCTGGCGGCGGCGCTGCTGCATGATATTCCCGAGGACACCGGCCTGCCCATAGCGGATATCGAAGCGAAGTTCGGTCCGGAGATAGCCAAGCTGGTTGACGGCACCACCAAGCTGGGTAAGGTTTCCCTGGCCGCCTCCGGGGCCGTGACGAGCGCAACGCAGGCAGAGAACCTGAGGAAAATGCTGGTGGCTATGGCCGAGGACCTCCGCGTTGTCTTTATCAAGCTGGCGGATAGACTGCACAATATGCGCACCCTGAATGCCCTTCCGAAGGAACGCCAGCTTGTTAATGCTCAGGAGACCCTGGATATATATGCGCCGCTGGCACATCGCCTGGGGATATGGGAACTGAAATGGCAGCTGGAGGACCTGGCTTTCAGCTATTTACAGCCATTGGAGTATAAAGATATTTCAGACCTGGTGGACAACTGGCACCTCCGGAGGGATAAGTTCGTCAGCCAGGCAATCAGGGCTTTAGAAAAAGAATTTAAAAAAGCGGGTCTTGAGGCAGAGGTATCCGGCAGGTTGAAACACTCTTATAGCATCTATCAGAAAAAGCAGCGGTATGCTGCTCAGGGTAGGGACTTTAACAAGATACATGACCTTGTGGCCCTGAGAGTACTGGTAGACAGTGAACCTGAGTGCTGGAGTGCCATGGGTGTTATCCACGGTCTGTGGCACCCTTTACCCGAGACCTTTGACGACTATATTTCCAATCCCAAGCCGAATGGTTACCAGGCGCTGCACACCACGGTAATGTGCCTCGGTATCAAACCCCTGGAGATTCAAATCCGCACCCGCGAGATGCACCGTGTCGCCGAATACGGAGTGGCCGCTCACTGGCGCTATAAAGAGGGCGAAAAAAAGGACATGCAGTTCGAGGATAGGGTGGCCTGGCTGCGCCAGCTTATCGAATGGCACCGCGAGCTCAGCGGCGCCGAGGAATTCCTGGAGTCGGTCAAGACGGACATTTTTATCGACCAGGTTTTCGTCTACACCCCTACGGGAGAGATAAAAGACCTGCCCAAGGGGGCGACCCCGCTCGATTTTGCCTACCGGGTCCATACGGACCTGGGTCATCGCTGCATCGGGGCCAAGGTGAATGGCAAGCTGGTAACCCTGAGCTATGAGTTGAAGAACGGGGACGTCGTCGAGATTGTCTCGGCGAAGGGGGCGAGGGGACCGAGCCTGGACTGGCTTAACCCCAATCTGGGATATGTCAGGACATCACATGCCAGGTCGAAGATAAGGCAATGGTTTAACAAGCAGGAGAAGACTGAAAGCATTGAACACGGTCGGCAGATACTGGATAAGGAGTTGCGGCGCCTGGGGATAAAGACGGAACGCCTGACGCTGGCCGGACTATTTAACTATAGCAACCTGGACGACTTCACGGCGGCGGTGGGTAATGGCAACATTACCGCCCATCAGATTGTCCTGAAGCTAGCGGCGCAGGAAGAGAAATCGAAGCAGGTGGCAGAGGCCGCTCCATCCAAAACGGCACCTTCGGGAGTGCAGGTACTGGGGGTCGGCAATCTGGTGACCAATATCGCCCAGTGCTGTCACCCCGTCCCCGGCGATAAAATCATCGGTTACATTACGCGGAGTCGCGGCGTTACTATCCATCGTGAGGATTGCTATAATGTCATTCACGAAGATGAAAAGGAGAGGTTGATTCCGGTGGAGTGGGGCCAGACCGCCCTGCTCTACCCGGTCAATATTCAGGTTGAGGCATGGGATAGGGTGGGTCTGATGCGTGATGTTACCACGCTCGTGGCCGAGGAAAAGGTAAACATAGCCTCGGTGAACCTCGCCAACGGGAATGGGCAGAGAATCACCATGTATTTAACGCTGGAAACCAGCGGCCTGGCGCAGTTAAGCCAGATTTTAAAGAAGATAGATAATGTAAAAGGCGTCATCAGTGTCAGCCGTATCGGTGACGATATATCCAGGCAAAGTACCGCCGATTCCCCGGTTCCGATGAAGAAGGGCGAGGATATCGGCACAAGTAAAAATTAAGTGGAGGTAAATCTTGGGAAGTAAATCAGCACAGAAGGCAGCCCGTGCTGCCGGGAGAAGGCAGCCAAGGAATAAGGCTATCCGCAGCCAGGTGAAAACAGATATATCCAAGGCGGAGAAGCTCATCTTTACCGGTGAACTAAAAGCGGCTCAGGAAGCCGTGGCGGCGGCTGTCAGCGCTCTGGATAAAGCGGCGGAGAAAAAGATGATACACAGCAATAATGCTGCGCGTCGAAAATCGAGATTGCTGAAAAAGCTGAATAAAGCTATAGCTCAGCCAAAAGCCGAACCCGAGCCGGAAAAAGCCGCATAGTCGATAGACTACCATTATAAAAAGAACCCGGCGCATTTATCAGGTGTTCGGAATACCGGTCTTTATCCTGATAACTTAGTCCGAGGAGGGAATCGGTTTAGCTTCCTGCACCTGCATATCCTGGCCGCAGCAGGTTAGCTTACCATTGCCGGCTTTGGTGCAAAGTGCTTCAGTGCCACATTTCTGGCAGCGATATCTTTTACCCAGTTGGCTTGCCACTTTCTGACCTCCTGAAAACGGGGGTATTTACTGTTTCTGCTCCATGGGCTGGCCGCAGCAGGTAATGGTTCCGGTGCCCCCTTTGGTGATAATCATCTCAGCGCCGCACTTGGTGCAGCGGTACCTTTTGCCTACCTGATTTGCCATGTCTTATCACCTCTTTACGAGATTTAATCTATAGTATTATAGGCCGAAAGTACAATTATTGTCAAAGCTGATGTTTGTGCGACATCCGGGACATATTATAGAGCTTTTCAATTACCTGTCAATTACAGAGATTGATATTGCCAACTCACAATGTTACAATCTTGGTACATATATAGTTATTTATGTTTCGGAGATTAAGTATAATAAAATACGAGTTTACTGCTCATGCAGAAAGAATGCTGGTAGAGCGGGGTATTGAACAGGAATGGGTGATACAGGCAATTTCAAAACCGGTCGCATCTGAGCGTAAAAGTGACGGCACAACCCATTACCTCAGTCCAATATCAGAACGTAAGGGACTTGTGTTAAGAGTGGTTACAATTCACAAAGGCGAACCTCTCCGGATAATCACAGCCTTCTTCGACCGAAGAGAAAAGGGGGGAAGATGAGAATAAAAATAGACGAGGGAAATGACGCCCTCTATTTTCGTCTGGATGAGAGTCCGATAATCGAATCCGAGGAAGTCCAACCAGGCATTATCCTGGACTACGACAGCCAAGGGCAGGCTGTAGGCATAGAGATATTAGGCATCAAGAAACGCATTCCAGCCGGCGAACTTAAGAAACTACAGTTTGAAACGGTGTAAGGCTCACAAGGAGCCATGATTTGTTACCTCCCACTTTATCTCCCTCATCTCAAACACCGGCCCGTCTTTGCATTTCTCCTTTACCCCTTTTCCCTTATACCCAAAGGGGCGTGCGTAACGAGAGGGGGCTATGCCCCCTCTCATTAACTTTCCCCCTCTCAAACACACCAAAAATCGAGTCTGAGAAATAAATCTGTTTGAGAGGGGGATAAAGGGGGTGAGTTTTAAAAAATCAACCAGAAGCTATATTTCTACTTCCTCCATCTCAAACACCGGCCCGTCTTTGCAGACCTGCTTTAAGCCTTTTTTTGTCTTGATGGTGCAGCCGTAGCAGACGCCCATACCACAGCCCATCATTATCTCCAGGGAAATCTGGACATGTCTGCCTTGCAGTTCCGGCATCTGCGCCATGGTGCGGTACATTTCTAAAGGCCCGCAGGCAAGTATCTGGTCGGCGCCATCAAGGTAATGCGGGATAAGCCGGGTGGCTAATCCCTTAAAGCCCTCGGAACCGTCCTCGGTGGCATTAACTATGTGGATATTGGCGGGGAGTACGCCTTTATTGAACAGGTCTTGAGAAAGCGATATCGGCAGCAGACAGTCCGCAGAACGAGCGCCCATGATAATGGTCACCTTTTTCCCCTCCCCGGCGGCGATATCCGCCAGGAAGCGTATCGGGGCGATGCCCATGCCGCCGGCCACGAGTAAAAGATTTTTTGAATACGGTTCGATAGTAAAACCATTGCCCAGCGGTCCGAAGATATCGAGGAATTCTCCCTTCTTCCGCTGTGACAGCCAGCCCGTGCCTTTACCCACCACACTGAAAAGCAGCGCTATCTGGCCTCCATCTACCCTGTGGACGCTCAGGGGACGGGGCAGTATAGTTTCTTCACCGCAGCGCACCATGACGAACTGTCCCGGCCTGGCGGCTTTGGCTATATCGGAGGCTTCCAGCCAGACCAGGTATATACCCGGCATAGCCTCGATAGCAGAGATGATGGGCGCTTTGACCTGTTTCATGCCGGCCCCCGGTTGCGGTAATCGGGGAGGGGTTGGACGGTATAGATCTGGCCGCTGCGGGAGATTGTTTCCGCAGCCGCCCGGATAGTATCCAGCGAGGTAAAGCAGGGGATACGTTTTTCGGCGGCGGCCCGTCGGATGTAGAAACCGTCCCGGAACGGTACGTGACCTCCCGTGGTGGTATTGACCACGCTGCTTATAGTGCCGTCATTGATAAGGTCGATAATATTGGGGTGTCCTTCACTCAGTTTCTTGCTGGTCATTTTCACCGGCATTCCGGCGGCCTCAATCATGGAGGCGGTGCCCTCGGTGGCGTAAAGTTTGTTGCCGGCAGCCGCAAGTTTCCTGATAATGGGCAGCGCCTCTCCCTTGTCCCGGTCGGCGATGCTGAAAAGGATGCCGCTCTCAGGGGGTAGAGAGAGCCCGGCCGCCAGCACGGCTTTGGCCAGGGCAGCGTCGAAGGTATAGTCGATGCCCATGACCTCGCCGGTGGACTTCATTTCCGGGCCGAGGTGGGTATCGACCCCGGTCAGCTTGGACATGGAAAATACCGGGGCTTTAATAGCCACGAGCTTTCTTACCGGCCACAGCCCGCCGCTGTAGCCCTGTTCTTTAAGGCTGGCGCCGAGCATGACCCTGGTAGCGACCTTGACCATGGGCACGCCGGTGACCTTGGAGATAAAGGGGACAGTGCGGCTGGCGCGGGGGTTCACCTCGATGACAAAGACCGATGAGTCCTTATTTTCGGTGCCGGGCATGATGACGAACTGGATATTCATCAGGCCCTTTATCTTCAATCCCAGGCCGATGCGGATGCTGTAGTCGATGATGGTAGCAATTTCTTTTTGAGTCAGGTTGACGCCGGGATAGACCGCCATGGAATCGCCGCTGTGCACGCCGGCGCGCTCGATATGCTCCATGATGCCGGGGATGAGGACAGCCTCGCCGTCCCCGATGGCGTCCACCTCGCACTCTTTCCCCTGGATGTATTTATCGATGAGGACGGGGTGGCCGGTGTCCAGCTCCATAGCCAGTCCGATATAGCGCACCAGCTCGGTGGCGTTATAGACGATTTCCATGGCGCGGCCGCCGAGGACGTAGCTGGGGCGCACCAGCACCGGATAGCCGATAAGCTCCGCCACCTTGAGGCCTTCATCGAGAGAGGTCACGCCGGCGCCCGGCGGCTGGGGTATCGATAGCTCGTCGAGGAAAAGCTCGAATCGGCGGCGGTCACTGGCAAGGTCGATAGCGTCGGCGCTGGAGCCGAGCAGGGGCATACCGGTGTGGGAGAGTGGCTGCGAAAGGTTGATGGCCGTCTGCCCGCCGAACTGGACGATGGACGGCGGGGCACCATTATTATTAGAGGTTTCATTTTCTAAAATATCTCTAACGCTTTCTTCGTCCAGAGCCTCGAAGTAGAGCCTGTCCGACGTATCGAAGTCGGTGGAGACGGTCTCAGGGTTGGAGTTTATCATGATGCTTTTGTAGCCGGCGCCCTGTAAAGCCCAGGCGGAGTGCACGGAACAGTAGTCGAACTCGATGCCCTGCCCGATTCTTATCGGCCCGCTGCCGATGACGACCGCCTTCTTAACATCCTCCCCCAGGGCTTCGTTTTCCTGCTCGTAGGTGCTGTAGAAATAGGGGGTGGCGGCATCGAACTCGGCGGCGCAGGTGTCCACCATCTTATAGACGGGGCGGATATGCCATTCCTGGCGCATCTGCCGTACCTGCTCGGGGAGGCGGTCGGCAAAGGTGCCGATTTGCCCGTCGCCGAAGCCAAGGCGCTTGGCTTTACGCATCAGGTCGGGGGTGAGGGGCTGCGAAAGCAGGGTCTTTTCCATATTGATAATTTTCTGGAGCTTATCGAGGAACCAGAGGTCGATTTTCGTATAGTCGGCGATAGCTTCGGGGGTGATGCCCCTTCTCAGGGCCGCCATGATAGCCCAGAGGCGCACGTCGTTGGCGGGCATGAGGGGGTAGGTCTTTATATCTTTGCCGCGCTCCCACAACGGGTCTTCCCAGAGGAGCGTCTTATTGCCGAACTCCAGGGAGCGGACGGCTTTTTGTAATGCCGCCTCGAAGGTGCGGTCGATGGCCATGACCTCGCCGGTGGCTTTCATCTGGGTGCCGATGATGCGGTCGCCGGAGGCGAACTTGTCGAAGGGCCAGCGCGGTATCTTGACGACGACATAGTCGAGGGCTGGCTCGAAAGATGCCATCGTCTTGCCGGTGACGGCGTTCTTAATCTGGTCGAGCGTTTTGCCCGTGGCAATCTTGGCGGCGACGCGGGCGATGGGGTAGCCGGTGGCTTTAGATGCCAGGGCGGAGGAGCGGCTGACGCGGGGGTTGACCTCGATGACGTAGTATTTGGTGCTCCGGGGGTCGAGGGCAAGCTGGATGTTGCAGCCGCCTTCGATTTTCAGGGCGCGGATGATGTTGAGGCTGGCCGTCCGCAGCATCTGGTACTCTTTGTTGGTGAGGGTCTGGCTGGGGGCGATAACGATGCTGTCCCCCGTGTGCACGCCCATGGGGTCGAAGTTTTCCATGTTGCAGACGGTGATGCAGTTATCGGCAGCGTCCCGCATGACCTCGTACTCGATTTCTTTCCAGCCCCCCACCCACTGCTCCAGCAGAATCTGGCGGATGGGGCTGGCGGCCAGGCCGACGGCGGCTTTATCGGCAAGCTCCTGATGGGTATAGGCCACCCCGCCCCCTGTCCCCCCCAGCGTAAAGGAGGGGCGGATAATGAGGGGTAAACCTAGCTTTTTACCCGCTTTTTTAGCGTCCGCCAGGGTATTGACGCTGAAGCTATCAAGCATCGGCTCCCCGATGCTTGTCATGAGCTTTTTGAAAAGCTCGCGGTTGGAGGCGTTGCGAATGGTATCTACCGAGGTGCCCAGGCTGCGCACGTTGTATTTTTCCAGCACGCCGGCCTCGGCAAGCTCGTGGGCCAAGGTGAGGCCCGTCTGACCGCCGAGAGTGGGCAAAAGGCCGTCCGGGCGCTCGCGGGCGATAATACGGGTGAGCATCTCCACGGTGAGCGGCTCGATATAGACGATATCGGCGACCTCTTCATCGGTCATAATGGTGGCGGGATTGGAGTTAACGAGGACGGAGATAACGCCCTCCTCGCGCATGGCTTTGCAGGCCTGCGTGCCGGCGTAGTCGAACTCCGCCGCCTGCCCGATTATTATAGGTCCCGAGCCGATGATTAAGACTTTAGATGGTTTCAAGATAATTGACTCCTTTTCTATTGTTGTCACCCTGAGCGTAGCGAAGGGTCTCGGGGTGTGGCGTTTTTGTCGCCTCCTGTCCCCGAGATTCTTCGCTTCGCTCAGAATGACAGTCTTTACTGCCGATAATTAAGACTTTAGATGGTTTGGTGGTCAAGTGTGTACTCCTTAGTTAGAGTTTTACTACCTTTCCTTCTTCAATTGTTTTCATTAATAGGCTTGCTAAACTAAGATACTCAAGAGTTTTATAGGGGTCGTTTTGAACAACGTTGTAATGGGCTTTTGGGTTTCTTATTCCTACCTGTCCTCCCATAAATAAGAACTTAAAACCTTCTTGCTCATCTCTATCGTATTTATCTAATAATTCGTTTATCTTGATAATAGGTTTTTCCTCATTGAATACTGTTGACATTAGTGTTTTGCCTTCAAGTGATGAGCCTGATTTTTCTTTAACAAAATTGATAACTGCGGTAAAAGCTCTAAAAATAGCATCAGAATAATATTTATCCTTAAAAAGACTTCTACTAGCTTCAATTACTTTGGGATGAATTTTCATAGCGTCAAATAGATTTATAGGAGATTTGACTATGTCTTTTAACTCTAGATTGCCTTCATCTCCAATTGTTTCTTGAGTTTTAATTATTGATACTAAAGCTTCTTCTCGGCTTCTTAAAGCCTTGCGGTATTGATTATATCGATCTTCTACGATACCGCGTAATATCGCCGCTTCAATAAACGTCTTATATTCAAAAGAATCTTTACCGAAATGTTTTAATAACACACCTTCAATTGTTTTACACCATATTGGGAAGTCTTTATTATCTGGTGACGATACTTCTAGATGATATATTTCTTGCATTTTTTCGTTAAGGAAGGCCATAACTCTTGCTTTATCCATCTTTCCTACCTCACCCTCTTTGTACCCTTCTTCTATCCATAGTATCTCGTATTTTTGTATTATTGATTTCAATGCAGTTTCACTTAGAGTGATTTCCCGCTGGTAATGCTCATTTAGTCTTTCGAAAGGTAGGTTCTTTGAAAGTTTGGTTCTTGGGGGGCCCTCTACAAATGTCATGTAATCACCTTCATCAAGCCCATTTTTTATAATATCTTTAATTTTAGATATCCAAAGTTCGAAGTCCTGACTATCATAATGCTTTTCTCTTAGGTTAGGTATCTCAGTTAGAGCCTGTTTTAATAAGTCTATTGCCCTTTCTTTGTCCATTTTTCTACCTCACCCCCTTATCCGTTTTATTCCCTTGGTCAGGTAGAGGAATAAGGTTGAATATTAAATTCCCGCCTGCTTTTATCTCTTTATCGTTTCGGTACTTTATATTTCTATTAGCCTTGATTACAGCATGGCGGTAATTATTGGCGAACACTCTTATTTTTAAATAGTAAGTCTTGGGGTGGAGGTCTTGGCTATCATATCCTTTTGCAGTGACAGTAAAATTTCTCATATTTATTTTCTACCTCACCCCCTCGTTCCCCCTCTCCTGCGCAGGAGAGGGGGAGGGATATGGGAGAGGGGCTACCGCCCCTCTTGGGCACTCCCTTTTTACTGTCACCCTGAGCGTAGCGAAGGGTCTCGGGGTGTGGCGTTTTTGTCGCCTCCTGTCCCCGAGATTCTTCAGTCGCTCTCGCCTGCCAAAGAACTTGTTCGGCGAGCAGGTCGCTCCTTCAGAATGACAGGGGTGTCAGCCCATTCTTCGCTTAAGTCCTTCCATTCAGGGTTAAATGAGTTTATGAGAGCCGTTTTCTTCCTTCTAACCCAGCCTTTGATTTCCTTCTCACGAGAAATGGCCTCTCTTACATCACCTGTAGACTCATAGTAAACGAGCTTGGTTAGGCCGTACCGCTCTGTGAAGCCGGGTATCAGCTTCATCTTATGTTCAAACACACGGCGCTCTAGGTTATTGGTAACACCAACATAAAGCATAGGCGATTTATTACTTAGTATGTAGACAAAGTACTCAGCCATGAATTAATCTCCGCACACTGTCCAAGTCTCCCCTGTCACCCTGAGCATAGCGAAGGGTATCGGGGTCGGACTTTTCTTGCCACACCTCCCCGAGATTATTCGGTCGCTACACTCCCTCAGAATGACAGTGTGTGTCATCTTTCTTTTATCATTTCTATACATAGCTACAACACTTCACCCCAAATCACTTAACATAACTCTAAAAACAAATCACGCCTGACCAGCTACGATTCGTTTCCCTTAAAAAATATTGTTGTCACTTATTTCCCTTTATCATCCCCATAAACTGCTGGAACAGGTACACGTTATCCAGCGGGCCGGGGGATGCCTCCGAGTGGTACTGGATGGCGAAGATGGGCAGCTCTTTGTGGCGCAGGCCCTCCACCGTGCCGTCATTCAGATTGATATGCGTCACCTCAAGCTCTTTACCTATCGTGGTGGGGTCGACGGCGTAGCCGTGGTTCTGGGCGGTGATATGGATGCGGCCGTTCGATAAGTCACGTACCGGGTGGTTGCCGCCGCGGTGCCCGAACTTGAGCTTGAAGGTCTTGCCGCTGTAAGCGCGGGCGATAAGCTGGTTGCCCAGGCAGATGCCCATGATGGGCTTTTTGCCGACGAGCTTTTTGATGTTCTCAACGATATAGTCCAGCAGGGCAGGGTCGCCGGGGCCGGGCGAAAGCAGGATGCCGTCCGGCTTTAGACTCAGAATCTCTTCCGCCGACGTTGTGCAGGGCACGACGGTAGCGTGGCAGCCGTGCCTGGCCAGCAACCTCAGGATATTGTACTTCAGACCGCAGTCCAGCGCCACGACGTGGTAACTGGCGTTGCCGTCCCCCTCCCACTTATAAGGCTTTTCTGTGGTGACATCTTTGACGAAGTCGATGGAGCCGTAGTCGGGTGCTTTCTTGATAGCTTCCAGGGCCTGGGCGGGTGTCTTCGACGATGTTACCATGCCCATCATGACTCCCGCCGAGCGTAGCCGACGGGTAATGGCGCGGGTGTCCACGCCCCAGATGCCGGGAATGCCTTCGGCTGCCAGATATTCGTGGATAGTCTTATTGTTAAGGTAGTGATTGGGCTGGTCGCACTCCTCCCTGACGACGAAGCCCCTTACCTGTATCCGCTTTGATTCAATGTCATCATCATTCGTGCCGTAGTTGCCGATAAGAGGGTAGGTCGGTATCAAAATCTGGCCGGCATAGGAGGGGTCGGTAAGCATTTCCTGGTAGCCAGCCATGCTCGTGTTAAAGACCGCCTCGCCGATGGCATCCGTCTCCGCCCCAAAGGCGTAGCCCTCGTAAGTTGAGCCGTCCGCCAGGACCAAAATAGCTGTTTTAGCCATGATGTGTTCTCACTTCTATTTTCATCGTTTCATCCATATAGATCGGATTCCCCAGGTAGAAGGTGGCCATGACCTTGCCTTTAAGCGTCTGCCCCGCCAGGGGAGTATTTTTACCCTTGGAGGTGAATTTGTCCGTATCTACCAGCCACTCTTTATGCAGGTCGAAGATACAGATATCAGCCGGCGCGCCAATTTCCAGAGTGCCCAGCTTTTCATAGCCGAGGACACGCGCCGGGCCGATGGTCAGCGCCGCAATCAGGGTATTCAGGCTCAGTTCGCTTTTGAAAATCAGGCCCGCCAGGCTGCCCAGCGCCGTCTCCAGTCCGCTGATGCCGAAGGCGGCCAGAGTGAAATCGCAGTTTTTATCGGCGGCGGTGTGGGGGGCATGGTCGGTAGCGACGATATCGATGACGCCATCATTCAGGGCGCGGAGCAGGGCAACGGTATCCTGCCTGGTCCTTAGCGGCGGGTTGACCTTGGCGAGGGTCCTGTATTTTATAACGTCTTCCTCGGTCAGGGTGAGGTGGTGGGGGGTAACCTCGGCAGTAACCCGAATGCCCTGCTCTTTAGCGGCGCGAATCAGGTCTACCGAGCCTGCGGTGCTGACATGAGCGATGTGCAGGTGCCCGCCGGTCTCGCGGGCAAGGTCGAGGTCGCGTTTGACGATGAGTTCCTCGGCGGCCGCGGGTATACCACGCAGTCCCAGCTCCAGAGATACGACTCCCTCGTTTATCTGGCCGCCCTGGCTGAGAAACAGGTTTTCGCAGTGGTCGATAACCGGCCGGTTAAAGTCGCGGCTGTACTCGAGGGCCCGGCGCATGATTTCCGGGCTATTGACCGGAGCGCCGTCATCGCTATAAGCAATGGCACCGGCCATCTCAAGCTCGCCCATATCGACCAGTTCCTCGCCCTTACGGCCCACCGTGATGCAGCCGATGGGGAAAACACGTACAACGCCCTCGTTGGCGGCAATCGTTTTGACATAGTTAATCATCGCCTGGTTGTCCAGGGGCGGATTGGTATTGGGCATACAGCAGACGGTGGTAAAGCCTCCCCGCGCCGCTGCCAGTGTCCCTGTGGCGATGGTCTCCTTTTCTTCATTACCGGGCTGCCGCAGGTGGCAATGCAGGTCGATAAAGCCCGGGCAAACGATTAGCCCTTCGGCATCGAGGACATCATAATCCGTGTCAGGCGGCGTGCCGTCTCCCAACCAGGCTATTTTACCTTCCTTGATAAGCAGGTTGCCGGTTTTATCCATGTCCCGGGCGGGGTCAACGATACGGCCGCCCAGGATAAGTAAAGCATCTGGCATTTCTCTAGTGATGTCCTCCTGTAAAGTGACTCGGCTTGAAGCCGTGAGCCTGTGCTTCATCCTCCGTATTGAAAACTATAAGGTTCTCTGGCCTGATGTCTTTAGTCCAGTGGCTGTCCGCGCTGTGGTATTTCTTGGTATCCAGTTTGTGTTCATGCCAATCCGTGCTGGCCACGAATTTCGGTTCGAAGCCGTGTTCGCAGTAAACGCAACGCAGCGTGAGAGGCCGGGTTTTCACTATTTTGAACTCAGGCTTGAGGTACTTCGTTTCGGTTGCCTGAATGGATACGCATTTCGGATTGGGGCACGCGGGGCTTATGGCATGCTGGTAGACAGGGTATTTTGACGGGGGTGGGGAATCAACCTCGGGAACAGCAACCTCTTTAACACCGAGCAGGAGCGCCAGGAGCGCCATCCTGATGGGCACACCGCGGGCAGCCTGTTTGAAATACATGCTCCTTTCGTCAGCATCGACTTCGTAAGCGAGTTCATCAACCCTGGGGAGGGGGTGCATGACCAGTGTTTTGCGGAACGCCTTGCCCTGGAGCATTTTCTTGTCCACCACGGGATATTTTTCCTTCAGGTCCTGCTCTTCAGAAGCGGTGAATCTTTCTTTTTGCGGTCGGGTGACATAGAGGGCATCGACGCCTCCCTTCAACTCGACCTGAACACTAATGTCCGGCATCATCGCCAGCTGGTGAGGACTGCTCGGCGTGGTGTAAATGGCATCCATAGGGAATAGGTTCTCCTTGTTCGCCTGGTCTTGAGCGCTGTACCGTTCCATTTCACCGCCGTATTCCGTGATGAGTTTGTCGATGACATGTTCGGGTACTTCTAACCCCGGACTCGGACAAAACAGGATATCTGCCCCGAACTTGGCCAGGGCAAAAATCAGGGAGTGTATGGTCCGGCCATATTTTAAATCGCCCCACAAAGCAATTTTCAGTCCTTTGATGGTATGCCTTTCCTTGAGGATGGTATAAAGGTCGCAGAGGGTCTGGGTCGGGTGCTGGTGGCCGCCGTCACCGGCGTTGATGACCGGTATACCGGCGTAGTTAGCCACGACCCGGGCCGCCCCTTCCCACGGGTGGCGAATGGCGATAATATCGGCGTAGCTGCCGACGACCCTGGCCGTGTCGGCGATGCTTTCGCCTTTGGCAAGAGATGTAGCGCCGACATCGGAAACAGTAATAACGCTACCGCCGAGACGGTGCATGGCAGCCTCGAAAGACAGCCTCGTACGAGTACTCGGTTCGAAGAACAGGCTGGCCATAATTTTACCCCGGCAGAGGCCGTACTGTTCTTTCATGTTGGCCGACATTTCATCGGCCAGGGAAAAGAGCGCCATCATTTCGCCGTTGGAGAGGTCATCGATAGTCACCAGACTTCTATTTGCCAGTGTCATGGTAACTCCTCCTTTCCCGATTTCATCGGGACTTCCATCTGGCTGTTAGAGGTTTTATTATTGGCTGGGCTTACGATAGCAACCTCGTCAACGCCATCGGTCTCGACCAAGCGGACCTGGATATCTTCATGGCGGGCGCTGGGGATATTCTTGCCGACGTAGTCCGCACGTATCGGCATCTCACGGTGGCCGCGGTCTATCAGGACCGCCAGTTGTATGGAGCGCGGGCGCCCCAGGTCAATCAGGGCGTCCATGGCGGCCCGGATGCTGCGGCCGGTGTAGAGAACATCGTCGACGAGCACCACGGACTTACCGTTGATATCGGATGGGATGTCCGTGCGCTGGAGAGCGGTCTTGGCTTCCGAGGGGTCGAGGTCGTCGCGGTAAAGGCTGAAGTCCAGAGCCCCGACGATGAGTTTCGATTTCTCGTAGCGCTCGATATTTTCCGCCAGGCGTCTGGCTAGTGGGACACCGCGGGTATGCAGTCCGACCAACACCAGGTTATTAGTGACCTTGTTACGCTCGATAATTTCGTGGGCAATGCGGGCGAGGGTGCGCCGGATGTCTTCTACGGTCATGACTATTTTTGCGGACATAAAAAACCTCTTGCTTCCGGCTGGCAAGAGGTTAAGGATTACCTGTGTTCGGTTGTTTCCCCTTGCCAGCCTCGCGGGACTGGCTTAAAGGTTAAATTAGCTCCTTTTAGTGCGTTTGAAATGATTATAACAGAAAAAGGGGGGAGGTGCAACGATTTTAACGATTTTTTAGCCAAAATCTTGCACCCTCATGTTATAATGGAATATAATCTCTTGTGCGCAGGAGTGTAGCTCAGTTGGTAGAGCAGCGGTCTCCAAAACCGCCGGTCAGGGGTTCGAGCCCTCTCACTCCTGCCAGTTTTAGCTTTGGTGGAGGTCAATTTTCTCCCCTTGCCCCATCCTCTCATGGTCGATTGCCGACATTTTGCCGACATTTCTCGCCTCTATTAGCCTTGGCTCCAGCACCTCGTCCAGTCGCTTACCAGCTGCCTCCTGAAGTCCTGGCACAAGATGGCTATATACATCCAAAATAAAGGCTACGCTTGAATGGCCCAATGCTTCACTTACTATCTTGGGATGGATGCCAGCCAGCAGCATTAGACTGGCAAAGGTATGCCGTAAGTCGTGGAAGCGAGTGCCCGGAAGGCCTGCCCTCCGGGCAATCCTGGCAAAGTTATGAGTAAGAGTGCCAGGGTCTATAGGAGTGCCGTTAACATTGCCAAATACCAAGTCGTCCTCGCTCAACAGTTTTCCCAGCAACAGGCACTCCGTTTCCCTTTCAGTTCTATATTCCCGGAGAAACAGTGCCAAAGAAGGTGACAAACCAAGCCGACGCCGGCTGTGTTCACTCTTAGGCTCCTTAAACTGGCATATGCCCCGGCGCTTATATAGCACTTGAGTAACAGAAAGCGACACCAGGTCTAGGTCCAGATCACGCCACCGCAGCCCTAACAGTTCAGCCTGCCTCAAACCTGTTTTAACTGCCGTGTGAATGATAGGGTAATAATGTGTATCTTGGGCGACGTTGAGCAGCATTGAAACTTCTTGGGGTATGAGGGTTTTCATCTTTGACTTCTTAGCCCGTGGAGGATCTACTAGTTGAGCAGGGTTACGAATTAATAGCCCCTGCCTGACGGCATAATTCAGCGCCTGAAATAGAACTCTGTGGATATGAAGCACACTTCGCGAAGATAATGCGCCCTTTCCATCAGTGCGACCATCCGAGAGGGCACGAGCATAGTATTGTTGTATGTGCTGAGGCTGAACCTGGGATAGAGGTATCATACCCAAGTTTGGAATTAGGTGACGCTCCAAAATTGACCGGTAGCCATCTAAGGTCCGAGGAGAGCAATTAGTTTTGACATAACCATTGAGCCATTCGTTTAGCCACTCCCCTAAACTAATCCGCTTTGGCTTGACTTAGCTTCCCTGTTCAATACTGACCAATAACTCGGCTAACCGTTGCTGGGCCGCCTTCTTAGTGCCTTTAACACTCTCAAAGTGCCTTATACGCTTGCCTGTTGCATCGGTGCCGACATCAAGGCAAACTTCCCAACTACCTTTACTTCTTTGTCTAATGCTCCCTTTCATTGGTTTACCCCCTTTCCTTTTGACTCTTCGATTCTACGGCGTGCCTCCTCGTTGATAACCTGGAATGCGTTGAAAGGAAGTTGAGGAAAGAGCTTGCGTACCACCATAGCATGTGTTGCCAAATGTGAAGCCCCCACATCTGGAGGGATTGGGCACTGAAGCCAGTTAACCTCGGCGAGGACAGCCGCCTCAAATGTGTCCCAGTCGACAGCATACCCCTTACGGCAACTAGGGCACCTGATGATCTTGGCATAGTCCCCTCTGGTGTCCCATGCGTGGCGGCAGCCAGGATTCAAGCATTGGTATTTCATTGTTGACCTCCGTACTGTATTGCGGTATAATAGGTAACGGCATATGATTTATCCGCATACCTAACACCGTTACATCTTATACAATAGCACATTGTGTGGGATATGTCAACTGGGTATGCCATGCTGACACAAGGAGGGACACTATGGACAATCCGAGGTTAACGATAACGGTTAATGAAGTCGCCAAAATGTTAGGGATTTCCAGGGGGCTTGCTTACGAGATGGTGAAACTAGGGAAAATACCATCGGTTCATTTTGGGAAGAGGGTTCTCATACCACGTTCGGCATTGGAGAAATTACTAGCTGACCCCAAACCCCTTAACCTCACACCAACATCAAAGTAGCTGGAATATTCGGCAAAAACAAATATCAAAGGAGGGCTGAGGAAAGACGTTTGCAAACCAAGTCTTTTATGAAAGGGAATCCCCGGTGCGGGTGTAATTTACAGAGAGTGGTTTACAGGCTGGGCTATTTTGGGGAAGGCAGGAAACGATGAAAGCATATATTGAACCGGAAGAAGTAACCCTTATGGAAAAGGCGACTCCATACCTACGGGACAGGCTCTTAATACATATCCTGTTCCATCTTGGGTGTCGCATTAGTGAAGCTCTGGGCCTTGAGGTAAAAGACATTGACTTTGGAAGCAGTATGGTCGTTATCGAGCATCTCAAGTATCGGGTGAAGATGAGTTGCCCAAAGTGCGGAACAAGATTGGGCAAGAGCCATAAATTCTGCCCACTCTGCGGCAACGGCGTCGAGAAGGCATTGGCTCAAGAGCAAGAGCACCGCCGGATGAGGACACTACCCATCGATGACAATACGTTACGGATGCTTAGGGATTACATCCAGCGCGGCGGGCCAGTCCCAAGAGAAGGCAAAAGACTCATCTTCGGAATTAACCGGCATCGCGCTTGGCAAATCATTCGAGAGTGTGCCCAGAGGGCAGGTCTACCCAGACTGATTAATTCCGAGACTGGAAAGATGCACAATGTTAGCCCTCATCGATTGAGAGATGCTTTCGCTGTTCACGCGGTAAAACTTGATGATTCTGGAGATGGATTAAGAATGCTGCAGGAACACCTTGGACACCAGAGCATTAGTACCACAATGGGCTACCGGAAGGTGGCCGGAGGGGAACTGAGAACTTGGTACAAGAAGCTGTGGGAAGAGGAAGAGGGTGGTTGAACCATTAAAACCCAAACGAGGTGGCTTTTTACGGCCCTTCGGCTGCGGGTGGTTCATCCGGGAGTTTCTCCTTGGCCGCGGGCCAAACGGCTCACCCAAGATAGACCTCGATGTCGGTGCTCCCCAGGCCGACATCTTCCATCACTACAAGATGGCAATGATGAGAGTCAACGCATTGGACAGAGCAACGAGAGCGGAAGAGAAGAGAGCCAGGCGGGACAAGCGACCCATCAACCCCGACAACATCGACAGGCTTGCTAAGAGATATCTGGCCCGTATGCCTTACAAGGCACAGGGCTGCCGTTCCCACAGCTTTGTTACTTACTTCTCAACTACCCAGAAGTTGGGCTGGGTGGAAGCTACAGGTAAGGAAGAACCTTCAGCTTTTCAGGAGCATTACCCAGCGGGCCAGCCCCGCAAGTATTTCAGGCTCACTCAAGCTGGGTTAAATGCAAGTGACGATGAATGGGCGAATCCGCATCGTGCCCTCTACGGACGGAGCTAAGGCCAGAACTGGCAGGCTCCGCAAGGCACAAACTTTGAATCGCTAGAATTTCTCATTTTTCTATTCATTCATTTTCTTCATGAAAATATAGGTTCATTTTGAAATATCACTTTCCTTCCTTTTGTTGGATGATTAGGCTGTAAGTTCAAAGCACCTTAACAATTGAATACGGCAGACCTACATCTGAACGCTTGCCCTCTTTGAAAGGGGGAAGCATGAGTTCAAGCGTAATAGCAGCAAACGGCGGTCAAGGCAATCCGCAAGGTCATTGTAGCCAATGCGGTAAGGTCTGGACACTAAAGGAAAGGCAGGGCGTTTGCCAGTGGTGCGGTAAACTTGCGGTCTCCCAAACCAATGGAGCAAAGCCCCGCCATATCAAGTCTAGCCGAAGGCGTAAGCAAAGG